>ERZ777003.527-NODE-527-length-72197-cov-30.328144_pt1 | contig 72197 bp, 71 predicted proteins | sample MGYA00374956_ERZ777003 | MGnify/ENA primary metagenome ERZ777003 (study PRJEB29302, sample SAMN06268252) | bioreactor metagenome | isolation source: Joint BioEnergy Institute, California, USA | place: USA:Joint BioEnergy Institute, California, USA | collected...
CGCCGTTATTGAGCGCTAGCGCATAGCGACCGTCAAGGGAATAGAAGACATCGCCGCAGCAGCCGCCGGTTGAAATGGAGGTAAATTTCTTGCAAACGCGCAGAAGTTGCATGCGCAACCGGACGGGGCTCCAATCCGTCATTTACGTTTCACGATAACCCGAGGCTAGACGCTTCAGTACATGAAAAGAGATTGCTGGAGGTGTCCCGGCGTCCCTGCCACCCGGCCCACCTTTCGGTTTCGAGCGGAAAGTGCAGGAGCGGCGACCGCCCGGATGATTACTTTGCCCGGCAGCATCCAGCCCCGTCACCGATCAACGGTTTTCGAGGTCCGGGAGCGCTGCCCGTCGATAATTATTCTGTCGCTGCGCTTTCCCGCCTTGCCTTCGATTGAAAACCGGTTGCAAGATAGGCCATAGGCTCCGCTTTCAATGAATGGAGAGGGCGTGGCAGTCGACTGGATGGCAACATTGAAGGAGGCCGGGCTTCTGGTCCGCAACACAGAGGCCGACACGCGCAAGCTTCTCGCAAGCGAAACGCTGTCAGTCGAGCATGCCGTGCGCCTTCTCGACGCCGTCAGCGAAATGTCCGAGGATTTCGATGAGATACTCTACGAGCTCGAGGCGGATGAGGGCGCGGACGAGGAGCTGATCCAGGCCGCACTTGCCATCGAGGCGCTGTGGAGCGAGCTGAGCCTCGCCTGCCTCAACAAGGTGAGAATCCTGCGCGGCATGCCGCCGATCACCATCAGCATGACCGGCTCGGACGAAGACGGCGAGGAGCCGTGATAAGCCGCATCGGCCAGCGCCCCTCGCCGGCGAAGCCCGGTCATGACCAGGAGAGCTGATCCTTCGGCAAACGGTTGCTCGGATCGTAGACTACGATTTTGTGGGGCAGGTCCGGGCCCCAGTCCCAAAGCACGAGATTGATGTCCTCCGACCCGGCGCCGGGGGCAAAGCTCGGCACCAGTATCCCGGCAATCCCCTTCTCGCGCAGGCGGTCGTGGACCCGCCACGATCCGGGACGGCGGCCCTCGCTCAGGTCCCACGCCCAGGCGCACGCCATGTCGTCCAGCGAAATGCCGTGCTCCGCCCTGCCCTGCACCGAGGTGAGGTCGGCGATGTCCTCGCAGTCCACATCATAGGAGCAGAGCACGCACGGGTCGATACGGCGGGCAAGGCCCTGGTTGGCCTCCTTCACCGCCGTCATGATGCTGAGCGCGAGATAGAGCGCGGGCACGCCCTTCGGGTTGAAGCGCGCGCCACGGATCGCGGCCCCCTCGCCGGATGTCGGCTTGAAGGACCAGCGCGGATCATGGGCGCGATAGGCGGTTCCGACAAACCTCACGCGAAACCGCCGAGCGCCATGTGGTCGAGATAGTCGCGGACGGCCGCAGCCTTGCCTTCCTTCACCAACGCCTCGGCAGTGCGGCCGCCGAAGGCGGGAAGCGGCTGGGCGCGATACCAGGCCATGGCCTGCTCCTTTCCGCCGGCCCATTCCGCCACGCGGCTGATGATTTCCAGCATCTCGCGGAGGCGGTTCTGCGTGCGCAGGCCCCGGCTGCGCTCGGCCCGGTAGAAAGCTTCACGCGAAAGCCCGGCTGTCTCCGCAAGCTGGGTCTTCGACATGCCGAAGCCGTCGGCCAGGCGGTCGATGGCGATCCGTCCGCTGGAATCCATGAAGGAAAGGATCAGCGATTCCTTTCCAACCGGATATCTGCTTGCGTGCACCACGTGTGCCATATCAATCACCACCTTTCTATGGCGGAATATATGGCGTTGTTGCGAGAACCGCAACACCCGCGGCCAATTGTTCCTCGCCCCTACATGCCGTGGGGGGAACCCGGCAGATAGCCCAGCCACGAAAGCCCCATCCAGATGGCCATGGCCATCATCATCAGGTTTTCCGTGAGGGAGACGAAGCCAAGCGGCACGCGGGTCGAGCCGCCAACACAGGCGCATTTCAGCTCGCGCTTGTCGATGTAGACCGCCTTGAAGACCGACACCGCGCCCACCGTCGAGATGAAAAGGGCGAGCGGCGCCGAAAACCAGGTGGCGACACCGGCCACCATCAGCAGGCCCGCAAGGCCCTCGGCGTAAGGGTAGATATAGCTGTAGGGCACCCAGCGTTTCGCCAGCAGATCGTAATTCAGGAACATGGTGGCGAAGGTCTCAACGTTCTGGAGCTTCAACAGCGCCAGAACCACCATCGAAAAGCTGATGAACCACTCGGCGGCGCGGACGGTGAAGGGGTCGCCGCTCGTCGCATAGCTCACCCCCATGGCCATCAGCGCCGTCATCGCAAAGAGCACGGCGACGGGACGGTAGGTGAGTTCGTTCGGATCGAAGACCTTCTTGCCAAGGAACCGGCGCGTGTCGTCGTGGCCGCCGATACGCTTGCCGTCAATGAAGACCTGCGGCGTGGTTTTCGCGCCATGCTCGGCCTTGAACGCGTCAGTCGCTTCGCGCGTCGTGAGGTGATGGTCCTCGACCACGTAACCCTCGCGCTCCAGCAGGTACTTGACCTTGATGCCATAGGGGCACGTGTGCTTCTCCATCACCATGCGATAGAGAACGGCCCTCTTCTCGAGGGGCTGAGTCTTGTCCAGCATGTTTGGCAGCTTTCTTTCCGGTTGATCGGATGCTGCCACCCATATAGGGTCCGTACCATGGTACAGAGTCAAGTCCAGCAACCTCTCACCATCAGCAGGCTGGCGACGGCCGGCGGCGTAGGCGTGGAGACCATCCGCTTCTACCAGCGCAAGGGGCTGCTTCCGACGCCTCCGCGCGGCGGCGGGTTCCGCACGTACGGCAGCGAGGATCTGCGCCGCCTCCGGTTCATCCGCCAGGCGCAGGCCGCGGGCTTCACGCTGGAGGAAATCCGCGAGCTGCTGGAGCTGGACGAAAGCCACGACCGGGCCCGGGCCCGCGAACTCGCCCTCCAGCGGATTGAGGCGCTCGATGCGAAAATCGCCGAGCTGCAGCGCGCCCGCGACGCGCTCATTGAACTCGAACGCGAATGCGCCGGCAGCCACGGCGGCTGCTGCCCCATCCTCGCTTCGTTCAAGGTGTGATCTTAAGGCGAGAGGCTTCCTCCGCTCCTCCCCAATCCTGAGCTTATTGAAGGGAGCACGTCTAAGGTGAGCCTATCGCGGCATGAGGCCGGTCCAGGGCCATCCGCTGACTGCCTCTTGTTTCGATGCATTCGGAATGATGGCGTGAGGGTTTCCGAACCTCCAGCCAACAAAAAGCCTCCCCGGATCGCTCCGGAGAGGCTCGCCATTTCCGTTCCGTCTGGCCGGATCAGTCGATCAGCGGCAGCAGCGCGTTGATGCTGTCCTTGGCATCGCCGTAGAGCATGCGCGTGTTCTCCTTGTAGAACAGCGGGTTTTCGATGCCCGAGTAGCCGGTACCCTGGCCGCGCTTCGACACGATGACGTGCTTGGCCTTCCAGACCTCCAGCACCGGCATGCCGGCGATGGGGCTGTTGGGATCTTCCTGGGCGGCCGGGTTCACGATGTCGTTCGAGCCGATGACGATAACAACGTCCGTCTCCGGGAAGTCGTCGTTGATCTCGTCCATCTCGAGCACGATGTCGTACGGCACCTTGGCCTCGGCCAGCAGCACGTTCATATGGCCCGGCAGGCGGCCGGCGACCGGATGGATCGCGAAACGCACCTCCTTGCCGCGGGCTCGCAGCTTGCGGGTGAGCTCGCTCACCGCACCCTGGGCCTGCGCCACGGCCATGCCGTAGCCCGGCACGATGATGATCGAGCTGGCGTCATTCAGCAGCGCCGCCACGCCCTCGGCGTCGATCGCCACCTGCTCGCCCTCGATCTCCATCGCCGGGCCGGTGGTGTTGCCGAAGCCGCCGAGAATGACCGAGATGAACGAACGGTTCATCGCCTTGCACATGATGTACGACAGGATCGCACCCGAGGAGCCGACGAGGGCACCGGTGACGATCAGCAGGTCGTTGCCGAGCGAGAAGCCGATGGCCGCGGCAGCCCAGCCCGAGTAGCTGTTCAGCATCGACACCACGACCGGCATGTCGGCGCCGCCGATGCCCATGATCAGATGGTAGCCGATGAAGAAGGCAAGCAGCGACATGATGAACAGCGCCCAGAAGCTGCCGGTCATCAGGTAGACCACCAGCAGAATCAGCGAAATGATCGCGGCTCCGGCGTTGAGCGCATGTCCGCCCGGCAGTTTCTTGGCCTTGCCGTCCACCTTGCCGGCGAGCTTGCCGAAGGCGATGACCGAGCCGGTGAAGGTGACCGCACCGATGAACACGCCGAGGAAGGTCTCTACGCGCAGGATGTCGATCTCGAGCGGAGACTTGGCCAGCAGCTTGGCGGCGAACCCGCTCAGGTTCTCAAGCTGGCCTTCCAGAGCCATCAGCCGGTCCGGATTGACCAGCAGCGTGCCCGGATTGTGCATGAACGCGAAAACGTCCTGCAAGCGGGCCAGCTCGATATGGGAGTTGAAGCCGATGAAGACGGCCGCCAGGCCCACGAAGCTGTGCAGCGCGGCTACGAGCTGCGGCATCTCGGTCATCTGCACGCGCATGGCCACGATGTAGCCGAGCACGATGCCGATGGCGAGCATGATGCCGATCAGCCAGTGGTTGCCGACGCCCGGCGTGAAGACCGCCGCGCCGACGGCCAAAATCATGCCGAAGATGCCGTACCAAACGGCGCGCTTTGCGCTCTCCTGGTTCGACAGGCCGCCCAGGCAAAGGATGAACAGCACGGCCGCGGAGATATAGGCGGCGGTGACGATGCCGGGCTCGCTCACGTGCGAAAAGATCTGTTCCAGATTAGCCATTGTAGTACCCCGCCCCGCGCATCAAGACTTCTGGAACATGGCGAGCATGCGCCTCGTCACGAGGAAGCCGCCACCGATGTTGATTGCTGCGATCAGCACCGAGATCGCCGCAAGAATGGCCACGATCCAGGAGGACGAGCCGATCTGCGCGACCGCGCCGAGGATGATAATGCCGGACACCGCATTGGTGACGGCCATCAGCGGCGTGTGCAGCGAATGGGAGACGTTCCAGATCACCTGGAAGCCCACGAAGCACGACAGCATGAAGACAACGAAATGCGCCATGAAGCTCGGCGGCGCGTAGTATCCGACCAGCAGCATCAGCAGCGTGCCAATCGCCAGCAGGCTGACCTGCGTCTTGGTCGCCTTGCGGAAGGCTTCGAGCTCCTGCGCGCGCTTCTCTTCCGGCGTCAGCTCCTTCGGCTTCTCCTTCTTCTTCGCCGAGGCGATGGCCTGCACCTTGAGCGGCGGCGGCGGATAGGTGATGCCGCCTTCAAAGGTGACGGTGGAGCTGCGGATGACGTCGTCCTCCATGTTGTGGACGAGCACGCCATCCTTGCCCGGCGTCAGGTCGGCCACAAAATGGCGGATGTTGGTCGCATAGAGCTGAGAGGCCTGCGCGGCCATGCGGCTCGGGAAGTCCGTGTAGCCGATGATGATCACGCCATTGTCGGTGACGATGCGCTCCTCGGGCTTCGTCAGCTCGCAGTTGCCGCCGCGCTCGGCGGCGAGATCCACGATCACCGACCCCGGCTTCATGGCCTCGACCATGTCCTTCGTCCACAGCACCGGGGCCGGACGGCCCGGGATCAGCGCCGTGGTGATGACGATGTCCATGTCGGGAGCGAGCTCGCGGAACTTCGCCAGCTGCTTCTCGCGGAACTCGGGGCTCGACGGAGCGGCGTAACCGCCGGTGGCGGCACCGTCCTGGCTTTCCTCGAACTCGAGGAAGACGAATTCCGCGCCCATCGATTCGATCTGCTCGGCGACTTCAGGACGCACGTCGAAGGCGTAGGTGATCGCGCCGAGGCTCACCGAGGCGCCGATCGCCGCAAGACCGGCCACGCCGGCGCCCACCACCAGCACCTTCGCCGGCGGAATCTTGCCGGCCGCGGTCACCTGGCCGGTGAAGAAACGGCCGAAGTTGTTTGCAGCCTCGATGACAGCCCGGTAGCCGGCGAGGTTGGCCATCGAGGAAAGGGCGTCCATCTTCTGGGCGCGCGAAATGCGCGGCACCATGTCCATGGCGATGGTGTTGACGCCCTGCTCCTTCAGCGCCTCCAGCAGTTCCCCGTTCTGGGCCGGATAGATGAAGGAAATGAGCGTCTGTCCCTTGCGGAACAGTTTAACCTCGTCAAGCGTCGGAGGTCGTACTTTGGCGACCAGGTCGACGTTCGCGCAAAGCGACTGTGCATCAGGATAGATGGTTACGCCGGCCTCGGCGTAAGCCGCGTCGGATATCCCCGCTTTCAAACCAGCGCCACTCACGATGGCGCAACTGTGACCCAGCTTCCCCAGCTGACGCGCGCTGTCCGGGGTCAGGGCAACGCGGTTCTCGCCGGGGTACACTTCCCCCAAAATGCCTATCTTCACATTCCGATCCACTTCATTCTGGTTGGAACCAAGCGAGTTGGGCTCCTCCAGGCCTCGCGGCATGGGAGGCGTTAATGCGCCTGTCCGGACAGGAACCGATAACCTCGCTGTCGTGCACCAGCAGGCCGCCTTTCCGGTATCAGTCCACTCGCATCCCCTCGGCAGCATTGATTAGTGGTTTTGCCGTCAGGCGTCCATATCCGTTTGATCTATTTCAAGAATGCGCGAGCGCTCACCCGAAAGTCCGCCGGTTCCGCACCCGCCCCGCCGTCTGCGCGACAGGAACCGGGAATACAGAGATAATTATTTGATGTTAAAGCCATTTATCGCCGTTTGCAGGCGGCTGAGGAACTGGCGCTGCGCTGGTATAAGTTTTTCCTCTGCCTGCGCCGCCAGAAACCAGTGAGCCCCGTCAATTTCAGGAAATGCGCGGATCTGGCCGCTCCTGGGCGGCCACTCCATGTCGAAGGTGTTGCTACATAGTGTCTCGGGGTCGTAGTCGGCCGCGACGGCGAAGCCTGTCACCACCTTGCCGCCCGCCTGCCGGACCTCGCCGAGCGGGATCAGTTCGCCCTCCAGCGTCCACCCTGTCTCCTCCGCGAATTCGCGGCGGGCCGCAGCCTCCGGCGTCTCGTCGGGGGCCAGCTCCCCCTTGACGATGGACCAGGCGCCCTCGTCGCGATTGCGCCAGAAGGGGCCTCCGGGATGAACGAGCAGCACTTCGAGATTCCCGCCGCGATGCCTGAAAGGCAGGATTCCGGCGCTCCTGCGGGGCATGGTCCACAACCTCCGACGGCAGCCTCACTTTTCGGCATTCTGCAAAGGCAGTTGGTAATGTAAAAGCCTTTGCATATTGTGTCGGGGGCAATCAACCTTCCATATTACGGTATTTTTGCAAAGGGCGTGCATTTGAGGATCGTCGTCTATCGCCTGGGCGTACTCGCGGCCCTGGTGGCATTCTGGTGGTATCTGTCCACGGTCGTCGAGCGCCAGCTCGTTCCGTCACCCGTGGCTACATTCCACGCCGCAGAGCGGCTCATAGCCGATGGACGGCTGTTCTCCGCACTCCTCGACACGCTGCAGATCTATGTCAGCGGATATGGGCTGGCGATCCTCATCGGCATCCCGCTCGGCCTTCTGATGGGAACGGTGCGTACCCTCGGCAAGATACTGGACGTATTCGTTTACGCGCTGTCCGCCACACCCCGCGTCGCCTTCATCCCGCTGATCATCGTCTTCCTCGGCCTCGGAGCCTCTGCGAAGAGCTTTATCGTCTTCCTCGGCGCGGTCATGCCGATCCTCATCAACGCCTATGCCGGTGCCCTGAATGCCGATGACGAACTGGTGGAGATGGCCCGCTCCGTGGGCGCGAGAAAGTCGCGCATCTTCCGCGAGATCGTCCTGCCGGGCGCCCTTCCCTTCGCCATCACGGGCCTGAGGATCGGCGCCACGATCGGCCTGATCAACACCATCGTCGCGGAGCTCTACACCGCGGTAAGAGGGCTTGGCGGTCTGCTGGCGATATATGGTAATACATTCCGCATGGCCGAATATTTCGTGATCGTTTTCACGCTGGCCCTCGTCGGCGTTCTGGTGACCACCTTGCTGAGGTTGCTGGAGCTGCGGCTGGAACGCTGGCGAGGAACCAGAAACTAGGCCTCATGAACACCACCAACCGCCATACGAATTATGGGAGGAATGGGAATGAAACGTCTCACGGGAATTTTCGCAGCTCTCCTGCTGTCAACGTCTTTCGCCGCAGCCGAACCGTTCCGGCTGATCATCACGGACCTCGAGACACCTCTGGTCCCGAACTCGGTGATGGATCTTGCCGAGAAGGAGGGCTATTTCGAGCGCGAGGGGGTTGAAGTCGAGCTGGTTCGCGTCCAGCAGACGCCGTCCGCCCTGGCCGCCCTGCAGGCCGGCGAAGGCGAAATGGCGAACATCAGCACGGATTCCCTGCTGCTTCTGGTCGCTCAAGGTAGCGATGATCTCCGGGCCGTCACGTCGCCCAACAAATCGCTGCCCTTCCTGATCGCCTCGAAAGAGGATATCGCCACACCCGCCGATCTCGCCGGCAAGAGCTTCGGCATCGGCCGTCCGGGCAGCGTCGACCATTCGCTCAGCGTGCGCGTCCTGAAGAAGTACGACGTGGACGTCGACAGCATCGACATGGTAGCGCTCGGCCAGCCCAATCAGCGCGGCCAGGCGCTCGTCGCCGGCCAGATCGACGCGACCACGATGTCGATCGGCGTGTGGTCGGCCATCCCCGACACTACCGGCCTCCACGTACTGATCAACCAGGACGACTATTACAACGCCGCTCCGGTCGTCAGCAAAGTCAACATCGTCACCACCAAGGTGCTGGAAGAGCGCCGGGACGATGTGAAGAAGGTCATAGCCGCCCTGATCAAGGCTTCGCGTGATTTCGCAAGCGACCCGGCCGTGTGGGTTGCCGCCATGGAAAAGGCACGTCCCGACGTGGAGAAGTCCACGCTCGAATCGCTCAGCAAGGCCTTCGCCGGCAGCTGGAGTACCAACGGCGGCCTCAGCAAGGACGAGCTCGAATACACCGCGAACGTGTACTATGAGGGCGAAGACTTCAAAGACGCCCGCAAGGTGGAGCTCAGCGAGTGGGCTGACTTCTCCGTCATCGATGAGGTACTCGCCGAGATCGGCACGGACGACAAGCTGGATCCCGTCACACGATGAGCACGGACGCGGGTAGCCGGGTTGCACCGCAGCCCGGCGCGCTGATCCAGATCCAGGGCGTCTCGAAGTGGTTTGCGGCGGGTACCGGCGAACGCGTCGTGGCGTTGGACAACATCAACCTGGAGGTGACCGAGGGCACCTTCACGGCCATCCTCGGGCCGTCCGGTTGCGGCAAGACCACACTCCTGCGCATGATTGACGGGCTGGTGCAGCCCGATGCCGGCACCATTCTGGTGGCCGGAAAGCCGCCGCATCCGGGCCCGGACATGGGCTTCGTGTTCCAGTCCTTCCGGCTGATCCCGTGGCGAACCGTGCGCGGCAACGTCGAGTTCGCGCTGGTCGAGGCAATCCCTGACCGCCACGAACGGCGACGCCGGGCCGACCAGTACATCGACCGCGTAGGACTGTCGCGCTTCGCCGATGCCTATCCGCGCCAGCTTTCCGGCGGCATGAAGCAGCGCGTCGCACTCGCGCGGGCGCTCGCCTGCGAGCCCGGCATCCTGCTGCTCGACGAGCCCTTCGCCAGCCTCGACGCGCAGACGCGCGAGCTGATGCAGGTGGAGCTGCTGCGGCTCTGGTCCGAGCGCAGGTCGGTGGCGGTTTTCGTCACGCATAGCGTGGACGAGGCCATCTTCCTCGCCGACCAGATCGTGCTCATGGGTCCGCGACCGGGCCGCATCCTCGAAGTCATCGACGTGGGGCTCAGGCGGCCGCGCTGGACCTATGACGTCCGCGCCGAGCCCCGCTTCGTCGAGCTGCGGCAATACCTGTGGGAGCGCATCCGCGCGCTCGTGCTGTCGGACCCGCAGTCCGATTTCTATGGCCGCGACTACGGCCAGTCCCAAGGCACGGGAACCTGAGAAGAAAGGCCGGACCGTCATGACAGAATCACCGGCCGCTGGCGTCCTCGGAGGCCGCACGACCGCGGCATCCGGTTTCTCGCTTCTGCAGGGCGGACCGTGTCAGACACAGTTTGAGCAGGGGGCTCCATGAACCTGTTGCAGGATATCACCATCGGCGCGTTCGTATCGCGTCTCGTCGCGATGGTGTTGTACAGCGGCGTGCTGGGATTTCTGCTGGCCATCCTCGCAAGGCTCCTGGGCGACCCGCGTCCGAAATTCGACGGGCGCCTGACCCTGAATCCCTTTGCCCACATGGCCCCGTCGGGTGTTCTTCTTGCCACACTGTTCGGCATGGGATGGATCCGCCCCATGCGCTACGATGGAAGCAAGAACCGCTGGGGCAAACCTGGCGTCTTGCTGGTGTTGCTCGGCGGCCTGCTGCTTTCCCTGCTCACCCTGCCGCTCGTCGACATTCTGCGGCGGGTTCTGGTGGACCTCCTTCCGCTTTCGATCGCGAATATCGTCATCTACGTGCTGATGCACTATCAACAGATCGCCGTCGGCACGGCCGCGCTGAACCTCCTGCCCCTTCCCGGACTGGTCTGCGGAGCCATCTGGCCTGTGCTGCGGCCTGACCGCGAAAAGCGCATCATGCGCAAGGAACCGGTCATGCTCGCCGTCGTGGCGGCGGCAATCGTGGCGGGGTTTATCAGCAACCCCGCGTCCTGGCTCCTGCCCTATTTCTCCAGCCTGTAATGACCTGATCGGGCAAAGGCACTCGAAGCCGCCGCCCTGATGGTCAGCGCAGCCCCATCCCGCATGAAAGAAAAATGGCGGTTACCGGAGTTCGTCCGCAACCGCCAGGGAAATAAGGCAGAATGGGCCTGCCGCCGGTGATCCTATTCGCCGGCGTGGGCGCCGATATAGCCGTGTTTCTCGATCAGCTTGTCGATGGTCCCATCGGCGACGAGGGCCTCGATCGCCTGGTCGATCTGACTGCGCAGGAAGCTGTTCTTCGAGGCAACCGCGGCTCCGACCCGCGTAGCAGCGGGCGGAATGGGATCATTGGCGATGATCCGCAGATCCTTCGCATCCTCGCGCTCGCGCTGGACCTTGGCGAAGGCCGGCTGCCAGAGGATCATGCCGGCGATCGTCCCGTCGAGCAGGCGGGTCGTCATCAGATCGTAGTCAGCATACGGGAGACGGACCCACCTCTCCTCCTTGGGCTGCTGCCGCGCCCAGGTGATGTAGTTCATCTCGCCAATGCTGGCGATGGCGGTTCCCAGACGCTCCGTCTTGGGAATGTCCCCCAGCTTCTGCCAATCCTTGTTGGCGACCACCAGAACGAACGGCACCGTCGCATACGGCCGCGAGATGCTGAAGGCCTGAGACGTCGCCGAGTAGGGCGAGACGGAGACCCCCATGAGCAGGTCGCAGCTTTCAGTCATCGCGATCGTGAGTTCGGTCATGAAGCCGCCGCCGCTCAGGGGAAAGCCGCCAAAGCCTTCCAGAACTTCCATCTTCAGGAAGAGTGCATCCGCGATCGCCTGGGCAACGTCCTGGTCGAAGGCCCGGCCAACGCTCGCCAGGTCGAAACAGACATGAAGCGTGTCGCCGGCAAGGCGCACGCGGTTGTCGATCTCTTCGGGCGGAACCTCCGAAAGAGGGTTGTTCTGTGCCTGAGCTGCCAACGAGGAAAGGACAAGCATGGCTGCCGTGAGGAATTTGCGCATGGTCCTGATTCCTTTGTTCGAGCAGTTCGGTGTTCACGAAGACATCCGGCTGCTCTTATTGCGATTTCTCGCGGTTCCTAACGGGAAACCCGTTCCCACTGTTTCTGAAACCGCTTCAAAAAAGGAAGGGGCCCCAGGGCCCCCTCCGTCCTGATTGATCAGGATGATTACTTGTCCTTCGGCAGCTTGAACACGAAGATCGAGTTGCCGGAACCGGTCGGCAGCGGGATCTCCGGGAAGGCCGAGGAGATCGAGCTCGCCGCGGCAGAGTAACCGGTCGGGATGACCAGGTACTGCTCGCCGTCGATCGCGTAGGTGGCCGGATAGCCGCCGATCGGAGCGTTCAGGCGCTGCGACCACAGGACCTCGCCAGTCTCCGCATCCCAGGCCTTGACCTCGCGGGCAGCGTCGCCACCGAACACCAGGCCGCCAGCGGTCGCGAGAACCGAGCTGGTCGGGGTCGGACGCGAACGGTACTCCCACTTCGTGGTGCCCTCGGTCGGCGAAACCTTGATGGCCTCGACGAGACCAGCCATGGTCTGGCCCTCCGGCATCACGCGCGGACCGAACTTCATCGAGCCGACGGCGTTACCGGCGGTGAACTCGGTCTGAACCGCGGTGACGGTGTTGCAGGCCTCGGTGAGCGGCACGTAGTAGGTCTGCGTCAGCGGGCTGTAGGCGCCAGCCTGCCACAGCTTACCACCGGACACGGACGAGCAGATGAACTTCTCTTCACCAACGGCGGTCGGGATCAGGTCCTCGTTGATGTGGACCGTGCCATCCGGATCGATCTTGGTGACGACGTTCTGATAGACCGTCTCCTTGTGCCACAGGTACTTGCCGGTCTCGAAGTCAAGACCGAAGGCGATGCCGTTCTTGCCCGGAACGGTCACGACCATCTTCTTGCCGTCCTGCTCGACGATCATGCGCTCGAACGGGCTGTCGAGGTCCCAGTTGTCGCGCGGCAGGTGCTGATAGTACCACTTCAGCTTGCCGGTATCGATGTCGAGGGCCAGCGTCGAGTTGGTGTAGAGCGTGGTGCCGTCTTCCGAACCGCGGATCAGCTCGGCGTACGGTCCGGGCATGCCGATACCCCAAACGGTCGTGCGGGTCTCCGGATCATAGGCGCCGGTCGTCCACGGCGTACCACCCCAACGGTTCTCCGGCGGCACCGGACCCCAGCTGGCCTGCTGCTCCGGATTGTCCGGATCGTTGATGGTGTTGAAGCGCCACAGCTCCTCGCCGGTCTCGAAGTCGTGCGCCATGATGAAGCAGCCACCAGCGGTGCCGGCGATCGAGCAGCCGGAGATCGCGCTGATGATCTTGTTGTCCACGACGAGAGGACCAACGGTGTAGCTGTAGCCCTTGTTGTAGTCGAGGACCTGCTTCTCCCAGACCACCTTGCCGTCGAGGGCGTTCAGAACGACGATCTTGGCGTCGGCGGTCGTCAGGACCACCTTGTCCTTGTAAAGGGCGATCGAGTTCTTCTGACGGCGAGCCTGGTTGATCTGGTAGGACCAGCTTGCCGGCAGCTGAGCCAGCTCGTGGCGGTACGTCCAGAGACGGTCACCGGTCTTGGCATCCAGAGCCTCAACGATGTTGTTGTTGGTCTGGATGAACATGATGCCGTCGTGGATGAGCGGCGCAGTCTCCTGGATGCCGGCCTCAGCCATCGGCCACGCCCAGGCGAGCTCCAGCTTGCCGACCGTGTCCTTGTTGATCATGTCGAGCTTGGAGAAGCCCTGGTTATTCCAGGCACCGCGGAACATCAGCCAGTCCTCAGCCGGAGGATTGGCAAGAATTTCATCGGTAACCGGGGAATATTCGCGCTTGGTATCCTGCGCATAGAGCGGCGTGCTGACGGCAGCCAGGACCGTCGTCGCAGCCAGGAAAGACTTAACTGAGAATTTCACGGGAATCCTCCTTAGACGAACTCTCTATTATTTCTGGCCCACTTGCGGAAGCTGCTTGCCCCAGGTGAAAGCCTGAGGAACGCCCGGCTTCTCCGGCTCAGCCTGAGCAGGCTGGCCACCAGGGAGCGGCTTGCCCCAGGTGAAGGCCTGCGGCACGTCCGAGCTGGCCTGCGACGCAGCAGGGGTTGCCTGAGCGACAGTCGTGCTCCCGCCTGCCGACGTTTCAGCGACAAGCGAGATGTCGTACAGCTTGTCACCGACGGCCAGGGGCTCGTTGCCCGGCTGAGCTCCATTGAAGCTCATGATGTAGGCAACGATGTTGAGGTAGGTTTCCTCTCCGAGCTCGCCCGGAGCTTCTGGCGGCATGGCAACTGAAATGAAGTCATAAAGACCGCCAGCCGTATCCCAGTTTCCCATGACATCGCGGCCGACGAGCCCCGGAGCTTCAACGCCCTCCAGGTTGTACCCGTGACACCGGCCGCAATTGGTGGTGTAGGCGGACTTGCCCGCTTCTGCCTGTTCCGCCGTGAAGCCACCGGCCCACGACGTGCCCAGGCAGGATGCTGCGAGAGCAAATCCCGCTAGTGCACTTAGTACAGGTTTTCGCATCCCTAGACCTTACCCTCCTAACGGCATCTCCGACTATCCGCAGCGCAACCGGGTTACTCCCGATTGTGCACATCTAGCACAGTTATGCCGTTGATTGGTTCCCCACTATAATGGAACGTCTATTGAATTACCGCGATTGGAGCGTCCAGTCCATAACGGACTTTGGCTTCTCCATACCAATCCGACGCCCTGATTTTTTCCATCGCCTGTTTGGCGGCCCGGTAGAGCGTCTGGTCCCCCTTCCAAAGTCCTTGCGATAATTGAACCGGGGTAAACGTTTCCGGGGCCAACCATGTCATCGCATACGCCTGCCCGGAAACCAGAGGTGCGGCAATCAGCCGCTCCACAATTGCGCCATATATTTGTCCGCTTTCGATCAGATCAACGATCTGATCCGGCGACTGGAGCAATACTGGGCGGATGCCCCTCTCCCTGAGCCAGGAAGACAGTGCAATCCGGTCGAGCCCGGAACTGCCCGGCCACACAGCCCAGACCTGCCCCTCCTGCGGGGTAGCCGGCTCCTTCGAGACTGCCACCCAGCCGGTCTCGATCCCTGTGGGGATCGTCTGAAGGAAGCTGCGTGTGGTCTCGGTATCCGCAAGCCCGCCCGCGATGACATTGCACTGACCGCGGGTCAGCTGCCAGTTGCGCGGGTTGAAGTCCTTGCCCATGGACATCATTTCGTTTTCGACCAGCCGCACGCCCAGCTCCTCCGCAATCTTGCGGGCAAGCTCCACATCGAAGCCGGGCTTCTGCAAATCCTTTTCCACGAGGACCGGATACTCGCTCGGCACGCACAGCTTGAGGGCGCCGATCCGGCGCACCTCCGCCAGCGAATTGTCCGGCGGCAGGAAACTCAGTGCGGTCAGGCCCGCCGCGATGAGCGCCAGGTTGATGGCCACCGTCAGCCAGGGGTTGCGCTTGCGCCGTTTCATGACCGGTTGAAATCCACCAGCGCGGCCACGAAGAACACCACGCACATGCCTGCGATGACGGCCAGGCCGATATGCGGCGGGAGCTGATTGAAGTTGATCAGAACTCCGCGCAGGGCGTCGACCGCGTAGGTGATCGGATTGGCGCGGACGAGGAACACCAGCCACTCGGGATAGCTCATCACCGCCTGCGTGCGGCTCAGCGACGGATCAAGCGGAAACACCGAAGAGGAGGTGAAATAGAGCGGTAGAATCAGCGTGTTGGAAAACACGCCGAAGCCCTCGAAGCTGCGCACCCGCGCCGCCAGCAGGATGCCGAAGGATGTGAGGCCGAAGGACAGCACGAACATCAGGCCGATCGCCGTCACGATCTGCTGCACCGACATGTTCACATCGGCGAATCGCGCGAGCAGCAGCACCAGCACGCCGTGCATGGTGGCCACCGTCGCGCCGCCCAGTACCTTGCCAAGCAGAATCAGCGAGCGCGGCAGGGGCGAGACCAGCACCTCGCGCAGGAAACCGAACTCCCGGTCCCAGATCACCGACACGGCAAACTGGATCGAGGTGTACATGATGTTGAGGACAATGACCGCAGGAAACAGAAACTGCAGGTAGGTAAACGGAATCACGTAGTTCACCTGCCCGTACACTTCGCCGCGGAAATACGGGTTCAGTCCGACGCCGAGAATCAGCAGCCAGATCAGCGGCCGGCTCACGCCGCCGATCAGCTGTCCGCGATCCCGCGTCGCCCGCATGATCTCGCGCAGCCAGACGCCGTAGACACCCCGCGCCAGAACGGCCATTTCGCTCATCGGCGTTCTCCCCCGCGTCCATTGCCAATCCTGCCGGGATCCGCCCGATCCCTCAGCTCGCGTCCCGTCAGCGACAGGAACACGCTCTCGAGCGTGGGTTCCCGTTGGCGGATTTCCAGAATCTTGCCTTCGAATTCCGGCGACTTCAGCGCGCGCGCATCGAACGACTCTTCCGGAACGACGACGCTGGACACGCCGAGCGGCTGCGCTCCGGCAAAGCGCTCCAGGATGAGCTGGCGCACGGCCCTGTCGATCGTATCGATCTGATGCCACCGCCGGCCGTGCTGCTTCTTGAGCCCCGCGGGCGAACCCTGCGCAATGATGCTGCCATGGTCGATGATGCAGACGACATCCGCATCCTCCACCTCCTCGATGTAATGGGTGGTGGTCAGCACGGTGAGCGACCATTCCCGCCGCAGCCGGTCCAGGTAGTACCAGATCTGCTGGCGCGTCTGCGCATCGAGCCCGACGGTCGGCTCGTCCAGAAACAGGATCTTCGGCTCGTGCATAAGCGCCCGGGCGATCTCCAGGCGGCGCCGCATGCCACCCGAAAAGCTGCGGACGACATCGTCCTCCCATTCCTCCAGCGCCACCAGTTCCAGAACCTGCCGGATGCGCGCCTCACGCTTGCGCCGTGGCAGGCCATGTACCAGGCCGTGGAACTCGAGGTTTTCCCGAGCGGTCAGGCGGTCGTCCACGCTCGACGTCTGGAATACCACGCCGATGTTCCGCCGCGCCCTGCGGGGATAGCGCAGGGCATCGTGACCCGCGATCACGATGCCGCCGCTGTCCGGCCGCTGCAGGGTGCACAGAATGTTTATGAGGGTGGTCTTGCCGGCGCCATTCGGCCCCAGCAGTGCGAAACTCGTCCCCTCCTCGATGTCGAAGCTCACGCCGTTCAGCGCGACTTTCGCGCCGTAGCTTGCCCGCAAATCTCTTGCACTGATCAGGTGTGTCATCAGCTCAGGCTTTGAAAGACGCCGCACGAACGGCAGCATTTGGAAAGTTAGTGCATATAACCCTACCGGTGGCCTCTCCACAATGACCCCCGCACACCCCGCGAAGAGCGGAGAGGATTCGGCTGCCCACTCAAGCCATGTTTCTCGCCGTCCGGCCGGACGCTCGGCAACGGACCCCGGACTTTGCTTTTGTTGTAATGGGGGCTAATGAACTCCTGCGGCCAAGGCATCCCGCCCGCGGCATTCACGCGAACTCGAAGAATTGATGCCCGAGTTGCCGGTCACGCGCGACCGGCACGCAGGACTTCCCGTTCAGGGAGAGCAACGGCTCGAAAAGACGAAGACGATGACTGACACCACCCAAGCCAGTGCTGGTTCTGTGGAGAGGAAGAAGCCCGGTACCTTCGAGGCCCTGCGCTACCGAAACTACCGCCTTTACTGGTTTGGAAATGCGGTCTCGTTCATCGGCGACTGGCTGGACCAGATCGCCCTCAACTGGCTGGTCATCTCGACCACCGGCGATCCGATCATGCTCGGGCTTGTGAACCTCGGACGCGGCCTGCCGATCATGCTGTTCACGATGTTCGGCGGCGTGGTGGCCGATCGGGTGGACCGGCGCACGATGCTCATCTGCACCCAGGTGCTGGCCATGCTCGTGGCGATCGGGCTTGCCTGCACGGTGGCCTTCTTCAACGCCTCGATCTGGATCATCCTGCTGCTCGCCACCTGCCGGGGGCTGATCGTCGCCTTCAACATGCCGGCGCGCAATTCTCTCATCTACCAGCTGGTTCCCCGCGAGGCGATGGCAAGCGCCGTCTCGCTCAATTCGGTCACGCTGAACCTGGCCAAGGTGATCGGCCCGCTTGCCTCGGCCGCCATCATCGCCAGCCTGGGCGTGACCGCCTGTTTCATCGCCAATGCGGTGAGCTTCACCGTCGTGATGGGCATGCTCATGATGATCGACCTGCCGCCCCAGGACCGGAGCCGGCGGAAGGCCGAATCGATGCTGCAAAGCCTATCGGCAGGCTTTTCCTACATGAAGCACGAACCGGTGCTGCTGATGCTGGTGGCGGTGGCGCTCGCGCCCACCTTTTTCTGCCAGCCCTACCTGCAGTTCCTGTCGGTCTTTTCCGCGCAGGTGTTCGACACCGGCGCCACGGGCTTTGGCGTGATGACGGCGCTCGCCGCCTCCGGCTCGATCTGCGGCGGCCTGCTCGCCGCGCGCGTGCAGCGAAACGTGCGGCGCGGTTCCATGATGCTCGTCTTCATGGGCTGTTTTGCCCTGGCCCTGATCCTGTTCGCCGCCGCACCGAACTTCCACGTGGCGATCCCGCTTCTCTTCGCCGCCGGCGCTATGCAGATCGCCTACAATTCCTCCAACGACACCATTCTTCAGCTCACCGTCGACGACGCCTACCGCGGCCGCGTTCTGTCACTGCTTTTCATGACCCGCGGCCTGATGCCGGTGGGCACGGCGACCATGGCGCTCATCGCGGCGATGATCGGACCGCGCCTCGCTCTCGGGCTCATGTCCTCGGTCGTGCTCGTATTTGCCGTCGTGCTGTGGATCTGGATGCCGCGCCTGCGCAAGCTGCGGGTGTAGATGCCAGCTGGGCGACAACCCTATCCAGTAACGTTTGGGTGAATCGGCTCGCAAATGCGAAGCGCAATTGTCGCAGTCCCTGACGGGCTGTCTCGGGCGAACCCGGGGCCGGCGGGTGCCGTACTCAGGCGCCGGGCTCGAAGCTCACGGGCTCGTCGCGCATGTTCTGCGTCAATTCCCGGAACGTGCGGGGCGCGTAGCAGCAGTCCGGGCAGTCCACTCCAACGTCGCGGGAGCGTCCATACGGGGCAAGACGCCCGTGACAATGGCCGAAGAAATGCCAGGCGCCCTTGCGGATTCCGGGCCAGGTGCGCTGGGCGTAATGGCTCATGAACACGCGCTCCCCTTCGTCCGTCGTCTCGTACTGCTGCGCGATATGCTCCCAGCCGAGTCCTGCGATGACGGGGTGGACCCGGTTGCGGTCCTTCCGGTCATAGTCGTGGTTCCCCAGGATCAGGAACTTGCGCCCAGCCAGAAGGAGAAGTCGCCGATGACGTAGACGATGTCCTCCGGCCCCACCACGGCATTCCAGTTTCGGATGAGCGCCTCGTCCATCTCGGCGACGGAGGAAAAGGGCCGGGCGCAGGCGGTTGGGGAGAGCATGAGCGCGTGACCGAAATGCAGATCGGCAGTGTAGAACTTGCGCGTGAATGGCATGGGATATCCTCTGAACAAACAGCGTTGTGTGCGCACAGCTGCGCGCGTGGCCTTGTCAGCCTGCTATTCGGTTCGAGATCCTCATGCCGTTGTCTCCTGCTCTTGCGTGAGCGCACCCAAGGCGGGTGTTCCACATCCGTTCAGCTACAGGGTTGTTGCGAAAGCGTCAATACGCGAGCGAAACAGATCCCCCGGTTGAGACGGATACCGCCGCCTGCCCGCCTCAGATCGTGATTTCCATGAAATCGTGCGCGACGATCGCCTCGCCGTCATAGTGGCGCCGCACACCCTCCAGCCACATATCGTCGGTGATGCTCTCGTCGTCGCCGGGAACGAGATGGCTGAGCACGAGCTTCTTTACCTTCGCCGCCGCCGCGATCTGACCGACATGTTCCGTCGAGGTGTGCGAGTTGAATATGTGCTCCCTGAAGGATTCCGATTTGTTGCGGCTACGAACGGCCATGTCCGCAAAGCCAGGCTCATACAGGGCCTCATGGATCAGTACGTCCGCCCCCTGCGCGAAATCCGCCAGCGCCGGATTATAGGCCGTGTCACAGGCATAGACGAACGAACCTTCCGCGACGTCAAAGCGGAAGGCGTAATTGCGCTTCACGATCGGCGGATGGGGCGTCCGGAAGGCCGTGACGGTCACGTCGCTGTTCTCGAACACGACACCACTGTCTCCGATCTCGCGAACCTTCACCATATTCCGAAGATCCGGCTTGTTCTCGTCCCCGATCCGAACGTCCAGATCGAACCTGATGCTCTCCATGTAGGCGTCCATCATCGCCTTCGCGCCCTCCGGCGCATGAACGGTCACCTCGTTGTCCAGGCCCGTCGACCAGCTGCAGTAGATGAGATTGCCGCATTCGAGCGCGTGATCGGAGTGCAGATGCGTGATGAAGATCTGTTCCAACGACGTGAGCGGTAAACCGGCTCTCACAAGCTGCCTCGTCACCCCGTATCCGCAATCGACGATGTAGGGCGTATCTCCGATCATCAGGACGTTGGCGGGATTGCTGCGGTTGGTGACCACCCTGGGACCGCCGTTGCTACCCAGAACATGCCAGACGGCACGCCTGTCCTGCGCCCCGGCAATCTTCGGCAGAAGCGGAACAGTCGCGCTGCACGCCATCAACTTGAGCAAATTTCTGCGAGAAGAGATCATGTAAACCGACTTTCGAAACACATCTTGCAATACGGCAACGGGATACAACGCGCGCGACGGTCGGCAGTTCCTTCACAAACGGTTCAGCCGGAGGGGATCGGGGTGACCAACGTGGAACCGGCTGGGCGCGGAAACTCCGCACCATTTCAGCACCTTGGCCTTCTTACGGTCCCACCAGGGCCCCACCAACGCGGCACGTTCCCGGCGATCGTCGCGTAATCGCGCCCCGACAACAATAAACATATACATTATCCCTTGGAGCCGCGGTGCAGTCCGGCCCGGAAGCTCACATCAAACGCAGCACCATCATCCATTTTGATCGCGCTATCCACTGAAATTGCTTGCCATTTTCAAGCCGGACTGAAACCCTTCCCGTCGCCGGTTTTCACGCACGGCGCAGAATGCACTGCGAAGAATACCATGTCGGTTACCACTACCATCACCTACGCGGCCGCTCTTGTCGTCGCCGTCGCCTCGCCCGGACCAGCAACGTTTGCAGTCATTTCCACGGGGCTTTCACGGGGCGTGGCGGCAGCCACAGCGACCAGCCTCGGGATTGCGATTGGAGACGTGCTGCTCGTGCTGATTGCCCTGCTCGGCCTGGGGGCGATTGCAGCCGCCGGCGAATGGGCCTTCACGGTCGTGAAACTGGCGGGCGCAGCCTATCTGGGCTGGCTTGGGATAAAGATGTGGCGGGCGGAGGCCAATCTTGACGTCATTCAGGCCGGGCATCCACTCCGAAGCCTGGGCATCGGCCTGGCTGTTGCGGTATGCAATCCCAAGGCGATCCTTTTCCACGCCAGCCTGATGCCGGTGCTGATCGATCTCAACGCGGTTTCGCTTGCCGAGGGCCTAGCCATCCTCGCCATTGTATTCGCCCCCAGCTTCTTCACCTTGGCGCTGTATGGACTGCTGTCCGGACAAACCGCTGACTGGTTCCGCGGCCCCGGGCGCATGAAATGGATGAACCGTTGCGCGGGCAGCGCGCTGATCGGCGCCGCTATCCTGGTGGCCTGCCGGTGACCTGGCCGGGCCAGGCCACCTCAGCCCGAACCGAGCTGCTTAGTGTGTTAAACACTTTTCTGCACACATTAACTATATCAGCAAAACGAAGAGGCCCCTGACCGGAGACGCGTTGGTCAGGGGCCACGCCGCATGGGAAGCCAAGTGTCTGCGGCGTCAAAGCGGCAGTTCCGCGCCTTGAAGCAGGGGTTGAACTTCAGCGCGGAACTGTTCTCCCTCCTCAGGGATCGCGTGAATCCATCGCGTCAGCCGCCCTGTCCTGCCGGCAACGATACCGGAGCGAACACGCGGCTTGCGCGGATGTCGGCGGCCCGGATCGTCGACAGCTCGTCAGCGTCGAGCGGCCCGCGGGCATTCTCGAACAGACGGTTTGCCTGCCTCAGGCGGGCACGGTCCAGCGCGTTGCGGATCGAGCGGGCGTTCGCGAAATGTGGCTGTTGGCGGCGCAGGGCAATGTAATCGCGCAGAGCGGCGACGGCTTCCTCGTCCAGCCGGTAGTTTTGCTTCTCCAGCATCTTCATGCCGATCAGCAGCAGCTCCTCATCCGTATAGTCCGGGAAGTCGATGTGATGAGCGATGCGTGAGCGGAAGCCCGGATTGCTCTCGAAGAACCGCTCCATGCGCGAACCGTAGCCCGCGAGAATCACCACCAGGTCGTCGCGCTGGTTCTCCATTACCTGAAGAAGGATCTCGATCGCCTCCTGGCCGTAGTCGCGCTCGTTCTCGGGCCGGTAAAGGTAATAGGCCTCGTCGATGAACAGCACTCCCCCCATCGCCCGCTTCAGCACCTCCTTGGTCTTGGGCGCCGTGTGGCCGATGTACTGGCCGACGAGATCGTCGCGCGTCACGGAGACGAGATGGCCCTTACGGATGTAGCCAAGGCGATGGAGAATGTCAGCCATGCGCAGCGCGACGGTCGTCTTGCCGGTACCGGGATTGCCGGTGAAACTCATGTGCAGCGTCGGCGTCTCGTGCGCGAGCCCCATGCTGCGGCGGGCCCGCTCCACGAGCAGAAGAGCCGCAGTCTCACGGATGCGCTTCTTGACCGGCGCCAGACCGATCAGGTCGCGGTCGAGTTCCGCCAGCACGTCCTTGACGCCCGACGCCTCATACTCGGCGCGCAGGTCCACCGTGGCAGGAATGGCGCCGGCTTCGTCATCGGTGACCGTAGCAGTCATGACACGCTCCTCGTTTGCTCCGCTGCCCTCATGGTGAGCCCGTCGAGGTGAGCCCGCCGAACCATGAGAGCGGTGGTGGTCCGGGCGTCCCGTCGTTCCCTCGTGCTGAGCTTGCCGAAGCATGCGCTTTCCAAAGGGAAGAGTCTGGAACTTCCGGTCTCTCGCCCCTCTTGGTTCGACACGCTCACCGTGAGGGACGAAAGGGAAAAGAAACCGCATCGGAAGGGAGGCCCAGGCAGACCCCCGAAGCTTCTCCTTCAGATCCCTCGCAATGCCGCCCCGATGCCCCGACAGGTTTGGCATGAGGGCCGGAGGGGGCCGTCGGCGGCTAACCCTCAGCTGTAACGATGCCCCGCCGGACGGTCGGTCGCGTAGGATCTCGTCGTGTAGGTGATCATGCGACCGGCGCGCTCCTGGCGCTCGAGATGGAAGCCGGGTTCGTCCTTCGGGCGGTTGACGATGAAGGAGAGCCGCACCGACTCCCAGCCGTGGCTCGCATCGAAAGCCACCACCCGGATGTAGCGGTCGCCGTAGACCTTCCGGCACTCCGCCAGCTCCATCATCAGCGCGGCCGCATCCGGATTGTCAAACATCGGATGGCCCCACATCTCCCAGAAGGTGTTGCGGGGATGCGGATCGTCGGTGAACTCGAGACTCACCGCCCAGCCATTGTCGATGCAGTACTGCACCTGCGCCCGGATCTGCTCGTCGGTGAGGTCAGGCAGGAACGAGAATGCTCCCTGGGTAATGCGCATTGTTCTGTCTCCACTCTGGAGCAGTTCGGCTTCTCACGGAGACTCTGAACTGCTCGGACCATCTGTTTTCGCGGTTCCGGACGGAAAACCGGTTCCCACTTTTCCTGGAACCATGCTCTGTTTGTTTGCCGCGGTTCCGGACGGAAAACCGGTTCCCACTTTTCCTGGAACCGCGGTGTTGCTCACTGTGCCGCCGTCGCGACCGGCACGAAGTCCGGCGAGTCCGTCGAAGCGTAGTTGAAGGTCACGTCCTTCCAGGTGTCGAGCGCCTGCTTGAGCGGCAGGCAGTGACGCGCCGCGGCCTTCAGGATCTCCGGTCCTTCGTTCAGGTAGTCGCGGCCCTCATTGCGGGCGAGCACCATGGCCTCCAGGGCCACGCGGTTGGCCGTCGCGCCAGCGGCAATGCCCATCGGGTGCCCGATCGTGCCGCCACCGAACTGCAGCACAACGTCCTCGCCGAGCAGGTGCAGGAGCTGGTGCATCTGGCCGGCGTGGATGCCGCCCGAAGCCACCGGCATCACCTTGCGCAACGATGCCCACGGCTGATCGAAGAAGATGCCGTTCTCCAGGCGCAGCGGATTGAAGTCCTCGCGGCAGATGTCGTAGTAGCCCCTGGTCGTGTTGGGGTCGCCCTCGAGCTTGCCGACGACCGTGCCCGCGTGGATGTGATCAACGCCCGCGAGCCTCATCCACTTGGCGATGACGCGGAAGGAAACGCCATGCGTCTTCTGTCGCGTGTAGGTGGAGTGGCCGGCACGGTGCAGGTGCAGGATCATGTCGTTCTTGCGCGCCCACTTCGCCATGGACTGAATGGCCGTGTAGCCGATCACCAGGTCGATCATGACGATGACCGAGCCAAGCTCCTTGGCGAATTCCGCGCGCTCGTACATGTCCTCCATCGTCGCGGCGGTGACGTTGAGGTAAGTGCCCTTCACCTCGCCCGTCTCGGCCTGCGCCTTGTTCACGGCCTCCATGCAGTACAGGAAGCGGTCGCGCCAGTGCATGAAGGGCTGCGAATTGATGTTCTCGTCGTCCTTGGTGAAGTCGAGCCCACCCTTCAGCGCCTCGTAGACCACGCGGCCATAGTTGCGACCGGAGAGACCCAGCTTCGGCTTCACCGTGGCGCCAAGCAGCGGTCGGCCGAACTTGTCCAGACGCTCGCGCTCCACGACGATACCCGTGGCCGGCCCCTGGAAGGTCTTCACGTAGGCAACCGGGAGACGCATGTCCTCGAGACGCAGCGCCTTCAGGGCCTTGAAGCCGAAGACGTTGCCGATGATCGACGCCGACAGGTTGGCGATCGAGCCCGGCTCGAACAGGTCGAGGTCATAGGCGATGTAGGCGAAGTACTGACCCGGCGCGTTCGGCACCGGATCCACCCGGTAGGCCTTGGCGCGGTACTTTTCGCAGGCCGTCAGGCGGTCGGTCCAGACCACCGTCCAGGTGGCGGTGGAGGACTCGCCGGCAACGGCCGCCGCCGCCTCAACCGGGTCCACGCCATCCTGCGGGCTGATGCGGAAGACGGCGATGATATCCGTATCCTTGGGCTCGTAGTCCGGCTCCCAGTAGCCCATCTTCTTGTATTCCATAACGCCGGCTGCGTAGCGTTCGGCTCCGGTGAGCGTCGTCTTGTCGGCCATGATACTGCTCCTCTCTGTTCGGGCGCCGTCAGGCAGCCTTGGCAACGGATGTTTTCGGGTCGAGCTCGCCGCGCGCGTAGCGCTTGGCCATCTCGTCCATCGGGATCGGCTTGATCTTCGAGGCATGCCCCGCCGTTCCAAATCGCTCGAAACGATCGCGGCACAGCGCGCGCAGCGCATCCATCGCCGGTTTCATGAACTTGCGCGGATCGAACTCGGACGGGTTCTCCATCGCGATGCGGCGCAGCTGGCCCGCCATCGCAAGACGGCAGTCGGTGTCGATGTTCACCTTGCGCACGCCGTGGCGGATGCCGCGCTCGATCTCCTCAAGCGGCACGCCATAGGTCTGCGGCATCTCTCCGCCATACTTGTTGAAGATGTCCTGCAGCTCCTGCGGGACCGAGGACGAACCGTGCATCACCAGATGCGTGTTCGGCAGCCGCCGGTGGATCTCCTCGATGACGTGCATCGCCAGAATGTCGCCGTCCGGACGGCGCGAGAACTTGTAGGCGCCGTGGGATGTGCCGCAGGCGATCGCCAGCGCGTCCACGCCGGTCTTGTTGACGAAATCCACCGCCTGGTCGGGATCGGTGAGCAACTGATCATGCGATAGCTCGCCTTCCGCGCCATGGCCGTCCTCGGCCTCGCCGCCGCCCGTCTCGAGCGAACCCAGCACGCCGAGCTCGCCTTCCACGGAAGCGCCGACCCAATGGGCCATGCGCGTCACGCGCTCGGTGATCGCGACGTTGTATTCGTAGCTCGCCGGCGTCTTGGCGTCGGCCTCCAGCGAGCCGTCCATCATCACCGACGTGAAACCGTGACGGATGGCGGTGAGGCAGGTGGCTTCGTTGTTTCCGTGGTCCTGATGCAGGCACACGGGAATGGACGGAAACATCTCCACCAACGCGTCGATCATCTTGGCCAGCATGATGTCGCCTGCATAGCTGCGCGCGCCGCGCGAGGCCTGGATGATGACAGGGGCATCACAGTCCTTCGCCGCTTCCATGATGGCGAGGCCCTGTTCCATGTTGTTGATGTTGAAGGCGGGAACGCCGTAGCCGCGCTCCGCAGCGTGATCGAGCAGCTGTCGCAACGTGATCTTCGCCATGATCTGGCTCCTCCTCTGGAAATCAGTTGTTATTCCGGGCCTGCCCGCCGGCCGTGCCGGCAAACGCCAGCGCCCGTTCCGCCACGGCCTCCGCCGTGATGCCGAAGTGGCGGTAGAGATCGCCCGCCGGCGCACTGGCGCCGAAACCGTTCATTCCGACAAAGTCTCCGTTTCCGGCGATCCACCGGTCCCAGCCCAGGCGCGCGGCGGCCTCCACCGCGATGCGCGGCGCGGTTCCCAGAACGGAGCGTTGGTAATCCTCATCCTGCTCCTCGAAGAGCTCCCAGCAGGGCATGGAGACGACCGCCGCGTTCAACCCATGCTGCGCCTTGAGAAGCTCGGCCGCGGCGACGGCGATCTCCACTTCGGAACCGGTCGCAAGCAGGGTGACATCCCGCCTGCCGTCCGCCTCGCGCAGGACATACGCGCCGCGAGCGGACGGCAGGCTGTCTGAGGCTGTCCGCAAGGTCGGGAGGTTCTGGCGGGACAGCACCAGGACACTGGGGTGGTTTCTGCTGCGAAGCGCGAGCTCCCAGCATTCCGCCGTCTCGATGATGTCGGCCGGACGGAAGACATTGAGATTCGGGGTGGCCCGCAGCATGGCCAGATGTTCGATCGGCTGGTGCGTCGGCCCATCCTCGCCGAGACCGATGGAGTCATGCGTCAGCACATAGATGACGCGCTGGCCCATCAGCGCGGAGAGGCGGATCGCACCGCGTGCATAGTCCGCGAAGCAGAGAAACGTGCCGCCGTAGGGCACAAAGCCGCCGTGGAGCGCGAGGCCGTTCATCGCCGCGGCCATGCCATGCTCGCGGATGCCGTAGTGGATGTAGCGGCCGCCGTAGTCGCCGGGTTGCACCACCCCCAGCCCGTTGGTGAGCGTCAGGTTGGAGTGGGTCAGGTCCGCCGAACCGCCGACCGTGAGTTCCGTGGCCCCGTTGATGACCGCGAGCGTCATCTCCGACGCCTTGCGGGTCGCGACCCTCGGAGCCTTCTCCGACTGCTCGGCACGGAAGGCGCGCAGAGCCTCGAACACCTCCTCCGGGATTTCGCCGCTCACAGCACGGCGGAAAGCGTCCGCCTGGGGAGACGCGGCAAGCCGCGCCTCCCAGGCCTCGCGCGCAGCCCTGCCCCGTGCCGAAGCTTCACGCCAGGCCCCGATGATCTCGTCCGGCACCTCGAAGGGTGGATGGCTCCAGCCGATGTTTTCCCGCGTGGCGGCGATTTCCGCCTCGCCCAGCGGCGCGCCATGGGTCTTTTCCGAGCCCTCGAGGTTGGGAGCGCCCTTGCCGATCGTGGTATGGCAGGCAATCAGCGAAGGGCGCTCCTCAGCACGGGCGCGCTCGATGGCTGCGGCAACGGCCTCGGGGTCATGCCCGTCGACCTCCTGCACGTGCCATCCGGCGGCGGCGAAGCGAGCCAGCTGATTCATCGACGTTGACAGGCGCGTCGGGCCGTCGATGGAAATTCGGTTGTCGTCCCACAGCACGATGAGCCGGCCGAGGCGAAGGTGCCCGGCGAGGTCGATCGCCTCGTGGCTGATGCCTTCCTGCAGGCAGCCGTCGCCCGCGATGACATAGGTGTAATGGTCCACCAGCTCCGGACCGAAACGGGCGGCCAGCATCCGCTCCGCCAGCGCCATGCCGACGGCCGTGGCAATACCCTGCCCCAGAGGGCCGGTGGTCGTCTCGACGCCCAGCGTATGGCCGTATTCGGGATGGCCCGGCGTGTGACTGCCCAACTGGCGGAAGCGCTTCAGCTCCTCCACCGGCATGTCGGCGTAGCCGAGCAGGAAGTGGATGGCATATTGCAGCATCGAACCGTGGCCTGCCGACAGCACGAAGCGGTCACGGTCCGGCCAGTCCGGGCGGGAGGGGTCCAGCTTGATGAAGCGGTTGAACAGCACTGTCGCGACGTCCGCCATGCCCATCGGCATGCCGGGATGGCCCGAATTGGCCCGCTGAACGCTGTCCATCGCCAGCGCGCGGATGGCGTTCGCCATCTCCCGATCGGAGACGCGAGGGGTCTGGCTGGCCTTTGCCGCGGTGAGGCTTGTCATCGTTCTCCTCCTCAGGATGCGCGCCGCTTGCGCTCGATGAGCTGCAGGATGAGCGGGGTCAGGATCAGTTGCATCGCCAGATCCAGCTTGTTGCCTGGCACCACGATGGAGTTCGCCCGCGACATGAAGGAGTCCTTGATCATCGCGAGAAGGTACGGAAAGTCGATGCCGCGCGGATTGCGGAAGCGGATCACCAGCATCGACTCGTCCGGCGTCGGGATCCACCGGGCGATGAACGGGTTCGAGGTGTCCACCACCGGCACGCGCTGGAAGTTGATGTCCGTTTCCGTGAATTGCGGCGTGATATAGCGGACGTAATCCGGCATCCGCCGCAGGATCATGTCCATCACGGCTTCCGTGGAATAGCCGCGGGTCTCGCGGTCCCGGTGGATCTTCTGGATCCACTCCAGGTTGATGACCGGCACGACGCCGATCTTGAGATCGCAATGGCGCGCCAGGTTGATCTTGTCCGTGACCACACAGCCATGCAGCCCCTCGTAGAAGAGCAGGTCGCTCTCCTCGAACTCCCGCCATGGCGTGAAGTGCCCGGGAGGAACACCGTGGATGCGGGCCTCTTCCTCGTCATGGACATAGGTGCGGGTGCGGCCGGTCCCCTGGCGGCCATATTCCTCGAAGACGGATTCGAGCAGTTCGAGCTCGTTCGCCTCGACATTGAAATGGGTGAAGTTCGGATTACCCCTTGCGGCCTCCTCGGCGACCTTCTTCTTCATCTCTTCGCGATTGTAGCGATGGAAGGCATCGCCCTCGATGAAGGCGGCGGTGATGTTTTCGCGGCGGAAGATCTGCTCGAAGATCCGCTTCACCGACGTGGTGCCGGCGCCCGAGGATCCCGTGACCGAAATGATGGGATGTCTGATGGACATGCTCTCTCACCTCATGCGCGCAGGAGACCACGGCGCCCGAACAGGGGCGAACGCTCTGCTATCCAGGCTGGCTGGGAGACATAGCGGCCCACGCGCTCCACCTCGTGCGCGGAACCGAAGACAAAGGGAACGCGCTGGTGCAGGCTCTCCGGCTGAATATCGAGAATGCGGTGGAGGGTGTCGGTAGCGGCACCTCCCGCCTGTTCGATCAGGAAGGAAATCGGATTGGCCTCGTAAACCAGCCGCAGGCGTCCGTTACGGTATCCCTTTCGCGCGTCGCCCGGATAGAGGTAAACGCCGCCACGGTTCAGGATGCGGTAGCACTCGGCGACCATCGAGGCGACCCAGCGCATGTTGAAATCCTTCTCGCGCGGACCTTCGGCACCCCGCAGGCAGTCCTCGATGTAGACGCGGATGCCCTCGTCCCAGTGCCGCTCGTTCGACATGTTGATGGCAAACTCCTGGGTGCGTTCCGGCACGCGCGGGGCACGCGGCGACTGGATGAAAGCCCTCTGAGCAGGCGAGTAGACGAACAGGTGCGCGCCGCTGCCCATAGTCACCACCAGGGCGAGCTGCGGGCCGTAGATGAAGAAGCCGGACGCGACCTGCCGGTGGCCGGGCTGCAGGAAATACGCGGCAGGCTCCGCCCCCTGCAGCCCTGCCGTCGGGAGGAAAGAAAAAATGGTGCCGATGGAAATGTTGGTTTCGATGTTAGACGAACCGTCGACCGGATCGATCGCCACGGCGAGCAGGCCGTCTTCGCGGAGCATGACCGGTTCCGGCCGCTCTTCGGACGCGTAAACGGCAGCGCCAGCGGCGCGGCAGGCCTCGAGAAACATCTCGTCGGCCAGCACGTCCAGACCCTTCTGGTCGTCGCCTTCTCCGTTGGAACCCCGCCTGGCGCCAAGGTCTTCCGGGAGCGGACCCTCGCTGATCAGATCCCGAACCTTGATCGCCGTCGCGGCCAGTTGCTCGATAGTGCCAGCAACCGCATGCCGGATGTCACCTCCCTGCGATGCGTAGGCACCCAGAAACGTTTCCAGAGTCGTTGCCATCGTTTCCTCCTCCGATGAACGGATACAGAAAAGCAGGAGCGATGGCTTAAGTACATTTTAATTACTTTACTATGCCACTAAAAATACTTTAATTAGCTCATGCGCAACCTGACCCTTAAACAATTCCGGACGCTGCAGGCGGTTGCCCGCCATAGCAAGATTGTGAACGCTGCCAAGGAACTGGGCCTTACGCCGCCGGCGGTGACCATCCAGATCAAGCAGGCGGAGGAGGAACTCGGCCTGGAGCTGTTCGACCGGTCTCGCGACGGCCTGCGACTGACCGCCGCAGGGCTGGCCGTGCTGGAGGCGGCAGGCGCCATCGAGAACCGTCTGCGCCAGCTCAGGGAAGAAATTGACGCGCTCAAGGGCGTGCGCGCGGGCTCGCTCAAGCTGGGCGTGGTCTCGACAGCCAAGTATTTCGCGCCGCGGATGATGGCCGCCTTCATGCAGCAGCATCCCAACATCAAGGTGCTGCTGCAGGTCGGCAACCGGGCCGAAATCGTCGAGAAGCTCAGGACGCATGACGTAGACATAGCCATCATGGGCCGCGCTCCGCAGGACCTGCCGGTGAACTCCGTTCCCTTCGGAGATCATCCGCTCGTCATCATCGCCCCGCCGCACCACCCGCTCGCGTACGAGCGCGATATCTCGAAGGAGCGGATCGCGCGCGAAAACTTCCTGATTCGCGAACCCGGGTCCGGCACCCGGAGTTCTCTGGAAGCCTTCCTGAGCGACATTCCCGGCAGGCTCGACTCCCTCGGTATCGAGATGGGCTCGAACGAGACCATCAAGCAGGCCGTGATGGCGGGCCTCGGCATTGCCTTCATTTCAGCCCACACGATCGAGGCGGAGGTGGAGACAAGACGCCTCGTTATTCTCGACGTGGCCGGCCTGCCGGTGCGCCGGCAGTGGTTCGCCGTCACCCGCGCCGACCGCGTCATGTCCCCCGCCATGGCCGCCTTCAAGGCTTTCCTGCTTAGCAAGGGCGCCATGTACCTGCCCTTCATCGACAAGCTCTATCCGGCGACGGCGCTCGGCTCGAGGGAGTGAAGACGGGAGCGGCTTCACCCCCGATTCGACACCGCAAGTGACACCGGAAATTGTATTGAAAAAAGTACAAATTTAAGTACAAGTATGCCTGACGCATACATGGGAGTTTTTAGCATGCAGCGCGTCGAGGCAGAGGTTGCGGTCAGCGTATCCGACCTGAAGAAGAGCCCCTCCTCCGTGATCGAGAAAGCTCACGGCCAGCCGGTTGCGGTCCTCAACCACAACCGCGTGATGGCCTATCTGGTCAGGGCCGACGTCTACGAACGGATCATGGACCTTTTGGATGACCAGGAGCTAGCACGGATCGTGCAGGAGCGGCAGGCGGCGGGAGAAAAGCCCGTAAAGGCGCGGATCGTGGGGGACGATATCGCGTTCGATGACAACTGAGTACTCGCTGGAGTTCGACCCGGCAGCGCGCATCTATTAACAAGAAAACCGCCGGCCGGAGGACCGGCCAGCGGTTCCATGAAACGGATGACTGCCCTGCGCAGGGTCAGTCGTCGATGTCGATGCCTTCCAGCGCGTAGTGGCGGATGGTCTTGCGGTTGGCGATAAGCTCGTCCACCGTCGGCTCGCCCTTCATGGCGCGCGAGATCGCAAGCTTCATGGCCTCGTAGTTGTTCTTGTAGAGTTCCTTCTTGTCGAGGTTCGGATCGGTCGCGCAGCGCGGATCGAGCCAGATCGTCGCGATGATGGCGATGTCGTCGACGATCTCCCTGGGGATGATGTTTTCCGCCACGCAATCGACGATCGCGTCGCCCAGCGCGGCTTGCACCACGCCGCCCAGAAGCTCGATATAGGCCGAGCTGGTAATCGTGACCTTCGAGGTCATGATCGCGGCCGGTCGGACCATCTGGTTGCAGTCACGGATGATGAACATGCGCGTGTGGCCGGCCGTCTGGCCCAGCATCGTCGCGAAAGCCGTTCCGACAGGACCCTTCACGGAACCGATAACCACCTCCGGCATGGCATCCGTGGCCTGCCCTTCCGACGCGAAAACGGTCGCTTCGCCTGCCCTGAACCAAATTTCAGACATGATCTCTCCTGTTCCTCTGAGATGGGGCCGGTCCGGCGTTGTCATTGCCGCCCCGACCAACAGTTCCGGTGCCCGTCGCGCCCTGTATCACGGCGTAACGTCCTCGTCAGCACCCGCTTCACACGTCGCTGCCGCGCGGCGGAAGAACCTTTGCGGGCCTTTTCCACCCTTTGCATTCGCGCCGATCCGTATAAGCTGTGCGGCCGGTGAGACACTGCAGATGGAAGGAACCATGACGGCACCCCAGCACATCGTCTTTCTGGACCGGGAAACCTTGCCTCCGGAAACGATCCTGAGGGAGCCAGGCTTTCCGCACCGGCTCACCATCCACCCGCGCACGGCCGCCCATCAGGTGGCGGAACGCATCGCGGACGCGGATATCGTCATTACCAACAAGGTTCCGGTGACCGCCGATTCCATCCGCCACGCTCCGCGGTTGAAGCTCATCGCAGTTGCAGCGACCGGCTACGACATAATCGACCTCACCGCTTGCGCGGAGCGGGGCATTACCGTTTCCAACATCCGCGATTACGCCGTAAACACGGTGCCCGAGCATACGTTCGCGCTGATCCTTGCGTTGAGGCGCAGCATCCTTGCCTATCATCAGTCGGTCGCGCGCGGCGACTGGGTGAGATCCGGTCAGTTCTGCTACTTCGACTACCCCGTCCGCAACCTCGCCGGCTCAACGCTCGGCATCATCGGCAGCGGGAGCATCGGACAGGCCGTGGCAAACCTCGGCAGAGCCTTCGGCATGCGCGTCCTCTTCGCGGGCCGCAAGGGGGCCGCGGACGTGGCCCCGTCCCATGTGCCCTTCGAGAAGGTGCTCGAGGAAAGCGACGTCATCAGCCTTCACTGTCCGCTCAGGCCCGAGACCCGCAACCTGATCGGTGCGGACGAATTCGCCCTGATGAAGCGCCGTCCGCTCCTCATCAACACCGCCCGCGGCGGCCTCGTGGACGAGAGCGCGCTTTGCGAAGCCCTCGAGAAGGGCCAGATCGCCGGCGCGGGATTCGACGTGACCACCCGCGAGCCCATGCCGGATGACCATTCGTTCATGCGCCTCATGGACCGGCCGGACTTCATCCTCACGCCGCACGTTGCCTGGTCCAGCCGCGAGGCCATCCAGGCACTGGCAGACCAGCTGATCGAAAACATCGAGCTGTTCCACAAGGGCACGCCGCGCAACGTGGTGCGGTAGACAGCTCCCAGGTCGGACAGGATGCCTCCAGACGCAACGGTACCTTCTTGCCAAGATGCTGCGGCCGGACGCATTCTCGTCAGCACCAATTCACCAAGAAGACTACGAGGGGACAGGAATGAAGACACTTGACGCCCAGGCGACGGAGCAGAACCTCGACTTTCCTCAGCTCATCGCGGCCATCCGCGAGGCTTTCCGGCAGGAGGTCCAGGTTCCGCTGCGGCACACGCATCCGGTGGGCACGGGCACATCGCTGATCATGCCGGCCTGGGATGAGAAGTTCTACGGCGTCAAGATCATCAATGTCTTCCCTGAAAACTCGAAGAAGGGCCTGCCGGGGCTGCACGGCACCTACGTGCTGTTCGACGCGACGACGGGCGTTCCACTTGCCACCGTTGATGCCGATGTTCTGACCGCCTGGCGGACGGCGGCGGCCTCGGCGCTCGGAGCCTCCTATCTCGCGCGCAAGGACGCCCATGATCTGCTGATCGTGGGGTCCGGGCGCGTTTCCAGCCTGATCGCGCAGGCCATGGCGGCCGTGCGCGACATCCGGCGCGTGCGCGTCTGGAGCCGGACCAGGGAAAACGCCGAGGCGCTGGCCCGGCAGCTGCGGACGCAGGGTTTCGAGGCTTCGTCCATCGGCTCCATCGAGGAGGGCTATGACGCGGACATCATCTCCTGCGCGACACTCTCCACCGAGCCGCTGATCCGCGGCGAACGCCTGCAGCCGGGAACGCATGTCGACCTGATCGGCAGCTTCAGACCGGACATGCGCGAGACCGATGGAACCTGCCTGGCCCGTTCGACCGTCTTCGTCGACACTGACGAGGCCCCGGCCAAGGCAGGCGACATTCTCGCGGCCGTCAACGAGGGCCACTTCAGCCTCGATCGCATCGCGGCAAGCCTCACCGACCTCGCCATGGAACGCCACCCCGGCCGGCAAAGCGACGAGGAAATCACCCTGTTCAAGTCAGTGGGTAACGCCCGCGAGGATCTTGCCGGCGCAGTGCTGGTCTACCGCAAGGCGACCGAAGCCGGGCGCTGACGCCGCGATCCGGTTCCGGGGAGCCTTCCATCAACGCTGCGGCCGCACGGAGTTTCACCGCGTGGCCCGCTTTCAGTTCTGCCCCGATGCGACAGATCTGATCCCGACGACCCTGCCTTCCCGCTGCTGCACCGTTGCCGGGGTCGGCGCCGCATAGACCGAGGTCCGGTTACGCCCTTCGCTCTTCGCGCAGTAGAGCGCCTGGTCCGCCTGTTCCAGAAGCCGGAACAGCGGTATGCCCGCCCCACGATGCACGGCAATGCCGATGCTGGTGGTAGGCCCCACCTGCGCCAGGGATCCATCCCGGCAACTTGCGAAAGACTGCCGAATGCGTTCCGCTATGCCGTAGGCTTCCGCCGAGCCGGTGTCCGGCAGAAGGGCGGCGAATTCCTCCCCACCGTAGCGGCAAAGCAGGTCGTTTCTTCGCAGGGCCGACCGCGCGATCCGGGCAAAGGCGCGGAGCACCTCGTCGCCCACGAGATGACCATGCGTGTCGTTGATCTGCTTGAAATGGTCGAGGTCGAAGAGCATGAGCGCGCAGCCCGTGTCGCCGCCTTCACGCTGTTGCGCCAGCTGCTCGGCCTGCCGCAGGAACTCGCGGCGATTGAGAAGGCCGGTCAGGCCGTCCTGCGCCGCATAGGTCTCGGCCAGGCGCAGCGCCCTCTCCCTCGAGATCGAGATAAGACACAGGCTTGCTAGCACGATCATGACCAGCAGCAAGATCGTCGAAGTCTCCGGGCCCAGCACCGCGCGGAAAAAGGTATGCTCGGGCCCCAGCGTCACGAATGCCACCGCGCGGGCAAGATACCAGCACGCATTGATCAGGCAGATCGCCGCAAGGATCTTGCTGTGCCTGAGCAGGCGCTCCTCGCCGGCGGCCTTCCGCAGGAACTCGGCGCCGCCGAGTGCTGAAAAGGCGCTGAAGGCAAGGAAGAACGGCAGCGCTCCGCTCCAGGGGCTATCGACGGGGCCGACCGGAATCATGAGAAGGGCGATAACCACGGGGATCGCCAATGCGGCCGGGAAAGGCACGCCTCGCCCGTTGACCGCCCGGGCGCCGATCCAGCCCAGTGCAGTCGTGAGCGCCGCGAAGCCATTGCCCACGGGATAGGCCCACAACCAGCTCCCGTTCAGGGCCGGAAGCAGATAGAACATCGAAGCCAGCGGCGCGCACAGGAATGAACAGGCGAACCAGAACCCGAACGAGGGCTCCTCGTCCGCCGTGTCCAATGCAAACATGAAACCGCAGGTTACGGAGACGATCTGGAAAACCACCAGAAGGGACGACAGGTCTAGGTGCATGGCCGGCACGGTTCGATGGCGTGCAACTCTGCTCGCGGGACTCTCAGACCGCTACTCGAGAGCACGATAATCTCTTGCTGGACGAGAAATAACGACTGGAAACACTGGCCCGCTGCTGAACGACGGGTCCGGGTGCAGTGCGTGTACCAACTCCGTGTGTTCAGTGTCACGTCATAAGATTAACACAGGTCAGCATGGCCTGTGCAGCAGAATTATCATCCGTGCCGACGCCGGGCGATCAGGCAATTCCGGCAGGTCGATTCACGTCATGCGAGCTGTGCTCGGTTCGCCAGCGCAACGGCAGGGACCGCCTGCAACATCGGACGGCACAGGCGCGCCGGGCAGGGCTATTCCGGCGCAAACCGCAAATTAACCCTTGCTTATATTTCAGCTTCCGTCCCGGATCGCGTCAGTCATATAACCCTTGCGGGCGTAAACCGTACACGCAAACGGCAAGCGCCCGTCGTACTCGTCCCGCAGGAGGAGAACCATCATGATCTCGCTTTCCAGGCTGCTCGCAGAATCGCGGATCTGCGTCGGCAGCGGAATGATCGCGGCAGCCGCGCTGCTGGCGCTTCCAGGCGTGGCCGGGGCCGCTGACGGCTATGCCTTCGACGTCAACATCACGCTTTCCGAGAAGGCCACCCAGACGTTGAAGGCGGCGAACGAAGGCATCACCGTGGACGTCTGGTACTATGGCGAGCCGAATGAGGCCGGCAAGAGCCACACGGAAGAAGGGCTCATCTATTACGGCTCCCAGAAGATCGAGGTTCCCGGTGAGGCTGGCACGGTCCACATCTCGGGCAAGACGGCCGATCCCGACAAGCTGAAGTGGATCCAGGGCGAGCCCCGTGTCGAGGCAAACATCTATACGTCGCGCAAGTCGAGCGAGTTCAACCTGATCGCTTGCGATCTTCTCGACGGCACCCTGAAGCAGCTTCAGGAAAAGCCGGTCACGGTGCACTGTTCGTTGATCGAGGAGCATCGCGAAACCAAGGTCGTTCCCGAAGCCTGAAGAGCCGGGCAGGTGCGGGAGGACTTTGCGCCGACAGGTGAGGACCACCCACTCGTGTGTCTGCTGGGGAATGGAGGGGAAGACGATGATCCGCCACCTTACCGGTGAGTTGTTGACCTGCCTGATTGGGCGAGCTTCCACTCTTAAGCTCGTTCCAGCCATCCTGTTGTTGACAGCCGCGGCGGGACAGGCAGCGGAGAACTACGCGTTCCAGTTCGACATCACACTGTCCGACAGGGCGGCAGCCGCGCTCAGGGACGCGAACGAAACCATCACCGTCGAGGCCTGGTATTTCGGCCTGCCGAACGAAGCAGGCAGGGAGCACGCGGAAGGCGGTTTCGTTTACCTCGGGTCGGAGAGCATGGAACTGCCACCGCAGACCGCGACGGTCCGTGTGAGCGGGAAAACGTTCGATCCTTCCCGGCTCGCGTGGATCGAAGGAGAAATCGTCACAGCGGTCAGCGTTTATTCCTCCCGCAGATCGAGCGACGATAACCTGATTACCTGCGATACATTCCATGAGGAGCTGAAGACAGTGCAGTCGGAGCCGCCCGCCCTGCATTGCGTGCTCAATGACGAGCTCTGACGCGCCCAGCGCGACAGAGCCGCCTTTTCCCGGAAATCCTGGGCCCCCCCGGCCGACATGAACGGGAGCCGGTCCCATCGGCCCTGCGACCGGCGAGGCAGCGCCTGTCGCCATCCGGGCCCTGGCGAGATTTCACGCGCAACAAACAATTGCAGCATTCCCACCCGCTGATTTATGTGTTTGCTTACGCCCGTCTGCAACAAACACAAAACCGCCCACAGGTATAACAAGGGGGACATCGTGGCAGTAAGCAAACTCGGCAATCTCTGGCGTTCCAGCAGCACGGTCACCGTGGAAGCGCCTGCTCTGACGGGGGATGCGCAAGCCGATCTCGCCATCATCGGCGGCGGATTCACGGGCACGGCAGCCGCACTGGAAGCCGCGCGGCAGGGAGCATCTGCAATCCTGCTTGAAGCCGAGACCATCGGACATGGCGGTTCGGGCCGCAATGTCGGGCTCGTCAATGCGGGGCTGTGGCTTCCGCCGCATGACGTCATCCGGCAAATGGGAGAAGAACCCGGCCGGCGGTTGCTCGGCATACTCTCCGAGGCGCCCGCCCTTGTCTGGTCGCTGATCGAGCGCGAAGGCATCGAGTGCGAGGCAACCCGCAAGGGAACGCTTCATCTGGCCCACTCGCCGGCAGGCTTCCGTGACCTTCAGGAACGGCACCGCCAGGGTGTCGAGCTTGGCGCTCCGCTCCAGCTGCTCGACGCCGAAGAGACAGCGCGCCGGACCGGAAGCACGGCTTTCCACGGTTCGCTGTTCGACCCGCGCGCCGGCACGATCCAGCCGCTATCCTATGCGCGCGGGCTGGCAGCCGCCGCCATTCGCGCCGGTGCGAGACTCCACGAGCGCACGAAGGTCACCCGCGTCAGGCATGACGGCGACGGCTGGGAGGTGACGGCCAACGGCCATATGGTCAGAGCGCGCGCGCTGCTCCTTGCCACGAACGCCTATCTGGACGGCATCGATGAGCTGCAGGAACGGCCTCTGTTCGTGCGGGTCGCCTATTCCCAGTTCGCCACCGCGCCGATGCCCGAGCGTCTGCGTGCGAAGATCCTGCCGGGCGGCGAAGGATGCTGGGATACCGCGCTGGTCATGTCCTCCTTCCGCATCGACCGGGCAGGCCGCATGATCATCGGCGGCATCGGCAACGAGGGCGGCGCAGGCGGTCCGATCCACGCGGACTGGGCGCGCCGCAAGCTGCGCAAGGTCTATCGGGAACTGGCGGAACTGCCGTTCGAGTTCGGCTGGCATGGTTTCATTGCGATGACGGGCGACCATATCCCGAAGATCCTGCGGCTTGGTCCCTCGGGCTTCGCCTGCTTCGGCTATTCGGGGCGCGGCATCGGGCCCGGCACGGTGTTTGGCACCCGTGCAGCGCGAGCATTGCTGAGCGGACGCGAGGACGAGCTGCCCGTCGCCCCGGTCGGAAAGCACATCGAACGGTTCGTCGCGCCAAAGGCCGTCTACTACGAGACCGGCGCGGTGCTCACACATCTCGTCAACCCGCCGCCGTTTGCCTGAACGGCGGACCGCAGCGGAAGCAAGCCTCATGAACGTCAACGACATGATCCCTGCCGCCAACCGCGCTGCGGAGCTGATGCGGAGCCTTTCGCATCCGCAGCGCCTGCTGGTTCTCTGCGCTCTTGCGAAGGGGGAGAAATCCGTGGCGGACCTGCGCCGCCAGCTTGGCATCGAGCAAGTGCCCATGTCCCAGCAGCTCATGCGCCTGCGGGCAGACGGTCTTGTGTCAGCCAGGCGGGACGGCACGACCGTCTACTACACAATCAGCCATCCGCACGTGCAGCAGATCATCGACGCACTCTACGCCGCCTTCTGCGAGACGGAACAGGAACCGAAGAACGGGAGCGAAGACCCGATCCGCCCGTCCCGGCCGTAAGGCAAGCGCGTTTCTCCGGATCAGTTGGCGGGAGACAGTCTTCCGCCAGCACATTCGGACTGAAACCCCGTCGATCGTGACGCCGCAGCAGGGTGTGGGTACCATCCGCCGGGGCGGCACCACCTCTACGCTTCAGTGAACGGCGGGATTTCTCGCAAGGTCCGGAACCCTTGTCGCCAAGAATGGAACTCGGGTCCGCGCGCGGACCTGACGTGCATTCATGCGGCGACCGATTTGCACCCCCAAGCCTCGACCACCAGGATCTCACCGTCTGGAACCGGGACAACCAGGTTCTGGTGCGTGTGACGCGAAAGACCGCAGTGCCACCGCTTCGGCCGGAGCGGAATGAAAAGATGGCCGCATATCGCGGTCCCGAACTTGACGTTACGCAGAGCGTTACGCTATTCCGTTTTGCGTAACAAGGAGGCGATACCTTGCAGTCAATGCTCGACGGGGTCCGGGTTCTTGATCTGACGAATGTCCTTTCCGGACCAATCTGCTGCTATCACCTTGCCCAGCTCGGCGCTGAAGTCATCAAGGTTGAGGAGCCCCGGGGCGGTGATCTTGCCCGCCAGCTCGGTGCGGACCCCTCCCTCAATGCGCGCGGCATGGGCATATCCTTCCTGGCCCAGAACGCCGGAAAGAAGTCGGTCACGCTCAATCTCAAGTCCCCGCTCGGCAAGGAGCTGTTTCTCCGGCTCGTGGAAACTGCCGATGTGGTGGTCGAGAATTTCCGGCCGGGCGTGATGGAACGCCTGGGCCTTTCCGCCGAAGTGCTGCGCGAGCGCAACCCGAAGCTCGTCTACTGCGCCATCTCCGGCTTCGGCCAGGATGGTCCGCTGCGCAACAATCCCGCCTACGACCAGATCGTCCAGGGCCTGTCGGGCGTGATGAGCGTCACCGGCACGCCTGAATCCGCGCCGCTGCGCGTGGGCTATCCCGTTTCCGACACCATCGGCGGCATTACTGCCGCCTTCGCCATTGCCGCCGCGCTGGTCCGCCAGGCACGCACCGGCGAAGGTGAAATCATTGACGTTTCGATGCTCGAGGCAACACTCGTCTCCATGGGCTGGAACGTCTCGAATTACCTCATCGGCGGCGTCGAGCCCCGCCCGATGGGCAACGAAAACATGACGGCGGCCCCCTCCGGCACTTTCCAGACGGGCGACGGTCTTCTGAACATCGCGGCCAACCGCCAGATCCAGTTCGAGAAACTGTGCGATCTCGTGGGCCGGCCTGAACTCAAGACCGATCCGCGCTTCGCCGAGCGTGAATCCCGCAAGGTTCACCGCATGGAGTTGAAGGCGGAACTGGAGGTGGCGCTTCGCGCCCGCAACGCCGCCGAATGGGCCGAGCTGCTGTGCGCCCATGGCGTTCCCGCCGGCGAGGTGCTGACAGTGCCGCAGGCGCTGGCACAGCCGCAGATCGCCCATCGCGATTTCCTGAAGACCTTCGACAACGTGCCGGGGGTTAACCGCCCGATCCGCGTCAGCCGCGCCGGTTTCCGGCTCGCCAGCGGCGACCCGGGTCCGGCCACGCCGCCGCCCACGCTCGGCCAGCACAATGCCGAAATCCTCGGCCCGCTGCTGCCCGAGGGCGTGAGCCTCTCCGATCTCGAGAAGCAAGAGGCCGCATGAACAACTACGGCGTGGAAGCGGTGGAGCGTGCCCTGCAGTTGCTCGAAGCCTTCGACGACACACAGGAGGCGTTCGAGCTGCGCGAGCTCGCCGCGCGTACCGGCTTCAGCAAGCCGGTGATCATGCGGCTGGCCGCTTCGCTGGAGCGTTATGGCTATCTGAGGCGCGACGCGCAGGGACGCTATCTGCTCGGTCCCAGCCTCTGGCGGCTCGGCGCGCGCTACCGCCGCAACTTCTCGATCGAGGACGTGATCCGGCCGATCCTGGAGGAGATGGTTGCGCGCACCCAGGAAACGGCCGCCTTCTATGTGCGCGCCGGCGACAGGCGCATCTGCCTTTACCGCCAGAACTCGCAGCGTCGCGCGCGCCATCATGTGGAGATCGGCGACCAATTGCCGCTCAACGCCGGCGCGGCGGGACATTTGATCCTTGCCTATGCAGGTGCCGAGGGGCCCCTCTATGATGAGATCCGGGCTCGCGGCTACCACTTTTCCCACGGCGAGCGCGATCCTGATGTGAGCGGCATCGCCGCGCCGGTCTTCCGCGACCGCGGCGAGTTCGTTGGCGCACTCATCACATCGGGATTGCGCACCCGGATCGAACCTGCGGTTGAGGAGCTTCTGCCGGTCACCATCAAAGCCGCCCGCAAAGCGTCAGGACTGCTCGGCCACGCGCCGGCCAAGGAGACAGAAAGCATATGAACGAAGGCCGCAAACTCGCCGAAGACTGGTGGACAACGTCCATCATCAAGATGCGTCCAGGCAGCATCCGGATACGCGGGTACGCGATCCAAAACCTGATCGGGCGCGTCAGTTTCGTGGAAATGATCTGGCTCATGCTTCGCGGCGAGCTGCCGGAACCCGCACAGGCCAAGCTGCTGGAAGCCGCGCTCGTTGCGGGCGTCGATCACGGTCCGCAGGCCCCTTCGATCGCCGTGGCGCGCATGGCCATTACCGGTGGCGTCGGCATCAACGGAGCCATGGCCTCCGCCATCAACACGCTTGATGACGTGCACGGCGGGGCGGGCGAGCAGACGGTCGAACTGTTTCACGAGATTGCCGAACAGGCGAAGAGCCAGCCGCTGGACCAGGCTGTCGCCGCGGTGCTGGACGAACGCCGCCGCGCGGGCGAAAAATATGTTCCCGGCTTCGGACATCGCTTTCATCCGGTCGACCCGCGCGCACCGCGGCTTCTCGAACTGGTCGATCAGGCCGCCGCGGAAGGAATTGTCGAGGGAAGGTTTGCAGCCATTGCCAGAGCCGTCGAGGCATGCTTGGCGAACGCAAAGGGCCGCACCATTCCCATGAATATCGACGGGGCGACCGCTGTGATCTACGCTGAACTGGGATTTCCGCCTACATTGTGCCGCGGGCTGTTCGTGTTATCCCGTTCAGTAGGGATCCTGTCCCATGCCTACGAAGAGAGTCTTTCAGGTAAGCGCAACAAGGGGCCCATTCCGCGCGAGTGGCTTTGGACCTACGACGGCGCTGACGACAGAGATTTCGCCGTTGTGTCTGACCGGCGGAATGGGGCATAAGCCCATAATCACCAACATGGTGGGAGGATGATAAAATGAACAGACGTGAATTCATGGCATCTGCAGGCGCTCTGGCATTCGTGGCCGCGAGCTCCGGCATGGGCTTCGCCCAGGAGTTCAAGCAGCTCGAGTTCTTCGTGCCTGCGGCTCCCGGCGGCGGCTGGGACCAGACGGCCCGCGTGATGGGCGACGTGCTGGCCAAGACGGGCAAGATCGGCAATGCCCGCTTCACGAACGTCGGCGGCGCCGGCGGCACGATCGGCCTGCCGCAGTTCGTCAACCAGTACAAGGGCAAGGGTGACGCCCTCATGGTCGGCGGCATGGTGATGGTCGGCGCGATCATTACCAACAAGTCGCCGGTGGACCTCAGCGCGGTGACCCCGATCGCCCGCCTGACGGGTGAGTATCTCGCCGTCGTCGTACCGGCCAACTCTCCGATCCAGACCCTCGCTGACCTGGTCGAGCAGCTCAAGAAGGACGTCGGTTCGGTGTCCTGGGCCGGCGGCTCGGCTGGCGGCAGCGACCATATCCTCGCGGGCATGATCGCCAAGGCCGTTGGCGTGAATCCGGTGGATGTCGCCTATGTCGCGTTCGCAGGCGGCGGCGAGGCCCTGGCGGCGATCATGGGCGGTCAGGTCACCTGCGGCGTTTCCGGCTGGGGCGAGTTCTCCGAGCAGGTCGCTGCGGGCACACTGCGCGTTCTGGCCATCTCGGCGCCGGAGCGTGTGGAAGGCATTGACGCCCCGACCCTCAAGGAGCAGGGCGTGGATGTCGAGCTGCTCAACTGGCGCGCGGTGTTCGGCGCCCCGGGCCTCTCGGCAGAGCAGACCGATACGCTCGTCAAGCTGATGAGCGACATGACCGAAACTGCCGAGTGGAAGGAAGAGCTGGCCAAGCGTTCGTGGACTCCGCTCTACCTCGGCGGGGACGAGTTCGCCGCCTATCTGAAAGAGGACATCGAGCGCATCCGGGGCATCCTGGTTGATCTCGGCCTGGCCTAAAAGAGTCGTTATAATGACAAACACCAAAACTGCACGGCTCGGCGTTGTGGCGCTGGTGGTTGCTGTAGTTGGCATCTGCGTGGTCTACCTGACCACGCAGATGGCCGTTCCCCCGGCGTATGCAAAGGTCGGCCCGACCGTCTTTCCATACGCCGTGGGAGGGATCTTGATCGTTCTCAGCCTGTTCCTGTGGCGTGACGCCGTCCGCAAGAACTGGCATTGCGAAGCCAGCGACCCCGATGTTCCACCGCCGGACCTCGCTCCCATGGGATGGGTGCTTGGCGGCCTGTTCCTGAACCTCATTCTCATCGGCTATATCGGCTTCATCCTGTCATCGACCGTAATGTACACGATGGTGGCAAAGGGCTTCGGCGCCAGGCGCCTCTGGCTGGCCGCCCTTGTCGGATTCTTGCTCGCGCTTGTCGCGTACTACGGTTTTGCCCGCCTCCTGGATCTCAGGATGGGCAGCGGGCTGATTGAGGATCTCATCTGATGGACGCCTTCATGTCGCTTGCGCACGGTTTCACCGTTGCGCTGACGCCGATCAACCTCATGTGGGGACTGATCGGCGTAACCCTTGGCACGGCCGTTGGTGTTCTCCCCGGCCTTGGCCCGGCTCTGACCATCGCTCTCCTTCTTCCGATCACGTTCCAGGTCGAGGCGACGGCAGCCTTCATCCTGTTCGCCGGCATCTACTTCGGCGCCATGTTCGGCGGATCGACCACGTCGATCCTGATCAACACGCCCGGCGAAAGCGCGACCATCGTCACCGCGCTCGAGGGCCACGAGATGGCCAAGCGCGGCCGCGGCGGCCCCGCTCTTGCAACGGCCGCGATCGGATCGTTCGTGGCCGGCACCCTCGGCACGGTCGGTATCACGGTTCTCGCGCCCTTCATCGTGAAGGTCGCGTTGTCCTTCGGTCCCGCCGACTATTTCGCGCTGATGCTGCTGGCCTTCGTCACCGTGTCCTCGGTTCTCGGATCGTCGACGATCCGCGGCCTGACCTCACTCGCCTTCGGACTGCTAATCGGCCTCGTGGGCGTGGACCTGCAGACCGGCCAGGCGCGCTTCTCCTTCGGCCAGATGGAGCTGCTGGACGGCATCGACGTGGTCATCGTCTGCGTCGGTCTCTTCGCCGTGGGTGAGACCCTCCACCTTGCATCGCGCTACCGCCGCACGAAGGAAGAGATCATCCCCATCGAGGGTTCGCTCTGGATGACGGCCCAGGACTGGGCGCGTTCGTGGAAGGCATGGCTGCGCGGCGCCTTCATCGGCTTCCCGATGGGTGCCCTGCCCGCCGGCGGCGCGGAAATTCCGACCTTCCTGTCCTACTTCGTGGAGAAGAAGCTCTCCAAGAAGCCGGAGGAGTTCGGCAAGGGTGCGATTGAGGGCGTGGCAGGTCCGGAAGCCGCGAACAACGCGTCGGCCGCCGGCGTGTTCGTGCCGCTACTGACGCTCGGCCTGCCGACCTCGGCGACTGCCGCGATCATGCTCGCCGCATTCCAGAGCTATGGCATCAACCCGGGACCGCAGCTGCTTACCACCCAGCCGGACCTCGTGTGGGGCCTCATCGCGAGCCTCTATATCGGCAACGTCCTGCTGCTGGTGCTGAACCTGCCACTGGTGGGCCTGTGGGTACAGATCCTGAAGATCCCGACGCCGTACCTCTACGCGGGCATTCTCGTGTTCGCGACCATCGGCACCTATGGCATCAGCCAGTCGGTCTTCGACCTCGGACTGCTCTATGGCATCGGCATCCTCGGCTTCTTCATGCGCCGCTATGACTTCCCGACCAGTCCGGTGATCATCGGCATGATCCTCGGGCCCTATGCCGAACAGCAGTTCCGCCGCGCGCTGACGATTAGCCAGGGCGACATGACGGTGTTCTTCACCCGTCCGCTGTCCCTGACGCTCATCATCATCGCCGCGCTGGCCCTGCTGCTGCCCGTCATCGTTTCCACGACCAAGTCCTGGCTGAAGAAGACGGAAACGGCCTGAGGAACAGACAGGAGCTGCGGAAAGCTCGCGATCACACGATCGGAACGGTGACCGGGCATTCCCGAAAAGTCGAAGGGGCATTCCGCATGCCGGAATGCCCCTTTCTCATGGGCCGGGTTTGACGGCTGCCCGCCAGCCACGCGCCGGCGCATCTCCGTCCTGGTCGCGAAGGCCCTCGCACGGCGCCCTGCAACAAGAACGGGGCGGCAGCCCATTTCGAGCCGCCGCCCGTTCGTATCGTCCGTCGGTCCGCGGTGCAGTGCTCAGCCTGCGATGCGGAAGGCCAGAACCGGCAGGTCATCCGTCTGCAGGGTTTCGGCCTTCGCGGGAACCGGTCCGCGCTCGAAGAGCTCGCGCAGAGCGGCCGGCTTCGGCTCGATACCGAGGATGATGGCCTGGAAGATCGGTCCTTCCTTGAGCTTCAGATGGCCATAGACATAGGGCGCCATGCTCTCGAAGCGCGGATGGCAGGCCGGCGTGAGGTTGTGCGTGGCGAAAAGCAGCGTGGCCTCGCCACTCAGATCCGCCTCCTCGACGTCCCAGCTTCCGCAATGTTCGCAGCAACCGGTGGGCGGGAAGGTGTGCTTGCCGCATGCCTTGCAGGTGACGGCCAGAAGCTTGCCCTTCGCCAGAGCTTCGTAATAGGAGCGGATCGCGCTCGGCTGTTCCTGGATGGTGTTCATCTCACATGCTCCCCAGCACAAGCACGGCGCCGATCATGGCGTAGCCGTGGGTATGGATGACGGAGATTTCGGGAACCTTGGGGATCTGACGCGCGCCGGCCTGGCCGCGCATCTGCAGAACCGCCTCGTAAGTGTCCGAACCGGCGCTTGCACCCCAGGCATGGCCGAAGGCATGGCGCCCGCCATGGGTGGACATGGGCCGGTCGCCGTCGAACCGCAGTCGACCCTCGCGGGCGGCATGCAGTCCCCTGCCCGGCTCGAGGTAGCCAATCGTCTCCGCCGTGCAGATGCTGCTGATGTGCGAGCAGTCGTGCGTGTGCAGGTAGTCGATGTCGGCAGCCTTGATGCCGGCCATGTCGAACGCGGCGTCGACCGCGCGCTTGTCGGACTCCCAGAAGGTCGGATCCTCGCCGTACCACGGCAGATCGCTGTAGCTCACGCCGAAGCCCTTGATCTCGACAGGCTGCGACTTGGCTCCCTTCGCCAGGTCCGCGCGCGTCAGCACCATGGCCGAAGCGCCGTCGGCGGTCGTCACCAGGCTCAACAGCCGCGACGGCCAGGCCACGAACGGATTGTCATCGGACTGCCAGTATTCATAGGGATCGGTATAACCCTTACGCTTGGCGCGGTCCTCCAGTGTCTCCTGCGTGTTGGCCTTGGGGTTCATCGAGCCGTGCAGACGCCGCGCGCGACAGAGCTCGTACATGCCGCGGTCGAAGTCCTCGATCGAGATGCCGTACTTGCGGCAATACCCCTGCGCCACCAGGCCATTGTAGGTGGAGAAGATGTCGTAGCCCTGCGGCACGGCATAGGCCTGGTTCACTGCCATGTCGGTCCAGAGCCAGGTCTGCTGGTGGGAAATCGGCTCGCGCTCGTAGGGGCTGTAGCCTTTCACCTTGGTCCGGGTCGTTTCCAGACCGTAGACGAGGACCGTGTCGTACACGCCCGCGGCAATCGCCATCGCCGCCATGATCGCTCCGACATTGGTGGTCGAGCACTGGGCTTCAAAGTGTACGCCAGCCTTGAACTGCGTGCCGGTCCATTTGGACAGCTGCGAATAGGTCGCGGGAACCTGCGAACTATGGACCATGGCATTGCCCGCGAAGACAGCGTCAACGTCCTGACCGGTCAGACCCGCATCATCAAGGGCCTCCCTCACCGCGTGGGCGGTCAGCTCCTGGATGGTGAGACCCTTCAGTTCAGGTGTACGCAGCAGGTCGCCAAACCGCGAGCATCCAACGCCCGCAATGGCCACCCGCTCTTTCAGTTGATTTCTCATGACACCGATAGCCCTCCATGCTTGTTGGCTACATGGAAAGCTTGACGCCGCCCGGCAGAGCCCGCGTTGACGCCGATCAATCAAACTGAAGTTCAGTCAATTTGAAAAAGCACACCGCGCGCTATCCCGGACGACTGCCTTGAAAGAGACGGCGACGTATTCCGACGACATATCGGAAAACGATCAGCATTTTCTGGGGCCTGTTCTCCTCAGAACTTGTCCGTTTCTCATTTCACGGCAATTGGTCAGCGCAATTCTGCCAAAAATACACAAACGAACCGATCCTTGACTCCGTTACGGCCGGCAGGCACGCCGGACCGCCCTCCCTGCACCGTTGCGATGTTCATGGCATTGTTTGGAAACAGATAACATTGTAATGGGAAATGAATTTTCGAGGTGGTCCGGAATTTCCGCCACACCTCCACTGAACCACGGGGCAAACCTTGAGCACATGCAATGGCGGCTTGCGATACCTGTTCCCGTTTACGCTGACGCCGTGATTTCGGGCAGCGACAAACGTCCCCGACCGGTTTTCGCTCGATCCACCCCCGACAAGCCAGCACAATTCAGGAATTAACATGGGCTCGACAGACACCAGGCGGTACTCATCACCGGCCATGCGGAACCTGCTGACTTTCCTGAAAGAGCAGGGGCTGGGTGGGATCCTGATCACCTCCCCCACCGGCGATGCGAAGATCGCTGTCCTGAGGAAAGATCTCGCGAGAGCTTTCTCCCTGATACGCCGTTTCGCGCGTGATGAAGGCTTCGACCTGCGTATTCGCCCGATAAGGGCGAAGAAAGTGCTGCGTGTCCTTCCCGTGGCGCTGACGCAGATGGTGGGACACCGGCGTTACAAGGTCGAACTGAGCGGCGGAGAAAAAGCTTCGTTTGAACTGGAGGGCTGGAAGGACGAGGGCGAGTATTTCGAGTCGGCGTCCCCCAATCACATCTCCAGAAGGCTCTGGAAAACGACCGCCGAGGCCCATGGCCTATTCACAGGAGCGGGAATAAAGGACTATGCGGCGATCCTGCCCTGTCCGCACGCGCTGGAACCAGCGTTTCCCATCGACCTGGTCTTCACCTGGGTCAATGCCGATGATCCGGACTGGCAACGCATGTTCTCGCAATATGCGCCTGAACCGGTGACGGTTGCGCCGACCAACGACGCCACCGCGCGATCCCGATATTACAGCCGCGACGAACTGAAATATGCGCTGCGCTCCTGGGCGGAGAACGGAACGTTCATCCGCAAGATCTTCATCGTCTCGAACTGCCGCCCGCCCGAATGGCTCAACCTGGAAAGCGAACAGATCGCATGGATCCCGCACGAGCAGATCCTGCCGGCGGATGCGCTCCCGACGTTCAATTCCCACGCTATAGAAGCCTGCCTGCACAAGATTCCAGGGCTGGCGAACCACTTCATCTACAGCAACGACGACGTTTTCCTTGCCAGAAAAGCATTTCCATCGGACTTTTTCCTGCCGAGCGGACTGGTGAAGGTCCGGCTGGAGCCCTACGGCCAGGTCAACGGCGAACCGCACCCCGATCACCCGGCCTACCTGAATGGCGCGCGAAACGGCAAAGCCCTGCTGGAAAGGGAATTTGGCCGTTCGACGACCCAGCTCACATCGCACACTTTCCACGCCCTGCGGCTCGACATCCTTCGGGAGATGGAGGCCAAGTTCGATGAAGCGTTCTACAGAACGATCCACAACCGGTTCCGATCGCCCAACGACATTTCCGTTACGTCATACCTGCATTCCCACTACTGCGTCCTGTCGGGTAAAGGCATTGCTGATGACACGCCGGTATGGCTGGTCCAAGCCAACCACCGTTATCAAAGGCGGCTCAGGAAGCTTCTTGAGAGGAAGAATGGGGGACGGAGACTGCCGCTATCCCTTTGCCTCAACGACGGCAAGAACAGCGATAATGATCGGGCCTGGGACACAGCGGTGCGTGGTTTCCTGAACACGTTCTTTCCCAACCCCTCCCCGTTCGAGAAGTGAGAGGACAGGCAGGCAGCGGTCCCGACGGCTGCCGGCCTCGCTGGACTGCTCTGACGCGAAATCAGGCTCCGAAGAGTGCGGGGCCGCTCTGCCAGATCAGTCTCAGCCCCACCAGGACCATCAGGACATAAACGAGCGTGTAGAAGCGCTCGCCGGAGATACGGCGGACGAGCCAGACGCCGGCCCAGGTGGACACTATGGCGAGCGGAACCAGCGTCGCCGACAGGATCAGGTTTTCTCTGGTGAACTGACCGAGCGCGAAGTAGGGCGCAACCTTCACCAGATTGACGGCTGCGAAGAAGATGATCGAGGTTCCGACCAGCACGTCCCGCGGCAGGCGCTGGGGCATGACATAGATCTGGAACGGCGGTCCGCCCGCATGAGCGATCATGCTGGTGAAGCCCGCACCCACACCGCACAGGAGACCGAAGGGAATGCCCGGCCTCAAAGCCGTCGCGCCCGATGCCCGGCGTTCCACGATCAGGCGGCGAAGCCCGAAAATGATCGAAATAACGCCGACGCTGAAAGCGATCCCCGCGTCCGAAACATGGGCTGCAAGAAGATAGCCAAGGAAGATGCCAACGAATGCGCTGGGAAGCAGCACGGCGAGGTTGAAGCCGTCCCAGCTCCGCCGGAACGAGAGCACGCCAACCGCATCCTGGACGAGCAGGATCGGCAGCAGCACCGCCGCGGCCTGGACCGGAGACATGACCAGCGCCATCAGTGGAATGGCCAGATTTCCGAGGCCGACAAACCCGCCCTTCGACAGGCCGAGTATGATGACGGCGGGAATGGCGGCGGCGTAGAACTGGGGATCCATTTCCTGTTGTGTTCCTGACGGGGTTGGCGGCGGTCCGTCCCGTCCGGCAGCAAATGCGGCCAGGCGCGTCGGGACCGGTCCGGAAGGCGAGCCGCCATACATCGCCACGTATTGTACAAGGCGCTGCAGGCGTCGGTTTCAGTGCGAGGGGGTAGAAAGCACCTGGCTGCGCCTCCCGCAAGAGGCTTCCATCGGCAACCGCGGTTTTTCTTCCCGGCAGCTGTTTGCCTCCGCAGGATCACGGCCCGGGGACACTATTGTCGACCCCGGGACATGATTATTCACTGCCGGCCTGAAGCGGGAAAGACCCGTTTTTCACGCGCCGCTTCGGTTAGAATATTTTTGCTCGCTCGGTGCCATACGCTTCGATAGGTTGGAAAATAATACCTTCTCAGATCGGTTCCCATGTGTGTTCGTGTATCCGCCCTCATTCCTGGCTTGCCGCCACCTGTCGGGATGTGTTCTAGGTCTCCCAGAATGGCATCCGCCAGATAGCGCCTGCCTTCGATTGATGGCGCTGGTCCGATATCCGTCCTGATAGATCGCGAAGGGTTCACGGCCTTGGCAACAACGACTTCAGCGCGGTCGGCGCGCGAACATGGGAACTTGCAATGACTTCGTCGGTCCTCGATCAAAACGTGCACCTGGCGACGGTGAGCGGGCAGTCAGGCGGAAACTCTGCCGCCGCCAGCCAGGCTTCCGTCTCTGCCGGTGCAACGCCTGAACAAGACAACCTTGTCCTCATCGAAAACGTCTCGAAGGTGTTTCCGGCGAGCCGGTCACGGCCCGCGGTTACGGCGCTGGAGAACATCAATCTCGCGGTGCGTCGTGGCTCCATCACCGCCATCATCGGCCGGTCAGGCGCCGGTAAATCCACGCTGATCCGGCTCGTGAACGGGCTGGAGAAGGCCACCTCCGGCCGCGTCGTGGTGAACGGCACCGACGTGATGAAGCTGTCCGAGGTCGACCTGCGCAATGTCCGCCGCTCGATCGGCATGATCTTCCAGCACTTCAACCTGCTGTCCTCCCGCACGGTCTTCGACAATGTCGCCCTTCCGCTGGAGATCGCGGGCCTGAAGAAGCAGGAGATTGCGCAGCGCATTCTGCCGCTGCTTGAACTGGTCGGCCTCGCCGACAAGCATGACCGCTATCCGGCCGAGCTGTCGGGCGGGCAGAAGCAGCGCGTGGGCATCGCGCGGGCGCTCGCCACGCAGCCCATGCTGCTGCTCTCCGACGAGGCAACGTCAGCCCTCGACCCCGAAACGACGCAGTCGGTTCTCGAACTTCTGTCGCGCATCAACCGCGAGCTGGGGCTGACAATACTGCTCATCACTCACGAGATGGAGGTGGTAAAGCGCATCGCCGATTATGTGGCGGTGATCGACGCGGGCAGGATCGTGGAGCAGGGCGGAACCTTCGAGGTCTTCAGCGCGCCGAAGCATCCCACCACCCGGAAGCTGTTGTCCGGCATTCCCGGCATGCAGCTGCCGGGCTACGTCCAGGCGCACCTCACCGACAAGCCCGCCGCCACGAGCAAGACGGTCATGCGGATCCTCTTTGCCGGCCCGCATGCGACCGAGCCGATCCTCGCCAGTCTCGCCACCGAGTTCGGCGTCCGGCCGAACATCATGGGCGGCGCGGTGGACGAAATCGCGGGCCGCCCCTTTGGCACGCTCATCGTATCCTTCCCCGCCGACGAGCAAAGGCTCACGACCATCCGCCAGTTTCTCGCCGACCGGGGCCTTATCACGGAGATTCTCGGCTATGTCGCCTGAACAGCTCATCTCGCTGCTCCTCACGGCCACCGGCCAGACCCTCTACATGGTGGCGGTGTCTGCCGTGGTCGGTTCGCTGCTGGGCGTTCCGCTCGGCGTATTCCTTGCCACCAGCGGCAAGGGCGAGCTCTTCGCCGCGCCAATCGCAAACCGGATCCTGGGCGCGATCGTGAACGCCACGCGCTCGACACCCTTCATTATCCTGGTCGTCGCGATCATCCCCTTCACGCGGCTGGTGGCGGGCACCTCGATCGGCACGCGGGCGGCGATCGTGCCGCTCACCATCGCCACGATTCCGTTCGTGGCGCGGCTCGTGGAAGCGGCCATTCGCGAGGTTGACCCCGGCCTGATTGAAACGGCGCGCGCGATGGGCGCCACACCGTTGCAGATCGTGCGAAAGGTGCTGCTTGCCGAGGCGCGCCCCGGCATCACGCTGGCGCTCACGCTCACCGTGGTGAGCCTCATCGGCTATTCGGCGATGGTGGGCGCGGTTGGCGGCGGCGGACTCGGCGACCTCGGCATCCGCTATGGCTACCAGCGCTTCATGCCCGACGTGATGCTGGCCGTCGTGGTGGTTCTGATCGTGCTGGTCCAGGCCGTGCAGTCCACGGGCGACTGGCTGGCAAGACGCTTCGACAAGCGCACGCACCCGCGCTGATCCGACCAATCAAGTCATCTTGTTCACAGGGAGAATGGAATGTTGAAGAAGCTTTCGATTGCCGCGGGCCTGGCACTCGCGTTGCTCGGCGGCTCCGCCGCGGCCGAGTCGATCAAGGTCGGCGTCACCCCCGGACCGCACGCGCAGATCATGGAGAAGGTAAAGGAGATCGCCGCCAAGGACGAGCTGGAGATCGAGATCCTCGAGTTCTCGGACTACGTCGTTCCGAACCAGGCGCTCAATGACGGCGAGCTGGATGCCAACTCCTTCCAGCACAAGCCATACCTCGACAACCAGATCGCCGACCGCGGCTTCGACATCATCGACGTGGCCTATACGGTGAACTTCCCGATGGGCATCTACTCGAAGAAATACAAAAGCTTCGACGAGCTGCCGGATGGTGCGACCATCGGCATCCCGAACGATCCGACCAACGGCGGCCGCGCCCTGCTGATCCTGGCCGACCAGGGCGCGATCAAGGTCGATCCCGACAAAGGGCTGAGGGTTACGGTCGCCGACATCACGGAGAATCCCAAGAACTTCAACTTCATCGAGCTCGATGCCGCGCAGCTGCCGCGCTCGCTCGACGACACCGACGCCTCGGCCATCAACAGCAACTATGCGCTGGAGGCCAGCCTGAACCCGAGCCGCGACGCCATTCTGCTCGAGGGCGAAAAGGCTCCGTACATCAACCTGATCGCGGTGCGCACCGCGGACAAGGATGCCGACTGGGTCAAGAAGCTCATCAACGCCTACTACACCCCTGAGGTGAAGGAGTTCGTGCTGAACACCTTCGACGGCGCCGTCATCCCGGCCTGGTAAGAACTGCCCATCGCGGGCAAGTCCGGACCATAAGTCCGGATAGGGGCCATTCCGGCGTTCGCAGCACGCCGGAATGGCCTTTGCTTATCGGGAAGCGCAAAAGGGATCTTTCGCCTCGCGGCACGCACCAACCCGGCGCGAAACCGACTGTTGAGCCACCGCGCATTAACGCAGGTCGAGCCGCGCCCGCTCGGCAACGTCCTTCAGCATTGGCAGATACTGTTCGACCAGTTGCGCCGGGGTGACGGAAGCGGCCGGCGCGCCGATATTGAGGGCCGCGACGATCCGGTCCGTCCGGTTGCGGAGGGGAACGGCAATCGAGCAGAGCCCCATTTCCAGTTCCTGATCGACGAGGGCATATCCCTGGCTGCGAACGCGCAGTAGCTCCTCCATCAGCCTTTCCAGATCCGTAATGGTGCGCTCCGTATTGGCGCGGAGCGGCCTGCCTTTCAGAAGCTCGCGGACCTCCTCTTCCGGCAGGGACGCCAGCAGCACCCTTCCCATCGAGGAGCAATAGGCGGGCAGGCGGCTGCCCGGGCCGAGATTGATCGACATGACCCGCCGCCGGGAGGCGCGGGCGATGTAGACGATTTCAGCCTCATCCAGCACCGCCGCCGAGCAGCTCTGGCCGCCTGTCTCACAAAGCCGTTCGAGATAGGGCTGAAGGATGGCCGAGAGCGGCGTGGTGGATAGGTACGACTGCCCCAGCCGCAGGATGCGATGGGTGAGTTCGAAATATTTCCCGTCGTGCGTCGCATAACCAAGCTGGACCAGCGTGAGAAGCAGCCGGCGGGCCGAAGCCCTGTCAAGGCCCGTCCGGCGCGCCACATCGGTGATCGACAGGCGCGGCGCATCTTCGCCAAAGGCCCCGATGACGCTCAGGCCCTTTGCGAACCCGCTGACGAAATCGCCTCCCTTGTGTTCCGCATGCGCCAACGCCAAACTCCCTTATTGTGCGATATATGAACAAAAATCAAATAACGCACAATTTGGGTTGCCGCAATCGCATTCGCGATCTATCTCCAACGAACGGAGGCTAGCGTTCACGGGGTTTCTCTAATGGACAAAACAGTTGAGAGTGCGGCAGCCGCCGTCTCCTGCATTCACGATGGCGCCACGGTGATGATTGGCGGCTTCGGCGGTGCCGGTGCGCCGATCGAGCTCATTCACGCTCTTATCGACCATGGGCCCAAGAATCTCACCGTCATCAACAACAACGCCGGCAACGGCCGCGTCGGCATTGCTGCCATGATCGACGCCGGCATGGTGAAGAAGATGATCTGCTCCTTCCCGCGTTCGTCCGATCCGCGGGCGTTCACGGAGAAGTATCTCGCCGGCGAGATCGAGCTGGAACTGGTGCCGCAGGGCACGCTGGCCGAGCGCATCCGCGCCGGCGGCGCTGGCATTCCCGCGTTCTACACCCCGACCAGCGTCGGCACGGAGCTGGCTGAAGGCAAGCCCACCGCCGAATTCGAAGGCCGCACCTATGTGCAGGAACGATGGCTCAAGGCGGATTTCGCGCTCATCAAGGCGCACATCGCCGACCGTTTCGGCAACCTGACCTACAACAAGGCGGCCCGCAACTTTAACCCCCTGATGTGCATGGCTGCCAAGACCACCATCGTTCAGGCGTCGAAGATCGTCGAGCCGGGCGAGATCGATCCCGAGCACGTAGTGACCCCGGGCATCTTCGTCGACAAGATCGTCGAGATCAGCAATCCGCAACAGGAAGAAGAACTCATCCGCGCAGGGGTGTCCCACCTATGACCGCCAATACCGAACAGCAGAAGCTCACGAACGCCCAGATCGCCTGGCGCGTTGCGCAGGATATTCCGGACGGAGCCTACGTGAACCTTGGCATCGGCTTTCCGGAGATGGTCGCGAAGTATCAGCCTGCCGGCCGTGAGGTCATCTACCACACCGAAAACGGCATCCTGAACTTCGGCCCCTCCCCCGCTCCGGGCGAGGAGGACTGGGATCTCATCAACGCCGGCAAGAAGGCCGTGACGCTCAAGCCGGGCGCCTCCTTCTTCCACCATGCGGACAGCTTCGCCATGGTGCGCGGCGGCCACCTCGACATCGCCGTGCTAGGCGCCTTCCAGGTGTCGCAGCGGGGTGACCTCGCCAACTGGCGGATCGGCAGCAAGGGCGTGCCCGCCGTCGGCGGTGCAATGGACCTCGTCCACGGCGCCAAGCAGGTGTTCGTGATCACGGAGCACGTGACCAAGACCGGGGAGCCCAAACTGGTCGACACCTGCACCTTCCCGCTGACCGGCGTCGAATGCGTGACGCGCGTCTACACCAGCCACGCAGTGATCGACATCGTCGACAAGCGGTTCGTGCTTCGCGAAAAGCTGCCCAGCATCACGCTCGAGGAACTCCAGGCCATTACCGGCGCGCCGCTCCACATCGACGGCGAGGTCGCGGACCTCATCGTGCCGGAGCCTATCGACGCCTGATTCCCGGCACACGAACCGGCATCTCGACAGGTCTGATCCGCACGGTGGAAACGCCGTGCGGATCATCTTTTTTGCACCGGCAGCGGCGGCACCGGATCCGGCGCTAGGAAGCGGGGATTGAATTTTTCCTGAATAGTTTAATTACAGAAACATTATTCCTGTCGTTTTGAACGGCGCTGCGCGAAAAGCGTCCCCAGCAAGCATTCGTCGAACCTGGCTTTGGCACGTGAGGCCCGGTTCAGCACAAGGAGACAAGAAGAACATGATGAAGTTCCTGGTTACGGCGGCGGTGGCCGCGCTCATCAGCGGTGCAGCACTTGCAAAGGACATCAAGATCGGCGTCACGCCCGGCGAGCACGCGCAGATCATGGAGAAGGTCAAGGACGTCGCCGCCGCGAAGGGCCTGAACCTCGAGGTCATCGAGTTCTCCGACTATGTCGTGCCGAACCAGGCGCTGGCCGACGGCGACCTCGACGCCAATTCTTTCCAGCATCAGCCCTATCTGGACAACCAGATCGCCGATCGCGGCTATGACCTGGTGAGCGTCGGCAAGACGATCACCACGCCGATGGGCGTCTACTCCAACAGGGTGAAGAGCCCGGACGAACTCGCCGATGGCGCCACGGTCGCCATTCCGAACGACCCGACCAACGGCGGCCGCGCGCTGCTCGTGCTGCAGAAGGAAGGCGTGATCAAGGTGAACCCCGAGGCCGGCCTGAAGGCCGGTCCTGCCGACGTCACCGAGAACCCGAAGAACCTGCAGTTCGTCGAGCTGGACGCGGCGCAGCTTCCCCGCTCTCTGGATGACGTCGATGCTGCGGTGATCAACACCAATTACGCGCTCGAGGCCGGTCTTCGTCCCACCGTGGACGCGATCGCCATCGAGGGCGCCGAGTCGCCCTATGCCAACCTGATCGTCGTGCGCAGCGAGGACAAGGACGCCGACTGGGTCAAGACTCTGGTCGAGGCCTACCACGACGACAGCATCAAGGCCTTCATCAACGACGAATTCCAGGGCGCCGTGATCCCCGCCTGGTAAGGCCCGCGAACAGCCACGGACTTTTCCACAACGCAGCGCCCGCGGTATCCCCGCGGGCGCTGTCGTTTGCGGGAGGGGCGGCGGCACCGGACGCCCTGTAACCAACGTTCTGCCGTGCCCGGGCGCCGCGAAAGCAACATGCCTCTTGCCCGCAACTTCGGTCCGTCGGTCCGGCGGTGCGCTACTAAGCCACGGCCAAGTCACGGCGCGCGGATTGAAGAAGTTATCAAGTATCTCATAAATGAAGAATCCATAGAGGCGGCAAGACGGGCGCCGCGGCGTTTTCAGCCTGACGAGGCTTGCGGCCGCGATGCGTCACCAGTGGGGAGCGGAAATCACGATGGCGGAACCGGGGGTGGATGTGACGGAGCTTGACCATCCCATGCGCAGGGAGCTGCACGACGAGCTCCATGCCAGGCCATCCGTCTATTTCGAGGGCGATTCCGATGTGTGGCACATGGCCATCCTCGACACGCGCCTTCCCGACAGCATCCTGGCGCTGCCGACCTCGTCGCGGTCCCTGGACGGCAAACACGGGATCGCCGAACTCGGCGACTGCCGCCTCAAGTGGGAACTCCACACCGAGTTTCTCACCATCACCTATGTCTGTGCCGCTTCGCAGGATCGGCGCCCGCCGCAGACATTCATGGACCTGCGCCGCCAGATTTCCGGCGAGACGATCGCGGCCATCCGCGTGCTCGTCCGCGAGAAGCGTCCGGAAGACGAGCTTGAGAAGCTGGACGGCGACTATGTAGCCTCCAGGGTCGGCGGAACCGACGCCGAAGTCTATTCAAACTTCAAGCTGGACGATGCGGGCTTCGTCGAACTGCTGCTGTTCCCCGGCAGCCTCAATGCGTTCCGCACCGGGCGAATGGTCCGGCGGCTGCTTGAGATCGAGACCTACCGCATGATGGCGCTGCTGGCCCTGCCGGTGGCGCGCGACGTGCAGGAAAGACTCGCCGGTTTCGATACCCGCCTCAACCGCATCGTCGACCACATGCAGACGCATTCCAGGGTCGACAAGACGCTGCTAGGCGAAATGACGCGGCTGTCGTCGGAAGTGCTGCGGCTATCCTCGCCGGCGCGCCATCGCTTCGGCGCCGCCAAGGCCTATGCGGAGCTGGTCTCGAGCCGAATGGCGGAACTCAGGGAGCAGAGCGTTCCCCAACGTCAGCGGCTTGGAACCTTCATCGAGCGCCGGTTCCGGCCCGCCATCCGGACGGTGGAGGCGGTGGAGCGCCGCCTCGACGAACTCGGCGAGCGGGTGAGCCTGGCCGGCGACCTGTTGCGAACCTCGGTTCAGGTGCAGCTTGAAGAGCAGAACGCCATCCTGCTCGCCTCGATGGAGGAGCGCACGCGCGCGCAGGTGCACATCCAGCAGGCCGTGGAAGGCTTTTCGGTCATCGCCATCACCTATTACGCGATCAGTCTCGCCAAGACCTGCATTGAGGCCCTGACGGGACTGGGCCTCGACACGCATCTCGCCAAGGAATTGCTGTTGTTCGCCATCCCGATCGTGCTGGTGACCGTCTGGCAGGTGATCCGGCACATCCGCAAGAGCATTTCGGTAGGCTCGCATTCCGGCAAGCCGGACAGCCTGCCGCGTCCGGGAAGCGAAACCGCCGCCAAGGACTGAGGACGGGCCAAATCCCGGCAAGGCAGTGAAAAACGCCGGCGGACAAGCCCGCCGGCGCTCTGCGACGACTGACCGGCCCCCCTACCGGATCACGGTCGCCGGACTGTGGTGGTCGCGGCTGCAGGGCCGAGACCTTTCCTGCTGTCAGAATGCTGCCCGATAGAGGGCCAGGGCGTCGGGCTCGGTCACTTCCACCGGGTTGTTGCCAAGAAGACGCGTCTGCAGCATCGCATCCGCGGCAAGCTGCGGCAGCATCTCTTCGGCGACACCCGCATCGCGCAGGCGGCGCGGCGCGCCGGAGGCATCCATCAGTTCGATCAGCCGCTTCAGGAAGGCCTGGGCCTTTGCCTCGACGCTGGCATCCTGCGGGACGTCCGCCCCGACCGGGCCGGCAAGCTCGGCATAGAGCGGAGCCGCCGCCTTCATGTTGAACTCGATCACCGGCTGCAGCATCAGCGCGTTGGAAAGGCCGTGCGGAATGTGGTAGCGGCCGCCCAGCGGATAGGCGAGCGCATGAACCGCCGCCACGGGCGCGTTGGCGAAGGCCTGGCCGGCCAGCAGTGCGCCAAGCAGCATGGCTTCCCGCGCGGCGCGGTCCGAACCATTCCGGCACGCCGTGACGAGGTTGCCGGACAGAAGCCGCAGGGCCTCCCGCGCCGCCGCGTCCGACAGCGGATTCTTCTTGTGCTTGCTGGTGTAAGCCTCGATCGCATGCACCATGGCGTCGATGCCGGTCGCGGCCGTGTGCAGCGCAGGCAGGCCAACGGTCAGCTCCGCATCGAGCAGCACGCGATCGGCATAGAGCTGATCGGCGACCACGCCCATCTTGGAATGGTCCGGCCGGGTCAGAATCGTGATGTTGGTGACTTCCGAACCCGTTCCGGCCGTCGTCGGCACCTGCACCAGCGGCAGGCGCGAACCCTGGACCTTCCCGATGCCGTAAAGCTCGGAAAGCGGCTGTTCGCTGACCAGCATCACCGCGGCAAGCTTGGCGACGTCCATGGACGAGCCGCCGCCGATGCCGATGACAATGTCCGCACTTGCGGCTCGCCCCTGGGCGACACAGTCGAACAGCACCTGCTCGGGCGGATCGGCGACGACCGCATCAAACACCGTCACGTTGAAGCCCGCCTTGGCGAGCGAAGCCTTGGCGGGCTCGAGAACGCCTGCCTTGTGCAGGCCGGCATCGGTCACGACCAGCAGGTTGCGGGCGGCGAACCAGCCGCCGAGGAGTTCGCCGAGCCGTGCGGCGGCACCCCATTCGACGTGGATATGCCCCACCGTGGTGAAGGAAAACGGATTGAAAGTCATGGCTGCACTTCCTGGATTTTGCCGGCCCGGGCCGGACTGAATTCCTGAAGGGGTCTAATGGCGGGTCAGACGATACCCTCGATCTGGCGGGTCGCCAGTTCGCGGGCGATCTTTTGCTTGTGTTCGAGCGTTTCGCCCGGACGCGGGCGGTACCAGATGGCGGTCCAGTTGATGGCACCCAGCATGCCCTTTACCGCGATGGACGCGTTTTCAGCGCGGATGCTGCCATCCTGCTGGCCGCGGCGGAACACATCGACGAACAGGCGCTCGAACTCGCGGCGGATCGCCATGATCTCGTCGAGAACCCGGCGTTGCGCGAGCGTCGTGGCGCCGAGCCGGTGCATGTGCACGCCCTGCACCACGACCGCCAGATAGGCGATGTTCTGCAGCATGGTCAGAGCATGCGCCTCGAGCATGGCATGCAGCGTTTCGCGGCCGCAGCTTCCGGTATTCATCGCCGCCTGAACCGCCTCGTTCAGGCGGCGCATACCCTCGCGGTGAACGTCGAAAAACAAATCCGTCTTGGAGCGGTAGTAGTGGTAGATCCGGCCTTTGGTGGCGCCGAGTCGCCGGGCGACGTCGTCAATGCTGGTGCCCTGAAAGCCCATTTCCATGAAGCACTGGGCCGCAACGTCAAGAATGTCGACAGTGTTGTCGACGGGTTCACCGTCGCCTTTCTTGCGTCGCGCACGGGTCGGGCGCCGCGGACGGCCGGCTTCCACCAGAGCTTCAGTCTCGCTCAGTTCGCGCCCCTCTCCGACTTCGGACCGCGCGTTGGCCATCAATCCCTCCAAACTCTCTCTCCCGTCTCGCATTTCAACGGATTTGGACAACTGACGCAATTGGACCAGCGCCGAACACTTTCCATGCGAAACGCTGGACGACTGAGATTAAACATACTACTGAGTATGTTGCAATTGCCAATTGTTCGGTAAAGCTGAGAGGGAGAGGAACACGACATGAATGAACTGCCAACAGGGAACGAGCCGTTGATCTCGGAGTGGATCACGATTGACCAGCCCTTCGTGAATCGCTTCGCCGATGCGATTCTCGATCACCAGTTCATTCATGTGGACCCCGAGCGGGCGAAAGCGGAAGGGCCCTATGGTGGTACGATCGCGCACGGGTTCCTGTCGCTGTCGCTGTTGACGCATTTCACGCGAAGCGCGATGCCCCTGCCGCCGCCCGGCGTCGTCGAAGTCAACTACGGGTTTGACAAGATCCGCTTTCTGACGCCGGTTCCGGTTGGATCGCGCCTGCGCGGCAAGTTTACGCTGGTCTCGGAAGAGCCTAAGGGCGGCGGCAAGCTGCGGCGCTTTGCCGTTGAAGTCGAGATCGAGGGAGTTCAGAAGCCGGCCGTCGCTGCAGAATGGCTGGTGCTGGTTTTGGAAGGAGGAAATTGATGGCTGTCAGCTTCAAGGATCAGGTCGCAATCGTTACCGGAGCAGGCGGAGGGCTTGGACGCTCGCATGCGCTGATGCTCGCCAAGTACGGGGCGGCTGTCGTCGTCAACGACTTTGGTGGTGCGCGTGACGGCACCGGAGGTTCCAGCGCTGCGGCCGAGGCGGTTGCGGACGAGATCAGGAAGGCCGGCGGCCGCGCGATCGCCGATGGCGGCAGCGTCACGTCCGAGGCCGACATGCAGGCGATGGTGGAGCGTGCGCTGAAGGAATTCGGCCGCGTCGACATTCTCATCAACAATGCCGGCATCCTGCGCGACAAGACCTTCGCCAAGGTGACGATGGAGGATTTCCGGGCCGTCGTGGACGTGCACCTGATGGGCACGGTGATCGCCACCAAGGCGGTCTGGGGCGTGATGCGCGAGCAGAAGTACGGGCGCATTCTGGTGACATCTTCGACGTCCGGCACCTACGGAAACTTTGGCCAGTCCAACTATGGCGCGGCCAAGATGGCAGTGCTCGGCCTGATGAACACCCTGCACCTCGAAGGCGCGAAGTACGGCATCCACGTGAACGCCATCCTGCCGACGGCGGCCACGCGCATGACCGGCGACATGATGAGCGAGGAGATGCTGCAGATGCTTTCTCCCGACCTGGTTTCCCCGGCTGCCGTGTGGCTCGTGAGCCGCGAAGCGCCGTCGCGCACCGCCCTGCTTGCGGGCGCCGGAACCGTCGCGCGTCTCGCCATCGTGGAGAGCGAAGGCGTCTGCTTTGCCGGCAAGTCGCTCACGCCGGACGACATTGCCGCGAACTTCGACCGCATCGCCGACATCTCCTCGCCGATAGAGACCCCCGAGGGGCTGCGCCACGTCGACCGCATCATCGAGAATGCACGGAAAGCCCTCGGCCAGGTCTGAGTCATGAGCGAACGTCTCCATCCCCTCCCCCGCAGCGCCTATCCCTGGCATCAGGAGATGGTGTTGCAGTGGGCAGACTGCGACATCTATGGTCATCTCAACAACGTGGCCTACCTGAAGTACTTCGACACCGCGCTGAACATGGCGCTGATCGACCACGGCGCGCTCGACCTGTCGCCGGATGCGACAGACCCGATCGGGCTTGTCGTCAAGAACGGTGCCGAGTTCTTCAGCGAGGTCAACTTCCCGAACCGGCTCTGGATCGGGGCGCGGGTCGAGAAGGTGGGACGGACCAGTCTCACCTGGGGCTTCGGCCTGTTTTCGGGTGACGCGGAGCTTTGCTCGGCACGCGGTACCTACGTGCATGTCTACGTCGACCGGCAGACCCGCCGGCCGATCGAACTGACCGACAAGCTTCTTGCCTGCGCCAAGGCGCTGGCGGCGCCTGACCACAACTGATCCTGGGAGAAGCAGATGAGAGAAGCAGTTATCGTCTCCACCGCCCGCACGCCGATCGGCAAGGCCTACCGCGGTGCGTTCAACGCCACGACGGCCCCGCGCCTGATCGGACACGCGATCGAACACGCCGTTCAGCGCGCTGGCATCGATCCGGCGGAGGTAGAGGACGTCGTCGTGGGCGCAGCCCTGCAGCAGGGCACGACACACATGAACATCGCCCGTACCGGCCTTCTGCGCGCCGGCCTGCCGGTGACGGTGCCCGGTCAGAGCGTCGACCGGCAGTGCGCCTCGGGCCTGATGGCAATCGCGATCGCCGCCAAGGAGATCATTTCCGACGGCATGCAGATCACCATCGGCGGCGGCGTGGAGCAGATTTCGCTTGTCCAGAACGAGCAGATGAACGTCAACCACTGGCGAGACCCTTGGATCGACGCTCATCTGCCGCAGACCTACATGACGATGATCGAGACGGCCGAGATTGTCGCCGAACGCTACGGCGTCAGCCGCGAGGCGCAGGACGAATACGCCCTGCAGTCGCAGCAGCGCACGGCGGCAGCCCAGGCCGCGGGACGCTTCGACGACGAGATCGTGCCGCTGACGACGGTCATGAAGGTCACGGACAAGGCGACCGGCGAAGTCTCGGAGAAGGAAATCACCCTCGCCAAGGACGAAGGCAATCGTCCGGAGACGACGCTCGAGGGCTTGGCGAGCCTCAAGCCGGTTTTCCGCAACGGCCAGCGCGTCGCCGAGGGCCGGTTCATCACCGCGGGCAATGCCTCGCAGCTGTCCGACGGCGCGTCGGCCTCCGTGCTGATGGAACGCCGGGAGGCGGAGAAGCGTGGCCTCACTCCGCTCGGCCTCTATCGCGGCATTGCGGTCGCCGGCGTCGGCCCGGACGAGATGGGCATCGGCCCGGTTCCGGCCGTGCGCAAGTTGCTGGCCCAGCATAACCTGAAGATCGACGACATCGACCTGTGGGAGCTGAACGAGGCCTTCGCCGCCCAGGTCATTCCCTGCCGCGACCAGCTCGGCATCCCGAACGACCGGCTCAACGTCAACGGCGGCGCCATTTCCATCGGGCATCCCTACGGCATGTCGGGCGCGCGCATGGTCGGCCACGCACTCATCGAGGGCAAGCGCCGCGGCGCCCGCTACGTGGTTGTGACCATGTGCGTGGGCGGCGGCATGGGCGCAGCAGGGCTGTTCGAGGTTCTCTGACACAACGCGCGAAGGAAGCCCTTTACGGAAAGGAAGAGGGCCGGCGGATCGCTCCGCCGGCCCTTTCAGTTTCAAGTCCTGATCCTTGCTTCCGGACCTATTTCCGGAGGCCCAGGCGCCGCTCTACGTGCGGGAGCGGCAGGATGGTCGCGCCCCTCTTGGCAGCCGTCATGATGCGTTCGGCAATGCGGTCGGGGAACCGCGCGGCCTTCGGCTGCCCCGATGCCCGCGACACATGCAGCAGCACCTGCTCGTTCCACGCAAGAAGGTTTCCGTCTTCGTCGTGCATCTCCAGATAGAGGTGCATGCGTTTGGCATCCGCTTCGAGCACATGCAGCGTCAGCACCAGCCTTGCGCCCTCATGGCATTCGCGCTGGTAGCCGATGCGCAGGTCGAGCGTGTAAAGCGTTGCGGAGGTGGCATCGCGGTAGGCTCCGTCGAGGCCAATCTCCTCCATGAAGTCGGTGACCGTCTGCGAAAAGACAATCGCATAGGCGAAGTCGCCCATGTGGCCGTTGTAGTCCACCCATTCCGGGCGGACCACATCGTCGCGGGAGAAGACCGCTATCGTTCGCCGGTCGGTCATCCCTTGCGCCGCTCCAGCAGGTGCAGGATCTCGCCCACGATGCCGCGGCGGAAGAGAAGCACGCAGATCATGAACGTGCCGCCCAGCACCATCGTTACCGGAAGGCCGGACGTCGCAAGGAAGTTCTGCATACCGACGAGGACGCCCGCGCCGACGATCGGACCCGCCATGGTGCCGATGCCGCCGATCAGCGTCATCAGGATGACCTCGCCCGACATCTGCCAGGCCACGTCAGCAAGCGTTGCGAACTGGAACAGGAGCGCCTTGAGCGCGCCGGCAAGGCCGGAGAGTCCCGCCGACATGACGAAGGCCCCGAGCTTGAAGCGCTGAACCGAATAGCCGAGCGAAATGGTGCGCTGCTCGTTCTCGCGGATCGCCCGCAGGATCTGCCCGAACGGCGAGTAGACGATGCGCCAGATCAGGATGAGCGACAGCACCACGAGGGCGGCGATGAAGTAGTAAAGGTTCATCGTCTCGTTGAGATCGATGATCCCGAACAGATTGCCCCGCGAGAAGCCCTGGATGCCGTCCTCGCCGTTGGTGAACGGGGCCTGCAGGCAGAAGAAGTAGAACATCTGCGCCATCGCGAGGGTGATCATCGCGAAGTAGATGCCCTGCCTGCGAATGGCGAGAACGCCGATGATCACGCCGAGCACAATGGCTGTGACGACGCCGGCGAGGATCGCGAGTTCGGGTGTGATCTGCCAGACCTTCAGGGCGTGGGCGGTCACGTAGGCAGCGCCGCCGAAGAAGGCCGCGTGGCCGAAGGAAAGGAGGCCCGTGTAGCCGAGCAGCAGGTTGAACGCCGCCGCGAAGAGCACGAAGCACAGCAGCTTCATCAGAAAGACCGGATACACGAAGGTCGGCAGGATCACGAGGGCCAGAACCAGGCCCGCGAAGGAGATCACGGGAACCGGGCTCTTGCGGGTGGGCATGATGATGGTGTCGGCGTGTGTCGCGGACATCTCAGCTGTCCTTTCCGAAAAGACCGGCCGGGCGCAGAAGTAGCACGATGGCCATGATGACGAAAACGACGATGTTGGCGGCCTCAGGATAGAAGACCTTGCACAGGCCCTCGACGATGCCGAGCATGTAGCCCGTGACGATGGCGCCGAGGATCGAGCCCATGCCGCCGATCACCACCACCGCGAAAACGACGATGATGATGTTAGACCCCATCAGCGGGCTGACCTGGAAAAGGGGAGCCGCAAGCACGCCGGCGATGCCGGCCAGCGCGCAGCCGAAACCGTAGGTCAGCGTCAGCAGCAATGGTACGTTGACACCGAACGCCTGCACGAGCGTCGAGTTTTCCGTCGCCGCACGCAGATATGCGCCCACCTTGGTCTTCTCGATGATCGCCCAGGTGCCGAAGCACAGGACTAGCGAGGCGACAACGACCCAGCCGCGGTAGTTCGGCAACACCATGAAGCCGAGATTGGTGGCGCCGCGCAGCGCTTCCGGCGCCGCATAGGGCAGGCCCGACGTGCCGTAGAAATGGCGGAAGCCACCCTCCAGCAGCAACGCGAGGCCGAAGGTGAACAGAAGTCCGTAAAGATGGTCGAGGCCATAGAGCGCGCGCAGCATCGTGCGCTCGATCACCATGCCAAGGACCCCGACTGCCAGCGGCGCGAGGAACAGCGCGCCCCAGTAGCCGACACCGGCGTAGCTGAGAAGCATCCAGGCCACGAACGCGCCCACCATGTAGAACGCGCCATGGGCGAAGTTGACGATGCGCAGCAGGCCGAAGATCACGGCGAGGCCGAGCGACAGCAGCGCATAGAACGAACCGTTGATGAGGCCGATCAGGAGCTGGCCCATCAGGACGGGCAGCGCCACTCCGAATATTGTGGTCATGGTCTCACACTCCCAGGGCCGTATTGAGGGCTTCGGTGCGGGACGGCAGCTCCGAAACCGGGAAACTGTCGATCACCTGGCCATGGTCCATCACGTAGAAATGGTCGGCGATGCGCGAGGCAAAGCGGAAGTTCTGCTCGACCAGCAGCACGCTGACGCCATGCGTCTTGAGCACCTTGAGGACCTCGCCGATGCGCTGCACGATGACCGGGGCAAGGCCTTCGGTCGGCTCGTCCAGCAGGATGAGGCGCACGCCGGTGCGCAGGATGCGAGCGATCGCCAGCATCTGCTGTTCGCCACCCGAAAGCTTCGTGCCCGGGCTCGAACGGCGCTCGAGCAGGTTCGGGAAGAGCTCGTAGATCTGCTCGAGGCTCATACCGTCGCCCGCCACGACCGGCGGCAGGGTGAGATTTTCCTCGACGGTGAGGCTGGCGAAGATGCCGCGCTCCTCGGGAACGAAGCCGATGCCGGCCCGGGCGATGCGGTGCAGCGGCAGGCGCATGATCGACTTCTGCTCGAATTCCACCTCGCCCTTGCGCTTGCGTATGATGCCCATGATGGCGCGCAGGGTGGTGGTCTTGCCGACACCGTTGCGGCCAAGCAGCGTGACCGTCTCACCGGGGTAGATATCGAGATCGACGCCATGCAGCGCATGGCTCTCGCCATACCAGGCCTCGAGGTTGCGCACCTTGAGCTGAGGCGCCGCGCCGCCACCCCGCGCAGTCTTTGCAGATGCAGTCAGCGTATCAGTGGCCGTCATCTTCCGAACCCATGTAAGCTTCGCGCACGCGCGGATCGGCGCTGACGGTCGCGTAGTCGCCGCGCGCCAGGATCTCGCCCCGCTGCAGCACGGTGATTTCGTCGCTGATGTCGCCCACGACCTTGAGGTTGTGTTCGACCATCAGCAGCGCGCAGTCCCGCGAGACGGACTTGATGAGACTTGCCATGTGCTCGACATCCTCCTGGCCCATGCCGGCCAGCGGTTCGTCGAGCAGCAGGACGCGTGGCTCGAGGGCCAGCGTCGTCGCGATTTCGAGCGCGCGCTTGCGCCCGTAGGAAAGGTTGTTGGCACGAAGGTGCGCCATGTCGGCCAGGCCGACACGGTCCAGCAGTTCCATCGCCTGCCGGTTGAGCCGGTCGAGCGAGGTCAACGACCGCCAGAACTGATGGTAAAGGCTGTTGGGCCGCTGCAGGGCAACGCGAACGTTGTCCAGCAGCGTCATGTCGCCAAAGGTGGCGGAGATCTGGAACGACCTGACCATGCCCATCCGCGCCACGCAGGCCGGATCCATCGCCGTGATGTCGGTTCCGTCGAGCACGATGCGGCCCGCAGTGGGCTTGAGGAACTTGGTCAACAGGTTGAACACGGTGCTCTTGCCGGCACCATTGGGGCCGATCAGCGCATGGATCCGGCCGTGGTGCACATCGATGTCAACATTGTTGACGGCAAGGAAGGATCCAAAACGCTTGGCCAGCCCCCGTGCCGAGAGAACGGCACGGGTTGCACCAGCATCGGCAGGAGCCGCGGTGGGATGCGTGATCATGGTCGCGGCGATCACTTCTTCACGAGCGGGCAGGTGCTGGTTTCCAGCGGCGCAAACGCTTCATTGCCCGGGATCGTGGCCAGAACCTCGTAAAGGTCGCCGTCGTATTTGGACTCGGCCGGCTTCTTCACGCGGACGAGGTACATGTCGTGGATGACGCGACCGTCCTCACGCAGGTAGGCGTTGCGGTTGAAGAAGTCGTTGATGTCCATGCCGCGCATGGTCTCCATCACCTTCGAGCCGCTCTTCGCCTGGCCGGAAGCTTCCGCAGCCTTCAGGAAGTTCATGACGGCCGAATAGACACCCGCGTGAACCATGGTCGGCTTCTTGCCGCCCATGCGCTCGCTGTAGCGGGCGGACCATTCGCGGGTCGCATCGTCCATGTCCCAGTAGAAGGCGGTCGTCAGCGTCAGGTCCTGCGCGATGTCGAGGCCCACACCCAGAACGTCGGTGAGGAACAGCAGCATGCCCGCGACCTTCTGGCCGCCCTCGGTGACGCCGAACTCGTGCATCTGCTTGAGCGCCGTCATCGTATCGCCCGAGGAGTTGGCGAGCGCGATCACGTCAGCGCCGGAAGCCTGAGCCTGCAGGATGTAGGACGAGAAGTCGGTGGTCTCGCGGGGATGGCGCACGGAGCCAATGACCTCGCCGCCGGCAGCCTGGACAGCCTGGGTGGTGTCAGCCTCGAGCGCATGGCCGAACGTGTAGTCGACGGTGATGAAGAACCACTTTTTCGCGCCCTCGAGCGTCATCGCGCGGCCGGTGCCGTTGGCGAGCGCGTAGGTGTCCCAGGTCCACTGGGCGGAGGACGGCGAGCAGGCCTCGCCCGTCAGGGCCGAGGAACCGGCGGTCGAGATGAGGAAAGCCGTGTCCTTCTGGCGGGTGATCTCCTGCACGGCCATGGCGACCGAGGAGGTCGGAACGTCAACCACGGCGACGACGTTCTGCTCGTCGATCCAGGTGCGGGCCAGCGTCGAGCCGACGTCCGGCTTGTTCTGGTGGTCACCGACGATGACCTCGATGTCCTCGCCCAGAAGCTTGCCGCCGAAGTCCTCGACGGCCATCTGCGCCGCCACGACCGAGCCCTGGCCGGACAGGTCGAAGTTCATGCCCGACATGTCCGTCAGCACGCCAATGCGGTACGGTTCCGCGAAGGCGGACGCTGCCGACAGCGTGAATACCGTCGACAGAATGATGGTCTTCAGATTCTTCATTCCTGTACTCCTCCTGATGCTGCTCCTGAAGGCACAGCTGTGCCTGATGTCCGGATGCCGCGCTCCCGCCCCACCCGGTGTTGATTAGCGGCTGGCTTCTTCGAGAATCCGCCGCGACAGATAAAACTGATCGGCCTCGCTCCAACCCGCCCAGTTCTGGCGGGCATGCCCGTCGATGGCGGACTTGGTCATCCGCAGGGCGAGCGCTGGAATTTCTGCAAGCTCCCCGGCCCACGCGCAGGCAGCGGCGACGGCGGTGCCGTCATCGACGATGCGGTCGCAAAGCCCCAGCGACAAAGCCTCCTCGGCACCGATCTTCTCGTCACAGAAGAGAATACGCTTGGCCCGCGCCGACCCGACACGCTCAACCAGGAGCGGCAAGCCGCCCCAGCCGAGCGTCATGCCCAGGCGCACTTCGGGGAAGCGAAAATAGGAAGAAGCGGCCATGACGCGGAAATCCGCCGTCAGCGCGAGAATCGCGCCGCCGCCGATCGCCGGCCCCTCGATGGCCGCGATCACCGGCTGCGGCACCTGCCGCCAGGCAGCGGTCATGCGTGCGCCGGCGTTCATGGCCTGCGCGCGCTCGACATCGCCGGCGCCCGTCTTCCACAACTGCTCATCCTTGAGATCGACGCCCGCGGCGAAGATGGTTGCCGCGCCAGTGAGCACGACAGACGCCACGTCCGCGCGCCGGCCAACCTGAATCGCTGCCGCTTCCAATTCACGGATGAGTTCGGCATTCAGAGCGTTGGCCTTGCCGCCACGATCGAAGCGGACGGTTGCAACCTTGCCGTCAATGGACGTCGCGACTGCCGTCATTGCCCTCCCCTGACCAAATCCCCACAAACAGCTTTGACATACTACCGAGTATGTTGCATATCTAACTTCAGGATTGCAAGGGATATTTCGTCGGGCCCATAGCGAATGGGGAGGAGCCCAGAGCTTTGGTGATGCCTGAGGCCTTCGGAAGGAGAGGAGAGGACATGACGACCGGGACAGTCTGCGCATCGGATCCGGCACTTGACCGTAACCGCGCGGTGCTCCGTTACATCCTGGAGTCCTATGCGGCCGAACGGCCCGAGGCGCCGTTCGTTCACTTCTGGCCGGGCGATGAATGGAGCTACGGCGAGACGCTGCGGCGCGTGCGCATCCGCGCCACGACGTTGGCCCGCGCCGGCGTGAAGCGTGGCGATCACGTCCTTTGCATGATGGGGAACGGCCCGGATCTCCTCTGCACCTGGTTTGCCATCAACTATCTCGGCGCCGTCTATGTGCCGATCAACACAGCCGCGCGCGGACGCATTCTCGAGCACATTCTGGAGGATGCCGACGCACCGCTTCTCGTCGCCGCCGCACCGCTGGTTGACCGCCTGAAGGAAGTGTCTCCCGGCAAGGTCAAGACTGTGCTCGTCGTGGAAGGCGAGGCAGAGCCGGTTTCCGGCCTTGACGTGCGCGAGCTGGAGGATCCCGAGACCGAAGACGCTTCGCTGCTTGAGCTCTCGAGCCCGATCGAGCCGTGGGACCTCTACGCCATCATGTACACCTCCGGCACGACCGGAAACGCCAAGGGCGTGATGAGCACCTACACTCAGCTCCACACGATGGGCCCGGATGCGTTCGACTGCGTCGAGGACGACGACCGCTGCATGATCTGCGGGCCGATCTTCCACTGCGGCTCGACGCTTTATGTATATGCGATGCTCGCGCGCGGCCTCTCGATCGGCATGATGCGCGAGTTCAAGACCGGCAGCTTCTGGCAGGCGGTGCGCGACACCGGTTCCACCTACTGTCTGCTCCTCGGCGTCATGGCGAGCTTCCTGCTCAAGCAGCCGCCGTCCCCGGACGACAAGAATCACCCGCTGCGCCGCGTCTTCATCACGCCGTTCGGCGAGGACGGCCCCCTGTTTGCCGAGCGTTTCGGCGTCGAGGCCTGGACCATCTACAACATGACGGAAATTTCGTCACCGATGGTCGCGGGTCCCGGCATCACGGCCAAGGGCATCACCGGCAAGCCGCGCCCATGGTACGAACTGCGCATCGTCGATGAAAACGACATCGAGGTTCCCGACGGTCAGGTGGGCGAGCTGATCGTGCGCACGCACCGGCCCTGGGCGCTGATGCGCGGTTACTACAACAATCCCAAGGCAACGGTGGAAGCCATGCGCAACGGCTGGTTCCACACGGGTGACGGCTTCCGCCGCGACAAGGATGGCACCTACTACTTCGTCGATCGCATCAAGGACGTGATCCGCCGGCGCGGCGAGAACATCTCGTCATTCGCCCTCGAGAGCGAGGTCCTGCACATTCCGGAAATCCGCGAATGCGCGGCCGTCGCGGTGCCATCGGAATTCAGCGAAGACGAAGTGCTGATCGTGGTCGCTCCGGTGGATGGCGCCACCATCGACCCCGTTGCGGTGACGGCCGACCTGGAAAAGAGGTTGCCGCACTTCATGGTGCCGCGCTACATCCGCGTCCTCAACGAACTGCCGAAGACGGCCTCCGGCAAGGTGCAGAAGCACATCCTGCGTTCGGAAGGCGTCACCCCGGATACGTTCGACCGGATGGCGACCGCTCCGGCCCGCAACAGCGCCTGATCCCGGAAAAAGGGACATCCGGTCCGGGCGCGGACCGGACCCAGCGCGCCACCTGACCCCGCCCACGGGCGGAGATCACCCGATTCGACAAGGCGGGTGCAGGCTGGCGCGCTCTACCTAAGGCAATGTCCAGCGCACGACCGGCCTGGCCCGCAACCGGGCCTTCTGCGAATGGGAGACTGCGGCTAGCGCAGTCTTTTCCGCGGCCGTGCATCAGTCAGACCGCATCGTGCTCGGGTGCGGCAGGCATGCGGACATGGATCATCGTTACCGTGATCCACTCGAAAAGCTCCGGAAAGTTGGTACACCGTTTCTTCGGCCGAGGCCTAAAATCATCCATCCATTCGAGCCGTACAAAGTTTGCGTGAAAGCGCAGGCGGATTCGGCCCCCAGCCAATCGAAACGTCACGCCTTGCTGCCGCTTGGCAGGCAGCAGACTTGATCCAACACCCATTGAAACACCGCGCAGCCTGCGGAATGGCAGCCTATTTCGCGGATTTCGCGCCGCTTTTTCTGCTTTACAACAGTTTAGTGTCCTATCACTTGAGTCACATC
>ERZ777003.535-NODE-535-length-71392-cov-11.257258_pt1 | contig 71392 bp, 58 predicted proteins | sample MGYA00374956_ERZ777003 | MGnify/ENA primary metagenome ERZ777003 (study PRJEB29302, sample SAMN06268252) | bioreactor metagenome | isolation source: Joint BioEnergy Institute, California, USA | place: USA:Joint BioEnergy Institute, California, USA | collected...
TGTGCGCTCGCCAGGTGAACCGCTTCGCCATGGCGACGCTCCCTATCGGCGTCATCGGGATCGGCCGTCAGCGGCGAGGTGCGCACAGTATCCAGAACATCGGAGTAAAGCAGTCTGTCCCCCATCAGTTACCCTCCCAGTATCAGATATGAAGAACGGAAAAGATGGGATCACGGGGGCGCCTGTCGCAAATGCGCAAGCAGCCTGGCAACCGCAGCGCTGGTGAACATGTCCGCAAGTTGGGTTGCCTCGGTCCAGTGAATGAAGCGCCAATCGGAGATCTGCTCGGCGGAATCCGTTGATGATGCGGCCGACTTCAGCCGGTAGTGGTTGCCCGTTCGCACGAGGGACTCCGGTGGGAGCTCAACGCCGTAGAAGTGAACCCCCGCGTCCGGCCCGAGCGTCGTGAAAAATGCGCTGTTCGGGTTCGCAGGCGGACCGAGCTGCACCAGCGAATCCTCGGTAATCTCAAGTCCCCATTCCTCGGACAACTCGCGCAGCGCACCAACCCGCGCCTGCTCCCCGCTATCGCGAAATCCACGGGATACGTTCCACACCGGACCCCCACAGTTGAAACGATCCTGCCGGATGACGCCTACATGCAGTTCGCCCTCGAGTGCGCAATACGGCAGGATCACTGCACCTCCGCCTGCGGCTTCGGAGAATGCCCACGTGTCGTAGTTCGCAGGGCTCCACCCGTAGGTCAATGTTCCGAACTGGTCGGACTGAAGCTGTAGGAACTCGACAGCCTCGATTGGTTTACCGTTCAGCAGAACGCGCCAGCTTCGCTTGGCCTGTTGATCGGACGGAATGGGACGAAGTGGGATGGTCATTATTGTGTGAAACTGCTTGCGATTATGTAGTCGCAAGCGTCATCTTTCAAGATTTTGTTTTGGTCGATGGGGCGTCGCTTCGGTGCAGTGCGAGGACACCGTGGAACCGTTCCGCATGTGGAGCCGCTTCACGTGACAAAGGCAACGCGCTGAGCGTGCTTCCTCATATTCGCGCCCGATGTGTGGGTGGGAGTTTGGGGAGGATGGGGGATGTCTTGCCGAGGGGTGGGGCAATTGCTACGGTTGCCGGCTGACCTTCACTTGCCCGGCGGAAGGGCGGAAACGACATCTGAAGACCTACCTGGAGAGACATTCAATGCCTCGACGTGATGACCTGCGCAAAGTTCTCGTAATCGGCTCCGGGCCGATTGTGATCGGGCAGGCTTGTGAGTTCGATTATTCGGGAACGCAGGCATGCAAGGCACTGCGCGCCCTGGGGTATGAGATCGTGCTGGTCAACTCCAACCCAGCCACGATCATGACCGATCCGAACATGGCGGATCGGACCTACATCGAGCCGCTCACCGTCGCTTCGCTGGAGCGGATCATCGAAGCCGAGCGGCCCGACGCGCTGCTGCCGAACCTCGGCGGGCAGACGGCGCTCAATCTCAGCTCGCAGCTCGCCAAAGCCGGCGTGCTCGCGAAGTATGGCGTGCGCGTCATCGGCGTCGATCTCGATGCGATCGAGCGCGGCGAAGATCGCGAGGAGTTCAAGAAGACGATGCAGCGGCTGGGTATCGAGACGCCCCGCAGCCGCACAGCGACGAGCGTCGAGGAGGCGGAGGCGATCGCAGCCGAGCTCGGCTATCCCGTCATCGTCCGCCCGGCCTACACCATGGGCGGCACGGGCGGCGGCATGTGCTACAACGTCGAAGAGCTCCGCCAGATCGCCAGCCGCGGCATTTCGCTCAGCCTGGTGGGGCAGGTGCTGATCGAGGAATCGGTCGAGGGGTGGGAAGAGCTGGAGCTGGAGATCGTCCGCGACGCCAGGAACCAGCGGATCACCGTCTGCTTCATCGAGAATGTCGACCCGATGGGCGTGCACACGGGCGACTCGTTCTGCGTCGCGCCGATGTTGACGATCTCGCCGGAACTGCAGGGGCGGCTGCAGGATTACGCCTATCGCATTGTCGAAGCCATCGAGGTCGTCGGGGGGACGAACGTGCAGTTCGCGCACGACCCGAAGACCGACCGCGTCGTCATCATCGAGATCAACCCGCGCACCAGTCGATCGAGCGCGCTGGCCAGCAAGGCGACGGGATTCCCGATCGCGCGCGTTTCTGCGCAACTTGCGGCTGGGCTGACGCTGGATGAGATCCCGTATTGGCGCGAGGGGACGCTGGAGAAATACACGCCCTGGGGCGACTACGTCGTGGTGAAGTTCGCCCGCTGGGCGTTTGAGAAGTTCAAAGGCGCCACCGATCGCCTCGGCACGCAGATGAAGGCCGTCGGCGAGGTGATGAGCATCGGGCGGACGTACAAGGAGGCCTTCCAGAAGGCCATCCGCTCGCTGGAGATCGGCCAGTATGGCCTGGGTTTCGCGAAGGACTACAACGAGCGCACGCTTGAGGAACTGCTTCAGATGGTCGCCACGCCGTCCAGCCAGCGGCAGTTCCAGATGTATGAGGCGCTGCGCAAAGGCGCAAGTGTCGAAGAGCTGGCGCGCATCACGCGCATCAAGCCGTGGTTCATCCAGCAGATGAAGGAACTGGTGGACCTGGAGGAGCAGATCCTCAGCTATCGCGGCAAGCAGTTGCCGGATGAGCTGCTGCGGCAGGCGAAGAAGGACGGATTTGCCGATCGATACCTGGCGCGGCTGCTGGGTGTGAAGGAAGCCGACATCCGTCGCCAGCGGCTGGCTGCGGGGATCGTGCAGGGGTTCGCAGCCGTGCCGGTCAGCGGCGTGCAGGATGCGGCGTACTACTACAGCACCTATCACGACACGGATCACGTGCCCGTCAGCGACCGGCGCAAAGTGATGGTCCTGGGCGGCGGGCCCAACCGCATCGGGCAGGGGATCGAGTTTGACTACTGCTGCGTCCATGCCGCGTTCGCGCTGCGCGAGCTGGGGTATGAGACGATCATGGTCAACTGCAACCCCGAGACCGTCAGCACCGACTATGACACGTCCGACAAGCTCTACTTCGAGCCGCTGACGGTCGAAGACGTGCTGGCGATCTACCAGAAGGAACAGCCGCTGGGCGTGATCGTGCAGTTCGGCGGGCAAACACCGCTCAACATCGCGCGCGAGCTCGAGCAGGCGGGTGTGAAGATCCTGGGCACATCGGTCGACACGATCGACCTGGCTGAGGATCGCGACCTGTTCCGCGGGATGATGGAGAAGCTCGGCATCCCGATGCCGCCGTCGGGGATGGCATCGACGCATGAGGAGGCCGTCGAGGTCGCCCGGCGGATCGGCTATCCGCTGATCGTCCGGCCGTCGTTCGTGCTGGGCGGGCGCGGGATGGAGGTGGTGCATGATGAAGCATCGCTGCTGAAGTATCTGGCGGCTGCGGTGGAGGTTACGCCCGAGCGGCCGGTGTACATCGACAAGTTCCTGCAGGATGCCCTCGAGTGCGAAGCCGACGCCCTTTGCGATGGCAAGGAGACGTTCGTCCCCGAGATCATGGAGCACATCGAGATGGCTGGCATCCACTCGGGCGACTCAGCCTGCGTGATTCCGCCGATCAGCATTCCGATGACGCATCGCGATACGATCTTCCGATACACGGATCGCATCGCGCGCGAGCTGGGAGCGGTGGGGCTGATGAACGTGCAGTACGCGATCCTGAACGACGTGGTCTACTGCATCGAAGCCAATCCGCGCGCCAGCCGCACGGTGCCGCTGGTGTCGAAGGTGTGCAACGTACAGATGGCTGGGCTGGCGACGCGGCTGATGATGGGCCAGAAGCTGGCGGAGCTTGGTTTACGGCGGCGCGTGGTGCCGCATTTCGGCGTGAAGGAGGCGGTGCTGCCTTTCAACATGTTCCCGGAGGTCGATCCGATCCTCGGGCCGGAGATGCGGTCGACTGGCGAGGTGCTGGGGATGGCCGACAACTTCGGCATGGCGTTTTTCAAGGCTGAGGATGCAGCCAAGATGCGCCTGCCGACGGAAGGCACGGTGCTGATCAGCGTGGCTGAGCGCGATCGGCCGGCGGTGCTGACGGTGGCTCAGCGGTTCGCGGAGCTTGGGTTCCGGATCCTGGCGACGGAGGGCACGCATCTGTTCCTGTCGGAGAACGGCGTCGCCAGCGAGAAGATCAACAAGCTGCATGAGGGCCGACCGCACATCGCCGATGCCATCACCAATGGCGAGATTCAGCTTGTGATCAACACGCCCGCGGGCAAAGCCGGGCGGAGGGATGATTCGTATCTCCGCAAAGCCGCGATCAAGCACAATGTGGCGTACATCACGACGCTCAGTGCCGCACTCGCGGCGGCGGAGGGCATCGCCGCCATACGCAAACCGGCTGGGCCGGTGAAGTGTTTGCAGGCGTATCATGCGGATCTTGGCTAGTGGTAGCTGTCGTTCGTGTGATTGAACCACAGAGACACGGAGACGCGGAGGTGGCACGGGCGACCCGCACGCGCCTTCGATGAAACCGCAGATGAACACAGATAAACACGGATGGGCGCAGCCCCAGAATCTGCGTTCATCCGCGTTCATCTGCGCTTCTATTCCTCTGGATGCAAGACCCCCGCGCATCCTCCGCGTCTTCGTGTCGCTGCGGTTCAACTCACCGCTTCACCGATCGAACGGCTCGTCGCGGCGGGTCCAGCCTTTGTCGGAGATGTCTTCGAGGACGAACTGGCTGTCGTCGATGCCCGCATTGACGCGCAGGTCGGTCAGCCGCGTTGTCTGTGTGCTGGCCATGTTCTGGTCCATCGTCTCGATCAGGATCGGCATGTGCGAATCGCGGTCGATCCAGAAATCGAGCGTTGAGAAGCGACGGGCCAGGTCCGTGCCGGGCTTGGGGGTGAGCTGGACATGCAGCGTGTTCTCGGGGGCGTCGTTGCCGGGCTCGCGCTGTTCGATGTCGAACTGGCGCCGCACCTCGGCTGGGTCCTGGCCGATGGGCAGAGGGAAGGGGCCTTCGCCCAGCTTGAGCAGATCGATCTGCTGGCCCGGCCGCAGCACCTGCCGGTTCACCTCGATCTTGCTGGCATAGTCGCGGTCGGTCAGCCAGCCGTCTTTGAGCAGATACTCGATCTTCTCAGGCAGGACACGGCCTTCAACGATCTTGCGCTCAAACACGATCCGCATCCGCACCTTGCCGTCGTCAAGCCGCTGATACCAGATGCGGCCCGTGCGCTTCACCTCGTTGCCGGTGGTGTTGTCGACGTCCTCCATCGCCACACTTGCAGCGAAATCGCGCAAGCCGTCGCCCCGGGCGTGCAGGGCCTGAAGGATCTGATCGATGCTCGCGTCGGCGGGCAGCGGCTGGGCTGCATCAGCCTCAGCCCGGGCAGCCGAAACGGCCAGAAGCAGGCACGCACACGCCAGAAGCATCATTTTCCTCAACATCATCGCTATACTCTCCACCTTGGCAGACACGTTCGGACGTTGTGCGTTAGTGTAGGCGGAACGGGGCAAGCGGGCTATGGAAACCAGACAGAATGACCGGGCGTACTGGGTGCAGATGCTCAAGCGGATCGCCGAGCCGGTGCTGACGGCTGGGGCGGAGGGACGGCTGCATCAGCAGATGCCCGTGGAGCGTCATCCCGGGGCCTCCAACCGCCATGAGGTCACGCATCTGGAAGCCATCGGTCGCCTGGCCGCCGGCATCGCGCCGTGGCTGGAGCTGGGCGAGGGGGACGATGACGAAGGCCGCCTTCGGGCGCACCTGGCAGATCTCATGCGGCGGACGATCGCGCATGCGACCGATCCGCAGTCGCCCGACTTCTGCAACTTCACGCAGTACCGCCAGCCGCTGGTCGATGCCGCCTTCCTTGCGCAGGGCCTACTGCGCGCCCCAGCGCAGCTTTGGCGGCGGCTGGATGAGAACGCCAGGCGGAATGTGATCGAGGCGCTGCGATCGACGCGCCAGATCCTCCCGCCGTCATGCAACTGGCTGCTGTTTTCCGCAACGATCGAGGCGTTCTTCCGCGCGATCGGCGAGACGTGGGACCCGATGCGCGTCGACTACGCCATCCGCCAGCACGAAGCCTGGTACAAGGGCGACGGCCACTACGGTGACGGCAGCCATTTCCATGCCGATTACTACAACGCCTTCGTGATCCATCCGATGCTGGTCGATATTTCGCTATCGATCGACCAGTGGCTGGACTGGCCCAACTGGGCGCAATACCGCCAGCGGATGGTCGATCGCGCCGTCCGCTTTGCCGTCGTGCAGGAGCGGATGATCAGCCCGGAGGGAACGCTCCCGCCGATCGGGCGGTCGCTGACATATCGCTTTGGCGCGCTGCAGGTGCTGGCGCAGATCGCGTTGCGGCGGCTATTGCCGCAGGAACTTCAGCCGGCGCAGGTGCGGTGCGCGATGACGGCTGTGCTCAAGCGGATGATGGAGGCCCCCGGCACGTTCGATGTCGACGGCTGGCTGACGATCGGCCTGTGCGGCCATCAGCCGTCGCTGGGCGAGCCGTACATCTCGACGGGAAGCCTGTATCTTTGCAGCGTCGGCTTCCTGCCCCTCGGCCTGCCGGCGGAAGATCCCTTCTGGGCTGGGCCGTTCATGCCGTGGACGTCAAAGCGGATCTATGAACTGCATGAGGATTCGCCGGCGGATCATGCGATGGCGGATTGAGTGGAAGTGAACCACAGAGACACGGAGACGCGGAGGAATGCACGGAGAGCAGTGTGGCACGGGCGTCCCGCACGTGCAGGAATATGGAACCGCAGATGAACGCAGATTTTGAGGCTGCGCTCATGCGTGTCTATCTGTGTTCATCGGTGGCTTCATCCAATGCACGTGCCACTGGGTAGATCCATCAGATCCTTTATGAGCTTTGTGACCTCTGGCATCTTTGCGCTCCCAGCCGCGGCAGGCAGATAGCCTGCCCTACGCGCTGCACGCGCGCGACACCCGTGCCACCTCTGTGTCTTCGTGTCTGTGTGGTTCAATCCCGCGAGCTGCAGATTACCGCGTAGCCGCGCGCTCTACGTTGGCGCCAAGGACGGGGGCGAAGCCGTAGGGGACGATCGTGAGATTCAAGCCGCCCAGGTCATCGACCTCGTCGTAGTAGATGCTGAGCGCGGCATGAAAGCGGTCGAAGCGGCGGATGATCGTGCCGGTTGCTGAGAAGCGGTCGTCGTCCTCATCCAGGCCGAAGCTGGTGCTCACAGCCACCATATACTTCGGCGTCAGCTCGTACGACGCCGCCAGCGTGGCTATCGTCGAATCGATCACATTGATATACCGCAAGCCGACGAAATAGCTCAGCCGCAGCTCGCGCCGCACGGCAAAGCCGACCGCTGCCGTCGCCAGCTCGCCTTCCTCCAGGTTGTACGAGGCATCCGACAGGATCGCCGTCGTGTCGCTGATGCGCCACATCGCGTCGACATTGATGCTGTTGCGCGGGATGGATGCCTCGGGCAGGCTCGAGAAGTAGATGCCGCGGAACGCCTGCGGATCGCGGAAGATGTCGTCCGGCTTGTTGGCAAAGAAGTTGCCGAAGACGTTGAGGACGAAGAAATCGACACTGCGCCAACGCCCCGGGCCGCCGCGCTGCGTTTGCCACCGCTGACGCACGCCGATCCGGGCAGCCGACAGGTCGTACACCCGGTCCACATCCTCATCGAAAATGAACAGCTCATGCGCATCGACCGACGCGGCGCTGGTGAACAGCTCGATCTCCGGCTCGATGACGTGGCGGACGCGGTGGATATCCAGCAGCTCGCTGAAGATGCCGTTGTCCACGCTCCAGAAGGCCGTGGTCATTCGGATGCCGGCGCCGGCCAGGACGCGGTTCTGCCGGTCGTCCTGCGGCGAGTCGGAGTAGAACGTGTATCGGCCCATGACGAAGGGCACGAAACGGACCTGTCCGATCGCGAAGGGATAGTCGATTTCCTGGCGGAAGTCGGCTCGGTAGATCGTGTCATCGGTGACGCCGGTCAGCCCCAGGGACGGCATGCCGGGGGTGAAGGCGCCGTAGTAGCCCTGATCGGAAAGGGGCGTATCGCTCACCTCAAACTGCAGGGCGGACGCCGTGTTGCGGCTGAAGAAGGTGAACGTGTCGGCTGCGAAGCTGTCGCCGATGCGGTGGTAGCCGATCTCGGGCAGGCGTTCGACCTCGAACTGCTCCTGCGCCAGGTCGCTGATGGTGACGATGTCGTTGGGCTGGGCGTCGATGAGGAACGTCAGCGCCTCGGTGTTGCGCTGGCGCTTGACGTACAGCGACAGGTCATGCTCGCGGTTCTGCTCCCACTCGGTGCGGAACCACTGCTCGAGGAAGTTGGCGTCCGACACCCATCCCGCGCGAGCCTGGAGCTGCCAGTCATCCGGGAAGAAGTGCTGATGCTCCCACAGGATGCGGCCGCGGAAGGCGTCTTCGGGCTCTTCGTCGGCTCGGATACCGCCGAAGTCATCCTCGCCGCTGTCGTGGATGAAGAAGGATGTGACGTTCCCCTCGAACGTCCAGGGATCACGCGTCGTCGGGCGGATGAAGCCGCCGCGATAGCTGGCATCAATGCCGCCAGCCGGGCCGCGATCGCTGTAGTAGTCGAGCTTGTAGACGATATCCAGGTCTTCGCGCGGGGCTTTGCCCAGCGTTTCGAACAGGCCCCAGTCGGTCTGCACGAAGAACCCGAAGCGGTTGTTATTGCCGATGTTAAGGTCGCGCAGCGGGATGCCGCGCTGCGTCACGCTGCCGGAGATGTACGGCAGGTAGAACACCGGCACGCCGAAGGTTTGCAGCGTCGAGTGCGAGCTGGTGAAGACATACCGGCTGCCGACGCGCGGGTCGTCCGACTCGACACGCCGGACATAGGCGCGATCCGCGGCGATCGCGTAGCTGGGGGTGGCAAAGGCGCTGGTGGTGAGCTGGACGCGATCGGCTTCGAGCTCGCCGAGGGCGAGCTGGCGGATGGTCTGCGCCCGCACGACCACCGGCAGCGGCCGCTGGGGATCGCGGGCATGCAGGACGGCGTCAGTCAGGACGGCACGATCGGTCGTCAGCTCATAGAAGACGCGATCGGCGCGGAGGCGCTGCTCGGCGGCGTGGCCGGTGCCGCGCGTGTAGTTGATCTGGACGTCGCCCTCGAGATAGGCCGATTCGACGGCATCTTCGATGCGCTCGAACTGGTCGGAATCCTCAAGCTGCCGCAGGCTTTGCAGTTGGGTAAAAAGCACCGCCCGCTCAGCCTGGAGCTCGATGAAATCGCCGTTCTCGCGCTCCTGGGTGAGCAGGACATGATCGGTGAAAACCATGGCGATCCGGCCATCGGCGGTGCGCTCGGTTTCGAAGCCGCGGGCGGCGATGCGGAGGCGTCCGCTCGGCGGCGGCAGGGGTTGGAGGAGGGTGTCAGCCGTCGGCTGGGTGGTCGCCGGCAGGGCGGGCGTCGTGCCGGCAGGGACGGGGGCGGTCGCCTGCGCGCGCAGGTCGAGGGCCTGGCGGTAGAGATCGGTGTCAGCCTCGTTGCGGGAGAGCCGCTGCTCGGCTGTGATGCGGACGCGGCCGCGGACGGCGACGGTGGCGACGAGGTTTTCGCCGCTTCGCTGGACGTCGCCCTGGAGAATGGTGGCATTGCCCAGGAGGGCGATCTGGGCCTGGTGGGCATCGAGGATGCCGGTGTCGATGGGGGTCAGCCAGATGGCGCCATTGTCGGCTTGCAAGGTCGCCCCCGCGACCGTGATCCGCACCGGCCCGCGCAGCAGAAGGACATGGGTCTGATCGTCCTGCCAGGTGGAGGCCTGGACGGCGGAGATATCGAGCGTCTCGCTGGTGGACGCCAGCGGCTGAGCCCTGAGCGGGGTTGCCAGCAACAGGGCGACGAGACCCCAAGTCAGTCGTGTCGCGATTTTCAGCACCCCGGCTCCTTCCCTGCGTCAATGCCAAGTTTTGCGATTGGCGTGGATTATAGATGAGCGCGGCGGTCGGTCAATTTAAGGCATCTCCCGTAAACGAGGGGCAGTTGGCAGGATTTTGGCGCTGGCGCGCAGGCGTCATGGCAGGCAGACTGGGGACGCCCCTAGCCGAGGAGACACCATGCGAAACACCGCCGCCGTCGCGATCACCCTGCTGGCTGGCTCGTGCAGCGTCGCCGTCGCGGAGGTTAGCACGATCCGGATCGCCAGCGGGCTGAGCAGTCCGCTGTTTGTCACCAGCCCGCCGGATGATGCTTCGCGGCTGTTCATCGTCGAGCGGGGCGGCACGATCAAGATCCTCGACCGCACGACCGGCACGGTCAGTGCGACGCCATTTCTGTCGCTGCCGAGTACGGTCGTAGAGACGGCGGGTGGTGAGCAGGGGTTGCTCGGGCTGGCGTTTCATCCCGACTACGCCACCAACGGCAAGTTCTACATCAACTACACGCGCGATGGCGACGGGACGACGGTCGTGGCTGAGTACCAGCGGCTGAACGACAACCAGGCCGATCCGACCAGCGCCCGGCAGATCATCAGCTATGCCCAGCCGGCCGCGAATCACAATGGGGGATGGCTTGGCTTCGGGCCGGATGGATATCTCTACATCGCCAGCGGCGATGGCGGCGGTTCCAACGATCCAAACAACAATGCCCAGAACACGTCCTCGCTGCTGGGCAAGATGCTGCGGCTGGACGTGAACGGAGATGACTTTGAGATGGACAACGGGCGGAACTACGGGATTCCAGCGGGCAATCCGTTTGCGACGTCCGGCGGTGCGCCGGAGGTGTGGGCATATGGGCTGCGGAATCCGTGGCGCGCGAGCTTTGACCGGCAGACGGGCGATCTGTGGATCGGCGATGTCGGGCAGAACAATCGCGAGGAGATCAACTTTCAGCCGGCGGACAGCACGGGCGGCGAGAACTACGGCTGGCGGCTGCGCGAAGGCACCATCGCCACGCCGACCGGCGGCGTCGGCGGCGACAAGCCGCCCGGCGCGATCGATCCGATCTACGACTACGTCCGCAATCCCGGCAATGCGGTGACGGGCGGGTATGTCTATCGCGGGCCGATTGCGGAGCTGCAGGGAAAGTACTTCTTCAGCGACTCGGGGACCGCGCGGATCTGGTCGCTGGAGTTCGACGGCTCGGATCCGGAGGATTTCGACGGCACGAACTTCACGAACCTGACGGAGTGGACCAGCCTGTTCACGCCCGACATCGGCTCGATCGACGCGGTAGTCTCGTTTGGCGAGGATGCGCTGGGGAATCTCTATATCGTCGACTTCGGCGGGGAGATCTTCATGATCGTCCCCGAGCCGGGAGCGGTGACGTTGCTGATCGGCGGGACTGCGCTGATGCTCCGACCGTCTCGCCGACGGGTTTATTGAACCACGGAGGCACGAAGACACGGAGAGGGCGCGTAGGGCAGGCTATCTGCCTGCCGTGCCGGTGAGCGCAAAGATCACAGAGATCGCAAAGATCACAAAGGGGGTGGTTGATCTGTTCCTGGCACGCGCGTCCCGCACGCCATCCCCGTGATCCCCTCCGTGTCTCCGTGTCTCTGTGGTTCAACCCACTACACATGAGCCAGATAAGCAGCCTTGATGCGCTCAACATACGCGTCCTGGTCCATGGCCCAGTAGTCATTGTTGAACACCTCGACCTCGATCGCGCCGTTGAAGCCGGTCTGTTCGACCCAGCCGCGGATGGTGCGAATGTCGATGCAGCCGTCGCCCATCAGGCCGCGGTCGTTGAGCAGGTCGCGCGTGTTGACGCGCCAGTCGCAGACATGAAACGCAAAGAGCGTCTTCTGTTCTCCGGCGATCTCGATTTCTCGCTGAAGGTCCGGATCCCACCAGACGTGGTAGACATCGACCGCGATGCCGACCAGCGGATGCTGGAGCTTCTGGCAGATCTCCCGGGCCTCGTGCATGCGGTTCACGCATGAACGGTCGGCTGCGTACATGGGGTGCAGCGGCTCGATGGCGAGCTTGATGTTGTTGGCCTGGGCATGATCGAGGCAGGCGGCGATGCCGTCGGCGACCTGTTTGCGCGCCTCGGGCAGCGGCACGCCCGGCTCGGCGCCGACGACGAGGACGACCATCTCGGCGCCGATGGCGGCGGCTTCGTCGATGCAGACCTTGTTCTCGTCGATGGCAGCCTGGCGTTTGGCCGGATCGGAAGCGACGAAGAACCCGCCTCGCACCAGCGCCGGCACGAACATCCCCGCATCGCGGAGCATCCGCCCAGCCTCGGCTGGTCCGGTCGGCTCGAGCACATGCCGCCAGACGGAAATCCCGCGGATGCCGGCACGCGTGTAGCCGTCGATGCATTGCCGCAGGGTCCAGGGCTTGTTGGTTTGCGTGTGAATCGCGCAGCGGGAGAGATCTGGGAGTGGAGCAGTCATGATGACCATGTTTACTTGCGAATCGGGTGCCCATCCAGCGTAAAGGCAAGCCACGCCTCCAGCCAGGGCGTTCTCTGCAGGCTGACGTGATCGCACCAGCGCTGCCACAGGCCGTCAAATCCGAGCCATCGATCGGCAGCCGCCACCAGCGGCCAGGCCCGCAGCGGCTGGATCGGCTTGATCTGCTTCCAGGTCCATTCTTTCTCACCGACGAGGTACGGTGCGAGGAATGCGACGGCTGATCGCAGCCGATCATGTCCCGGCTGGCCAGCGCGCAGCGGTGATGGCCCGAGGGCATCAGCCAGTTGGGCCACGCCGATCAGGCCGATGGTGTTCATGACGGTGTAGTTCCAGCTCAACGTGCGGCGGGTCTCGTGCGGCTGGGTGCCGTCGTCGGTGATCTGCGTCATCAGGCGGTCGGGCACGAATCGCGCCAGACGCGATCGGGCGATCTCCTCGCGCCCCAGCCAAAGCGCCAGGTAAACGATCAGCCGATCGTAGAACGTGCCGTGGTTGTTTTGCCGCGGATCGGTCAAATCGGCGGCGTATGGCCCTTCGACCAGCCAGTGCAGAAACAGGCTGCACCACTGGCGAACGCCGGCTTGCACGTCGTCGGGCAGGTGATCCCACACCAGCCGAACGGCATCAAGCATCGCCGGCATGCGCGTCGAGAAGTCGATCACGCCGACCCATCGTCCGGCGCACTGGCCCGGGACGAACTGACCATGCAGAACATCCGGCCGCATGCGTGTGGCTGGATCGACCATCCAGGCGTGCAGATGCTCAGCCGCGCGATCGGCAAGGTCCTGCCGATCCAGCAGATAGGCCGCCTCGCCGAGCGTTTTGACCGTATCGGCTGTGTGATCCCACAGCGGGCGGTCGTACTGATGGAACACCGGGCTGAACTCGCCATCGCGGCTGACCCACGGCATGCCGTCGGGCGTATCGGGATTCGGATGAAAGTACGTCCCGATGCTTGCGTAGGCGTGGGGATCGTCCGTCGGCCGCAGTGGCTGGTCCGGTCGATCCACCAGCGTCCTGATCGGCGCGGCGGCTGCGGATGCGGCACTGCGCTCGATGGCCGCGCGCATATCCTCCGGCACAGTCCCTGATGCAACAGCCTCGCGCAACGCCTCCCATGCAGGCAGGTGAATCAGGAACGGTGCGAGCGCCTCGGGCATCGTCTTGCTCCCTTAGAACACAGACAAGGAGACACGGAAACAGGGAGAGGGGCAGAGCCGAACCTGATCACCCACTCCGTGTCTCCGTGCCTCCGTGGTCCACCTCATCGGTGTGAATCCGTGTTCATCTGTGGTTCCATCCCTCAGCCGAGCGGCGGGACATCGACCCAGCGGCGTTCCTTCCAGCTCTGCATGCCGAGCTCGGCGAGCTGGACGCCCTTGGCGCCTTCCATCAGCGTCCAGCGGAACGGCTCATCCAGCGCGACATGGCGCAGGAACAGTTCCCACTGGATCTTGAAGGCGTTGTCATACTCGATGTTGTTGGGAACGATCTGCCAGTTGTCGTAGAAGTTGATCGGCTGGGGGATATCGGGGTTCCACACGGGCTTGGGCGTCTCCGCCGCATGCTGGACGAAGACCTCGCGCAAGCCGGCGACGGCGGAGCCCTTGATGCCGTCGACCTGGATCGTCAGCAGGTCGTCGCGGCGGACGCGCGTGCACCAGGAGCTGTTGAACTGGCAGACCGTGCCGTCTTCGAGCAGGAAGATCGCGTAGGCCGAGTCGTCAGCCGTGGCCTTGTAGACGTTGCCGGCTTCGTCGCGGCGCTCGGGGATGTCGGTGTTGCCCCAGGCGACCAGCGACTTGATCGGGCCGAAGAGGTTGCTGATGACGTACTGCCAGTGGCAGAACATGTCGATCATGATGCCGCCGCCGTCCTCAGCGCGGTAGTTCCAGCTCGGCCGCTGAGCCGGCTGATCGTAGTCCAGGCCCGTGAAGACCCAGTAGCCGAACTCGCCGCGGACGGAGAGGATCTTACCGAAGAATCCGAGCTGCTTGAGCATCTCGACCTTGCGCAGTCCCGGCAGCCAGAGCTTGTCCTGCACGACGCCGTTCTTCAGGCCGGCATCCTGGACGAGCTTGGCCAGGCGGACGGCTTCTTTCGTTTCGGTCGCCGTCGGCTTCTCGCAATAGATAGCCTTCTTCGCCTTCACAGCCATCTCGATGAAGCGTGCGCGCTGGAGCGTGCCGGAGGCGTCGAAGAAGACCTCGTAACTGGCGTCATCGAGGGCCTTCTGCAGGTCCGTCGTGTACTTCAGCGGCGCGGTGCCGAGCTCCTTGCCGGCGCGCTCCGCCAGCGGCTTGAGCTTGTTTTCGTTGCGGCCGGTGAGGATCGGGTCGGGCATGAGAGTCAGCTCAGGCGAGACGCGAACGCCGCCCTGTTTCATGATGGCGACGATCGAGCGGAACAGGTGCTGGTTGGTGCCCATGCGTCCGGTGACGCCGTTGAGGATGATGCCGATGCGACGAGTTTCCATTCGATTCTCCAGGAGTTAAGTGAACCATACAGAGGCACGGAGACACGGAGGAGTTGTGATTGGTGATTGATGCATGAGGCATTCTTATCACGCAACAATCACCACTCGTCACTGGTCTCCAGGTTCAATTTACCTTAGCTGCGGCTGAAGTCATTGAGGCAGCCGATTGATTTGTTTGCCATATCGGCCATCTACATGATGGTGGGATCGCGGCGGAAGTCGCGGGGGGTGGTGCCGGTCTGGTCGCGGAACCAGCGGCTGAAGGTGGCGACGGAGCTGAAGCCGACGGCTTCGGCGATCTGGCGGACCTTGAGTTGGTTGCTCAGCAGCAGCTCGCTGGCCAGCGCGCAGCGGCGCTGATTGATATAGGCATGGGGCGTCGTCCCCATGCGCGCGGTAAAGCGGCGGGAGAAATGGCGCACCGACAGGCCGGCGGACGCCGCCAACTCGGCCAGGGACGGAGGATCGGACGGCCGATCCTGGATCGTCTGCAGGGCATCGGCCAGCCAGGGGGGCATGGCGCCGGTGGCCTCGGGGCTTCGCGCGGCAGACGGTCGGCCGGCCCTTGGCCAGAGGCAGATCACCTCCGCCAGCCGGGCGGCCTGCAGCGGCGACTGCTGCTGCGGGGCTGAGGCAGCCATCACCTGCCGCATGACGGCGATGAGCGGTTCGTCATGGGGCATGCCTGTGATACAGCGGGGCAGGACGCGCCGCCGCACGAGGGGATTGTCGCTGCCGACGCGCAGCTTGAGGTGATAGACGCGCGACGGCGGCTCGCCGGGGAGCAGGTCATAGCCATGCGGTTCGTGCGGATAGGCGACCAGGGCCGTCATTCCCCGGATGGGCAGCCATTTGCTCTGCGACCAGGCCTGCCCGGTGCAGCCGACCAGCAGGTCGAGCTGGAGCAGGTCCGCATGCGTGTGCGGCTCGATCAGGAACCGCCGCTCGACGCGATGCGTCAGGGAATTGAAAAGCCGCCCGGGCGTCGTGAACAGCTCGGCGCACATCGCCCGCGTCGCGGCTTCATCGAGGGGCAGATCGGCCATGCCGGGATGTTAGCAGAAACGGACATGATTTGACAGCGTCAGCTTCCCTTTGGCCGATCCGGCCGGTAGAACACATGGCCAGCGAGACACAGCCACACGCGCGATCTGCGTGAGTGTTGCTCAGGGTGAACATTCGGCTCGCATGTGTCGATAAGCCCATGCCCCAGGTGAGATTGCCATGATCAAGATCAACAACGACCTGAAGCCGGCGGACCTGCTTCCCAAGATCCAGAAGCTGTGGGAAGCCTCGGCTGCCAAGATCCACTCCATCGAAAAGACGACGCCGGTTGGTTCGCCGTCGCCCGTGTTCACGGTCAAGGGCAAGTACACCGCCAAGGGCTGGACGGAGTGGACGCAGGGCTTCCAGTACGGCTCAGCCATCCTTCAGTTCGACGCCACGGGCGACAAGGCGTTTCTGGAGATCGGGCGCAGCAAGACGGTGCTGGTCATGGCGTCGCACGTCACGCACATTGGCGTGCACGATCACGGGTTCAACAACATCAGCACGTACGGCAACCTGTGGCGGCTGATGAACGAAGGCGTGCTGCCGGAGAATCCGTGGGAGCGGCATTTCTATGAGCTGGCGATCAAGGCCAGCGGCGCTGTGCAGGCGGCTCGATGGAGCCGGACGATCGACGGCGGGGGATACATCTATTCGTTCAACGGCCCGCAGTCGCTGTTTATCGACACGATCCGCACGCTGCGGGCGCTGTCGCTGTCGCATCGGCTGGGACATGTGCTGATGGGCGAGCGGGATGAGAAGATCAACCTGCTGGGCCGGATGATCGCCCATGCGACAGCCACCGCCCGCTACAACATTTATTACGGCGAAGGGCGCGATTCCTACGACACGCCGGAAGTGCGCGGCCGCTCGGTGCATGAGGCGCTGTTCAACACGAACAATGGCGACTTCCGCGCGCCGTCGACGCAGCAGGGGTATTCGGCTTTCAGCACATGGACGCGCGGGCTGGCCTGGGCGATGGTGGGATTCCCTGAGGAGCTGGAGTTCCTTCAGACCTGCAGCGATGCGGAGCTTGAGCCGTTCGGCGGCCGGCAGAAGATCGAGCCGCTGTTCCGCAAAGCCGCGACGGCGGTGTGCGATTTCTACATCAACCACACGCCGATCGACGGTATTCCGTACTGGGACACCGGCGCGCCCAACCTGCACAAGCTGGGCGACTACCTCGACAAGCCGGCGGATCCGTACAACGAACACGAACCGGTCGATGCATCGGCTGCCGCGATCGCTGCGCAGGGCCTGCTGCGGCTGGGCCATTATCTGGCCACCAAGGGCGATCAGGACTCCGCCGCCCGCTACCGGCAGGCGGGTCTGACCGTGCTGAACACGCTCTTCGACGAGCCGTACCTGAGCACGGATCCGAACCACCAGGGCCTGATCCTGCACAGCGTCTACCATCGGCCCAACGGCTGGGACTATGTCGCGCCGGGACAGAAGGTTCCCAACGGCGAGTCGAGCATGTGGGGCGACTATCACGCTCGCGAGGTGGCGCTGTACGTGCAGCGGCTGGCGAAGGAGCAGCCGTACCTGGCATTCTTCGGGCCGGTTTGATCGGCATCAATCCGCCGCACGCAGGGCGGTTGCGGGCAAGATCACTTGCAGACGACGCTTCTGCGGCGACAATCGAGGTACGCAGGAGGATAGCCTATGGATCGCGATCGCGTCGTTGCATTGTTGGATGAGTTCAAGGTCGAGACACCGAGCTGGGGCTATGCCGATACGGGCACGCGCTTCGGCAAGTTCCACCAGCCGGCGGCTGCCAGCACGATCGATGACAAGCTGCAGGATGCCGGCACGGTACACAGGTACACCGGCTGCTGTCCGACGGTGGCGGTGCATGTGCTGTGGGACTTCACGGTCGGCGTCGATGCAGCCGAGACGGCTGAGAAGGCCAGGAAAAACGGCATCCGCATCGGGTCGATCAACCCCAATCTGTTCCAGGATCAGATCTACAAGTACGGCTCGGTCTGCTCGCCGGATGAGCGCGCCCAGCAGCATGCCCATCGGCATGTGAACGACTGCATCCAGATCGCCAAGGCGGTCGGGTCAAACCTGCTGTCGCTGTGGTTCGCCGACGGCACGAACTATCCGGGCCAGGACGACATCATCGCCCGCAAGCAGCGGATGCAGGGCGCGCTGCGGCAGTGGCATGACGCGCTTCCCCCGGGCATGACAATGCTCGTCGAGTACAAGCCCTTCGAGCCGGCATTCTATCACACCGACATCGCCGACTGGGGGATGAGCTACGTCTTCTGCAAGGATGCCGGCCCGAATGCGAAGGTGCTGGTCGATACCGGCCACCACTACCAGGGGCAGAACATCGAGCAGATCGTCGCCTTCCTGCTGGATGAGGACATGCTCGGTGGGTTCCACTTCAATGACCGCCACTATGCCGACGACGACCTGACGCTCGGCAGCATCGATCCGTATCGCGTGTTCCGCATCTTCAACGAGATCCGCAACGCTGCGGAGACGCACGGCTGCGATGTGTCCAACGTCGCCTACATGGTGGATCAGTCGCACAACCTCAAGCCGAAAGTCGAGGCGATGATCCAGACGGTCGTCACGGCGCAGGAGCTGTACGCCAAGGCGTGCCTGGTTGACCGCAAGAAGCTGCGCGATGCGCAGGCGAAGTGCGACATCGTCGCGGCTGAGCAGTGCCTGCGCGAGGCGTTCTTCGCCGACGTCAAGCCGATCCTCGAAGCGTGGCGCAAGAAGCACAACCTCGATCCTGATCCGCTCGCGGCCTATCGCGCCAGCGGGTATGAGCAGAAAGTCGCGCGAGAACGCGAAGCTGCCCGCGCCGCCAGCGGCGTAACGGTCACAAGCACCTATGCGTGATGCGCCGGGGAGGCGCGATGGCCGTCACCACCCAGCCGACATCGATCAGCCAGGCGCTGGCTCCAGGCAAAATGCGCCTGGGGGAGGTGCTGCCTGTCTTCTGCGAGAAGTGCGGGTATATCCTTCATGGCCTGCCGATCACGCGCTGTGAGCACTGTTCGGTGCTGCAGTTCCAATGTCCCGAATGCGGGCATCACCAGCCGATCAACACGCTGCGCCCGGCGTTTCAGCAGATGCTGGGACGGCTGCGCGCAGCGTGGTTGGCGCTGGTGGTGCTGATCAAGATCAACTACTTCGGCTGGCTGTCGCTGGCGTGGTTTGCTGGCGGCGCAGAGTGGAGCTACACCTACCGGTACCAGCAGATCGGGGGAAACTGGCAGGGGGCGTGGACGCCGTATCGGATTGACTGGGGCGATGCTCTTGGAATGATGATCCTGGGGGCGCTGTTTGGTGCGGTGGGTCGGATGCTGCTGTTGCGCTGGCGCAGATGTTGGCTGGTCGGGTTGATCCTCGCCGCGTGGGTGGCGTTGATGATGATCGCTGGTGCGCAGTACCAGGCGTGGGATCAGGAACTGGCCTGGTCACCGCTCACGGTCGATTTCTTCGCCCTGGCGGCTGCAAGCGGGCTGGGTGCAGGCGCGGGGGGTGCGGTGGTGTGGTGGATCTGGGTGGGGCTGGTACACCTGTTCCTGCCGAAACGATGGGCTGGTGCGCTGCTGGACTGGCAGCGGGCGATGTGGACGCCGAGGGTGACGGAGTTGGCCAGAGAGTGATCTCGATTGCGGATCTTGGATTGCGGATTTTGGATTTGGGGGGAGGGGGCTCAGGGTTCAGATCTCGAATCTGAGATTTCAGATTTGAAATTTGAGATTTGAGATCTCCGATCTCATTCGCGCACTCTCACGCCCTGGGGTGGAACTTCTTGTGCACTGCTTTCAGGCGGTCCTGATCCACATGCGTGTAGATCTGCGTCGTGCTGATGTCGGCATGGCCGAGCAGTTCCTGCACGACGCGCAGGTCGGCGCCGCCGCTGATCAGGTGTGTGGCGAAGCAATGCCGCAGCGTGTGCGGCGAGATCTCCTTGAACAGCCCGCTCTTGCGGCCGTATTTCTCCACGAGCATCCATAAGCCGATGCGCTCCATCGGCTTGCCGCTACGCGAGAGGAACAGCCGCTCGCTGGGCGCACGCGCCAGCCGCGGGCGGCACTCCGACAGATACCGCTCGACCGCCTCGATGGCGGCTCGGCCCATCGGGACAATCCGCTCCTTCGATCCCTTGCCCAGCACGCGCACACAGCCGACCTGCAGGTTTACATCGTTCAGCTTGAGGTCGCACAGCTCGCTGGCCCGCAGGCCGCAGGCGTACAGCAGTTCGAGAATCGCCACATCGCGGGCAAAGAGCATCGATTTGGGATCGGGCGAAGCGATGAGGCGGGCCACCTGCTCGCGGCTGAGCACTTTGGGCAGGTCGCGCTCGGGCTTGGGACGCTCGAGCTGCCGCAGGATCGGCTCGGTGTCGTAGCCTTCGCCCTCGAGGAACCGAAGGAAGACACGCATGGCCGCCAGCCGACGGGCGACGGTCTTGGTGGACTGGCCGCGGCGGGACTGGGCTTGCAGATACAGGCGATAGTCGTCGACGTCGGCTGTCAGCAGGGATTTGCCGCGTTCGGAGAAATAGTCGGCGATGTCTTCGAGATCGCGCCGATAGGCGTGGAGGGTGTTATCCGCCAGACCGCGCTCAGACGCCAGGTGCAGCAGGAAGCTCCGCAGGATCGGCTGATCGCTGCGTGTTTCGATGGGGGAGCGAGATCTGGACAAAGCCTGCGGCTGCATCGCGTTTAGAAATCTTGCCGGCGGCGAGAACGCTGGGCAAGCTCCGGCGCAAGCGTCGCTCGACCAGGCGTTCGAGGTAGACCGGGCACTGCTGGTACTGATCGAAGCAGTACTCCAGCGCGTATTGCAGATTGTCCAGGCTGAGGTGCTTGGCGCAACGGCCATCGGCACGGTTCAGGAACGGACAATGGTGGGGGCCTCTGCACATACACCTACCGGCGCCCACCGACACAGCGAGCGCTGTCAGCGGATTTCATCGGCAGGCGAGCGGCGCAAGCGTGAGGTTTTCATCCCGTGGTGGCGGACACCAGCCGATCAGCGCGGGCTGGTTATCCAACCCGATGCATCTCCGCAAGTCCTTCCAGGACGTCATCCTGTGCGCAACAAAGGATTTCAACCACCCGAACGCGGAGATCCTTCGCTTCGCTCAGGATGACAGTTTCGGCTAACAATCGCCTGCCTGGATGCACCGCGCCGTGGTTATCGGCCGGTGGAGGCGGACTCGGTCACGGGCAGGGAAACGCCGGAGGCGGATGGCCGGCTGGCCTGCAGCAGCTCTATCGCCGCCGCCCAGACCATCTGCGGGCTGACGCGCGTCATGCAGCGATGGTCCAGCGGGCAGACCTTGCGCTGGCAGGGGCCGCAGAAGACCTTCACCGACACCTGCCGCTCGCGGGGATAGTCGATCTCGGTCCATTGCGGGAATGTCGGCCCGAAGATCGTCACCACCGGCACGTCGAAGGCAGCCGCGATGTGCCGCGGGCCGGTGTCGTTGGTGATCATCAGATCACAGCGGCGGATGACGTCCTTGAGCGCGCCCAGGGTCGACCCATGCCGCGACAGATCGACGGCAGCATGCTGCATGTGCCGCTGGATCGCCTCGACGATGGCCCGCTCGCGGGGGGCGGCACTGATGAGGACGGTTGCGCCCAGCTCCTGGATGAAGCGATCGCCGATCGCTGCGAAGTACTCCGGCCGCCAGCACTTGGCTGCGCCGTACTGGGCGCCGGGATTGAGCACGACCAGCGGCGGTTTGCCGGCAGCGGCGGGGCGGTCGATGTCGGGATCCAGCCCAGCCCGCTCGAGCAGCTCGCGCGCATCCTGCCGCTCGCTGGGGGTCACAAACAGCTCCATGCGATGGTCGCGGCTGGTGCTGCCCAGGTAGCGGGCAATGCCCATGTATGTGCGCAAGATGGGCGTGGGAACGAACTTGCCGCGATCTCGCGCCGGCAGCAGGCGGTCGGTCAGCAGGAAGCCGCGACCGTCCCGCTCGTAGCCGACGATCCGGTCGATGCCAGCCATCTTGCAGACCAGGGCGCTGCGGAACGAGTTGGGCAGGAGGATGGCCATGTCAAACCGCCCGGCTCGCAGGCGGGCAGCCAGATCAAACAGCCCCTTGCCCAGCTTGGCCCGTGTGGGGCCCGTGCGGTAGGTGATGAGCTGATCCGCCCACGGCATGCCGGTGTAAAGCGGCTTGACGTAACGCCGCAGCAGATAGGCGATATGCGCCTGCGGGAACCGCTCGCGAATCGCCCGCAAAGTCGGCGTCGCCATAACCGCATCGCCCACCCAACTCGGCTGGACGACCAAAATGCGCTGAGGATCGGAACTGCTCATGGAAGCGCCCAGTATACCGCGACGGGAAGGGGAATCGTAGGGGAAGGATGCGCGTCAAATGCGGGGGGCGCCCCGCTGCACGATGCGCAAGGCCGAGGCGGTCATGGCGCGTGCAGTGTCGCCTTCCACGGTCACTCGTGTAGCTACCGTGACTGACTGGTGCGCACGGCAAACAAAAAACCCTCACCGGTATGGGTGAGGGTTCAGTGCGCCATCTAGGAATCGAACCTAGAACCCGCTGATTAAGAGTCAGCTGCTCTGCCAATTGAGCTAATGGCGCGTTGGATGGCGGATAGAATATCTTACGGAGCACGGCTGTCAAGGTTCGTGCGCGGGATGTTGAATGCGGCTGAGGCTGGCTGGTCAGGTGACGGATTCGACCCGCATGCCGGGGCACCAGGGGTTGCCGCGCTGGTAGGCGTCCAGGGGCATCGGACGGCGGCCCTCGGGCTGGACTTCAAGAACTTGCACCTCGCCGTCGCCGCACTGGATACAGCCGTGCATCATGATCTCGCCGGGGTTCCATCGCGTGCCCTCACAGCCGTTAGGGCGGGCACGCAGGAGCGTCAGGCGGGCCAGCTCGGCTCCGGTGGTATCGAGCAGACGGACGCGGCAGCCCGGCCAGGGGCTCATGCCGCGGATCTGGTGGGCGACCTGGGCAGCCGGCTTGGACCAATCGATGACAGCCGATGCCCGGCTCAGCTTGGGGGCGAGGGTGGCCTGGGACTCGTCCTGGGGCGTTTCGACCGCCCGCCCGGCAGCCAGGTCCTCGAGCACGCGCTGGACCAGCGCCACGCCATCCTCGGCCAGGCGATCGTGCAACTCACCAGCCGTCTCGGTCTCACCGATTGCCAGGCTGGATTGCGCCAACACCGCGCCCGCATCCATCTTCTGCGCGAGGCGGATGACGGAATTGCCGGTCACCGTCTCGCCGGAAATGATGGCCCAGTTGACGGGGGCGGCTCCGCGGTACTTTGGCAGGCGCGAGGCATGCAGGTTGATGCTGCCGAAGCGCGGGTGGTTCACGACCGGATCGACGATCTTCTGGCCGAAGGCGATGACGACCATCACATCAGCAGCTGGCAGGGGTTCGGCGTTGATGTCGGCTGTGCGCAGCAGCGGGAGGTTGTGCTCGATCGCAAACTCGCTGATGGGCGTCGGATGGAGCTTGCGGCCGCGGCCGGCGGGGCGGTCGGGCTGGCTGACGACCTGGATCACCTCATGCGACTGCACGAGGGCTTTGAGCGTCGGCAGACCGAATGCTCCGCTGCCGGCGAAGATGACGCGCAGGCGAGCCATGTTTATTTTTTCGTAGCGGATTTGGTTTGCGACTGGTACTGCTGCTCAAGCTCCTTGAGCTGGCGGCGGCTGGCCATCCGGGCGACGGGTCCCATACGATCGATGATCAGCACACCGTTCAGATGGTCGGTTTCGTGCTGCCAGATACGGGCGATATAGCCGGATTCGACCCGCTCGACGGGATTGCCGTCCAGATCCTGGGCCTTGAGGCGAATGACCCGATGCCGCAGCACCTCGGCGGTGATGCCAGGGATGCTCAGGCAGCCTTCCTCGCCTTCCTCCTCCTCGGCTGCGTCGTACAGCTCGGGATTGACGTAGGCGCGGTCGTCCTCCGGCTGGCCGGAGTGGTTCATCACGAACATGCGGATATTGATGCCCACCTGGGGGGCAGCCAGGCCGACGCCCCGGTGTTCGCGCATCAGTTCGAACATACGGGCGGCGAGGGCCTTGAGGTCGTCGTTGAACTGTTCGACCGGCTGGCTTCGCTTTTTCAGGCGCGGGTCGGGATAATGGATAATCTGGAGGTCTTCGTACATGAAAAAACGCGGCCTAACTGCCGCATTGGCTAAGGGTAAGTCAATTTGTTGACAGCTTCAACCTGTCCCGATCTACTTACGTAACTATACTATGGACGGAGTGTTCGTGCTCAGCAGGAGCACCGTCTCACGTATGTTCACGCCGTTCCACTAACTGGCGAAAGATATGACAGTGGCAGACAACGCGACAGGCTATCGCGAGATTCCCCCGGAAGATCGCAAGAAGGCGCAGGCGTTTTTCGATCGCGGGCGAACCGTCGCCGAGACAGGTAACTACGAGTATGGGATCGAAATGTTCCTTCATGGCCTGGAACTCGATCCCGATGCGGTCGAGGCACATAAGGAGCTGCGCGACATTTCGTTGCGCCGTCGCGCCACTGGCAAGAAGGCGCTGGGATTCATGGAAGCCATGAAGCTCAAGCGCAACACCCGGGACGACAAGCAGAACATGCTCAACGCCGAGAAGCTGCTGGCGTATGACCCGGGCAATACAGACCACATGCTGTCTCTGGTGCAAAGTGCCTACCGGGCCGGGTTTTACGACACCGTCCTGTGGATCGGGCCGATCCTCCATCGCGCCAACGCCGAAGCCCCCAACGGCAAGCCGGATTTCAACAAGTTCGTCGCCCTCAAGGACATCTACAAAGCCATCGCCTCTGAAGACGGCATGCCCAACGAACTGCGGGCGCGCCTCTGGAAGATGGCCAGCGAAGCCGCCTACGCCGCGGCGCTGCTCCGTCCCGAGGACATGGATCTGCAGAGCGAGATGAAGAATCTCGCCGCCAACCAGACCATGACCCAGGGCAACTACGAATCGGGCGGCAGCTTCCGCGAAAGCATCCGCGACATGGCCAAGCAACGCGACCTGCTCGAGCAGGACAAGGGCGTTGCCGACGAAGACTACGTCGCCAAGCAGATCCGCGAAGCCGAGGCCCAGTACAAAGCCGATCCGGACGAACCCGGCAAGCTCAATCGCCTCGTCGAGGCCCTGCTCAAAGCCGAGAAGAAGGAATACGAAGACCGCGCCATGCAGCTTCTCAAGCACGCGTTTGAGAAGACCGGCCAGTTCCGCTTCCGCCAGCGCTACGGCCAGATCCGCCTCCGCCAGCTCACCCGCGAGCAGCGCCAGATCGATGCCGCATACCGCGCCAATCCCACCGACGAGTCGGTCCAGCAGCAGCGGCGGCTGTTTATCCAGTACCGCCTGGAGGAGGAGCTGTCGGAGTACAAGCTGTGGGCTGAGCACTATCCGACCGACCTGAGCCTGAAGTTCGAGGTCGCCAAGCGGATGTTCATGCTCCGCCAGTTCGACGAGGCGATCCCGATGCTCCAGCAGGCGCGTCAGGATCCCAAGTGCCGCACCGACGCAACCATCTACCTCGGCCGCGCGTTCCTCGAGGCTGGGTTCGTCGACGAAGCCGCCGAAACCCTCAAGACGATGATCGATGACTACCAGCTCCGCGGCGACGACCTGTCCAAGGAGATGTATTACTGGTACGGCGTCAGCCTGCAGCAGAAGGGCGACAACGAAAACGCCATCAAGGCATTCAGCCAGGTCGCCCAGTGGGACTTCACCTATCGCGATGTCCAGGCGAGGATTAAGAAGCTGCGGAGTGGGGCCTAGAGAAACGAAAAGACGAAGCGATCAGCGCATGCGGTTACCGGCGGGTCACAAGTAACCAGCAACAAATTACAACCCCAGAGGATTCGCCTTGGCAGACCGAGCTGCGGGGGGATCGTGTCGTCTCAGGTGTGCGCATGCGCCATCGCGCACACCATCCGCCCCTCACCAATCCTTCTCAGGATCGGCCTCGGGCGTGGACTCATCCTCCCGGATGTCATTGAGCAGATCGACGAAATCGGCATCGTCGAGCTCGTACCATTCCGGTACAGCCGACGGCGCGAGGCCGCGCCGTTCAGCCAGTTTCTCAACAATCTTGGCTTTGAGCTCCGGATCGGTGATTTCGCGGATGCGAATCATGTCAGCTCGTTCTTGAACAGCTCGATGACTTCGCCATCGGGGCCCTTGAAGAAGGCCAGCCGCACGGGCACCGGGCCGATCTGCGAGTTGATCGTCACATCCTTCGGCTCGACGGTGACCTGGCAGCCGGCGTTGCGCACGCGGGCGATGACGCCGTCGACATCCTGGCAGCGGAAACACATGTGCAGGATCTGACCTTCCTCAGTGGCTGGCGCCTGGTTCGGCCGCTCGAAGATCTCAAGGTAGTTGCCGTCGCCACTGTCCATCATGATGGCGCGGCTGGGCTTTTCGCCCCAGGTGATCTTGGTGCGGAAGCCGAGCACGTCCTGATAGAACTGGACAGAGCGATCGAAGTCGCGCGCCCGGATCGCAACATGATGGAAACCGCCGCCGCCGAGAATGCCATTGGTTCGATTCATGGCGGTGGTTTTACCCGATCGGCGTCCTGAAATCACGAGCCGGACGGGGGCGCATGTGCGATGGCTTGGCCATTCGCGTATGATGTCCGCAACATGCTGTACGAAATGCATATGCACACGCCCCTGTGCCGCCACGCCAGGGGCGAACCAGAGGAATATGCCGCGCGCGCCCAAGCCCGTGGGCTGAGCGGCATCGTCGTGACCTGCCACAATCCGTTCCCCGACCGCTGGGAGCAGGGCTCGCGGATGTACATCGAGCAGTGGGATGAGTATCTCCAGATGGTCGAGCGCGCCCGGGCGGCGTGGGCGGGACGGGTGGATGTGCGGCTGGGCCTGGAAGCCGACTACTTCCCCGGCCATGAGCCATGGCTGGAAAAGCAGCTTTCCTCAGCCCAGTTTCATCACGTGCTCGGATCGGTCCACCCGCAGTTAGGGTCCATGCAGCAGCGCTTCTTTGACGGTGATCCCGTCAAGTATCAGCGGACCTACTTTGACCTGCTGGCGCAGGCGGCGGAGACGGGCCTGTTCGACACGATCTCCCACCCCGATCTGGTCAAGAACATCCATCCCGATCACTGGGACGTGCAGCGCGTCATGCCCGACATCCAGCGGGCGCTGGATCGCATCGCCAGGACCGGCGTCGCGATGGAGCTGAACACCTCCGGCCTGGAGAAGGCCATCTCCGAGATGAACCCGGGGCCGCAGATGCTGCGCGAGATGCGACTGCGGGAGATTCCCGTCGTCATTGGGTCGGATGCGCACGTGCCGCATCGCGTGGCGGATCGGTTCGAGCAGGCGATGGACCTGCTGGAAGCCGCCGGCTATACGCAGATCAGCTTCTTCCTCGATCGCCAGCGTCGCACTGTGTCGATCGCGGAAGCCCGCGCCAGCCTGATCCCCGATCCGGCCCCGGCTCAGTGAAAGCATCCTCTGACCGCATACTATTTGGCCTATGACCAACGCTTCCACATCCGCCGTACTCCAGCAGATCGAAACCCGCCGACAGCAGGCTGTCGAGGAACTCAAAGGCCTGCTGGCGATCCCGTCCGTCAGTGCCAATCCGGCTCACTCGGCCGATTGCCGGCGCTGCGCACAGTGGCTGGGCGATCGGCTCAAGGATGCCGGGTTCTCCGTCGAGACCGCCGACACACCCGGCCAGCCGATCGTGCTTGCGCGTAATGAGCACAGGCCCGGCCGGCCGACGGTCCTGGTGTACGGCCACTACGACGTTCAGCCGCCCGATCCGCTGGATGAGTGGAAGTCACCTCCATTCGAGCCGACCATCCGCAACGACGATGCCGGCTATCCAGCCATCTTCGCCCGCGGCGCGGTCGATGACAAAGGGCAGGTCTGGGCGCATATCGAAGCCATCCGCGCCTGGCAGGCCAATGGCGGCTTGCCGGTCAATCTCATCGTCCTGCTGGAGGGCGAGGAGGAAGTCGGCAGCACGAACCTCGAGCAGTTTGTCGCGTCGCGCAGGGACGATCTGCGGGCGGATATCGCGGTCATCAGCGATACGTCGCAGTTCGCCCGCGGCGTGCCGGCGATCACGTACGGCCTGCGCGGGCTGTTGTACGTCGAGGTGACGCTCACGGCTGCGAACTATGACCTGCACAGCGGCATCTTCGGTGGGGCGGTCGCCAATCCGGCCAACGTGCTGTGCGAGATGCTCGGCAGCCTGCATGACTATGACGGGCATGTGACGATCGCGGAGTTTTATGACGATGTGCTGCCGCTGACCAGCGAAGAGCGGCTCATGTGGCAGAAGCTGCCATTCGATGAAGGGGCGTTTTACAAGTCGATCGGCCTGGTCGAGGGTCATGGCGAGGAAGGCTACAGCGCGATTGAGCGGCGATGGGCGCGGCCGACGCTGGACATTAACGGCCTGACCGCCGGCTATCAGGGGCCGGGCGCCAAGACGATCATTCCCGCGAAGGCGTCAGCCAAGCTTTCCTGCCGGCTGGTGCCGAACCAGGACCCGAAGAAGATCCTGCCGTGGCTGGAGCGGCACTTGCGTGATCGCTGCCCGCCGGGGGTGAAGATTGAGTTTGCATATCACGGCGCGTCGCCGGCTGTGCTCGTGCCGCACGACAGCCCGGCGATTCGGCTGGCCAGTGAGGCGGTCGAAGCCGGTTTTGGCGTCAAACCGGCGCTGATCCGCGAAGGCGGGAGCATCCCGGTCGTCGGCCTGATCAAGCAGCAGCTCGGCATCGACACGCTCTTGGTCGGTTTCGGCCTGCCGGATGATCGCGTGCATTCGCCGAACGAGAAGTTCGATCTGGAGGCGTTGTACAACGGCACGCGAACGGTGGCGATGCTGTACGGCCGGCTGGCGGAGCTGGAGAACGCGGATAATCGCGGATGAACGTAAATGGTGTCCACGAATCGACACGAACGGTCACGAAGGGATAACCGGTCCGCTGAAGCGGACCCTACGGTTTCACGGCGCAAAGCCATTGCTGTTCCGCGACGATTTGAACCTCCTGTAGGGGCATATGGCAATGTGGCCCCCTGGACGGCGATGGCCTTGCTGAGGCCTGCCGCGCTTCACCACACGGGGTGCATTGCCGTGCACCTCGACAGAACTGCTCGGATCGGCGGCAACGAGCGCAGGGTGTGTCGCGTGACTGCGTTTGATCTCCGCCACAGTTTGGACCTTCCGTAGGGGCACATGGCAATGTGCCCCCTGGGCGGCGATGGACTTGCTGAGGGCCGCCGCGCTTCACCACACGGGGTGCATTGCCGTGCACCTCGACAGAACTGCTCGAATCTGCGGCAGTGAGCGTAGGATCCGCCTGAAGCGGACCCTACGGCAGACATGCAGCATGCACCACGCATCATGCTTCGTGTCCATTCGTGAAGATTCGTGGACTCACCTCTTCGAGGCCGCCTTCGATTTCGTAGACGCAGCCCGTTTGCGCTGCCGAGCCGGCGCGGGCTTGGGGGACGGCGACCCAGCCATTTCCGACCTGGCGGATTCCAGCAGCTCGCGCGCCTGAGCGCGGGTGGTGGGGGTGATGTGCTGGCCGCCGATCATCTCGGCCAGTTCCTCGATGCGCTCATCGCCTTCCATCACGCGGACGGTCGTCGTCGTCTGGCCGCCGTTGGACTGCTTGCGGACGGTCAGATGCCGATCGGCGTAGCAGGCGATCTGCGGCAGGTGTGTGATGCACAGCACCTGATGATGGCCGGCGAGCTGGCGAAGCCGCCGCCCGATCACGCTGCCCAGCCGGCCGCCGACGTTGGCATCGATCTCGTCGAAGACGAGCACCGAAATGCGGTCCGAATCAGCCAGAATCCCCTTGAGCGCGAGCATGATGCGCGACAGCTCGCCGCCGGAGGCGATTTTTCGCAGCGGCTGGGGGGCCAGGCCGGGGTTAGTCTGGACGGTGAACTCGACCTGATCGAAACCCGTCGGCGACGGCGCCTCAGCCGGCGAGAGAGCGACCGTGAAGCGTGCCTTCTCCATACCCAGATCCGCAAGCTGGGCTTCAATCAGCGGCGCGAGCTTGTCAGCCACGCTTTGGCGGCGGCGCGACAGCTCCTGGCCGAGCTTTTTCAGTTCCTTCTCCAGCGGCGGTATCTCCGCTTCCAGATGCGAGAAGTCCTCCGTCGCCCGTTCGAGTTCGGCGATCTGCTGACCGATCTGCCGGCGATGCTCCAGCACGTCCTCCACCGTTGAGCCGTACTTGCTGACGATGCGGTTGATCGTGTTCAGCCGATCATCCACTTCAGCCGCCTCCGACGGATCCAGCTCGAGCTTGTCGAGATAGCGCGACAGGTCGAAGGCGACCTCCTCGAGGTTGATGGTGGCATCACGCATCGCCTGGGCGATGTCGCGCAGGCTGGCGTCGGTGTCGGTCAGCTCCGACAGGACGCCGCACATCAGCTTCAGCCGCTCGAGGATCGAGCCGTCGGCTTCGTAGAGGGCGGCATGCGCGGCGCCGACCTCTTTTTTCAGCTTGCCGAGGTTGTGCAGGACGTTGGAACGGGCCTGCAACTCCTCGTATTCGCCCGGATCCAACTCGGCTGAGTCGATCTCGTCCGCCTGGAAGCGATACAGATCGAGCTGCTGCTCTCGCAGGGTGCGGTTGGCCGTCAACTCCTCCAGCCGCTGCCTCGCCTCCTGCAGACGCTGATACACGTCGTGATACTGCTTGCGCAGGTCCTCGAGCTGGCCATACTGGTCCAGCACATCGAGCTGATTGGACGGCCGCAGCAGGTACTGGTGATCGTGCTGGCCATGAACATCGACCAGATGCTCGGCGATCTGCTTGAGCATGGTCAGCGTGATCGGATGGCCGTTGAGGCTTACCGAGCTTCGGCCGGAGGCGAACAGTCGGCGCGTCAGCAGCAGTTCGCCTCCGTCGTGCGTGACGGGAATGTCCGTCGCCTGCTCGATGCGCGCAAGCAGGGCGGGGTTCGCGATTTCGAACACGCCGCTGACACGGCCCTCCTCCACGCCGCTGCGCAGCATCTCGGCTGGGCTGCGCAAGCCAAGCAAGATCTCGATCGCGCCGATGACCAGGCTTTTGCCGGCGCCTGTCGCGCCGGTGAAGCAGTTCAATGCCGGATGCAGCTCGATGCGCGCATCGGCAATGACGGCGAGATTGGAGATGTGCAGTTCGCGAAGCATGCTTCAAAGCAACATCGCCCGCCGGCGATTGTCCGTCGATGTTCCGCAGCCGACGCCTTAGCTGACCTTCGACCCCGCGGAGACAGGCTGGCTGGGGCTGATGACGATCACCCGGCCATCGCTGTCGCTGGCTGCCAGGAGCATGCCCTGCGACGGTTCACCGCGCATTTGTCGCGGTGCGAGGTTGGCGACCACGACAATCTGTTTCCCGACGAGGTCCTCGGGCTGATAGTGCTGCCGGAGTCCGGCACAGATCTGGCGGCGTTCGCCTCCCAGGTCGATTTGCAGGACCAGGAGCTTGTCGGCGTTCTGGTGGGGCGTGCATTCGACCACCGTGGCGACGCGCAGGTCGAGCTTGGCAAAGTCGTCGTACTGGATGGTATTCGTGGTTGATTCCATCGGAAAAGTCCTCAAGTGGTTATTGGAAACGGTGTTACTGTAAGCGGACGGGCAATGTTCGGCAAGTGGAAGGGTAGGGCAAAATGATCCTTCCCAGCCAGTGGCCGACCGGGTGCGCGAACGCTGCCTATACTTCTGTAGCGGCTGCTTGGGGGGTCGAAGAACCCAGGATCGCGCAGCCTCTGAGTCCGTCTCGCACGGATCTTGCTTGCGCCTTTGAAGTTGAGGACGGTCCGCCAGGCGGTCGCGTCGTTCGATTCGTCAGGTTGGTTCTTCTAACACACCAACGAAAAGGAGTAACGGACATGCCAGGGACAAGCAAGCGCGGTTTTGCGTCGATGGACGCCGCCAAACAGCGCGAAATCGCCAGCAAAGGCGGTCGAGCGGCGCACGCCAAGGGAACGGCACACGAGTTCACCAGCCATGAAGCCCGAGAAGCCGGCCGGAAGGGCGGCATGGTGGTCAGCCGAAACAGGGAGCACATGGCCGCCATCGGCCGAAAGGGCGGCATGGAAAGCGGCGGACGATCGCGTCGCAAACAGTCGCCCGAGCAGCCGGCTCAGACGTCGCAAGAGGCGGAAGCCCAGAACCCGACGTGAGCCTCGGCTGGGGTGAACTCGACGCCTGATCTCTCACCAACCGCCATCATTGGCCGGTTCAGGCGTCTTTCACCCCATACTTGAAGATCGTCCAGAGAATCTTGTAACCGGCACGGATCGATCCCGATACCGTGCCGGTTATCTTGCTTTGGCCGATACGCGGACGGTAATCGACCGCCACCTCGCGGATGCGCAACCTCCGCCGCGCCGCCTTGATCTGCATTTCCACCGTCCAGCCGAAGTTGGTGTCGCGCATCTGCAGATCACGCAGCGCCTTCCACGAGATCGCGCGAAACGGACCGAGATCGGTGTATGCCTGCCCGAACAGCACGCGCATCAGAAAGCACGCCAGGCGATTGCCGAAGATCGCCTGCGGCAATAGCGCGCCTGCCGGCTGAGGCTTGAGCATGCGCGAGCCGATGACGAAATCGGCCTGGTTGTTGAGGATTGGCTCGACCAGCAGCGGAAGCTGCTGCGGGTAGTCGGAGTAGTCGGCATCGATGAAGGCGACAACCTGTGGCTGATCTTCCGGCGGCAGCGATTCCAGATATCCCAGCGCCGCCAGACAGGCGGACCCATATCCCTGCACCGGCGCGGGGACGACGATCGCCCCCGCCTCGCGCGCGACGTCGGCTGTGCGGTCGGTTGAGTTGTTGTCCGCCACGACCACGCGGCTGTACCACGCCCTCGGCAGATCGGCGATCACCTTGCCGATCGAGCCTTCCTCGTTCCACGCCGGGATCACCACAGCGACGGAACAGCGGTTGTCGTTGGATATGGTCACGGATGAAACACCCACGGGTGAGGCGACGCTCGACGGTCGACCTACGCCTGTCAGAATCCCACAAAGTTCGGCTCGGGTTGAAGCTCGACGCCAAACCGCTCGCGGACGCGAGCCTGGATGAGGCGCACCAGCTCGATCACATCGCGGGCTGTTGCGCCGCCGCGATTGATGATCGCCAGCGTATGCTTCGATGACAAGCCGGCATTGCCCAGCGCAAAGCCTTTGTTGAATCCGGATCGCTCGATCAGCCAGGCGGCTGAGAGCTTCACGCCCTCGGGGCAGGGATACTGCGGAAACTCCGCAATCCCGGCCTCCGCCGCGCGTTGGCGGAATGCTTCCAGTGCCTGCGGCGTCAGGATCGGATTGACGAAGAACGAGCCGTTGCTGCGTGTATCCGGATCGGCAGGGTCGATCACCATCCCCTTGCGGCGGCGGATGGCGATCACAGCCTCGCGCACAGCCGGCAGGTCGCGTGCCTCGATGCGATGCTCCTCGACGTACCGTTGCAGCTCAGGATACGCGATCCTGGCTGACCCGCCAGGCGTCAGTCGAAAGGTCACGGACAGCACGATGTATCGATCGGGCGCTTCGGACTTGAAGAAGCTGTTGCGATACGAGAAGCGGCAATCGGCATTGGAGAACGTCCGCAGCTCGCCGGTTACGCGGTCGAGCGCGTCGACGGAGGTGATCGTCTGGCAGACCTCCTGGCCGTAGGCGCCGACATTCTGAATGGGCGTCGCACCGACCATCCCGGGGATGCCGGAGAGGCACTCGATGCCCGCCCAGCCGCGGCTGACGGTGTGGGCGACGAACTCATCCCACGGCTCGCCGGCGGCTGCCTTTACGAGCACATGCTCGCCCGAGGTTACCACCTCGATCCCGCGCAAGCCGATCTGGACCACCAGCCCGTCAAACCCGCCATCCGCGATCAGCAGATTGCTCCCGCCGCCCAGCACAAACACCGGCACGCCACGCTGCTTCGCCCACGCCAGCGCTTCGCGCAACTGCTCGAACGACTGGGCGCGCACAAACCACCGCGCCGGCCCGCCAATGCCGATCGTCGTCAACTGTGCCAGGGGAACATTCTGCTGCATGGCGTTACGAGCCGGGAATCGTCGAAGCCTGGACGCCTCTGGTCAAGGCTTGTACAGCTCTCCGCATCTTCATCGTCGGTGCCGGGTTCGGGGTCATCCTTCGCTGCGCTCAGGATGACGATCTGGGCGACGGTCGCAACGTTGATGCATGAAGTTCGTGGCACCTCATGCCGCTGCTGTCGCCGCTTACAGCGCCTCTGTCACCAGGCTGGCCAGGGCCGATCGCTCGCTCTTGGCCAGGGTGACATGGCCGATCAGGTCCTTGCCCTTGAGGCGTTCGACCAGATAGCTCAAGCCGTTGCTCGAGCTGTCGAGATACGGATTGTCGATCTGCGTCGCGTCGCCGGTCAGGACCAACTTTGTGCCGTCGCCGACGCGGCTGGCGATGGTCTTTACCTCGTGGGGTGTAAGGTTCTGTGCCTCGTCCACGATCATGTACTGATTGGGGATGCTGCGGCCCCGGATGTAAGTCAGCGGCTCGAGGACGACCTGTCCGCTTTCGATGAGCTGCTGGATGCGCTGCTCGACGCTGGACATGCGGGCGTGCGATTTCTGATCGGGATCGCCAGCCAGACGGTTGGACAACAGGTAAGCCATGTTGTCGAAGATCGGCTGCATCCAGGCCGTCAGCTTCTGGTCCTTGTCGCCGGGGAGGAAGCCGATGTCGCGCCCCAGCGGCATGATCGGTCGGGCGCACAGCAGCTTCTCATAGACCTGATCGTTCAGCGTCTTGGCCAAACCGGCTGCCAGCGCCAGCAGCGTCTTGCCAGTGCCGGCGCCGCCGATCAGCGTAACCAGCCGCACCGAGTCATCCAGCAGCAGGTCGAGAGCCATCGTCTGCTGAAGGTTGCGCGGCATGATGCCGAAGACCGGCGACCGCCGCGACCGCACCGGCTGAAGCGAGCCCGTTCGCTCGATGTAGCGCGCCAGAGCCGTGTGGTTCTCGTCAGATTCGTCTTTCAGCAGCACAAACTCATTGGCGACCAGCGGATCGTCCTCGGGCACGTCGATCTGCAACTGTTTTTCCGCAAACAGCTTGTCGATCGTCTCCTTCGAAACCGCAACCTCCCGCCAGCCGGTGTACAGCCGCTCGAAATCGACCTTCTGAGCTTCGAAGTCTTCGGTCTTCAAGCCCAGCGCGTCGCTCTTGATGCGGGCGTTGATGTCCTTGGAGATGAACGTCACCCGCTTGCCCTGCAGCTTGAGGTTGTAGGCGCAGCAGATGATGCGGTTGTCGGGCGTGTCGGCGGTCAGGCCGGGGCAGAGCTTGGCTGTCTCATCCAGCACCACGCGAAGCCGCCCACCGTTCTGCTGCAGCGGCACGCCTTCGGCGAGATTTCCCTGCCGCCGCAGGCGGTCGAGGTGACGGATGACCGTCCGGGCGTTGCGCCCCAGGTCGTCGTTGCTCGTCTTGAACTTGTCCAGCTCCTCGACGACGTCGAAGGGGATGATCACCTCATTGTCGGTGAACATGAACAGGGCGTTGGGGTTGTGCAGGAGGACATTGGTGTCCAGCACGAACGTTTTGGTATGGCTGGTAGCGTTGCTCATGGAAGGCAGATCATCCTTGGATTACTGGGAACGCGAAATGACGGTGCTCTGCGGTTCACTGTAGCCGGCTTGTCATCGGGCACAAGTCGCGGGATCGCCCATCCCAGGCCGCTGGGAAAATCGGAAACCGATCCAACAGGGCATCCGGCGGCTGTCAGTTTGTTGCACATTCCAACTAATCATTGCTTCGAACCGACACGGTTCGGTAACATTACGAATAGGACGGAATTGTCCGATTCCTCCGGCACCTCACGATGGGAACTTTATCGGCATCATCCTCGAGCACCCTGCATCGCCGTGTCCGTTGGATCGTTGTCGGACAGGTACAGGGGGTGGGTTTCCGGCCGTTTGTGGCGAGGGCAGCGGCTCAGGCCGGCATCAGCGGGTTCGTCTGCAACACGCCGGCGGGGGTGGTCATCGAGGGGCAGGGGAATGAGATGCAGCTTGCGTCATTTGAGCGGGATCTCCGTCATGCCGCGCCGCCGGCTGCCCGGATTGACCGCATCGACCGGTTCTCGATCGACCTCGATCCGACCGAGCACGGCTTTACCATCCGTGTCAGCGAAGCCTCCGCGCCTCCGACGGCAGCCGTGACGCCGGATCTGGCGGTTTGTGACGCCTGTCTGGCGGAGATGCGCAACCCGGACGACGATCGCCGCTATCGTCATCCGCTGATCAACTGCACCAACTGCGGGCCGCGATACAGCATCCTCCGCCGCATCCCGTATGACCGGGCCAATACGACGATGGCAGAGTTCGCCATGTGCCCCGCCTGTCGGGATGAGTATCACACGCCCACCGATCGCCGCTATCACGCCCAGCCGACGCTCTGCCACGAATGCGGCCCGCAGGTTCGGCTGATCGACCTGCATTGCGTCGGGCTCGGCTTTGACGGCGATCCGGTCTTTGTTGCCGCGGATCTGCTGGCCGAGGGGCACATCCTCGCGATCAAGGGCATCGGCGGCTATCACCTGGCCTGCCGGGCGGATGACGAAGCCGCCGTCGCGACCCTGCGGAGCCGCAAACATCGGCTGCACAAGCCCTTCGCCGTGATGGTGGCGTCGCTCGACGTCGCCCGTCGATACGCCGCGCTCACCCCTTCGGCGGAAGCGCAGCTCACCAGCCCAGCCAGGCCGATCGTGCTCGCCCCGCGCACGGCGGAATGCAACTTCGCACCGTCGGTCGCGCCCGACAACCATCGCGTCGGCTTGATGCTGCCATACACGCCGCTGCATCACCTGCTGTTCGACGACGCCGCCGGACGGTTCGATGCCCTGGTCATGACCAGTGCCAACGACACCGACGAACCGCTGGTCTACGAAGACGACTGCGCCGTCGCCATGCTCTCGCCGCTGGCGGATGTCGTGCTCACGCACGATCGGCCGATCCAGCGACCGGTCGACGACTCGGTCATGCTCGCCCGCCGCGATGGCGGCATCACGCCGATCCGTCGATCGCGTGGATTCGTCCCGGCGGCCGTACGCCTGCCGTTCAGCCTGCCGACGCCCGGCATCTGTATGGGCGCCGATCTTAAGAGCGCCGTCGCCGTCGTCCGTGGCGATGAGGTCATCTGCTCGCAGCATCTGGGCGATCTGCAGAACGCCCGCGCGCATGCACTGCTGCGCCGCACGGTGGACGATCTGTGCAGCCTGATGGGCGTCACACCGCAATGGATCGCGCGCGATCGCCATCCGGGCTACTTCTCGACCCAGCTTGCCGGCGAGATCGCATCGGAGCTGGTGATCGAGCAGTTCGGGGTTCAGCATCATCATGCCCACGCCGCCGCGGTCCTCGCGGAGCACGGCATCACCGAGCCGGCGCTGGCGATCGTCTGCGACGGCACCGGCTACGGTAACGACGACACGATCTGGGGCGGCGAGATGCTGCAGGTGCATGAACGGGGATTTGTACGTCAGGCGCATCTGGTGCCCATACGCCTGCCCGGCGGCGATGCGGCTGTACGTCAGCCGTGGCGCAGCGCGCTGGCCTGGCTGCATCATGCCTGTGAGGGCCACATCCCGCCGAAGCTGCTGGATCGTCTCTACAGCCTGGCACCGCGCGAGCACATCGAGTTCGTCCTGCAGATGCTCGATGCCAACGCGCGTTGCATGGTCTGCACGTCCGCCGGCCGGCTTTTCGATGCAGCCGCGGCGCTGTGCGGCCTGGCTGCCGAGAACCTCTACGAAGGCTACGCCCCATGCCGCCTGGAGACAGCGGCCTGGAGCTGCCAGGCGACACTGCCGGACGAAGCCCTGTACCAGATCAACGGCCGCGGGCCGATGGCGATCGATTTCTCGCCGCTGATCCTCGAACTGGCTGAGACGCAGGCGGGCCCGGCATGGTCGGCTGCGCTGTTCCATGACCAGTTCGTGCGTGCATGGGCTGAAGCCGCCTGCCTGGCGATGCAGCGACCGGATCTGTCAATCGTCGCGCTCAGCGGCGGCGTCTTCTGCAACGAATGGATCACAACGCACCTGGTGCGCCGTCTGGAGGAGCGCGGCGCCACTGTGCTTGTGCATCAGCAGCTGCCGCCCAATGACGGCGGCATTGCCTACGGGCAGGCCGCCGTCATGGCGGCTGCGATGTGCGCATAAACGCGCACAGGAGGTCAACGTGTGTCTGGCTGTCCCAGCACAGTTGGTCGAGGTCGACGGTGATCAGGCCGTCGCATGTCTGCACGGCAATCGCCTGTCGATCAACGTCAGCCTCATCCACGAGCCGCGCGTCGGCGACTGGGTCCTGCTGCATGCCGGGTTCGCCATCCAGCGCCTCGAAGGGACGGATCTGGAGGAAACCTGGGCGATTCTCGAAGACCTCGCAGCCGCGGCAGCGGAGGAAGGGGGCGATCCATGAGCCGCCGCGTGCTTGAGCTTCAGCAGGTGATCCAGCGGCTGCACGAGGTCGCGCCGCGTCTGGGGCGAACCGCGCGATTCATGGAGGTGTGCGGCACGCATACCGTCAATGCCTTCCGCAGCGGCCTCCGCAGCCTCCTTCCCGACAATGTGCAACTGCTCAGCGGCCCCGGCTGTCCGGTGTGCGTCACCAGCCAGGGCGAGATCGATCGCATCATCCACCTGGCCACCCAGCCGAACGTCATCCTCTGCACCTACGGCGATATGATCCGCGTCACCGGCTCGACCAGCAGCCTGGCCGACGCCCGCGCTGCTGGCGCCGATATCCGCGTCATCTACAGCACGCTCGACGCAGTTCAGATCGCCGTCGGCAACCCGCATCGACAGGTCGTCCTCGCAGCCGTCGGATTCGAAACGACCACCCCCGCAACCGCCATTGCCATCCTCGAAGCCGAGCGCCTCGAGCTCGACAATTTCACGGTTCTCGCCAGCCACAAGTGCATCCTGCCGGCGCTCGAAGCGCTGCTCGACAGCGGCAAGGTCCAGGTCGATGGGTTTGTCTGTCCCGGGCATGTGGCCGTCGTCACAGGCGCGGAAGTCTTCCGCTCGATCGTCCATCGCTACCGCCTGTCGTGCGTGATCACGGGCTTTGAAGGTCCGCAGATCGCCGCGGCGCTGCTGCGCCTGACGGAGCTGCGCCTTGGCGGCATGCCACGCCTGGAAAATCTCTACCCACAAGCCGTCAGCCCCGAGGGCAATCCCCGCGCGCTGGCCGCCATCGCCCGCGTCTTCGAGCCGGTCGATGCCGTCTGGCGCGGGTTGGGCATGCTGCCGGAAAGCGCCCTGGGCATCCGGGCTGCTTTCAGCGAGTTCGACGCCCGACGCCGGTTCGATCTGCCCGAACACGAGCCGCCCGAACCGCGCGGCTGCGTGTGCGGCAGCGTCATCACCGGCAGAGCTTCGCCCGATCAATGCCCGCATTTCGCCGTCGCCTGCACGCCCGCCCATCCGATCGGGCCGTGCATGGTCAGTTCCGAAGGCACCTGTGCCGCATGGTTCAAGTACGCCGCCCATCCCCGGCGCCGTGCGCCCTCACCGCTGCATGAGCAGGAGGTTCCCACGTGAGCCTGATTGAGCACAAGCCGCTTGAGCGCCGCGCCGCCCCCAGCGAGCAGGGCCGCATCATGCTCGCCCACGGCGGCGGAGGTCAGCTCACCGATGAGCTGATCAATCACACGATTCTCCCGCGCCTGGGCAATGCCGATCTGGATGAGCTGCTGGATGCAGCCGAGGTGACGCTCGTCGCAGCCGAGGTCGCTTTGACGATCGACAGCTATGTCGTCCAGCCGCTGCAGTTCCCAGGCGGCGACATCGGCCGGCTGAGCATCTGCGGAACTGTCAACGACCTGGCTGTCACCGGCGCCGAGCCGCTGGCCATCGCCCTGAGCATGATCGTGGCGGAGGGGTTTGACCGTCATCTGCTGGGGCAGATTCTCGACTCGGTTCGCGCGACCGCCGACGAAGCTGACGTCCGCGTCGTCACCGGCGATACCAAGGTCGTTCCCGCCACAGCCGCTGACGGCATCTACCTGACCACCGCCGGCATCGGCCGTCGCATCGGCCCGCGCCTGCATCCGCGGCAGATCCGCCCAGGCGATCGCATCCTGATCAACGGCCCGATCGCCGATCACGGCCTGGCGGTCATGCTCGCTCGCGAGATGCCGCACGTGCAAAGCCCGCTGCGCAGCGACATCGCGCCGCTCAACTCGCTGATCCGCCGGATTCTCGAAGATGTGCCGACGGTCGCATTCATGCGCGACCCGACGCGCGGCGGCCTGGCTGGTGTTGTCGCGGAGGTCGCCCAGCGACAGAAGCTGCACGTCACCATCGACGAACGCCAGATCCCGCTTCGGCCGGAGACCTGGCATGCAGCCGAGATGCTCGGCCTGGACCCGCTGGAGGTCGCCAATGAGGGCAAGGTCGTCGCCTTCGTGCGGCCGGACACAGCCGAGCAGGTCCTGCAGATCATGCGAGACCATCCGCTGGGCCGCGAGGCGGCCATCATCGGCCAGGTCGACGACGACGGGCCGCCTGTCTGCGAGGTGCTGACGCGCATCGGCGGCCGACGCGTGCTGCACAAACCATACGGAGAGCAACTGCCCCGCATCTGCTGAGTGGAGAGGACCCGACCATGTCACTTGTGGCTGTCAAACCTTCGCCCCCGTCAAACGACAAACGCTGGAAGATCGTCGACGCCACGATGCGTCGCCACGGCCATGAGCCGCGGGCGCTGATCGAGACGCTGCACACCGTGCAGGAGACATTCGGCTATCTCGACGATCAGGCGCTGCGATACGTGGCCCTGTCGCTGCGGACGCCGCTGTCGAAAGTCTACGGCGTCGCGACGTTCTATCACTTTTTCACGCTCAAGCCGCAGGGCGAGCATGCGTGCGTCGTGTGCATGGGCACCGCCTGCTACATCAAGGGCGCGCCGCAGCTCCTGGAGGCGATCGGCCAGAAATACGGCATCAAGCCGGGGCAGACGACGGCGGACAACCGCCTGTCGCTGCTGACGGCGCGCTGCGTCGGATCGTGCGGGTTGGCGCCTGCTGTCGTCTTTGATGGCGAGGTCGTCGGGCGCCTGGACAAGTCCGACACGCTGGCACGGATCGAGAAGCTCATCTGCGCCAAGCCGGCGGAGGTGCAGCATGACACCTGAGGAACTGCAGAAGGTCGCGATCATCGAGCAGGAGTCGCAGGAGCAGTACGACCATCGCATTCACGTCTGCATGGCGGCGGGGTGCCTCAGCAACAGGGCGGATCTGGTCAAGCAGCAGCTTGAGAAGCAGATCGCCGCCAACGGCCTGGAGCGGCGATGCACGGTCAAGGGCGTCGGCTGCATGGGATTGTGCGCCGCCGGCCCGCTGGTGAGCATCCAGCCGAAGGGCATCATGTACCAGGAGGTCAAGCCGACTGACGCGCCGGACATCATCCAGACGCTGGATAAGGCGCCGATCGAACGCCTCCGCTGCGATACCGCCATGCCGTTCTTCAAGGAGCAGAAGAAGGTCGTGCTGGAGAACTGCGGGCTGATCGATCCGGAGCGGGTGGAGGAATACATCGCCGTCGGTGGCTATCAGGGCTTGCTCAAGGCTCTGACGGAGATGCAGCCGGCGGAGGTTATCGAGGAGGTGACGCGCAGCGGCCTGCGCGGACGCGGTGGTGCGGGATTTCCCACCGGCCTGAAGTGGAGCACCGTTGCCAAGGCCCAGCATCCCGATGGCCGCAAGTTCGTTATCTGCAATGCCGACGAGGGCGACCCGGGCGCATTCATGGACCGAAGCGTCCTTGAGAGCGATCCGCATCGCATCCTCGAAGGCATGGCCATCGCCGCGTACGCGGTGGGGGCGACGCAGGGGTATCTGTATGTGCGAGCCGAGTATCCGCTGGCGGTGAAGCGCCTCAAACAGGCGATCCGCCAGGCCGAGCGGCTGGCGCTGCTGGGCAACAACATCTTCGGCACGCCGTTCAGCTTCAATGTCGACATCCGCCTGGGAGCGGGGGCGTTCGTGTGCGGCGAAGAGACGGCCCTGATCGCCAGCATCGAAGGCAAGCGCGGCCAGCCGCGGCCCAGGCCGCCGTTCCCGGCTGAGAGCGGGCTATGGGGTTGTCCGACGCTGATCAACAACGTCGAGACGTTTGCCAACATCCCGCCGATTCTTCGCAACGGCGGCGAGTGGTTCGCGCAGATCGGCACGGAAAAGAGCAAGGGCACGAAGGTCTTCGCGCTGGCCGGCCGCGTGAAGAACACCGGCTTGATCGAGGTTCCAATGGGTATTCCGCTGCGGCGGATTATCTTCGACATCGGCGGGGGGATTCCAGACGGACGGAAGTTCAAAGCCGTGCAGACCGGCGGTCCCAGCGGCGGCTGCCTGCCCGAGCGGTTCCTGGACATGCCGGTGGACTACGAGTCGCTGATGCAGGCCGGCTCGATCATGGGCTCCGGCGGCATGATCGTCATGGATGACACATCATGCATGGTGGATGTCGCGCGATACTTCATGGAGTTCTGCATGAGCGAATCGTGCGGCAAGTGTGTGCCATGCCGCGTCGGCACGGCGCAGATGCATGACCTGCTGGTCAAGATCATCGAGAAGCGCGCCACCGACAGCGATGTGCGCCTGCTCAACGAACTGTGCGACATGGTCCAGTCGACCAGCCTCTGCGGGCTGGGACAGACCGCGCCCAACCCCGTGCTCAGCACGCTGCGCTACTTCCCTGAGGAGTACGAGGCGCTGGTCCAGGCCGGCCGCGAGCGCGAAGCGGCGGGTTCCAACGGCTCAGCCATGCACGTCGCGCCGCAGCTCAAGCCCAACTCCACCCAGCCGCAAGCTCATGTCGATTCGGAGGTGACCCCATGACCCGTCCTTCCGTTCCCAAGCCCGCAGGCGTCGCCCAGCCGCAGGTCGTGACGCTCCGCATCGACGGACGCGATGTCAGCGCCCGCTCGGATGAGACGATCCTGTCGGTTGCGCGGCAAAACAGGATCGACATCCCGACGCTGTGCTACCTGGATGGCCTGTCCGGCTGGGGGGCCTGCCGGCTGTGCCTGGTCGATATCAAGGGCACGCCCAAGCTCCTGCCGGCGTGCGTGACGCTCGTCCGCGAGGGCATGGAGGTGACGACCGACTCGCCGCGCCTCCAGAAGTACCGGCGGATGGTGCTCGAATTGCTGTTTTCCGAGCGGAATCACGTCTGCAGCGTGTGCGTCTCCAACGGCAAGTGCGAGCTGCAGGCGATGGCCCAGCGGCTGGGCATGACACACGTGTCGCTGCCGTACCGCTATCCGCGGCTGGAGTTCGACTCCAGCAACGACCTGTTCCGCATGGATCACAACCGCTGCATCCTCTGCACGCGCTGCGTTCGGGTGTGCGATGAGATCGAAGGCGCGCACACGTGGGACTGCCGCGGACGTGGCATCGAGACGCGGATCATCAGCGATCTGAACGAGCCGTGGGGCGAATCGAGCACCTGCACGCGCTGCGGCAAGTGTGTCAACGTCTGCCCGACCGGGGCGCTCAGCCAGAAGGGCACGGCTGTCGCCGAGATGACCAAGCGCGTGACGTTCCTCCCGTACCTGACCCTGATGAGGAATAGCGATGAACCGTAACGCCAAGGACAAGCCCGCCGCGACGAAGGCGCGCGTCGCCACCATCTGGCTGGACGGCTGCTCCGGCTGCCACATGTCGTTCCTCGATATGGACGAGCGGCTGCTGGCGTTGGCTGAGCAGATCGAGCTGGTCTACAGCCCGCTGGTCGACCAAAAGGAGTTTCCTCCGCAGGTGGATGTCGCCATCGTCGAAGGGGCCGTCGCCACCGATGAAGACATCGAGAAGATGCGCCTGGTGCGATCGCGCACGAAGGTGCTGATCGCTCTGGGCGACTGCGCGGTAACAGGCAATGTGCCGTCCATGCGCAACAGTATCCCGGTCGAGGATGTGTTCGATCGCGCATATCGGGACAACGCGCAGCTTCAGCAGCAGCGGCCGGCGACGAACCTGCCGGTGCTGCTGGAGCGCGTGCGGCCGGTGCACGAGGTGGTCAAGGTGGATGTACACATCCCCGGCTGCCCGCCGCCGGCGGATGCGATCTTCTACATCATCAGCGAACTGCTGGCCGGCCGGACGCCCGATGTCGCAGCCGTTACGCGTTTCGGCAAATGAGTGTCATCGTCTGTGCGCACCACACAGCCCAGGATCACAGCCATGCCCCGCGAGATTGAAATCAACCCGGTCACACGCATCGAAGGCCATGCCAAGATCACGCTCAAGCTCGATGACAACGGCGTGGTGAGTGACGCGCTGTTCCACGTCACGCAGTTTCGCGGGTTCGAGAAGTTCTGCGAAGGCCGGCCGATGACCGAGATGCCTTCGCTGATGGCGCGCACCTGCGGCATCTGCCCGGTCAGCCATCTGATGGCCGCCAGCAAGGCCTGCGACCAGTTGCTGGCTGTCAACATCCCGCCAACAGCCGACAAGCTGCGGCGGATCATGAACCTCGCGCAGATCGTGCAGTCGCACGCGCTGAGCTTCTTCCATCTGTCCAGCCCGGACCTGCTGATGGGGATGGATGCTAATCCGGCGAAACGTAACATCTTCGGCGTGCTCGGCGAGTATCCACAGCTTGCAAAGGACGGTATCCGTTTGCGCGCCATCGGGCAGACGGTCATCGAGATCCTCGGCGGCAAGCGGATCCATCCGGCATGGACGGTTCCCGGCGGCGTCAACGCGCCCCTCACGCCGGAGAAGCATCAGCAGATCTCCCAGCTCATGCCCGAGGCGCTGGAAATCGCCCAGCGGACGCTGGTGTGGTTCAAGCGGAATCTGTCGCGATTCAGCGAGGAAGCCGCGGCATTTGGCAATTTTCCGACCTACTTCCTGGGCCTGGTGACGCCGACCGGCGGGCTGGAGCATTACGACGGCCTCCTGCGGGTCGTCGACGCGCGCGGACAGATCGTCGAGGACATGGTGCCACCGGAGCGGTATCTGGACATCATTGCCGAAGCGGTCGAGCCGTACTCGTTCATGAAGTTCCCGTATCTCAAGGCCCTGGGATATCCGCAGGGGATCTATCGCGTCGGGCCGCTGGCGCGGCTGAACATCATCGACCACGTCGGCACGCCGCTGGCGGATCAGGAGTGGGCGGAGTTCCGCGAGATGCACCGCGGGCCGGTGCTCAGCAGCTTCCACTATCACTATGCGCGGCTGATCGAGATCCTGTACGGCGTCGAGCGGATCATGGAGCTGCTGGCGGACAAGGACATCATGAGCCCGCGGGTGCGCGCCCGTGCGCGGCCCAATCGTGATGAGGGGATCGGCGTCACCGAAGCGCCGCGCGGGACGATCATGCATCACTACCGCATCGACGAGCATGGGCTGGTCACCTGGGCCAACCTGATCATCGCGACTGGGCACAACAATCTGGCGATGAACCGTGGCGTGCTGCAGGTGGCCAGGCACTTTGTCGACGGCTCGAAGATCCAGGAGGGGATGCTCAACCGCGTTGAAGCCGTCATCCGCTGCTACGACCCGTGCCTGAGCTGCGCAACGCATGCCTATGGGCAGATGCCGATGCGCATCGAGCTGCGCAGCGCAACGGGCGAGCTGCTCGACCAGGTCGGGAGATAGACCGATGGACCCGCGCCGCGTGCTGGTGATCGGGTATGGCAACACGCTGCGGGGTGATGACGGCATCGGCCCGGCGGTGGCGGAGGCGGTCCAGCGGTCGGTTGTGGGGATCGATGTGCGGATGATGCACCAGCTCACGCCGGAGCTGGCGGAGGATCTGGCCCACGCGGAGGTGGCGGTGTTCGTGGATGCGGCTGACGGTCAGCCGCCGGGGACGGTGCGGGTGATCGAGGTCGAGGGGCCCCCCGTGGCGCGGCGGGAAGGCTCGCATACCGTGGATCCGGGCTGGCTGATCCGCATAACCAATGTTTTATACGGACGTTCGCCACGCGCATTTGCGGTTCTTGTCGGCGGAATGGATTTCGAGCTCGATGCCGGGCTTAGCCCCGCGGCTCTCCAGGGCGTGAAAGAGGCGCATGACCGCATCGTTGCCCTGCTTGCGGAAATCGGCCTGCCCGTCATGCCTCCAAGCCCAAACGACACCGAGAATCGCGGGCAGGGGCCTCCATCCCGTTGGTCTTGTTACACGCCCCAGCCTCACCTGAAGGGGAGATCGGGGGATCCTGCGACCAACAATCCGTAATTTTCTGCGCAGGGTTGGGTGATCTGTCGCGTACACTGCCACGGGAGGCGCCGGAGGCCTCTGTGGAGGCAGCAGCTACAGATCATGTTCAAACCTGCAAAGACATTGGCGGCATTGGTTCTTGGAGCGTCGCTCGTCGCCGCTCCGTCACACGTTCTGGCGCAGGCTGGGCAACAACAGCCCGCTGAGGTCCAGACGGGGCAGGAGCGGATTGTCCTCCGCGTCCACACGCTCAAAGACAAGGGCATGAACAACATGGACTCCCACCGCGTGCTCGCGCCTGAGGGATGGAGTGTTGAAGGCGGCGGCTGGTGGCCGGCGCCGCAGTACTTCAAGACGCTGCCCAGCCAGGACATCAAGGTCACCGCGCCCGACGGCCGGCAGGTCCATGTCGGCCCGGGCCTGGCGCTGACGGACATCCGCTTGTCGCCGATGGTCGCCCAGCAGCTTGGCGTGGCTCCGCCGCGCGAAGGGAGCATCGACGGCGGATTTCTGGTGATGGGCATGCCCGACAACCTGCCCGGCTGGCAGCAGTGGCTTCAGAACCGCACACTGCCACAGGCGTTTCCTACGGCGCGCAACATCCGCGTGACGCATGTCACCGTGATCCCCGAGCTGACGGAGCTGATGCGGCGCCAGCTCGAGCCGATCCGTCAGCAGCAGGCGCAGCTCAACCAACAGATGCAGATGATGGGCGGCGGCATGAGCAACTTCTGCGACGCAGCCGTGCTGGCGGCGCACTGCACGTATGAGATGGACGGCCGCCAGTGGGAACAGTTGTTCATCTACGGCATCGCGTTCCTCGGAACGGACTCGCAGATGGGCCGGCAGATCTGGTGGAGCGTCGAGCCGAACATCGGCTTCCGCGCCCCAGCCGGCCAGCTCGACGCGAACATGACGCTCATGATGGCGATTGCCAATTCCGTCGCCCCCACGCCCGAGTGGGCCCGCATGAAGTCCGATCACATCGGCAAGATGAACGAGATCTCCGCCCGCGGCGCGGCTGAGCGCAGCCGGATCATCGCGCAGTCCAATCGCGAGATCAGCCGGATCATCAACGACGGCTACGCCGCCCATCAGCGGACCATGGACGAAACGCACCGCAAGGTGATCAACGGTATCCGCGGCGTTGAGGAGTACGTCGATCCGAGCCAGGAATACCCCGTACAACTGCCGCAGCACTATCAGCACGTCTTCGGCAGCGGCAACGGCGAGTACATCCTGACCAACGATCCGATGTACAACCCCAACGCCGACCAGGCTTTCAATAATCGCAACTGGGATCCGCTGAAGGTCTACCAACCGCAGCAGTGATCCGTTCGAGATCGACGCGATCGAAAGCGCGGGTGAGGCTGACAGTTGGCTTCATCCGTGTTTTTGTCATTGGTCATTTGTCACTTGTCACTCGCCGCAACCCGTTGCCGAACCTCCACTGCTGACTGCACGCCGCTGACTGATCCGCTGCCTGCCGCCTGCTGACCGATTACATGATCGCCGCCAGGAAGATGATGCCGCCGATGGCGCCGCAGATGATGCCCGCGATGGCCATGCCGCGGCCGCCGCCTTCGACGCCGCTTTGGCTGAGCTGCACCAGGCCGATGATGCCGAAGATGATCGCGAGGATCGGTGTGATGACCGTGCAAAATGCTGGGATGCTGATGATCCCCAGCACGAGGCTGGCGACGCAGAATCCGTTGCTCGTGCCGGCGGCTTCGAGGGTCGTGCCCTCCATGGTGAAGGGCATGCCGCAGGCACGGCAGTTGTTGGCGGTGATGGCGCTCAGTGCCGCGCAGCGCGGGCATTTGATCTGCCGCTGGCCGCTGGCATCGCGAACGATCTGCGGGGCGCGATCGCCGGCGGCTGCGTAGGCGTGAACTGGATGGGGATCCTGCTTGATGATCTTGCCGGTCATCGGATCGATGAGCCGGCCGTATCGGTCGAGGATGGGGATGATGATCGTGTTGCCACAGGTGGGGCACTGGCCCTCCTGGGCAGCCATCGCTTCGATGGCTTCCAGGCGGCTGGAGCAGTAGCCGCAGTTGAAGCCGTACCGCTTGCCGCCGGCGCGCGGCTGAAATGCCGCCCCGGGCGCCGATGGCCTGGTCGCAGTGCTGGCGGCGGCTGCGGCTGCCACCGGGGCATTGGCTGGAACGCGCAGCGTTGACATGCAGGTCGGGCAGCGCACAAGTTGACCGGCCTGATGCTCTTCAGCCGAGAGCTGCGTCTTACAAGCGTGGCAGGGAAAAACGATCATGAACCCTGCAAAAATGGTATGCCCGCGAGGTAGATTTGCAAAGTCTTTGTGCGTGGCGAACTGGCTGCGGCGCCGAATTCGCGTCACAACGCCGCCCAGCATCCCAACCACCAATACTGTGCCGGCGAACTCGCCAAGCGGCGGCTGTGCGGCAACTGTGCGCAGAACAGCGCCCGCGGCCGTTCAGACCGCGGGCGCCGGAGGAGGACTTGAAGCTCGTCAGAATGCGGCTTATTGGGCGCGGTTGAAGCGCTCCTCAGCCACCTTCCAGTTGACGACATTCCAGAACGCATCCAGGTAGTCCGGACGGCGGTTCTGGTACTTCAGATAATAGGCATGCTCCCACACGTCGCAGCCGATGATCGGGAACGCGCCGAACATGATCGGCGAATCCTGATTGGCTGTGCTCATCACTTCGAGCTTGTCGCCTTTCTTGACCAGCCAGGCCCAGCCCGAGCCGAAGCGCGTCGTGCCGGCGGTCTTGAAGGCTTCCTTGAACTTGTCGAACGACCCGAAGGTCTGGTCGATCGCCTTGGCGAGATTGCCGATCGGCTGATTGCCCGGCCGATCCTTGGGGTTCAGGATCTCCCACCAGAGGTTGTGGTTGTGAACGCCACCGCCGTTGTTCCGGACAGCCGTGCGGATGTCCTCGGGCACAGCCGCGCACTCATTGGCCAGCAGTTCGTGCAGCGGACGGCCATCCAGCTCCGGATGCTTCTGGATCGCGTTGTTGAGGTTCGTGACGTAGGTGGCGTGATGCTTGCCGTGATGGATTTCCTGCGTCTTTGCGTCCATGTGCGGCTCGAGTGCATCAGGCGCAAAGGGAAGCGGTGGCAATTGCCAGGGCATAACGGTCTCCTTCCGTAGTTAAGCCAAGGTGAAACGAATCAGATTCCTAGCGTGCTCTGGGCAAGAGTATGCCTCAGCGGGGCAACGGTCAATGTTTGATCCGATCGAGCGGGGCGATTGCGCCGGCTAAATCAATCGAACAGGCCCTTGTCGGGCGGTTTGGGTGGAGGCGGCGCCGCTGCGGGGGCGATGCATTCGGGCGTGTCGTTGTGCGGGCTGTTGACCAGGTGCGAAACAGGCCGCGCAACGAGCTGATCGGCTGGGTAGGGGCGCAGCAGAGGCAGGAGATCGTCGGGATCGGCGTCGCCATCGCTGAGCCATTGCGGGAAGGACTCCGGCTGAAGGATGACGGGCATGCGGTCATGGATTGGCGCCATCATCTCGTTGGCATCCGTGGTGATAACGGCTGCGGTGCGCAGCTCGTTGCCCTTGTCGTCGATCCAGTGTTCCCAGATGCCGGCGAAGGCAAACAGGCGACCATCGACGCGCGTGATGTACATGGGCTGTTTGCCGCGTCCGCCCGGCTGGGCCCGCCATTCGTAGAAACCGTCAGCCGGGATGAGGCATCGCCGCCGCTTGAAGGCGTTCTTGAACGCCGGCTTGGCGGCAATGCTCTCGGCGCGGGCATTGATCATGCGATTGCCGATGGTCGGATCCTTGGCCCAGGCGGGAACCAGCCCCCACAGCAGGTGGGTGTAGCGATCGGGCTGATCATTGGTGACAGCCAGGATTGGCTGGGAGGGGGCGATGTTGTACCGGCTGACCGCCTGCGACGGCGGCGGGGCGACCCACGGGAACAGGTCGGTCAGATCGGCAAGCTTGATGAGCGTGTATCGGCCGCACATGGGACAGAGGGCCATTATAGGCCGAAAGTGGAAGCGACAGGGCGAAGAAACGCCGATCCGGCAAGGCTGCGCGGGTCATCGTGGCGCGGGCTTCACTGCGATTGCCGCTGCGCGTTCGGTTCCGGCAGGCAATAGCCTGCCCTACGCCGGGCGTGAACGCGTTCTCGCTGGATCGCGGGCGGGGACGCCGGCGCCTCTTGCGGGGGTCTACTCCTGCGCCTCGATGCCGAGGTCCTTGACCTTCTTATTGAGCGTGTTGCGGTTGATGCCGAGGAAGTCAGCCGCCTTGGTCTTGACGCCGCCGCAGCGCGCCAACGCCCGTTCGATGAGCGCGGCTTCGATCTGGTCGATGACGAGCTGATGGATCTGCCCCTCGCGCAGCTCGTAATCCTGCACGGCCTGATCCGCCAGGCGCCGAACGAGCGTTTCGATCGATTCGCTGCTCTGCGTCTGCCGTCGCTGCTGAGCGAACATGCGGATGCTCAGCGGCAGCAGGTCTTCGGTGAAGTCCTCGTCCCGCGACAGAACAACCGCCCGCTCGATCGCGTTCTCCAGCTCGCGCACGTTGCCCGGCCAGGGGTAGCGCATCAGGATATTGAGCATGTCGCGGCTGATGCGGCGCAGGCAGCGGTTGTTGATCTGGTTGTACTTATCGAGGAAGTGGTCGATCAGCGTCGGGATATCCTCGCGGCGGTTGCGCAGCGGCGGCAGGTAGATGCTGACGACGTTCAGGCGATAGAACAGGTCCTCGCGGAAGCGCCCGCGCGCCACTTCCTCCTGCAGATCGACGTTGGTCGCGGCGATGACGCGGACATCCACCTTGATGGTGGCGGTGTCGCCGACACGCTCGAACTCGCGCTCCTGCAGGACGCGCAGGAGCTTGACCTGGAGCTGCGGCTCCATGGTGCCGATCTCGTCGAGGAAGATTGTGCCGCCGTCGGCGGCTTCGAAGCGGCCGACCTTGTCGCGGATCGCGCCGGTGAAGCTGCCTTTGACATGACCGAACAGCTCGGATTCGAGCAGGGTGCTCGCCATGGCGCCGCAATTGACGCGGACGAACGGTCGATCGCGCCGCGGTGAATTGTAGTGCACCGCTTTGGCGATCATTTCCTTGCCGGTGCCGGTCTCGCCCAGCAGGAGCACCGTCGCCCGGCTGTTGGCGACCTGAGCCACAGTGGCGAAGACTTCGTGCATGGCTGGCGAGTCGCCGACGATGTTCTCGAAGCGATAGCGGTCGCGGACCTGGGCTCGGAGCTGGGCGTTTTCCTCCAGCAGCTCTTCCTTCTGGCGCATGACCATCCGGTTGATCTGGATGGCCTGGCCGAGGAAGGCGGCGATGATGTCCAGGAAGCGACGGTCAGCCTGGAGCTGCTCGATGGGGGTGAGGGGCTTGTCGACGGACAAAGCGCCGGCTGTGCGACCTTCGATCTTGATCGGGACGCACAGGAAGCTGACGCGGTCTTCGCTGTCGGGATGGAAGCGGCCTGTGCGGTTGAGAAAGTCCGGCTCCTTGCGGATGTCGGGGATGACTCTCGGCCGGCCGGTGGCGACGACGTTGCCGGTAATACCTTCGCCCAAGGCATATCGGGCTCGGTCGATCTCCTCTCGCGTAAGGCCGACTGCTGCTTCTGTGCGCAGCCGCCCGGTGGACTCGTCCAGCAGCACCAGGGTCCCCCGGTGCATATGTAACGTATCTGAAACGATTTGCATGATTTGCTGGAAGGCTTGGCGGAGATCCAGCGTGGAGGAGAGGATTGCACCAACCTGCGTTAGAATGTCGATTTCCTGGTCACGCAGCGAATTGTATGCCCCAACATTAGGCGTGATGTCCGTCATATTGCTTCAAGTGTACGCGGCGATGCTTTATCAGGCAAAGGGGATTTCCAGCCTGCGCTTCTCGTGACGGGCGGATGTGTGTATGGTGGAGGTTATGCCGAGCAGTACGGTCGAGGACTACCTCAAGCAGATCTATCTGGAGCAACAGCGGGACCCGGACTCGCTGGTCTCGCTGGGGCGGCTGGCCAGTGCATTGACGGTGACGCCCGGGACGGTGACCAGCATGGTCAAGACGCTGGCGGACTCGGGCCTGGTCAGCTATGAGCCGCGCTCGGGCGTCCGCCTGACGGGCGGGGGCGAGCAGTTGGCGCTGCACGTGCTGCGCCGGCATCGGCTGGTCGAACTGCTCCTGGTACGCGTCCTCGGGCTGGATTGGTCGGAGGTCCACGAGGAAGCTGAGGAGCTCGAGCATGCCATCTCCGAGAAGGTGCTGGCCCATATCGACAAGCTGCTGGGCCATCCGCAGTTCGACCCGCATGGCGATCCGATTCCCAGCGCTTCGGGCAAGCTGCCGCCACCGCCGCAGACGATGCGCCTCAATCAGTGCGAGGGCGGCAGGCAGGTGCGTATCGCCCGCATCGAGGATCAGGAAGAGTCCTTTCTGCGCTTCGCCAAGCGCAAGGGCCTCGTGCCGGGCGCGACGCTCTCGGTCATCGAGATGAACGAGGAAGCCGATTCGCTGACGCTGCAGGTCGAAGACGGCTCGACACTGACGATCGGCTCAGCCGCGGCGCACAAGATCCTCGTGCATTGATCCGCGCGGCACGCGCAGGTTGTATCCAACAGCAGACGGGTCATGACCCAGCCGACCGACACGATCTACTGCTCCGGCTGCAGCCACCGCCTCAGCGTTCAGGACGCCCCGACGTGCCCCAACTGCGGCAAGCGTTTCAACCCCGAATGCCCGCTGACCTACAGCAATGTGCCGTTCGATCCGACCTACTTCGAACGGCGATCGCGCCAGCATTTTGTCCTCTACGTCGCGCTGTGGGCGGTGGTCTTCGTGGTCGTCGGATTCTTCGTATGGGCGGGGGTGTATGCGGTGTTGAATTGGTGACGGGGGAGAAGACAGAAGGTGGTCGGTGGCCGACTTTCACGCATCAATCACCAATCATCACTCATCCCCCGTCCCCCTGTGCCTTGTCGCCTCGACATGTTAAAGTGCTTCGGCCTTGAGAAAACGGATTGCCATACTCGGATCAACCGGATCGATCGGGTGTAACGCACTGCAGGTGATCGAGCATCTCGGACCGCCCTATGCGGTCGCGGGCCTGAGCGGGCACACGCAGGGGACCAAGCTGCTGGAACAGGTGAAGCGCCATCGTCCGGCGGCTGTTGCCGTCACGGACGAAGCGACAGCGGAGCAGGTCGCGCCCGACGTCGCGGCTGCGGGCGCAACGCTCTATCGCGGTCCATCGGGCCTGGTGCAGATGGTCCAGCGGGAAGATGTCGACATCGTCCTGGCGGCGATCGTCGGGGCGGCGGGCCTGCCGGCTGTGCTGCAGGCGGTCCAGTCGGGCAAGACGATCGCACTGGCCAACAAGGAAGCGCTCGTCGTCGCCGGCTCGCTGCTGGTTCCCGAGGCGCGGCGACGGGGCGTCTCACTGCTGCCGGTCGATTCCGAGCACTCGGCGATCTTCCAGGCGATGCTGGCGGGGCGGCGGGACGAAGTCCGTCGCGTAATCCTGACAGCCAGCGGCGGGCCGTTCCGCACGTGGGATGCCGACCGAATCGCGCATGCGACGGTCGAAGAAGCCCTGGCTCATCCCACCTGGAACATGGGGGGCAAGATCACGATCGACTCAGCCACGATGTTCAACAAGGGGCTGGAGCTGATCGAAGCCTGCTGGCTTTTCGATCTGCCGCCCAGCATGGTTGAGATCGTCATCCATCCGGAGTCGATCGTGCATTCGATGGTCGAGTTTGTGGATGGGTCCGTCCTGGCGCAGCTCTCCCCGCCGGACATGAAGACGCCGATCCAGTATGCCTTAACCTATCCCAACCGCCGCAACGGCATCAGCCGGCGGCTGGACCTTTCCGAGGCCTTTTCCCTGCACTTCGAGCCGCCCGATCCCGAGAAGTTTCCCGCACTTCGCCTGGCCTATGACGTAGCAGAGATGGGCGGTACGGCTGGTGCGGTGATGAACGCTGCCAACGAAGTTGCGGTTTCTGCGTTCCTGGCTGGTAATATCGCCTTTGGGGAGATTTGGCGGGTGGTTGGCGGTACAATTTCCCGGCACCGCCTACAGCCGCAGCCGTCGCTGGACGATCTGCTGGAAGCGGATCGTTGGGCGCGTCAGACCGCCACTGAGGCGATCAAGGAAATCCGGCAGCAAACATCTGCCATTTAACCCGTGTCCGCCATAAACTGTCTTGCCCGGCGGATTAACGAACCTGACCCAACTCTGGTAACGCGACTATGGATCTCTTCACCGTCTGGATCTTCCTGCTGCTGGTTTTCGGCTTCGGGTTTGTGGTCTTCTTCCATGAGTTGGGGCACTTCCTGGCCGCCAAGTGGGCGGATGTGCGGGTGGAGCAGTTTGCAGTGGGGTTCGGTCATGCGTTGCTGGCGTGGCGGAAGGGCATCGGTCTGCGCATCGGCAGCACCCGTGCCGAGACGGACCGCCGCATCCGCGAGCACATCAACCAGAAGTACGGCCGCGAGATTGCCGAACCCAGCGTCCGGCAGATCGCCGAAGCCGAAAAGGAACTGGGCATCGGCGAAACTGAGTATCGCATCAACTGGATCCCCCTGGGCGGCTACGTGAAGATGCTCGGCCAGGACGATCTGCGTCCCAACGCCGAAGCCGACGACCCGCGGGCCTATAACCGCAAGTCGGTCGGCGCGCGGATGGTGATCGTCTCCGCCGGCGTCATCATGAACGTGATCCTCGCGGCGATCGGGTTCATGGTGCTTTTCCTCGTGGGCTTCAATGCCCCAGCGCCGGTCGTCGGAGCCATCATTCCCGATTCTCCCGCGCAGTATGCTGTCAATGAGCAGGGCGAGATCGATCCGCTGCAGGTCGGCGATGAAATCCTCTCGCTCAACGGCACGCGGACGCACGACTTCACCAAGGTCTTCCTGAATGCGGCGCTTCTCGACGCTGATGAGCCGGCCAAGCTCGAAGTCCGCCGCACCGACGGCACCGTCGAGGTCCTGACCATCCAGCCGAGGAAGCATCGTGAACTACCTACGCAATTTCTCGAGCTGGGCATCAGCCAGCAGGGCATCCGCGAGCTGCGCGGCCTGGACAAGTGGGGGCCCGAAGCCGAGAACGAAAAGCTCCGGCGCATGGTTCCGGATGCGATGTTCGCCATCGAGCCGGGGGACGTGATCGTCGAGGTCAACGGCCAGCCGATCGACAACCCGCGCATGCAGTATCCCGTCTTTGAGCAGGCCCTGCAGACGGGTAAACCGGTCACGCTGGCTGTCCGCAACGACCAGGGCCAGACGCGGCAGGTCGTCGTCCAGCCGCAGTTCATGCCGCCTTTCGGCGAAACGCCGCTGAACTTCCTGGGCCTGATCCCGCGAACGCAGGTCACGACGATCGCATCGGAGAAGTCGCCCGCGCTCGACAAGATCTTCCCCGGCGACGTTGTGCTTGCGATCCAGACCGAACAGCAGACCCTTTGCACGCCGACAGCGGACGAAGTCCGGGACAGCCTCAGCACAGCGGGCAAAGAGGGTAAGCAGGTCGTGCTGACGGTCCTGCGGAACGGTCAGACGATCGAGGTCGGGCCGCTGGTGCCCAATCAGATGGTTGCTCCTGGGCAGTATGGCCTGGGCATCGGCCTGGGCTATGACGATGCACACGCGGTTGTGTCCGCCGTTGCAAAGAACTCGGCTGCCGAGGGTGCAGGCGTGCCCGCGGAGGCGACGATCACAGGCGTCAACGGCCAGGCTGTGCAGAGCTGGCATGACGTACACCGCCTGCTGCGCGAAGCGCCGGCCGATCAGCCGGTCCAGATCGCGTGGGTCATGCCCGACGGCCAGGCCGGTCAGGCCACGCTGGAACCGACCGCCGACGAACGGACGTTTGTCAGCAACCTCCGCTACACGCACAGCCTTCAGCTCGCGGAGCGGCGCGAAATTCGCAAGACCACCAACCCCGCCCTGGCGGCGTGGTGGGGGGTGACGGAGACGCGCGACTTCATCCTGCAGTTCTATGTCACACTCAACCGCATGTTCACCGGCGAGATCAGCTACAAGAACATGATGGGCCCGGTGGGAATCTTCCACGCCGGCACGAAGATCGGCGAACGTGGGTATGACTGGCTGCTGTGGTTCCTGTGCATGATCAGCGCGAACCTGGCGGTGGTGAACTTCCTGCCGATTCCGATCGTCGATGGCGGCCTGTTCACGTTCCTGATCCTCGAGAAGATCCAGGGCAAGCCGCTGTCGCCCAAGGCGCAGTCGATCGCCCAGGTGGTCGGGCTGGCGCTGCTGCTGGGCATTTTCCTGCTGGTGACGTACCAGGATATCTCCCGCATGTTCCTGATCTGACCTGCGGTCAGCCGCATATGACGCCGGGACACACAGACCCCTCTGCGTGTTTCGGCGTCTTTGCTTGGGCGGGGCGCCGGCGGCATCGAGTTCCGCTTTGACGCTGCGTGACGCGGCAATTAGCATACGCACAACCACTCCATCGACGCGCGCTAATCGGGAAGGAGCATTGCATGACACCGCAGCAGGTGCTCAAGCTGATCAAAGACGAAAACATCAGGTTCATCGACCTGCGTTTCATGGATTTCCCCGGCTTGTGGCAGCACCTTTCTCTGCCCGTCAGCGAGCTGTCGCTGGACAGCTTCACCAACGGGTTCGGGTTTGACGGATCGAGCATCCGCGGCTGGCAGGCGATCAATGAGAGCGACATGCTCCTAATTCCGGTCGCCGATACAGCCAAGATCGACCCGTTCCTGCAGCATCCGACGGTGTCGATGATCTGCGACGTGCGCGACCCGATCACCAAGAAAGAGTACAGCCGCGATCCCCGCTCCATCGCGCGCAAGACCATCGCCTATCTCAAGAGCAGCCGCATCGCCGATACGGCCTACTTCGGTCCGGAGCTGGAGTTCTTCATCTTCGACAACGTCTGGTACGACCAGGGGATCAACTACGCCAAGTACTTCGTCGACAGCCGCGAGGGCATCTGGGGTCGCGGCGACGAAGAGCCGACCAATCTCGGCTACAAGATCCGCCTGAAGGAAGGCTACTTCCCCACGCCGCCGATGGACACGATGCAGAACATCCGTGCCGAGATGGTGGCGACGCTGATCGACCTGGGCATCCCGGTCGAGGCGCACCACCACGAGGTGGCGACCGGCGGGCAGTGCGAGATCGACATGCGTTACCAGGACCTGGTGACCATGGCCGACAACGTCATGCTCTACAAATACGTCGTGAAGAACGTGGCCGCCCGTCACGGCAAGGTCGCGACCTTCATGCCCAAGCCGCTGTTCCAGGACAACGGCAGCGGCATGCACGTGCATTTCTCGCTGTGGAAGGGCAACAAGCCCCTGTTCGCCGGCAACAAGTACGCCGGGCTCAGCCAGCTCGGCCTGTACGCCATCGGCGGGATTCTCAAGCACGCCCGCTCGCTATGCGCGTTCACCAATCCGACGACCAACAGCTACAAGCGACTGGTCCCCGGATATGAGGCGCCGGTGAACCTCGTCTACTCCAGCCGTAACCGCTCGGCTGCCATCCGAATCCCGATGTACAGCGACAATCCCAAGACCAAGCGGCTGGAGTTCCGCTGCCCGGATTCGTCGTGCAACCCGTATCTGGCGTTCAGCGCGATGGTCATGGCAGCGATCGACGGCATCCAGAACCAGATCGACCCAGGCGATCCGCTCGACAAGGACATCTACCACCTGACGGCTGCCGAGTACGAGAAGATCGGCTCGGCCCCAGCCGACCTCGAAGAGGCCCTCGACGCCCTGGAAGAGGATCATGAATACCTGCTGAACGGCGACGTGTTCACAGCCGACGTGATCCACTACTGGATCAAGTACAAGCGAGAGAACGAGGTCGACGCCCTCCGCGTCCGCCCGCATCCGTACGAGTTCTGCATGTACTTCGACATCTGACGCGCCCCTTGGGTGGGGTGTGTCAGCCGCGGCAGGTCAGACGGCGATCGACGGGACCGTGCGCCCCCGTGGGCATATGGCAATGTGCCCCCGATGTCCCACGCGCCTCATCGGCTCCCCCATATCAGGAGCCGCGCAAGCCCAGATCGCGCCATCCATGGGACATCGCCGCCGGTTTGGGTTATATTTCCCCGGAATCGACCACCAGCAATTTGCTACCAAGTTGTCTTCCCAAAGGGAGGTTGCCTCGAACATGCCTGCTTCACCTTCCGTGCACGCCGCGCGTTTCATCCATGAGCCGGCACGTGACGTGCCCGTGATTGCCGAATGCGACATCTGCGTGCTGGGCGGAAGCTGCACGGGCCTCTTTGCAGCCGTGCGCGCAGCGCGGCTGGGGGCGCGCGTGGTGATCGTGGAGCAGGGCGGCGCCTTCGGCGGCAATGCGACGCGCTCGCTCGTGAACGTCTGGCACAGCCCGCTTGATACGGTCTACAAAAAGCAGATCATCGGCGGCCTGACGATCGAGGTCATGGAGCGCCTCAAGCGGCGCAACGCCGTCACCGAACGCGAGAACAGCCCGCACTGGCGATGGGCCTTCAATCCCTACGAGCTGCAGATCGAACTGGATGAGCTGTGCCGCGAAGCCGGCGTCGAGGCGTGGCTGCATACGTCGTTCGTCGCGCCGCATGTGGTCGATGGGCGGCTCGAAGCCGTGATCGTCGAGAGCAAGAGCGGGCGCGGCGCGATCCGCGCCGGCATGTTCGTCGACGCCACCGGCGACGGCGACCTGTGCTACCGCCTCGGGCTGCCGACCTATCCCGCCAATGATGCTCAGCCGTCGACCCTGTGCGCCGTGTTCGACGGCTGGCAGACCCTGGAAGGTTCCGACTACAGGCAACTGCTGCGTGATCACGGGGCCGAGTTCGGCCTGCCGCAGGGCTTCGCCTGGGGGGCGCAGGTCCCCGGGTCGAACCTTTTCATGCTCGCCGGCACGCGCATTTACAACTCCGACTGCTCCGATGCCCGCCAGCTCACAGCCGCTGAGATGGAAGGGCGGCGGCAGGTGCGGGCCATCATGGACATCCTCCGCCGGCACGTGCCCCAGCAGCGGATCGCGCTGGCGGCCATGGCAAGCCGCATCGGCATCCGCCAGACGCGGCATGTCCGCTGTGCCTATCAGCTCACCGAAGACGATGTGCTCAACGGCCGGCGATTCGAGGACGCCATCGCCAACGGCAGTTATCGCGTCGACGTCCATCACCACGACAAGCCGGGCATCACGCTCAAGTATCTCGACGGCACACAGGAATACTGCCGTCCGGGCTATCCCAACGAGGTCTCCCGCTGGCGCGAACCGCGGGAGGTCGATCCCACGTTCTACCAGGTGCCATACCGCTGCCTCGTGCCGGGACATTACGACAACCTGCTGCTGGCTGGCCGTATGCTCGATGCCACGCCCGAGGCGTTCGCAGCCGTCCGTGTGATGGTGAACTGCAATCAGATGGGCGAAGCCGCCGGCGTTGCCTGCTGGCTGGCGCTGCAGGAGGGCGTGTCGGTTTCGAAGCTCGACACGAACAAGCTGCGCAAGACGCTCGCGGCGGGCGGATCGATCATGCTCTGATCGCGCACGCACAGCAGATCCCGATCGACCGCCCATGGCGGGCGCGTCGTGCTTGTGCGCGGGCAATCTCAACCTTTGCCGCCGACCTCTGAACGCGCAACCCTGTGGCATTGCAATCTTTTTGCGCCAAGCGCCGGCCACGACGCGCCGCCGGCGTCCCGTTAGGACCGCGCGGACATTCCTTCTCAACGAGCAATCGAAAGAGCAGCCGCATGTTCACGAAATGGCAGGCGATCTCGGCAGGTGGTGCAGGCTTGGCCAGGCGCCTCGGTATTCGCCAGACGTAGGGATCCGCCTGAATCTGTCGTAACGGGAACAGCAGGAGGAGAGAAAAGGCCGGAGCGGGATTCGAACCCGCGAATAACGGATTTGCAATCCGTCCCCTTAATCCACTTGGGTATCCGGCCGTAAAGTTTGGCTTGTCAACGGATTACGAAGCTCTGCATCGCGTGGCCCTGCGGGGGCCGGCGCGGCAGCTCATAACCCACGTCGAGACGGGATGATACAACGATTGCTGCGCCGTTTCCAGTCCTGGGGCCTGCTTCGCATCGACATCCCTTATCGGAGTGCACGCCGTGCTCCGACTCATCGCTTTCATCGTCATTTTAGCGTTGGTTGTTTCATCGAGCGCGCCGGCTCAACAGAGCCCCGGCCGATGGAGCTGCGTCGGCATCAGACCGGAGCGCGCGACGACAACAATGGATCGATCGTGGTCGCGGTGGCGGCTAACGATCCGCAATCGCGTTAGTCCCGCAGATGGGCTTTGGTGCGCGTGCCCTGATACTCGACGGGGACGTAATCGGGGCTTTCGGCGCCGTTGGTGATAGGCACGAGGCGGAGGATCTTGCCGCTGTTCGGCTTGATCGATTCGCGGCCGGATTTCATCTCCATCTCGCCAAGATCAACGATGTACAGCGCCGCGTTTCGCGGGCCGAACTTGACGTCGATCGGGCGCTCCAGCGCACCGATGGCGTTTCGGCCGAGCCGGCTGGCCGGCAGGCCGCGCGTGTTGTAGATGAAATCGGCGACCTGCTTCCGCTCGACGTCGACGGCGACGATCTTCCGGCCGATCGGTCCGATCAGCGGCCGGCCGCTGGTGGCGAAGGGGGCGCGATCGCCCATCAGGGCGACGATGGCCATGCCCGCGAAGCTCGAGAACGGCCCCTCGCTGGGCACGAAATCGAGCTTCGCCGCCCCGGACAGCGGCGCGAAGACGGCCCGCAGGGCGGTTTCACGGTTGGGACGGACCAAGCCGGTGGCTTCGTGGTCGATCAGGAATGACAGTTCCGGATAGCCGCTGGCGATGATCATCGCCGGATCCGGCTGGTAGCGAGGCTCGGTGATCGGCTCGAGCGATGTCGAGTAGTCCGGCCAGCCGTACCAGCCGCCTTGGACGACGTACAGCAGCGCGTCCGGATCATCCTTCACCGGTCGCGTGCCGCGCAGCTCCATCCCCTGGTTGGTCATGTAGAGGTTGGCAAACTCGTTAAACGCCAGCCCGCGTGGATATCGCACGCCATGCGCTTCCACGCGCAGCCCGCCGCCGCCCAGCGCAACCGAGTAGATCGCGGCAGTCGGCCGGTCAACTGGCGAGCCATGCGCCCGCAGCGACGCCTTACCAAACGGCTGATAGGCGCTGGTCACCGAAATCTCGCTGCCGCCGAACAACCCAGCCCGCGGGTTGGGCGACGTGAAACGCGCCGGCGTCAGGCGATAGTCGACGGCTGGGATATCGCAGAAATCGCGATGGTCCTGCACCCAGCCGATCTCCCAGTTGTCCAGCCCGACCACGCCGCTGTTGGTCGCCGATCCCACCCCAAAGTACAACCGCCCGTTCACCGGGTTCACCGCGAGATCGGTGACACTGTGATCCCCCTGGGCCGGCAGATCGCCGACAATCGTCTCATGGTTGCCTTCATAGTCGAAGGCTGTGATCACGCCGCGCCGCTGGGCGTCGCGGTGCGATACGTAGACCTTGCCTTCCCAAGCCGTCATCCCGCCGATGGGGCCATAGATCTTCAGCCGGTTTTTCAGCAGTGAAAGGCCTTTGGGGGCGGTGTAAATCTCGAACCGCGTGCCGTCCGGCTTGAACCCGAAGATCGCCGGCTCGACACCGCCAATACCCCCCTGGGCGATGATCAGGTTGTCGTTCTCGTCAAACGTGATCGCGGTGGGGGCCGTGAGATTCACGGCAAACAGCTCCAGCTTGTACCCAGGCGGGCACTCCACGATCGACCGGTCGATGATCGTCCGCTGCTCGGGCGCCAGGATGGTCGGACGGGTGGCGCAGCCGCTCAGGAGGGCCATCATCAGCACCACACCCAGCCACGGTTGCAGGAAACTCCTCCACGCCCGGCGTGCTTCAGCAGTCATCCAAACTCTCCGTCGGTAAGTCCGCATTGCAGAGGCATTTGCCCGGTATCGCGGTTCGTATCACGGTAGCCGATTTCGGTGAACCGCACAAGAATCTACACGCTCCGACCGGGCCTGTTGCCGCCAAGCCGCCACACCAGGCCACACCGCAAACCCCAACGTCGTTTGACTGCAACGGCTTGCGGTCTATTGTGTCGGGTAAGCCGACAGACATGAGCAAGACTTTTTATATCATCGACGGCCACGCCCAGATCTTCCGCGCTTACTTCGCGCCTTTCCGCGAACTGACCAGCCCGACAGGCGAACCGACCAAGGCCACGTTCGTCTTTACGCAAATGCTCATCAACCTGATCCTCCAACGCCGCCCAGACTACCTGGCGATGGTGATCGACTCGGGCGATGAGCAGGTCTTCCGCCGCGAGATCTTCCCGGAATACAAAGCCAACCGCACCGCCAAGCCCGACGACTTCGCCCCGCAGGAGGCGCGCATCCTCCAGATCGTCCGCGACGCCGGCGTCCCGATCTTCGAAAAGCCCGGCTTCGAAGCCGACGACCTGATCGCCACGATGACCGACAAGCTCTGTCAGTCGGGATTCGACATCGTGCTTGTCAGCAAGGACAAGGATCTCCGCCAACTCCTCAGCGAATGCGTGCGGATGTACGACGTGCAGTCCGACACCTTCATGGACGTCGCCGCGATGATCGAAAAGTGCGGCTACGGGCCGGACAAAGCCGTCGAGGTGCAGACGCTGATGGGGGACACCGTCGACAACATCCCCGGCATCCCGGGCGTGGGGGAAAAGACGGCTGCCAAGCTGATCAACAAGTACGGCTCGGTCGATGAGGTGCTCAAGCACGTCGATGAGCTGACGCCGAAGATGCGGGAGAACTTCCAGAAGTACGCCGACCAGCTCCCGCTGTCGCGCCAGCTCGTGACGTTGCGACGGGATGTGGAGTTCGACTTCGATCCGGAGTTGTGCGCGTTTCACGGGCTCAATGTCGACAAGGTGCGCCGGCACCTGGAGAGCCTGGGTTTCACCAGCCTGCTCGGTCGGCTGGAACAGATCGCACCGCGACCAGCAGATGCGCCCAGCACCGCACCCGGGCCGATGACAACCGGCGCCGCCGGAACACAGGGAAGCCTGTTTGGCGATATCGAGGCCCTGCCCGATCGCCCGCCCGCCGAAAGCTGCGATGACTGCACCTATACCTGCGTCACCCCTGCGACGTTCGATCAGTTCGTCGCGGAGCTGAAGCGGCAGAAGCGCTTCGCCTTCGACACCGAGACCGACGCGCTTGGCGCGATGAACTCCAGCCTGGTCGGCATCAGCGTGAGCTGGCAGCACAAGACGGGCTATTACATCCCGGTCATGGGCCCAGCCGATGCCGAGGTCGTGCCGCTGGAGCGCGTCGTCGCCGCACTCAAGCCGATCTTTGAAGATCCATCCATCCGCAAGGTCGCCCACAACGCCAAGTACGACATCCTCATGCTCAAGCAGGTGGGCATCGAGGTGCGCGGCCTGGAGATGGATTCGATGATCGCCGCGTTCATCCTCGATGCCGGGCGGATGCAGTACGGCATCGATCGGCTGGCGCTCGATATCCTCAACTTCCGCAAGATCCCGACCGAAGCCCTCATCGGCAAAGGCCGCAAGCAGATCTCGATGAGTCGAGTCGAGCTGGACCGCATCGCCTGCTACGCAGCCGAGGACGCCGATATCGCCCTGCGCCTCGCGGATCATTTCGACAAGCAGTTCGAAGCATTTCCGCGCCTGCGCAAGCTGATGGACGAGCTGGAAACGCCGCTGATCGACGTGCTGGTCGAGATGGAGCACAACGGCATCGCGCTCGACGAACGCATCCTCAAGGAGCAATCCGAGGTGCTCGGCCAGCGCGTCGACGAGCTGCGCGAGCGGATCCAGGCGGAAGCTGGTGTCGAGTTCAATCCCGATTCGCCCAGGCAGCTTGCGGATGTGCTGTTTGAGAAGCTGAACCTGCGTGTCGTCAAGAAGATCAAGACCGGTCGCAGCACCGATGTCGAAGTGCTGGAGAAGCTCGCAGACGAGCATCCCGTGCCGAAGCTGGTGCTTGAGTATCGCCAGCTCGTCAAGCTGAAGAACACGTATCTCGACAATCTCGCGCAGTACAAGAATCCCAGGACCGGCCGCGTTCACACGCACTTCAACCCGACCGGCGCAGCCACCGGCCGGCTGAGCAGCAGCGATCCGAACCTGCAGAATATCCCGATCCGCACGGACGAAGGCCGCCGCATCCGCCTGGCGTTTGTGCCGGGCGATCCGGTCAACAACGTCCTGCTGACGGCGGACTATTCGCAGATCGAGCTGCGCGTGCTGGCGCATTTCACCCAGGAGCCGGCGCTGGTGAAGGCCTTCTCGGAGGACGAGGACATCCACCGCGCCGTCGCGGCGGAGGTGTTCAATGTTCCGCTCGATCAGGTCACGCGTGAGCAGCGCGCCCAGGCCAAGATCATCAACTTTGGGATCATCTACGGCGTCAGCGCCTATGGCCTGGCGCGGCGGATCGAGGGGATGAGCGTGCCGGCGGCGCAGGAGCTGATCGACGCGTACAACCGGCGGTTCCCGTCGATCCAGCAGTTTCTGCAGCAGTGCGTGATGGCGGCTCAGTCGCAGGGGTATGTCGAGACGATCCTGGGCCGACGCCGGCCGGTCAAGGAGATCCACAGCGGTGTGCTCGCCCAGCGCAACGCGGCTGAGCGGATCGCGATCAACAGCGTCGTCCAGGGCTCAGCCGCCGATCTGATCAAGCTCGCCATGCTCAACATCCACCGCAAGCTGAAGGCTGAAAATCACCCCAGCCGAATGCTGCTGCAGGTGCATGACGAACTGGTCTTCGAGACGCCGGAATCCGTCGTCGAATCCGAAGCCGACTTCGTCCGCAGGGAAATGGTGCAGGCCGGCAAGGAACTGGGCCTGACACTCCCGCTGAAGGTGGAGGTCGGCTGGGGGAAGAATTGGCAGGAGGTGAAGTGAGGGAGAGCGATGGAGGGGAAACTAGTGCGACGAAGCGACGGAGGGAGAGAGACGAAGTGATCAGGGCATGCGAGAACCCGCAAGTAACAAGTAACAAATAACAAGTAACGACTATAATCACCCTCGATGACCGACCAAGGCGAGAACCGAATCGAGCTCGAGCCGGTTGAACGGCAGGTGTCGATCGACAGCGGCATCGACCGGCGGCCGCGGATGGAGCAGCCGCTGCCGGTTCGGCTTGTGGCAATCGCGGATGTCACCCTGCCGGCGCTGGTCGGCCAGCAGCCGCAGCTCGATCGGCTTTATGTGGACTTGCTGGAGTTCGCGAAGGGCCCAGCCGACGACCGCATCGTCATTTACCATGCCGACAACGTCGATCTCCGCTTTATCCTTCGCGCCGGCTTGATCGAACGGGCCGACTACCGCCCAGCCATGATCGAGGTCCAGTCGCTGGCGGACGCTGAGCACAAGCTCGTTGATGCCGAGATCGAGTACACGCGCCAGAAGACCATCGCCGTCGGCGAGGAAAGCCTCCTGCTGCAGGACCCAGCCGGCAACTGGATCGAGATCGTCGAGCGGCGGGAGATCCGCTGAGATTCACGCATGCGATATGGCAAGCCTATCATTGGCATCACCGGCGGCATCGGCGCCGGCAAGAGCTTCGTAGCCGACCTGTTCGGCGAGCTGGGCTGCTGTGTCATCAAGTCGGACGACCAGGTCCGCGAAGCATACGAAGATCCCGCCATCATCGAGACTTTGCGGCAGTGGTGGGGCGATGACGTGCTCGGCCCCGACGGCCGAGTGGATCGGCGGTTCATCGCACAAAAGGTGTTTCGGGACGACGAACAGCGGCGTCGGCTGGAACAGCTCTTGCATCCGGTAGTGGCGCGTGAGCGCGACCGGCGGATGCAGCGGGTCGCCAATGATCCGCAAGTTCCTGCATTTGTGTGGGATACCCCATTGCTGTTTGAAACCGGCCTGGACCGGCAGTGTGACGCGGTGGTGTTCGTGGATGCCCCGCTGAAGGTGCGGCAGCAGCGCGTTGCGGCCAGCCGTAACTGGGATCCGCAGGAATTGGAGCGGCGAGAAAATTTGCAGTGGCCACTGGACAGAAAGCGGCAAATATCCGATCATACGATCCGAAACACCGCTGATGCTGCGATCATTCGCAGTCAAGTCCGAGAAGTGCTGTCCCGCATCCTGCTCAAAGTAACGGATCGAGCCAGCCCACAAGGGCCAACCTGAGAGCGGTGTTCTTCGATACTGTTGGGGCCGGTTCGGGTGACTTGAGGAACCGGCTCGATTCCTGCGAAAGAGAGATTTGTTCCCCCTGATTGATCCGGGTATCCAGGCCAACGCGGCTTGGGTCGTGGTAAGGGGCCTTGCAGGCTTTGCCACACCGCGGAGCCTCCGGGGCCGCACTCAGGGATGATAGTGCTTGCTAAGGATTTCCGTCACGGATCGAACCTTTGCCCATGGCGGGCGTTTTAACGGATAGCTTCCCACTTCCAACTGTGTGAGCTGCTTCGAAGGCGGGCGATTTCCGCCCCGATGCTGCTCATCTCAGGACTCGGCGGCTGCTGCTTCTGTGCAGCATCGCAATGCCGGTGGGATGTCCCCAACTGACACACGTTTTTTCACCCCTTTTTTTCTTTGGAGGCTGAGCCAGATGGCTAAGTCCACACCGCGCACGCGACGCTCTCAGCAGTCGCAGGATACCGAACCCCAGAATCAGCAGACGGCGACCGCCGTTGAGACGCCTGAATCCACCAGCCAGGATGTCGGCTCCTTCGATGCTGAGACCAACGCCAAGTACGAGCAGGTCAAGGGCGGAAAGCTCTTCATCAAGGACCTGCAGCAGATGGAGATTGACAAGCTCCACGAGATCGCCCGGGAGGAGAACATCCCCGACTACATCGGGATGAAGAAGCAGGACCTGATCTTCCACATCCTCCGCGCCCGCATCCGCCAGAACGGCCTGATGTACGGCGAAGGCGTCCTTGAGATCCTGCCCGACGGCTTCGGCTTCCTCCGCAGCCCGGAGTTCAATTACATGCCCGGGCCGGATGACATCTACATCTCGCCCTCGCAGATCCGACGTTTCGGCCTGCGCAACGGACATGTTGTCCAGGGCCAGATCCGCCCGCCCAAGGAATCCGAACGCTACTTCGCGCTGCTCCGCGTCGAAGCCATCAACGGTGAGGATCCGGAGAAAATCACCGAGACCAACAACTTCGAGGATCTCACGCCGCTGCACCCCAACCGGCGCATCATCCTCGAGACCGATCCCAAGGAACTCAACATGCGCATCGTCGACCTGGTGACCCCCATCGGGTTCGGCCAGCGCATGCTGATCGTCGCTCCGCCGCGCACCGGCAAGACGGTCCTGCTCCAGAAGATTGCCAACTCGATCAGCAAGAACCATCCGGACGTCATCCTGATCATCCTGCTGATCGACGAGCGCCCGGAAGAAGTGACCGACATGAAGCGTAACACGCAGGCGGAGGTCGTTAGCTCGACGTTCGACGAGCCGACCAGCCGCCACGTGCAGATCGCCGAGATGGTCATCGAGAAGGCCAAGCGCTACGTCGAGTTCGGCAAGGACGTGGTCATCCTGCTCGACTCGATCACGCGTCTGGCCCGCGCTTACAACGCCGAGGTGCCGCACTCGGGCAAGATCCTGTCCGGTGGTGTCGATGCCAACGCCCTGCAGAAGCCAAAGCGCTTCTTCGGCGCCGCCCGCGCCATCGAAGGCGGCGGCAGCCTGACGATCCTCGGCACGGCCCTGGTCGACACCGGCTCGAAGATGGACGAAGTCATCTTCGAAGAGTTCAAGGGCACCGGTAACTCCGAGCTGCACCTGGACCGCCGCCTGGTCGACCGCCGCACCTACCCGGCGATCGACATCAACGCCTCCGGTACCCGCCGCGAAGAACTGCTGCTGGATCCCAAGGAGATGGAGCTGATCTACCGCCTGCGGCGCGTGCTCAGCGACATGAACCCGGTTGAGGCCGTCGAGCTGCTCAAGAGCCGCCTCGAGAAGGTGCCCAGCAACGCGCAGTTCCTGATGTCGATGAACCTCGACTGATCGGCGCCCCGAAAGGGGCCCGCGGATCACCAACAAACCCCGCACGCCGCGCCAACACGCGGCGTGCGGTTTTGCGCGCCCAAAGAGCCCGCACGAACATTCCCGATCATCCGTGCATCCGGCTTGCCGGATGCTTGCCTCACCGTCCTGCGCGCTGTAGAGTGCTGCGGTATCGTCTTCAAGGCAGCGATCGCCCCGCGCGACCAACCTTGCCTGTTAACTCGAGATAGCAGCAATACCTGAAAGGAGCCACCGTGCCTCCCGAATACCGTCGTACCAGCCACCTGTTCACCAGCGAGTCCGTCAGCATGGGCCATCCGGACAAGGTCGCCGACCAGATCAGCGACGCCATCCTCGATGCGCTGCTTCGCGCCGAAGCCGAGCTGGAGGAGAAAGGCCAGGGCTGCGTCGCGGATGTCCGCTGCGCCTGCGAAACGCTCGTGACCACCGGCCAGGTCGTCCTTGCCGGCGAGATTCGCACCAAGGCCCACATCGACTTCGCCCAGGTGGCGCGCGACACGATCAAGGAGATCGGCTACGTCCATCCCGACATCGGCTTCGACTACTCCTGCGGCGTGCTCAGCGCCCTGCATTTGCAGTCGCCGGACATCGGCCGCGGCGTCGACCACGCCCAGGGCCGCAAGGATGAGCAGGAAATGGGCGCCGGCGACCAGGGCCTGATGTTCGGCTATGCCTGCACCGAGACGGATGTGCTCATGCCGCTGCCGATCCACCTGGCGCATCGCATCGTCGAGCGACTGGCAGAGGCCCGCGAGAGCGGCGAGCTGCCGTGGCTCCGCCCCGACGGCAAGAGCCAGGTCACCGTCGAGTACAAGGACGAAAAGCCCGTCCGCGTGCACACCGTGGTTGTCTCCACGCAGCACGACGAAAGCGTCCTGACCGAACCCGGCCCCAACGGCAACTTTCTCGACTCAGCCAGGCAGCAGATCATCGACAAGGTCATCCGCCCGGTCATCCCGGCGGAATACTGGAACAGCGAGATCGCCTTCCACATCAACCCCACCGGACGGTTCGTCATCGGCGGCCCGCATGGCGACACCGGCCTGACGGGGCGGAAGATCATCGTCGACAGCTACGGCGGCCGCGGCGCGCATGGCGGCGGGGCGTTCAGCGGCAAGGACCCGTCCAAGGTCGACCGCAGCGCCTGCTACATGGCCCGCTACATCGCCAAGAACATCGTGGCTGCCGGCCTGGCGACCAGCGCCGAGGTGCAGCTCGCCTACGCGATCGGCGTGGCTGAGCCGGTGAGTGTCAGCGTCAGCACCGAAGGCACGGCGCGGATCCCTGAGGACAAGATCGCCGAGCTCGTGCGTGAGTACTTCCCGCTCAAGCCCAAGGACATCATCAAGCACCTGAACCTGCTTCAGCCGATCTACAAGCAAACGGCCCGTCACGGCCACTTCGGTCGCATCCCCGGCCCCAACGGCGAGTTCTCGTGGGAGAAGACCGACATGGCCGAGAAGCTGGCCAAGGCCGCCGGCACGACGCCGCTGAAGCTGTAATATCCCGGCCGAGCCGGGCTGTGCCTGCCTTGCCTGGGACATGCAGCATGTTGGCGATGTCCGCATGCGACATGCCACAGGCAAAGCGTGGCACGCGACAGAACTGAGCTGACCATACGACCACCAAGGACGAACTGGCATGGCCAACGAGACCGACTTCCCAACGCGCGGGAAAGTGATCAAGGTTGAAGACGACCGCATCGTCTTCGCCCCCTCGAACACGACCTACGAGCTCGAGCTGGTAACGCCTGCCGGCAGGTATGATGGGCCGGTCAACACGCTGGTGGAGGGTGTCATCCGCGCCGTCGGCCGGAAGATGTACACCGTTCCCTCCGGCGGCGGCTGGATCACGCCCATCCACGGCAACCCGCGTGTCATCCAGGGCCATGTCCACCACATCGACGACCGCTACGTCGTCATCAATGCCGGTGCGAAGGTGCTGGTGAAGTATCCCGAGGGCGATGGGGCGATCAGCCTGTCACACGGCCCGCTGCGCATCGGCAGCATGGTCAACTTCACGCTCCTGCCCGGCTCGACCTTCGAGTTCCTGGGCGTCGCCGTCCTGACCTGACACAGATAGGAACACGGGCACACCGTCGCCAACGCGCATGTAGGGGTGCAGGGCAATGCACCCCGCGCTTGGCAGGGCCGCGGCTGCACGCGCGTCGATCGACGCCCGAGGGCACATTGCCATGCGCCCCTGTAGTATCCCTTCGTCGCTCCGTCGCTTCGGCCTTACGTCGCTTTCGAAGCACCCTTCCGCACCCGGCTGATCCATGCCGCCAGCTCCTGTGGGAAACCGGACCTGAAGTGCAGTTCCTGGCCGGTGATGGGGTGGATGAAGCGGATCTCGGCTGAGTGAAGCACGTGACGTGGCGCGCCGCTGGTGTCTTCCTGCGGGGGCTGGCCCGGTGCGTGCGTGTAGACCTTCTCGCCGCAAAGGCGATGGCCCATTTCGCTCAGATGGATGCGGATCTGATGCGTCCGGCCGGTCTCCAGCCGGCATTCCACGAGCGTGTACGGGCCGATCCGCTCGATCGGCTTGACGTGTGTCACCGCCCGTTGGGCATCGGGCGCATCCTTGCCCAAGGGCGACGATCCGCGCAGGCCGTCGCCGCGATCCCGCACCAGCCAGCTCTCGATCGTCCGCGCCTCATCCAGGTGCCCGTAGACGACCGCGCGATACACGCGGTCGATCGCATGCACCTTGAACTGACGGATCAGCGCCTGCTCAGCCTGCGGCGAGAGGGCAAAGACCATCAAGCCGCTGGTGTCGCGGTCCAGCCGATGCACCGCTCGCACGCGAGGGATTCGCAGCTTCTGCGGCGGCAGGGGAGCCCCGCGCCGCTGCGGACGGCGGCCGCGTTGCAGCGGATGCGCCGGCTTGCGTGGGGGCAGCGGCGCCTGCTGGCGGATCTGCATAGCGATCGCCGGCTGCACCAGCTCATCGAGCGTCGGCAGGCGATCCTTGCGTTCCTTTGGCCAGTTGCGCTCCTCGGCATGGCGGAGCGTCGTCACGCCCGCCGGCTTGTCGATGACGACCAGGTGCGCGTCGCGGTAGACGATACGGATCTGCGACGCCGTCACTGGCGCCGCTCGCGGATGCTCGAAGACGTGCACCACATCTCCCTCGCGCAACCGCCGGCCCTCGTCGACGCACAGGTTGCCGTTGACGTGCACATGACGGCGGGCGATCAGCTTCTTGGCTGATCCCCAGGTCTGCCCCTTGATGGCAGCCTTGATGGCGCCCGCAAGCGACTGGCCGGCGAGCGTCTGGTCGATCCTGATCTTTTGGTCGGGCATTGGGACGGACAGTGTAGGCATAACCGCCCCCAGCCGCGAGTGC
>ERZ777003.540-NODE-540-length-71036-cov-15.140066_pt1 | contig 71036 bp, 55 predicted proteins | sample MGYA00374956_ERZ777003 | MGnify/ENA primary metagenome ERZ777003 (study PRJEB29302, sample SAMN06268252) | bioreactor metagenome | isolation source: Joint BioEnergy Institute, California, USA | place: USA:Joint BioEnergy Institute, California, USA | collected...
AGGGCGGAGCGCCTGCATGAATGACAGCACAAGCAGCCCGGGTGCAGGGCGGAGCGCCTGCACAAGTGCCTGCGGAACACGCTTGGGTGCAGGACGGACCACCGCGTACCTCCTATAGATGAATAGACGTTAACTTGACATTGACCATGTGCTCCCTGCTATAATGCGTCGCAAGCCCTTATTCCTCGCAATAGCTTTCGGCGAAACGACGCCGCCGGCTGCCGGCTGGAAAGGAACTGATGATGCGCGCGCCAGCCCGCCACGCCGCACAGCAGGCCGTACAGCGGCCGCTCGGCCTTTCGATTCTGTCGGTCGCAGGGGTTCTGTTTGGGCTCGCGCTGGCGTTTGCAGCGCTCGGCTACGCCGGAATGCAGGCGCTGGTCGGCAGCCCGCCCGCACTCTCCACGATCGGGGCGCTCTCCGGCTTCCTCCTGGCGCTCGTGATCGTCTGGTTCTACTGGGGCCTGTGGGAGATGCTCAGCTCGGCCTGGTGGGCGCACATGATCCTCGGGCCGGTCGCCGTAGTGGCCCTGGTGCTGCTGATCCCCATGCTCCCCACCGCCTTCCCGCTCCTGGCGGGCCCGCTGCCGCAGGAGACGCGCGAGATAGCCGAGCGCGCGGCCAACATCGCGCTGTTCGGCCTAGTCGGCCTGGAGTGCGCCACCGTCGGCTACCTGCCGACGATCCGCCAGCAGTTCGGCATCGGCCGGCGCAAGCAGGCCTGGGAGCGCTGAGCGGCCGAGGGCCGGCACACGCGCCCCACCGCACGGGCGGCCCGGCGGGGCCGCCAGCAGCATACCCCTGCACACCCCTCACGCCCGCCGCTCCGACGCGGACGCGGTTCGGCTTGTGGTATACTCGGCTCCATGACCGAACGGCTCCCCGCGAACGCCCGCGTGCTGATCGTCTATAACCCGCTGGCCGGGCAGGCCGAGAGCTTCGAGCAGGACCTGCGCGCCGCGGCGGACCTGTGGCGCACCCACGGCTGGCGCGTCGACCTGCAGCCGACCCATGAGCCGGGCGATGGGGTGCGCATCGCGCGCGAAGCGGCGGAGCGGGGCTACGACGTCGTCGTGGCGGCCGGGGGCGACGGCACGATCAACGAGGTGCTCAACGGCCTGGTCGGCACCAACGCGGCGCTGGCCGCGCTGCCAGTCGGCACGGTGAACGTGTGGGTGCGCGAGATCGGCCTGCCGCTGCAGCCACGGGCGACGGCCGAGGCGCTGCTGCAGGCGCAGGTGCGGCGCATCGACGTCGGGCGCGCCGGCGATCGCTACTTCCTGCTCATGGCGGGGGTCGGGTTCGACGCCGCGGTGGTGGGCGAGGTGCGGCCGCCCGAGAAGCGCCGGCTGGGGATCTTCGCCTACGTGGTGCGCGCGATCGGCGTGGCGCTGCGCTACCGCGGGGCGCGCGTGCGCGTCACCCTCGACGGGCGGCGCGTCGGCGGCCGGGTGCTGCTGGTGGTGATCGGCAACAGCCAGCTGTACGGCGGGGTGGTCAAGATCACCGCCCGCGCGATCATCGACGACGGCCTGCTCGACGTGTGCATCATCAAGGGCAGCTCGTTTCTCAGCGTGCCGCTGCGCCTGCTGTCGATCCTCAGGCAGCGCTACAACCTCGACCCGAAGATCGAGTACCACCGCGCGCGCACGGTGCGGGTCGAGTCGCGCCGGGGCCTCCCGGTGCAGGTCGACGGCGACCACATCGGCCAGACTCCGATGACCTTCGAGGTGCTGCCCGGCGCCGTGCGCGCCCTGCTCCCGGCGCAGCTGCCGCCGGACCTCGTGCGGACCGAGCCGGCGGACACGCGCCGCGCCCGCACGCGCTTCGGCTGGCTCCGGCGGCGGGCGGCCACGCGGCAGCGCGAGAGCACATTCCCGTAGGGGGACGATGAACCGCCGCCACCGCACCCGCGCGCGCATCTCCGGGGCCCTGCGCGCCCTGCTCTTCCTGCTGCCGGCGCTGCTCGCCGCCTGCAGCGCCGCGGCCCCTCAGCCAACCCCCGCCCCGACGGCGGAGCTCCTGCCGCGCGGCGAGCCTACGCCGCGCCCCACCGGGCCGGCGCCAACGGTCGTGTCCGCCGGCGCCGGGCTCCCCGGCCGGCTGCTGTTCGTCAGAAGCGGCGAGATCTGGCTCTGGCAGGGCGAGCACGGGAGCCAGCTCACGGCAGGAGGCGACACCTTCCAGCCGGCGTGGTCGCCCGACGGCACGCGGATCGCCTATATCCGGCGCGGCGAGAGCTACAGCGACCTGATGCTCATGCCTGCGGCCGGCGGCGAGCCGCTCCAGCTCACGGACAACGGCTCGCCCGAGCCGCCGACCAGCTTCGAGCGGATCTACGACGTGGTGTGGGCCTTCTACCCGGCCTTCTCGCCGGATGGCTCGGAGCTGGCGTTTGTCTCGCAGTACGGGCCGCCCTTCGGGTCGCCGGCGATCGACTACCACCTGGCGCTCTTCACCATGCCGGCGGCCGGCGGCGGCACGCGCACGCTGCGCTACGCCGACGAGATGGGGCACGTCGGGCGGCTGGCGTACGCGCCCGACGGCACGGCGATCGTGTTCGCCTTCGGGCCGGCGGGGCCGGGCGTCCCGCGGCTCTACCGCTACGACACCGCTCAGGAGACCGCCGCGCCGCTCGAGGCGCCCGAGCAGAGCTACGACCCGGCCTTCTCGCCGGACGGGCGGTGGCTCGCGTTCGCCATGCGCGACGGCGCCGGCACCGACATCTACGCGATGCCGAGCGGCGGCGGGATGCCCGTGCGGCTCACGGCGATGGGGGCGGCGCGCGCCCCGGCCTTCTCACCGGACGGCACGCTGCTGGCGTTTCTGGCGGTTGCGCCGGGCGAGAACAGCTTCGACCTGTGGGTGGCCGAGCTGCGCCGCAGCGCCACGGGCGAGCTCAGCGCCGGCGAGCCGCGCCGCGTGACCACCGGGATGGCGATCGACGCCGACTCGGGGATCGCCTGGGGGGAGTAGAGACGCGAACAGTTCGGCGTGGTGTGTCTTCCGCTGTATGGAAGACACACCACGCCGATTCATTGTGGCAGGCGTTACGGCAGCGGCCTGTACAGCAGCGGCAGCGCCAGATGCGAATCCGCCGTGTTGCCGACGCCGAGCTGGCCGCGCACCGCGCCGGCCGGGTACGCCGGGTTGTGGACGTTGTAGTAGAAGCCGGCCGGGTTGGTGGTGATCTCCTCGATCAGCTCGGCATCGACGCCGGTGACACAGCCGCTGATCGTCGTCCCGTTGATGAGCGACGTGAAGTCGACCACCACGGGGCCGTTCGTGCTCGCGTCGCCGCGGTGGATGTGCGCCAGGGTCGGCGGATCGATCCCGATCACCTGGCTCTGGACGCACACCTGGCCGGCAGCCACGTCGAAGGTAAAGATCGCCGGGCCGACGCCATCCAGATCGCCCTGGCCGGGTGTCCCCTCGCTATCAACCTCGTTCTGACCCCTCGCTAGCGCGGTGTAGGGCGCCGGCAGCGCGGCGGGCTCGGTGCAGGCCGGGTCGCCCTCGCAGGTGTCCACCCGCACGACCTGGCCGGTGCCGGAGAAGACGCCGCTGTTCGAGATGTAGATGCCGCCGTTCGGGCTGATCGCCACGCTCGTCGGCGCGAGCAGACCGTCGGTGATCACCGTTGTGCCCGTCAACGGGGAGGGCGGCGGCGCGCTCGGCGCATCAACGCGCAGCAGCTCGCCGGTGAGGTTGCCGCCGGGGCCCTGCGCCTGCAGCAGGCCTTCGTCCACCAGCTCCAGCACGTACAGGTTGCCGTCCGAGTCGAAGGCCAGGTCGATGATGTTGGTGAAGCCCTCGGCGTAGACCTCCGGCGGCTGGCCGGGCACGACGCGGTACACGCGGGCGCCGCCCACCGGGAACGGGAAGCCGGTCAGCTCGCCGACGTAGTAGGCGCCGTCAGGGCCGATGGCGACCGAGGTCGGCACCGAGTCGACCGAGATATCGACTCCGGGCGGTATGGTCGCGGTCTGGGTCGGGAACGTCGCCAGCGTCAGCACCGTGTCGTCCGGGAGCACGGCGAGCAGCGAGTTCCCGCCCGCATCGACCACGGTGCGCCAGTCGCGCAGGGCGAGCACGGCGTAGGGGTTGCTGTCGATCAGCTGGCCGTCGGGGTTGCTCTGCTGCTCGTACTCGGCGATGTCCGCGTCGTTGATCGGCAGGGCGTAGTTGCCCGGCCGCACGACGAGCTGGCCGAAGTTAGCGCCGTCGGGGCCGAGATCCACCGTGCGCGAGACCGGCAGCCCGCCGTAGCCGATGACGGTGTACAGGTCGCCGTTGCTCAGCACCGAGACGTCGTGCGGGCCGGTGGCGAAGCCTCCGGCAGTCGGGCCGTCCGGCGCGGCGAGCGACGGGAGGTTGACGAGGACGCGGGTCTGGCTGATCGTGCCGGTGGAGTCGAAGGTGATGCGGGTGATCGCGCCGGTGGCGCCGTAGCACGCGGGACCCTCGGGCCCGATGCGGCACACACCGTCCGCGGGGCCGCCGCGGCCGGCCTCGGCGACGTACAGCGAGCCGTCCGGGGCGAAACTCAGGCCGCGCGGGTTGTCGAGATTCTCGGCGACGACTTCGAGAGTCGCCTTCGTGGTTTGGTCTTGGGTGGTTTGGGCTTGCGCCCCGCTCCAGGCGGCGAGGCTCATGAGCAGGCTAGCTGCAGCAACGATGCGCAGCATCGATCGGTGTCGGTACGACACGTTGATCTCCTTTGCTTGCAAGAAGGGAGATACCTGCAGTGAGACTTCGCGCTGGCCCATAGCTAGCGGGAGATCGCATGAGGAGAATGCTTCAGTTGGGCCTCTTCACCTCCTTACGCTCTTCAGGGGATAGTGCCTTTCACTATACCCTACGAAGGGCGCGCATTGTACCATGCTGTCGCCGGCAGGCTGCAGGCCAGCAGCGCGGCCTGCGACAGCAGGTCGTATGCTCCCCGGCCCGCGTCCACAAGTATACACAAACGCGCGGGCTGCGCAGGCCATACCAGGGAGAGGCGGGGCCAGAGGTCCCGTCCCTACCGCAGGCGTGGAGGCTGCAGCACGCTTCGGTGCTGCGATCCGGCGCAGGTACCCGGTAGCGGCCAGGTTGCAGTACAATGGCCGCCTGCAGGATGTGTGCCGGGGAGAGGAAGGGGCAGCCCCCCGGCGCGGCTCTTTCTGCCCAGCCCGAAGCAGGCACGCACGTGGCCCACTTCCTCCACGTCGTTCAGCTCTACTGGCCGGCCAATAGCGGCGCCGGACGCTACTTCGCCGAGGTGGGCGGCCGCCTGGCGGCCGAGGGGCACCGGGTGACGGTGCTGGCCACCGACGCCTACGACCTCGAGCACCTGTGGGCGGCGGGCAAGCGGCGCGTCGAGCGCGCCGAGGAGGTCCACGGCGGGGTGCGGATCGTCCGCCTGCCCATCCGGCGCCTCCCCGGCGGCCCGCTGGTCTACCCCGTCCTGCGCCGGCTGATGGTCGAGCTGGGGCGGCTGCCGGGGACCGAGCGGCTGCTGGAGCGGCTGGCGACGCTCACCCCGCGGCAGGAGGGCGTCGAGCGCTTCCTGGCGTCCGAGCGCTTCGACCTGGTCCACACGACGAATATCACGCTCGACTTCGCCATCTTCCCGGCCTACGCCGCGGCGCGGCGGCAAGGGGTGCCCTTCGTCTGCACGCCGTTCGTCCACCTCGGCGAGCCAGACAACCCGCAGGTGCGGCGCTACTACACGATGCGCCACCAGATCGCGCTGCTGCGCCGCAGCGACCGGGTGATCGTCCAGGGCGGGCTCGAGGAGACGTACCTGGCCGGGCGCGGCGTCGCGCGCGAGCGGCTGCGGCGGATCGGCGTCGGCGTCACGCCGGAGGAGCTGGCCGGAGGCGACGGGGCACGCTTCCGGGCCGAGCAGCGGATCGACGGGCCGCTGGTGCTGTTCGTCGGGGCGATGGCGGCCGACAAGGGCGCCGTGCAGCTGGTGGAGGCGATGCGGCGGCTGTGGGCACGCGGGAGCGCGGCCACGCTGGCGATGATCGGCGCGCCGCTGGAGCACTTCACCCGCTACCACGCGGCGCTGCCCGAGCACGTGCGCGCCCGCATCCGCCTGCTGCCCTACGCGCCGGACGCGGTGAAGAAGGACGCCTACGCCGCCGCCGACGTCTTCGCCATGCCCTCGCGCACCGACTCGTTCGGGATCGTCTTTCTCGAGGCCTGGTGCTACGGCGTCCCGGTGATCGGCGCGCGGGCCGGCGGTGTGCCGGACGTGATCGACGACGGGCGCGACGGCCTGCTGGTGCGCTTCGGGGCGGTGGAGGAGCTGGCCGCGGCGATCGAGCGGCTGCTGGCGGACCGCGACGAGGCGCGCCGGCTCGGCGAGGCCGGGCGGCGCAAGGTGCTGCGCGAGATGACCTGGGAGCACAAGTACGCCCAGGTGCGCGAGGTGTACGCGGAGCTGGTGCGGGGGCTGTAGGAGGGGCGGAGCGTGCCCCGCCCGCTCACCGTGACGCCGAGGAACGAAGGGGCGAAGGCGGGGCGGAGCGTGCCCCGCCCTTCACTATCAGCGCACGCTCTGTCTCTACTCCGGGGGAACGACGCCGATCGTCAGCAGGATGTTGGCGTAGACCCGCCGCTCGCCGGTGGCGATCACCAGCGCCGTGTTCGGCCCGCGCGCGGCCTCGTAGAACGGGAAGCGGCCGAGCGCCTGCAGCTCCAGCCCGGGCAAGAGCGCGCGGAACTCGGCGAAGATCGGCGGCTCGGGGCCGGTGTCCGGCACCATCACGTGCGCCGCCTCGATCGGCACCGCGTCCGCGAGCGCGGCGAGCACGTCGGTGACGTTGACCAGCCCGGGCGCCAGGTTCAGGTAGACCCGGCGCGCAGTGGGCGGAGACCCGGTGACGAAGGGGTAGTTGCCGTCCGCGATCAGGATCTGTGAGCCGTGCCCTGCGGTCCCGAGCGCGGCCAGGATCTCGGGGTGGATGAGCCTGTAGCGCAGCATGGCCTGCCTCCGTGAACGACGAATGCGCGCGCAGTATAGCATAGCTGCGCGCGCCCTTGCGGAGCGCGATCCGGCGTGGTATGCTGCCAAAAAGCACGACGACGACACACGGCTATGACCAGCCCCACCCGCGCCATCGACCGGCTGCGCTGCGCCGCCTGCGGCCGGCTGCTCACCGACAGCTACTACTTCCTCCAGGGGCGCCCCGAGCGCTACTGCCGGCGCTGCATGCAGGAGCGGCCGCGCTGCGACTCGTGCTCGGCGCCGCTCGGCGAGCGCGCGTGGCGGCTCCACGATGGCCGCACTCTGTGCGAGCGCTGCCACTCCACTGCGGTGTACGACCCGGCCCAGGCGCGCGAGCTCTTCGAGCAGACGGTCGGGGCGATCATCGCGCAGCTCGGCCTCACGCTGCGGATCGGCGTCGAGTTCCGCCTGGTGGACGCGCCGACCATGGCGCGGCTGCGGGCCAGCGGGGATATCCACCACGCGCCGGAGGAGAAGACGCTCGGGCTGTACCAGCGCAACGGCGCGGCCCGCGCCATCTACATGCTCTACGGCCTGCCGCGGCTCCTGTTCCGCACCGTCGTCGCCCACGAGTACGCCCACGCCTGGCAGGGCGAGAGCTGCCCGCTGCTGGAGAACGAGGCGCTGCGCGAGGGCTTCGCGGAGTGGGTGGCCTACCGGCACCTGCTGTACCTGGGCGCCACCAAGGCCGCCGAGCAGCTCCTGCGCTCGAACCACCCCTACCGCCCGTACCTCGAGCAGCTGCTGGCGCTCGAGGCCAAGGCCGGCCCGGCCGGGGTCATCGAGCACATCCGCCGGGCCAGGTGAGTCACTCCGCCTCCGTCCCCCGGAAGCGGGCCACCACGAGCGCCATGTCGTCGTGCATCTCGGCCTCGCCGGCGAAGGCCGCCACGTCGGCGAGAATGTGCGCGAGCATCGCCTGCGCGCTGTCGTCCGGCCCGCTGGCCACGGCGCTGACGAAGCGCTCGAAGCCGTACAGCTCGCCGCGCTCGTTCATCGCCTCGACGATCCCGTCGCTGCTGAGGACGATCATGTCGCCGGGCTCCAGGCGCACCTCCAGCTCCTCGTAGGGGCGACTGGCGGTGAGCGGGGTGCCCAGCGGCAGCCCGCCGATGTCGAGCATGCGCACCTCCTGCCTGGAGCGCAGCAGCGGCGCGACCGCCCCGGCGTTGGCGATCCGCGCCAGCGGCCCCTCGAGGTAGACCAGGCAGACGGCGGCGTTCTGCCCGCGCCCCACAGATGGGCGGAGCATCTGGTGGATCTGGTCGAGCGCGGCGGCCGGCGGGAGGCCGGCGGGCATCGCCCCGGCGATGGCCACCGCGCAGGCCGCCATGAGCAGCGCGGCGGGCATGCCCTTCCCCGCGACGTCCCCGAGCGCGAGCGCCAGCGTCCCGCCGGCGCGCTGGTAGTAGCCGAACAGGTCGCCGCCCACCTGGCGCGCCGTGCGCGTCGCCCCGGCGATATCGTACTCGTCCGACTGAGGCGCGCGCGTCGGGAGCAGGCTCTGCTGCACCGAGCGCGCCGCATCCAGCTCGCGCAGCGTCTCGTGCAGCGTGGTCACCGAGCGGTAGGTGTTGATCGAGCGCAGCAGCAGGTCGTCCAGCTCCAGGTGCGCGCGCCCCTCGCGCTCGACGACGCCCACCAGCGTGCGCTGCTGCCCCCCGGCGTCGATCGGCATCAGCAGCATCACGTCGCCCGGCTGCATCCACTCCGTCGGCGGGAAGGCCTGCGCCGCGCCGTGCCACTGGCCCACGCCCGCGACCCGGTCCACCCGCTGCGCCACGATCGTCTCGGACGGGGCCGCGCGCTGGGCGGCGAGCGCCCCGCTCGGGCCGCTGTTGACCATGTAGCGCAGCACTGCCTCGAGCGACTGGTCGTAGCTGTACTCGCGCAGCAGGTCGATGACGTAGGTGATGGAGTTGAGCCGGCTGGTGCGGTCGAGCCGCTCGACGGCGCGGCGCTCCTCCAGCAGGCTCGCCAGCCGGTCCTTCGCGGCGCTGGCGCGCGCCGCCACCTGATCCGCGCGCTCCCCGGCGGCGATGCGCTGCGCCGCCCACACATCCAGGTAGCCGCGCAGCTCCGGCGCCTGCCAGCCATGGAGCTCGGCGTGCTCCAGCGCCGCGTCGACGGCCTGCTCCCAGCCGTGCGGCGCGCACAGGGCCCGGTCGAGCGGCTCGGTCCAGGCGATGACCTGGTCGCGGTCGACGAGCGGCCCCTGGCCGGCCCCCAGGCGCTCGGCGAGCTCCTCGGCCCAGTCGCGCGCCGCCGCGCCCGCGGGCGAGCAGCCGCATGAGCAGCGCACGACCAGCCGGGTCGGCGTGAGGATTCGGCCGGGGAGCGGCGCGCCGGACGCCAGCGCCATCAGCGCATCCCAGCCGAGCTGGAACGCCGACTGGCGCACGGTCGTCAGCGGCGGGTCGAGCATCTCCGAGCCGATCGAGTCGTCGAAGCCGACGATCGCGACATCGTCGGGGACGCGGCGGCCGGCGCGCGCCAGCACGTTCATCGCCCCGCGCGCCTCCAAATCGTTGGCGGCGAAGATCGCGTCGAACGCCACGCCGCTCTGCAGCAGCCGCGCGACAGCGTCCTCGGCCTCCTGCACGCGGAAGTGGCCGTAGGCGACGAGCTGCGGGTCGAAGGGCATATCGGCCTCGACGAGCGCATCCCGGTAGCCCTGCAGGCGCTGGTGGGCCTCGTCGGCGTCCGGCAGCCCGGCGAGGTGAACGATGCGGCGCCGGCCGTGGGCGATCAGGTGCGCGGTCGCGTCGCGGGCGCCGGCGCGGTTGTTCGGGCCGATCGACGGCAGGCCGGGGCGGGTGCCGGCGTAGGTCAGGAGCCGAGGGCTCACCGCCCGGCACTGCGCGATCACCTCGTCGGCTATGTTCGAGGGCAGCAGGTAGGCGTCCACCCGCTGCGGGAGCAGCGGGAGCTCGGCCGGCGTGAAGTCGCGCCGGTTCATGTGGATGTTGAGCGGGCTGTAGAGGATCAGGCGCGCGCCGCACGCGCGTGCGGCGGCCACGGCGCCCATAACCAGCGGCCCGGTGTAGTGGTTCGTCAGGTGCTCGCTGAGCACCAGGCAGATCGTCGATGATGAGTCGCTGTCGGCCATCGGGCGCCTCGTCCACCGTGCGTCGGCGCGAAGGGATCGCGCGTGGCGAGTACGTGATTATACACCACGCTTGACGCCCGGCGCACGGCGGCGGTAAGATGGCCGCCCACCCGACATAGTACGGAGCAGACGAGTATGGTGACACCGCCCGAGGCCGCGCGGCGGCCTCACCCGGTCACGGCGCACGGCCACACGCGCATCGATGACTACTTCTGGCTGCGCGAGCGCGAGAACCCCGAGGTGCTCGACTACCTCGCGGCCGAGAACCGCTACGCCGAGGAGCGCACCGCCCACACCGCCGGGCTGCGCGAGCGGCTGTTCGCCGAGCTCGCCTCCCGCGTCCCCGAGGCCGACGAGTCCGCGCCGGTGCGGATCGGCGCGCACCTCTACTACGCGCGCACCGAGGCCGGCAAGCAGTACCGCATCCACTGCCGCAGGCGAGACGGGGATGCGGCCGAGGAGGTGCTGCTGGACGAGAACGCGCTGGCGGAGGGGCAGCCGTTCTTCAGCCTGGGCGCGCTGCGCATCAGCCCGGACGAGCGCCGGCTGGCCTACGCGGTGAGCACGACCGGCGGCGAGGTCTACGACCTGTTCGTGAAGGACCTCGAGTCGGGCGAGGTGGTGGACGGGCCGATCCGCGGCGTCGGCGACGACATCGAGTGGGGCGGCGACAGCCGGACGCTGTTCTACATCACACACACCAGCTCGTGGCGCGCCTACCGGGCGCACCGCCACACCCTCGGCCAGGAGCAGAGCAGCGACGCGCTGGTGTACGAGGAGGCCGACCCCGGCCTGTACCTGAGCATCGCGCGCAGCCGAAACGGCGCCTACCTCGTGCTGCAGAGCAGCAGCGCGCAGACCGCCGCCGCCCGCCTGCTCCCGCTCGACCGTCCGGAGGAGCCGCCGCGGCTGGTCACGCCGGCGCGCGTCGGGGTGAACTACTACGTGCAGCACCGCGGCGACCAGATCTTCATCCTCACCAACGAGGACGCGACCGGCTACCGGGTGATGGCCGCGCCCGTCGCGGACCCGGCCCGCGAGCGCTGGACCGAGGTCGTGCCGGAGCGGCCGGGGGTGAGCATCGACGCGTTCGAGGTCTTCGCCGGCCACATGGCGCTCTACGAGCGCAGCGGCGGCCTCGAGCGCCTGCGAGTGATCGACCTGGCGAGCGGCGCGGAGCACACGGTCGAGTTCCCGGAGCCGGTGTACAGCCTGGCGCGCTGGAGCAATCTCTCCGAGTGGCCGCTCAACCCGACGTTCGCCACGACGAAGCTGCGCCTCGTGTACTCGTCGCCCGTCACGCCGCCGCAGACGGTGGAGTACGACATGGCAGCGCGCGCGCTCAGCGTCGTCAAGCGCGAGGAGGTGCCCGGGTACGACCCGGCGCGCTACGTCAGCGAGCGGCTGTGGGCGACGGCGCCGGACGGCGTGCGCGTGCCGATCGTGCTGGTGCGGCCGGCCGACGCGGCGCCCGGCACGCCGCGGCCCTGCCTGCTCGTCGGCTACGGGGCCTACGGCGCGCCGTACGAGCCCGCCTTCAACCGCGAGTGGCTCCCGCTGCTCGAGCGCGGCTTCGTCTGCGCGATCGCCCAGATCCGCGGCGGCGGCGACTTCGGCGAGGAGTGGTACCGGCAGGGGCGCGTCCTCACCAAGCGCAACACCTTCACCGACTTCATCGCCTGCGCGGAGCACCTGATCGCGCAGGGCTACACCGCGCCCGAGCTGCTGGCGATCCGCGGCCGGAGCGCCGGCGGGCTGCTGATCGGCGCGGTCGTGACCATGCGCCCCGAGCTGTTCCGCGCCGCGATCGCCGGGGTGCCGGCCGTGGACCTGGTGAACACCATGCTCGACCCGACGATCCCGCTGATCGAGCCGGAGTACGAGGAGTGGGGCGACCCGCGCATCCGCGAGCACTACGAGTACATGCTCTCCTACTCGCCGTACGACAACGTGCAGGCGCGCGCATACCCGGCGATCCTGGCGACCGCCGGGCTGCACGACCCGCGCGTGATGTACTGGGAGCCGGCCAAGTGGGTCGCGAAGCTGCGCGCCCTCAAGACCGACGACAACATGCTGCTGCTCAGGACCGAGATGTCCGGCGGGCACTTCGGGCCATCCGGGCGCTACGAGCACCTGCGCGAGACGGCGTTCGAGTGGGCCTTCCTGCTCGACGCGCTCGGGCTCGCGGGCCAGTAGGGGCGTATCAGGACGCCCCTACCGCCTGGCCTGCAGGTACGCGTACATCGCGCGGAAGTCGTCGTCGGAGTACAGCTCGAAGTCGCGCCAGGGCATATCTGGGCCGAGCGGCACGCCGTCCGGGCGGACGCCGGTGCGCATGGCGTCGACGAACTCTTGCTCGCTCCAGCGGTCCGGGATGACCGCGATGTTCGGGCCAACGGGCGCGAAGGCCTCGGTGCCGCCGGTGAGATTGTGGCCGTGGCAATCATAGCAGCCCGATATGGAGATCAGGTAGCTGCCGTACTCAGCGGTTGGGCCGGGCGGCGGGGCCACCACCGGCTCGGTGACCGGGGGCTGGGCGGTCTGGAGCGGGAACAGGCTGACCAGGATCGCCCCAACCACGCTGATGCTCGTCGGCGGCGTGTCCGGCTCGACCGGCTCGCTGCTGCGCAGGTAGGCCACGACCGCCTGGAGGTCCTCGTCGCTCAGGTTGCGGAAGATGCCCGCGGGCATGATGATCAGCGAGCGGCCGCTGCGGTGGACCCCCTCGCGCACCGCGCGGATGATCTCGCCGTCGCTCCACTCCGCCAGATGGACGGGGGTGAGGTTTGGCGCGTACAGCTGGCCGATGGGCGGACCGCCCTCGGCGAAGTTGCTGCCGGTGAGCGGGAGATCGCCGGTGGCCGAGTGGCAGCCGGCGCAGGTGCGCGCGATCGTGCGGCCGCGGGCGATCCGCTCCTCGGTGCTGGCCACGGTGATATCGGGCACCGGGTTCGGGTGGGTCTGGTTGATTTTGGCGAATCCGACCAGCGCCAGCGTGGTGGCCAGGCCGAAGACCAGCGTCGGCACACTCGCCAGGAACGCGCCGCCCCACTTCAGCGCCGGGTTGCGGGCCCGCCATGCGCGGACAACCAGAAAACCGAACAGCAGGGTGAGAATGACGAGGACCAGGACGCCCACCACATCGAACATGGGCAGTTTCCCTTTCTTCTCAAAGCGCGGGGGTACGGCAGCTGAGGACGCCGGCATCGCCGGCATCACAATAAAGGGAAGGATAGCCGCGACTTCGGGACGACGCCTCGGTCGCTAGTCGGAAGCGATCTCAACTCAGGTCGTAGAAGCGAGCGCTCCCGGCGGGGCGACCCGATCGGCTATAATGGGCCGCATGGGGATGCTGACGCTGAACATCCGGCCGGAGAGGCCGGCGCTCGATGTGCTCGCCGAGCCACAGGTGTGCTACCTGCTGGTGACGGCGCGGGCAACCGGCGGCGCAGGGCCGTCGCCGGTCAGCTGGGCGCTCGTCGCCGACGCCAGCCGCTCGATGCGCATCCCGATCGTCGACGAGCAGGTGTTCCGCGAGCTGGTGCAGGCCGGCGGGGCGCAGGAGACGCTGGTGGACGGCGTCCCAGTCTGGCAGCTGGCTGGCGAGGTGCCGGCCAGCGTGCGCGCCGCAGCCCCGTCGGCGCTCAGCTACGTGGCGCGTGCGCTGCATACAGTGGTCGAGCAGCTCGACGCGAACGACCGCTTCGCGCTCGTGGCCTGCGCCGAGGAGGCCGCCCTGCTCACGCCGGTGGCCTCGGGCGCCGACCGGGCCCAGCTGGTGCGCGGGATCGAGCTCCTGCCGGAGACGAACCTCGGCGAGCGGACCGACCTGGCGCGCGGCCTGGCGCTCGCGCTTGGCGAGCTGCGGGCCACGCGCGACGCGCGGCGCGCCGAGCGGATCGTGCTGCTCACCGACGGCTTCTCGGAGCGGGCGGACGCCTGCCTGGCGCTCGCCGAGACCGCCGCCGCCGAGCGCGTGACGATCAGCACGGTGGGGCTGGGCGGCGAGTTCCAGGAGACGCTGCTCACGGCGCTGGCGGACCGCAGCGGCGGCCGGGCGATCTTTCTGCGCAGCCCCGACGAGATCCCGCGCGCGGTCGCGGCGGAGCTGGCGGCGGCGCGGGCCGTCGCCGTCCGCGGCGTGACGCTGCGGGTCACACCGGCGCCGGGGGTGCAGCTGCGGCGAGTGACGCGGATCCGGCCGGCGCTGGCGGTGCTCCACGAGCCCGCCGAGCGCCGCGCGCCCGCCGAGGTCGCGCTGGGCGACCTGGCGCCAGGCGCCGAGGTGTCGCTGCTGCTCGAGCTGGTCACAGAGCCGCGCCCCGCGGGGATAGCGCCGCTCGCGACGTGCGCGCTGCTCCAGCCGGCGGGGCCTGTGGCGCAGGCCGAGATCGTCGCGGCCTACCGCAGCGGCCCTCCGCTGCTCCTCCCGGCGGTGCGGGAGGCGGCGGCGCGGGCGAACATCGCGCGGCTGCAGCGGCAGGCCGCGGAGCAGAGCGGCAACCCCCGCGAGGCGGCCAGGCTGCTGCGCGCCGCCGCCGCGCGCCTCGACGACCTGGGCGAGCACGGGCTGGCGCAGCTGGCCCGCGAGCAGGCCGCGTCGGTCGAGCACACCGGCCGGCTCGCCGGGCTGGCGACCAAGGAGCTGGCCTACGCCACCAGAAGGCTCGGGGGCGGGCCGTGATGTCACACTCTCCAAGCGCGCACAGGAAGAATCCAGTGCAGGGCGGAACGGATAGCGGGCTAACTCCATGATCGCAGCGCAGGTGCTCCGCGACCTGGTTGTGCAGGACGCACGGACACGAAGAGCGGCGCCGCTGATCGCCCTGATGCTGGGGGCACATCTGCTGCTCCTGCCCGGCCTGCCGATGGCCTGGCGCGGGGTGGCGGCGCACGCGCTGCTGCTCCTGCCCGGCGCGCTGCTGGCGCTGCACCTCTTCCGGGCGAGCGAGGGGCGCCTGGCGCTGGCCTTCCTCGCGCTGTGCGGCGGGGTCGCGCTGGCGCCGCTGGTGCTGCTGCCGCTCCACGCGCTGCCCGGCCCGCTCCACTGGTGGCTGCCGCTGCTCGCCGCCGACGCGCTGAGCCTCTGGCTCGGGGCGCTGCTGGTGAGCGACCGGCCGCCGGAGTACGGGCGCAGCGCGCCGCCCTCCGGCCACCGGCTGGCGGCGCACGCTGCTCGGGGGCGCGAGCGCGCGACGCTGGGGGCGGTGCTGCTGCTCGGCGCGGCGCTGCGGCTCCCGGCGCTGGGCGGCGCTGAGTTCCAGGGCGACGAGGGGCGGGCGATCCTCATGGCCGCCGACATGGTCCACGGCGCCGAGGACATCCTGCTGCTGCACAAGAAGGGGCCGGTGGAGGTGCTGCTGCCCGCCGGGCCGCTGGCGATCACCGGGCAGATCAACGAGCTGATCGCCCGGCTGCCGTTCGCGCTGGCCAGCATCGGGGCGCTGCTCGGCGTCTACCTGCTGGCGCGCCGCATGCTCGACGCCCCGGGCGAGGCGCCGGGCGCCGGGGCGCTGGCAGGGCTGCTCGCGGCGCTCCTGCTGGCGCTGGACGGCCTCATGATCGGCTTCGGGCGCATCGTCCAGTACCAGAGCGTACTGGTGCTGGCCGTGTGCGGCGCCGTGTACTGCGCCTGGCGCTTCTACGAGGGGGCGGAGCACCCGCAGCGCTACCTGTGCTGCGCGGCGGGGCTGGCGGCGGTCGGGCTCCTCGCCCACTACGACGCGATCTTCGGGCTGCCGGCGCTCGCCTGGCTGGTGCTCGCCGGCGCCCGCCGCCGCGGATGGCCGGCCACGCGCTGGGCCAGGGAGCTCGCCCCGCCCGCGCTGCTCGGGATCGGGCTGGCGGCCAGCTTCTTCGTGCCCTTCGCGCGGCACGAGCGCTTCGGGCGGACGCTCGAGTACCTCGCGGGGCGTGCGGGGCAGGACGACCCGGCGCTGGCGCTGTACAACAACCTGCCCTACTACGCCGAGGTCACGACCTTCTACAACACGACCTTCGTGATGGCGGCGCTGGTGGCGGCGCTGGTCGGCGGCCTGGCGGCCTGGCTGGTGATGTACGTGCGGCCGCGGGCGCTCGGGGCGGTGCTGGCGCTGCTGCTCGGCGTGGGGTGCGGCCTGGCGTGGCTGGCGCCCGAGCGGCTCCAGCTCGCCGAGCAGCTGAACGCGGCCGCGCTGCTCCTCGGCCTGCCGCTGGCCGCGCTGGCGCTGGCCCCCGGGACGCCCCCCGGCCTGCGGGCGCTGGTCCTGTGGTTCGGCGCCGCCTTCGTGGCCCAGGCGTTCCTGCTCGCGTCGCCGAACACGCACTTTTATGTCGCCCACCCGCCGGCCGCGCTGCTCGCGTCGCTGGCGGTGGCGCGGCTGGTGCGGGCGCTGGGCGATAGCGAGAGCGGCGCCGCGCTCGCGAAGGCCCGCCTCAAGGCCGCCGCCCGCGGCCTGCTTGCCGCCGGCGGCGTGGCGCTGCTGCTGCTGGCCGTCCCGTACGCCTACATCCTGTTCGTGCGCCAGGAGCCGGAGTACCGGCGCACCTTCCCCGAGCACCGCCCGCCGATCTTCCAGGCCAGCTACGGCGACAGGGTGCCGCGCTTCGCGAACTTCGGCTTCCCGCACCGCGCGGGCTGGAAGGTGGTGGGCGAGCTGTACGAGCGCGGCGTGATCCGCGGCAGCTACTTCGCCAACGAGGAGGAGCTGATCACCGGCTGGTACCTGCGCGGCGCGTTCCGCTGCCCGATCTTCGCGGACTACGTGCTGCTGGCGACCCACCCGCTCGACCGGGTGCGGCTCAGCGAGCGCGAGGTGCGCGACACCTACCACCTGCTCGGGATCGTCACGACCGACGGCATCGGCAAGATGGAGATCTGGAGCCGGGAGCCGGTGGAGGCCGAGCCGCGCGCGTTCGAGCTGAACGACTTCGCCGGCGCTTTCGACGAGCGGCCGGTGGGCGACTTCCCGACCCAGCGCTCGCTGGCGGAGGTGACGCCCCAGCACCGGCTCGACGCGGCCTGGGCCGAAGGGATCACCCTGGTGGGGTACGACCTGGCGCCGCAGCCGGTGGAGCAGGGCGGCCCGGCCGACCTGGCGCTGTACTGGCGCACGCCGCTGGCGCCCGAGAGCGGTGGGAACGGCTTCGAGCCGCTGGTGGAGGTGCTGGACGCCGACGGGCGCCCGGTGGCCGAGGCCGCGCCGTACTGCGAGCCGCCGAACAGCGAGTGGTACTTCCAGTGGCTCTCGGGCATCGGCTACCGGGTGGACGCCGGGCTGGCGCCGGGCAGCTACGCGCTGCGGATCAGCCTCCGCAACCCGTCGACGGGCGCCGCGCTGCCGATGAGCGACGGGCGCGACGCGCTGGTCATCCCCGGCGCGCTGAACGTCGGGACGTGACACATCCGCCGGGAGGAAGATGTGGAAGCGCCGCGCGCTTCCGCGGCCGCCTTCCCGCCCGGGGGCTGCGGGGGCGAGACCGCCGCTTCGAACATGCAGGGCGCGCTGGCGCGCGACGCACGAACGTGAGCAGACGACAGGAGCTGATATGACCGCGACATCCGAGCGACCGGGCCGCTTCGGGCCCTACGGCGGCGCCTATATCCCCGAGACGCTGGCGACGGCGGTGGCCAACCTGGAGCGGGCGTACAACGAGGCCAAGGCCGACCCCGCGTTCTGGCAGGAGCTCGAGCACCTGCAGCGCACCTACGTCGGCCGCCCCACGCCGCTCACCTACGCGCAGCGGCTCAGCGCCAAGCTCGGCGGCGCGCAGATCTACCTCAAGCGCGAGGACCTGGCGCACACCGGCGCCCACAAGATCAACAACGCCCTCGGCCAGGGGCTGCTCGCCAAGCGCATGGGCAAGACGCGCGTGATCGCCGAGACCGGGGCCGGGCAGCACGGCGTGGCCACCGCGACGGTCTGCGCGCTGCTGGGCATGGAGTGCGTGGTCTACATGGGCGTGGACGACATGGCCCGCCAGCGGCCGAACGTCTTCCGCATGCGGCTGCTGGGCGCCGAGGTGCGCGGCGTGGAGAGCGGCAGCCGCACCCTCAAGGACGCGATCAACGAGGCGATGCGCGACTGGGTCACGAACCCGGACTCGTACTACCTGATCGGCTCGGCGCTCGGCCCGCACCCCTACCCGACGATGGTGCGCGACTTCCAGAGCGTGATCGGGCGCGAGGCGCGCGAGCAGATCCTGGCGGCGGCGGGCAGGCTCCCAGATGTCGTGGTGGCCTGCGTCGGGGGCGGCTCGAATGCGATCGGCATCTTCAGCGCCTTCATCCCGGACGAGCAGGTGGACCTGCGCGGCGTCGAGGCCGGCGGGCGCGGCACGGCGCTCGGCGAGCACGCGGCGCGCTTCTCCGGCGGCCGGCCGGGCGTGCTGCAGGGCGCCTACACCTACGTGCTGCAGGACGAGGACGGCCAGATCGGGCTCACGCACAGCATCTCGGCCGGGCTGGACTACTCCGCCGTCGGCCCGGAGCACGCCATGCTCCACGACGGCGAGCGCGCCTTCTACACCGCCGTGCGCGACGAAGAGGCGCTGGAGGCGTTCCAGATCCTGTCGAAGACCGAGGGCATCATCCCGGCGCTGGAGAGCGCCCACGCCATCGCCGAGGCGATCAAGCTCGCGCCCACGATGCGCCCCGACCAGCTGATCCTGGTGAACCTCTCCGGCCGCGGCGACAAGGATATCTTCACTGCGGCCGACGCGCTCGGCGTGGAGATCTGACCCCGGCCGCTGGCGATCGCGGCTTTTTCCGCGGCCGGGCGGCGGAAAGAGGGGAGGCTTTGCCTTCCCAGCAGGGGAGCGCGGAGAAGAAGCCCGCGCGCGCTCCTGTCGAGGTCTCTTTCTTTATTTGGTAGACTCATCCCCGCACCGGCGCGCCCGAGCCCAGCGGCTTGCGCAGGCGCCGGCCGGAGGTATCGAGTTGCTCAGGTGCCCCGCTCGCACAGCGCTCCGGGGCGCCGCCCCTCTACGAAAGGAACCAAGGAGCCGTGACCGACGGAATCCACCCGCGCCCGCAGCTGGCGCGCCCGCGCTGGATCGACCTCTGTGGCCCGTGGCAGTTCGCCTTCGACGACGACGACCGCGGCCTGCGCGACGGCTGGGTCCACCGCACCGAGCCGTTCGACCGCACCATCACCGTCCCGTTCCCGCCCGAGTCGCGCGCCAGCGGCATCGGCGACCCTGCCCCGCACCCGGTGGTCTGGTACCGGCGCACCTTCCAGCTGCCCGCCGAGCGCTCCGATCGCCTCATCCTGCACTTCGGCGCGGTGGACTACCGCGCCGACGTCTGGGTCAACGGCCACCTCGTCGCGCACCACGAGGGCGGCCACACGCCGTTCAGCGCCGACATCGCCCCGGCCCTCCGCCCTGACCAGCCCGAGCAGGTGATCGTCGTCCGGGCCGAGGACCAGCCGGACGACCTCTCCCAGCCGCGCGGGAAGCAGTACTGGGAGCCGCAGCCGCGGCGCATCTGGTACCACCGCACCACCGGCATCTGGCAGCCGGTCTGGCTCGAGCCGGTGGCGCGCGAGGCGATCGCCGACCTGCGCTGGACGCCCGACCTGCAGCGCGGCCTGCTCGGCATGCACGTCCAGCTCCACGCGCAGCCCGAGCGCGCGCTCACGCTGCGGGTCGAGCTCTCGATCCGCGGCGCGGTGCTGGCCGACGACACCTACGTCCTGCAGCGCAACGAGATCCGCCGCGACATCGCGCTCGAGCCAGCCAAGCTGACCATGAGCCGCGAGGAGATCCTCTGGTCGCCGTCGCGCCCGAACCTGATCGACGCCGTGCTCACGCTGTCCGACGGCGGGCGGGTGATCGACGTCGTCCACAGCTACGCCGGCCTGCGCAGCGTCGGGTTCTCCGACGGCCGCTTCCTGCTGAACGGCCGGCCGTACTACCTGCGGCTGGTGCTCGAGCAGGGCTACTGGCCCGAGTCTCACCTGGCCGCGCCGAGCAGCGACGCGCTGCGCCGGGAGGTCGAGCTGGTGAAGTCGCTCGGGTTCAACGGCGTCCGCATCCACCAGAAGGTCGAGGACCCGCGCTTCCTGTACTGGTGCGACCGGCTCGGGCTGCTGGTGTGGGGCGAGATGGCCAACGCCTACGTCTTCTCGGCCACCGCCGTGGAGCGCCTGACCCGCGAGTGGCTCGAGGTGGTCCGCCGCGACTACAGCCACCCGTGCATCGTCACCTGGGTGCCGTTTAACGAGAGCTGGGGCGTCCCAAGCCTGGCGCAGGACGAGGCGCAGCAGCACTACGTGCGCGCGCTGTACCACCTCACCCACGCGATCGACCCGACCCGCCCGGTGATCGGCAACGACGGCTGGGAGCACATCGTGAGCGACGTGCTGGGGGTGCACGACTACGCGCTCGACGGCGCGACGCTGCGCGAGCGCTACGGCACGCCCGAGGCGCTGGAGCAGACGCTGCGCTCCGTCCAGCCGCACTACCGCTCGATCATCCTGTCCGGCCTGCACACCGCGGGCCAGCCGGTGATGCTGACCGAGTGGGGCGGCATCAGCTACGCGCCCAAGCCCGGCGAGCCCTGGTTCGGCTACGGCACCGTGAGCAGCGCCGAGGAGTACCTCGCCAAGTACGGCGAGCTGATCACGGCCATCCTGGACAGCCCGACGATCGCCGGCTTCTGCTACACGCAGCTCACCGACACCGAGCAGGAGACCAACGGGCTGCTGACCGCCGACCGCCAGCCGAAGCTCGACCCGGAGGCGGTGCGCGCGCTCACGTCGCGCCCATCGCGGGCGATCCCGGGCGAGCTGCTCAGCAGCATCCAGGCCGCCGCCGAGGTGACGTCGTTCCAGGCCTCCGGCAGCTGATGCGTGCTATACTGGCCCGGCGAAATCACGCCTGGCGCCCGGCGGGTGTGTGCGTGTGGTGGGAGCCGCTACACGCACACGCCTTTTCCGGATCATTTTTTAAGAGGTGCGTATGAAGGTGCTCGTCACCGGCGGCGCGGGCTACATCGGCAGCATCTGCACCGCCGAGCTGATCAAGGCCGGCCACGAGGTGGTCGTCTTCGATAACCTCTACCAGGGGCACCGCGCCGCCGTCCACCCCGACGCGGCGCTCGTCGTGGGCGACCTGCGCGACGCCGACGCGGTGGCGCGGCTCTTCCAGCAGCACAAAGGGATCGACGGCATCATGCACTTCGCCTCCTACACGCTGGTGGGCGAGAGCATGCAGCAGCCGCTCAAGTACCTGCGCGACAACCTGGTGGCCGGCGCCAACCTGCTCGAGCAGGCGGTCGCGAACGGCGTCGGGCGCTTCATCCTCTCCTCGACGGCGAACCTCTTCGGCGAGCCGGAGCGCATGCCGATCGAGCCGGACGACACGATCGTCCCCGGCTCGCCCTACGGCGAGTCGAAGCTGTTCCTCGAGCGCACGCTCTACTGGTTCGAGCGCATCTACGGGCTGAAGTACGCCTGCCTGCGCTACTTCAACGCCGCCGGCGGCACGCCCGAGCGCGGCGAGCACCACGACCCGGAGCTGCACCTGATCCCGATCGTGCTCCAGGTCGCGCTCGGCCAGCGCCCGAAGCTCACGATCTTCGGCAACGACTACCCGACCAAGGACGGCACCTGCGTGCGCGACTACATCCACGTCCTCGACCTCGCCCAGGCGCACATCCTCGCGCTGGAGGCGCTCGACCGGCTCGGCAGCCGGGTCTACAACCTCGGCAACGGCAGCGGCTTCAGCAACCTCGAGGTGGTCGAGACGGCCCGGCGCGTGACCGGCCGCGAGATCCCCTACGAGTTCGGCCCGCGCCGCCCCGGCGACCCGGCGGTGCTGATCGCCTCCTCGGAGAAGATCCGCAGCGAGCTGGGCTGGTCGCCGCAGTACCCGGCGCTGGAGCAGATCATCGCGAGCGCCTGGGAGTGGCACAGCTCGCACCCGCACGGCTACGGCGAGCGCTAGCGCGGTCTTTCGAAATTCCGCCGGGCGGAAAGGCGGGCGGTGCGCCCTGGAAGGTAGGGGAGCGCGTGGCAGACCCGTACGACTTCATCATCGTCGGCGGCGGGATCGTCGGCCTCGCCACGGCCATGGCGCTCGGCGAGCGCGATCCGCGGGCGCGCCTGGCGGTGTGCGAGAAGGAGGCCGTGTGGGCGGCCCACCAGACCGGCAACAACAGCGGCGTGATCCACGCCGGCGTGTACTACCGGCCGGGCAGCCTCAAGGCCCGCATGGCGCGCGCCGGGAGCCAGTCCATGGTCGCGTTCTGCCAGGAGCACGCCATCCCGCACGAGGTGTGCGGCAAGCTGATCGTCGCCACCGAGCCGGCTGAGCTGGAGCGGCTGGAGCTGCTGCTGCAGCGCGCGACCGCCAACGGCCTGCCGGTGCGCCGGGTCGGGCCGGAGGAGATCCGCGAGCGCGAGCCGCACGTCCGCGCGCTGGCCGGCATCTACTCGCCCACCACCGGCATCGTGAGCTACCGGCAGGTCGCCGAGACGTTCGCGCGGATCGTGGCGGAGCGGGGCGGCGAGCTGCTGCTCAGCACGCGCGTCGACGCGATCCACGAGCGCGGCGACGCGGTGACGGTCGAGACGAGCCGCGGGGAGCTGCGGGCGCGCTTCCTGATCAACTGCGCCGGGCTGCACAGCGACCGGGTGGCCGGGCTGGCCGGCGTGCGGCCCGGCATGCGCATCGTCCCCTTCCGCGGCGAGTACTACGAGCTGGTGCCGGAGCGGCGCTTCCTGGTGAAGCACCTGGTCTACCCGGTGCCGAACCCAAACTTCCCGTTCCTCGGCGTGCACTTCACCCGCATGATCGACGGGACGGTCCACGCCGGCCCCAACGCCGTGCTGGCGCTCAAGCGCGAGGGCTACCGCAAGACCGACATCGACCTGCGCGACGTCGCCGAGGTGCTGGCCTACCCGGCCTTCTGGAAGCTGGCCGGCCGCTACCTGGACGAGGGGCTGCGGGAGATGCTGCGCTCGGCCAGCAAGCGGGTGTTCGTCCGCAGCATGCAGCGGCTCATCCCCGAGATCCAAGCCCGCGATGTGGTCCCGGCCCACGCCGGGGTGCGGGCGCAGGCGCTGCTGGACAGCGGCGCGCTGGTGGACGACTTCGTGATCGTCGACGGCAGCCGCTCGATCCACGTCTGCAACGCCCCCTCGCCGGCCGCCACGGCGTCGATCGAGATCGGCCGGGCGATCGCGGAGCGCGTGGCCGAGCGGGCCGGGGCGCGCGGCGGCGTCTCCAGCGGCGCCGATCTGCAGCCTGCGTCGCCCTGAGCGGCTCGCCGCTACCGCGCCGAAGCTCCCCCGCACCCTGCCGAAGTCCTCAACCTGCAGGCAGCAGGCGCCCGAGCAGGCCAGGTTCTCGACCTGGATCGACGTGTGCTCGATCCCGAACTGGCCGCGCATGCGAAGGACCGAGCCCTCGCGCCATCGGCGCCACCTGCACGCCGGCAGCATAAACACAAAATTGACATTGTTTAACAGTTTCGATATGATCAAACTATCTATCTACTGGATCTTAACTCGCAGCGGCAAAATAAGGAAAGGGAACCCCAATGGCGGTCACACGAGAGCGCTTCGAGCAGGGCATGACCTACGAGGCATACAAGGCCCAGATGACCCGCAACCGCGAGCGCCTGGAGGATAACGAGCGCACCGTCGAGCTGGCCCAAGAAGACCTGGCGTTCTTCCGCGCGCTGCCGCGGCCGCTGAACGTGCTGGTGCTGGCCGAGGACTGGTGCGGCGACGTGATCAACAACCTCCCGGTGCTCGGGCGCCTGGCGCAGGAGAGCGGCAAGCTCAACCTGCGCATCTTTCTGCGGGATCAGAACCTGGATATCATGGACCAGTACCTGAACGAAGGGAAGTACCGCTCGATCCCGGTGTTCGTCTTCTTCGACGAGGACTTCCGCGAGCTCGGCCACTGGATCGAGCGGCCGGCGCGCATCAGGGAGCTGCAGGAAGAGATGCGCCGCGACCTGTTCGCCAACGATCCGGTGCTCTCGGCCTACTCGCCGGACACCTCGCCCAGCGAGCTCCCCGAGGAGGCCCGGATGCGGCTCGGGCAGGCCTACGGCGCCTTCCGCGCCGAGCACCGCGCCCTGTCGGACCGCGAGGTGGTCCGCGAGATCCGCGAGCTGATCAGCGGGTCCGCCCAGCCCGAGGCGCGCGTCGCTGCGGCCGCCGCGAACCTGGCCGCCATGCGCGAGCGCGCCGCCCGGCCCCGCGCCGAGCGCCGGGTGAAGGTTAGCATCACCTACTGCGCGGTGTGCGGCTACGAGCCGCAGACCCTCGCGCTCACCGAGGCGCTGATGCGCGAGTTCGTGTACGACCTGTCGGCGATCGAGCTGATCCCCTGGCAGGACGGCGCCTTCGACGTCGCGATCGACGGCGAGCTCGTCCACTCGATGTACCGCGACGGCGGCTTCCCGGACACCGCGGACATCATTCGCGCGGTGCGCGAGCGCCTCACCGCCTAGAGGCTCCCGGGGATCTCCCCGCTCGGCCGGGAGATGTGACGGGGTCGGGGGAAACGAATCCTCCCCCGACCCCGCCGTGATGCGGCTCCCAGCGCAGCGACAGATCACATCGCCCGCTAGAACACCAGCGTGTCGCCGCCGACCTGCTTCTGGCGCTCGTTGGCGAGGAAGTCGCGGAAGCGGCGCTCCTGCTCCGCCTCGCGCACCTGCAGGTAGATCTCCTCCCGCTGCTGCGGGTCGTCGAACAGCTGCGCCAGCTCGCGCAGCTTCGTGCGCACCTGGGACCGCGGGCTGAGCGCGTACTCCCACACGCCGCCGCTCCTCTTGCGCTCCAGCAGGCTGGCCTCGGCCAGCCCATCGAGCGCCTCCTGCAGCATCCACGGGTCGCAGGGCAGCCGCTGGCGGATCTGCGGCGCGCTCCCGCGCAGCTGCGGGTACCGGCAGAACACTAGCAGCACCCGCAGCTTCATCACCGAGTCGATCAGCCCAGGGGCGATCAACGTCATAGTCGTCTCCATAACCCACTCCATTGTGAGCGGCAGGTGTACAGGCCCCTCCGCCGGCTAACCGGTGGGCTGCGTTGCTCTGTGGGACAACCGACCTAACCGAATCGTAACAGGCGAGCATGGCGCCGGCATTGAGCGCTCGTCACCGCGGGTCACGATGCCGCAACCTGCCCTCGCCGGACTTCGCCGCTGTGGTGGACCAACGATCAAGACGCTCGGCCGGGCGCTTTGGTCGCACTACCGCCCCGGCCCGTCCACGATCCGGCCCGGCTTAGCCCCGGTGTGCTTCCCTTCTTCCAGCACGCGCACGCCGTTCACCCACACGTCGCGCACCCCCTGCGAGAGCTGGTGCGAGTCGGCGAACGTCGCCCGGTCCGCGATCGTCTGCGGGTCGAAAATCACGACGTCGGCGAAGCACCCAGCGCGCAGCGTGCCGCGATCCCGCAGGCCCAGCCGGTCTGCCGGCGCCGACGTCATCTTGCGCACCGCGTCCTCGAGCGTCAGCGCCCGCTCCTCGCGCACGTACTTGCCGAGCACGCGCGGGTACGTGCCGTACGAGCGCGGGTGGACCGGGCCGAACTGCTCGGCCCACGCCGGATCGAAGCCGCCGGCGTCGGTGGAGAACTTGATCCACGGCAGGCCGACCTGCATGCGGACGTTCTCCTCGCTCATCGTGAAGTAGATCGTGCTGATCCGCTGGCGCTCGGCCAGCAGCAGGTCCATCGCCGCATCGGGCCACTCCTGGCCGCGCATCTCGGCGATCTCGGAGAGGCGCTTGCCCACGTACTGCTGGTGCTCGGGCAGCTGGAAGCCGATCGGCATCACCGCCTCCGGCCCGTTGGCCTGCACCATCGCCTCCCAGTCGTCGGCGGGCTCGAGCAGCTCGCGGCGGATGCGCGCCCGCATCGCCGGGTCGGCCAGGTTCTCGTACAGCCGGCCGTCAGCGTCGGCCCACGGCGGGAGCACAGCGGTCAGCCCGGTCCCCGAGGCGGCGTAGGGGTACATATCGGCCGTGACATCCAGGCCGGCGGCGCGCGCCTCCTCGATCCTGCGGATCACGTCCGGCATCTTGTGCCAGTTGGCGCGCCCGGAGGCCTTCAGGTGGTAGATCTCCACCGGCAGGCCCGCGGCCCGCCCGATGTCGATCGCCTCCTCGATCCCCTCCAGCAGCCGGCTGCCCTCGGAGCGGATGTGGGTGATGTACACCCCGCCGTACCGCGCGACGACCTTGCACACCTCGATCAGCTCGTCGGTCGCCACGTAGGCGTCCGGCGGGTAGATCAGGGCGTACGAGACGCCGAACGCGCCGTCCTCCATCGCCTCGGCCATCACGCGGCGCATCAGCTCGAGCTCGTGCGGCGCCGCGGGGCCCATCCGCATCCCGCAGCCGTAGCGCCGCAGCGTGCCGCCGCCCAGGAACGAGCCGATGTTCGGCGAGACGCCGGCGGCCACCATCGCCTCCAGCCAGTCGCGGAAGCGCCGCCAGCCCTGCGCCCGCTCCCGCCACTCCGCCACCTCGTGGGTGAACAGCGCGCCGTCGAACGGGTCGGCGATCTGGCCGCCGAACGGCGCCGGCGTCCAGGCCTCGCCCATGATCTCGGTCGTCACCCCCTGCGTGATCTTCGAGAGGCTGCGCCCGTCGATCATGAGCGGCATGATCGAGTGGCTCTGGATGTCGATGAAGCCGGGGCAGACGACCATCCCCGTCGCGTCGACCGTCGTGCGCGCCTGCTCGGCGGCGATCCGCCCCGGCGGCGTCACGGCCGCGATCCGGTCGCCGGCGATCGCCACGTCGCCGTAGAACCACGGGTTGCCGCTCCCGTCCACCACCCGGCCGCCGCGGATCAGCACATCGAAGCCCATACACCCCTCCTCGGTAACGCGGGCAGCGCAGAGGCCCGCAGACCGCCTTCCTCAAAGTCTACGGTACAACAAGCGGTGTGATTGGTACTGATGTGGGGCCGCGGGCCCGCAGCCTAGCGGGCCGCGTTGAGCGTGGAGCGCCCGAGATCCTGCGCGCAGCGCTCGATCGCCTCGAGCAGCTCGGTCAGCGTGAACGGCTTGCGCAGCACCTCGCGCACGCCGGCCGCCAGCAGATCGTTGGTCTGCTCCAGGGTGCCGTAGCCGCTGATCACCAGGAACGCCGCGTGCGGGTCGTGGGCGCGCAGCTTCCGCACCAGCTCGATGCCGCTGATGCCCGGCATCACGATATCGCTGATCACCAGGTCGAACGGCTGCTCGCGGTAGGCGCTCAGCGCCTGGTCCGCGCTGCCGACGAGCGTCACGTGCTGATCGTGGCTCTCCAGCAGGCGCGCCAGCGCCTCGCCCACATCCGGCTCGTCGTCCACCAGCAGGATGCGCAGGTGCGGCACATCGTGCTTCGCCGGCGCCGACTCAGTCGCCCGCGCCGGCACGATGATCGGCAGGCGCACGATCATCGTAGTGCCCATGCCCTCCTGGCTGCGGGCCTCCATCGTGCCGCCGTGGCCCTCGACGATCCCCAGGCTGATCGCCAGCCCCAGCCCGGTGCCCGGCGTGGCGCTGCCGTTCAGGGCGCCCTTCGTCGTGACGAACGGCTGGAAGATCTGGTCGACCAAGTTCTCGGGGATGCCGTGCCCCGTGTCGCTGATCGCCAGCTCGATCTGGTCGCCGCGCTGCGCCAGGCTGATCGTCAGCGTGCCGCCGCCCTGGTCGCGCATCGCGTCGCGGGCGTTGTTGATCAGGTTCACGATCACCTGGGCGATCTGGCCCGGGTCGCAGAGCGTCTCGGGCACCGGCTCGAGCTGCCGCACCACCCGGATGTTCTCTTTGGCGAGCTCGCGCTCGACCAGCGCCAGCGTCTCCTCGACGACCATCCCGATCAGGTACGGGACGCGCTGGGCGTCGTGGCGGCGCGCGAAGGTCAGCAGGCCGCCGGTGATGCTGCGCCCGCGCAGGCACAGCCGCACCGCCACCTCCAGCGCCTCGTTCTTCTCGTGCACGTCGTCGCTGGCCAGCGCCAGCTGGGCGAAGCCGAGCAGCCCGGCGAGCAGGTTGTTGAACTCGTGCCCGATTCCGGCGGCGAATGTGCCGAGCGCCGCCAGCTTCGAGGAGCGGATCAGCTCGTCCTGCTTGGTCCGCAGCTCGGCGAACAGCCGCGCGCGCTCGGCCGCGAGCGCCGCCTGGGCTGCGAACGCCAGCAGCACCCGCTGGTCATCGCCCGCCAGGACGACCGCCCGCGGCACGGCGAGGAAGATCGCGCCGAGCGTCCGCGCCTCGAGCGTGAGCGGGATCATCAGCAGCGACTGCCACGGCACCTGGTCCATGCGGTGCAGGCGCCGGCTCGCGGCCGCATCCAGCACCCGGACGCCCGGCTGCGCCAGCTCCTCGGCGTAGGCCCGCGGCTCCCAGGCCCAGCCGGCCGGTAGGCTCGCGCCGCCCACCAGGCGCGGGCCGCCGTCCCGCAGCACGACCCAGTGCGCATCGGCCTCGAGCACCGCGGCCAGGTGGCCGCTCACCGTCGCCAGCAGCACGTCCGGGTCGGTGGTGGCGATCATCGCCGTGGCGGCGGATTGCATGCGCTCGAGCCGGTCGGCGAGCTGGCGCGACTCACGCGCGAGCGACTCGTTCCGGCGGCTCTCGAGCTGCAGCTCGGCCAGCGTGTGGAACCAGCGCCGCAGCAGCAGCAGCGGCAGGACGCACAGGATCACCAGCCAGGGGCTGACATACCACACCACCGCCGCGAGCGCGCCGAACGGCATCGTCGCGAAGTGAACCCAGTGGAACCGGCGGTAGGTGTCGTGCAGCACCGAGACGAACGGGCGGTTCGTCGCCAGCCCCAGCACCGTGACCACCAGCAGCGAGTTCACGGTGTGGTAGGAGAGCGCCATCACCGCGAAGGCCAGCAGGCCGACCAGGCCGTCGAACGGGGTGGAGCCGGGCGGGATGAACGCGTTGTAGATCAGGACCAGCACGTAGTAGGTGACGGCGCGCGAGGCGGCGTTGAACAGCACCTTGTACCAGGGGCGCCGGTGGCTCGCATCCGCGATCACGCTCCCGATGACCGCCGTCCACATCCCGGCCGGCCCGGTCACGGCCACGAGGAAGAACAGCGGCGCCTCGGACACCGTCATCGAGGCGTTGTTGCCCGGGGCGACCTCGAAGCTGATGTCGTGGTAGTCTGCGAAGACGAAGATCGGCACACACACCAGCAGCAGCGCGAGCAGCTCGAGCGAGAAGCGCGTGTTCAGGAACGAGGTGGCCAGAGCGACCAGCCCGCAGCACCACAGCGCGATGAGATAGATTTGCGTAGCGCGGGATAGGCTTCGCATGGTGCGGCACCGCAGACACGAAAAGGCAGGAAAGGCTTAAACCCTTCCTGCCTGCACGGATCACAGTCTAGACTGAATTATCCCCACCGGCCCTCGGCACCAGCCGCGACCAGGAACGATGCGAGCGCCCCGAGTACCAGTGCGACTTTCCAGTAAGCCTGCTTCATGGTCCACTTCATAGGGAGACCCCCTTCTTCGCTGCATGCAAAGGATGTTCGGGTTTACCTCAGGGTCCCCTCCGCTCCGCTTCGGGCGCACGCCCTCCTTTCCGATGAGAGACAGTCGACATACTGCTGATCCGTGTAAGCCGGTATATACCATATTTTGACTTTTTACGCAAATGCTACACATTGTCGTTTTCTGTCTCCCAACATGCGGCGCACGCAGCGAGCGCATGGAAGAGCGAGCCACCGATCAGCGGGCCTGACGAGGCGAGGCGTTCACGAGGCTCGGCAGGCGGCGGTTGACTGCGTCGAGCACCGCGCGGGCGGGGGCGCGGAGCGTATCGCCGCGCACGATACTTACCCCTAGCAATGTTTCCAACGCATCTTCTGCCAGTAACGATACGTGCGCCAGGCAGATTTCGACCTCGCCGAAGTGACGGCGCTCGATCCGCTCGAGCTGAAAGCGCCCGCGTGCGCCGACCAGCTGCGCCAGCGCGTCGAGCGTCGCCCGGCCCACGAGCTGCTCCTGCGTCTCGTCGCCGCCGAGCGGCGCCGCCGAGCCCCGCAGCTGCTGGTCGCCGTTCCCCAGCAGCACACCGACCCCCGGCTGCCCGTCGCCCTCCACCTGCACAACGTCCAGCAGCTGCAGCCGGGCGCCTCCCGCCAGCGCCGGATTCTCCGGAATCTGCACCAGGCTGACCTTGCGGTGGTTGATGCGGATGCCGCCGCGCACGAGCAGGATCGACTCGATGTCGCGCACGATCGCCTTCGCGCTCCGCTCGGGCGTCCCTACCACATGCAGCTCATCGATCTGGCCCTGGCTATCGTGGACGACGCGCACCGCCTGGACTCCGCGCACCTGGCGCACCAGCTGCTCGATCGCTGCCCCATCGCTCTGGCTCGTTTGGTGTGTCATAGCTGACTCCATCGAATGTAGGTTCCCGGCAACCCCGCCGCCCACATCCACGACCAGCAGCGCTCGGACATCGGTCAGCTCAGGCGGCGGCAGTATCGACGCGAGCAGCGTGTCGCTCCACCCGCAGAGTGCGCCAGCAGAGCACACACACCCCGACCGTCAGCAGAATATCGCCGATGCTGAACACATTGGCGAACGGCACCCACGCCGGCACCGGAATGATATCGGTCAGCAGCCACAGCCGCACGCCCTCGTCGGTCGCCAGCGAGTTGAGGTGCACCCCGGACGCGTCGTCGGGATAGAGCGCCTCGCGCCCCGCGATGCGCACTGCGGTGGGCCAGGCCGGCATATGCCCGCCGTTGGCCGCGATCGCCAGCGTGTTCGCCAGCAGCCCCGAGGCCATCAGCAGCATCCCCGGCAGGTGCCGGTTCAGTGCGGTCCAGGCCACCAGCAGCAGCATCGAGACGATGTAGATCGCCGGGATGGCCGCCTCGTCAACGAGCCCGCCGCGCAGCGGGGTGAAGATCAGCACCTGGATCGCGAGCCCAGCGAACGCCAGCCCTGGCAAGCGCAGGCGGAGCGCGCCGAAGTTACGCAGGGCGCCGCCGCGCGCCAGGCCAACGGCTACGACGGCGAGCACGATCAGGGCACGCAGCATGCTCTATCTCCTCACAACGGCCACTAACCGGTGTTTGACACATTGTACCGCATGCGGCAAGCCGCTCATTACCCGTGAACCGAAAGTACGCGGCAGCCTCGCACCCCCTGGAGGATTCTGGAGCAGCAGAGCCTCCCCAGAATCGCTCATTCTGCCGCTCTCGGCGTGCTGCGAAGCATCCCGCGGCAGGTACCGCAACATGCACGAGCAGCGAAAGGCAGTTTCGGGAAAACAAAACCCTCCCCGGCCCCACCGCGCGTACCGGCCTCTCGCCCGTGGCACTGTTCCTGCTTGAGTAGCACTGTTCCTGTTTGATGCCGGCGACGGGTCAAGCAGTTCGACACACAAGTGAAGCCGGGAGCGGCAGCGCGCCGCTTCGTCACGAGGGAGGCTGTTATGAGGACTATCGCCGGACTATTCGACAGGCGCGAGGATGCGGACCGCGCCTTCAACGAGCTGATCGACGCCGGGCTGGAGCGCGAGGCGATCAGTGTGATCGTCCAGGATACTGAGACCGGGGGCACCCGCGAGGTCGGCAATGAGGCGGGCGCCGGAGCCGGCGCCGGGGCCGTCGCTGGCGCCACGGCCGGCGGTCTGCTCGGCCTGCTCGTCGGCATCGGCGCGCTCGCCATCCCCGGCATCGGCCCGGTGCTCGCCGCCGGCCCGCTCGCAGCGGCCATCGGCTCCGCGGCCGCCGGCACGCTCGTCGGCGCAGCGGGCGGCGCGGTGGCCGGCGGCCTGATCGGCGCGCTCGTCGGCGCCGGGATCCCGGCCGAGGAGGCCGAGTTCTACGCCGAGGGCGTCCGCCGCGGCGGCACGCTTCTGACGGCCAACGTCCCCGATACGATGGTCGAGACCGCCGCGCGGATCATGCAGGCCAACAACGCCGTCGACGTCGAGGAGCGCAGCCTCGAGTGGCGCCGCGCCGGCTGGACCGGCTTCCACCACGAGCCGCAGCCGTCGCACGTCGATGAGCCGCGCTACACCGAGTCCCACGAGCAGATCAGCAGCCGCCACCCGTCGGGCGAGACGCGCTCGACGGTCGGCGAGCGCTACGCTGACGCCGACACGGGCGACTCGCCTGGCGAGAACTGGGAGGAGAGCAGCAAGGCCGGCACCGCCGGCGGCGCAGCGGCCGGCGCAGTCACCGGGGCGGCGATCGGCTCAGCCGGCGGCCCGGCGGGCACCGTGATCGGCGGCGTGGCTGGCGCGGTTACCGGCGCTGGCATCGGGGCCGCTGGCGATGCAGCCGGTGAGGCCGCCGAGGACCGGGCGCGCGCCGAGCGCGAGCACGACGACAGGCCCCGCGATACGTCCGACCGCGCGCACTACGACGTCGACGACCACACCTACCGCGGCGATGTGACCCGCGACGTCGTCGAGGAGGCGAGTGAGAACGCCGAGCGTGCTGGCGACGCGGCCGACCGCGCCGCCGGCAACCTCGACGAGAAGTGGGAGGAGAGCAGCAAGGTCGGCACTGCCGGCGGCGCGGTCGCCGGTGCGGCGACGGGCGCGGCGGCAGGCCTGGCCGGCGGCCCGGTGGGCGCGGTGGTCGGCGGCGTCGCCGGCGCGGCCGTGGGCGCAGGGCTCGGCGCTGCAGGCGATGCGGCCGGCGAGGGGATCGAGGACGAGCTGCAGGGCGAGAACGACCGCGAGCGCGCTCGCGGGGAGATGCCCGCCTCGCACCAGCCCTACGACACCTACGACAGCGACTTCCAGCAGCACTACCAGACCTACGGCGCGAACAGCGGCTACGCCTACGACCAGTACAGCACCGTCTACCGCTACGGCCACAGCCTGGCCACCGACCCGATCTACCACGGCAAGACCTGGACGGAGATCGAGCCCGACGCGCGCAGGCGCTGGGAGGCGACCAACCCCAACACCTGGGAGCGGTTCAAGGACTCGGTGCGCTACGCATGGGAGCGGGTGAGCGGCCGGGTGTAACCCGCCGTTGACACACACCTCCAGGGATCGGGGCGGCATGCTGCCCCGGTCCCTGTCGCTTGTGCGCGGCAGGCCGCCAGCGCCACCGCGAAGGGCGCCCGGCCGCAACTCGCATCTGTTCTCTTCCGCGTGCCGGTGCTATAATACACACAGTGTACGCGGCGGCCTCGCCCCCCGCGCCGTTTGGAGGGGTTCGGGGAGGGCTTCGCTTCCCCTGAAGCACCCCTCCTCCGCTGCTCTGTGGCGGAACACAACGTCCGTGGAGATCCTATGGTCCTCCACCGCTACGGAAGGTGGGCGGGCAGCACGGCCGCGTAACTCGTGTTTTACAGCCGATAGCTGAAACGCACGCCCGAACGGAATGTCCCGTTCCGCAACCGCCAGCGTCGGCGGCTACCAAGGATACCTATGAGCGACCTTGCACCATTCCTCGGCCCGAACGCGGGCTACGTGCTCGAGCTCTACGAGCGCTACCGCCAGGACCCGCTCTCGGTCGACCCTGAGACACGTGCGTTCTTCGAGAGCTGGTCGCCGCCAGCCGAACTGGCCGGCGGAAGTTCGCGCGCGCCGGACGGCAACGGCGCTCACCAGCCACCCTCTAGCTTCGTCGCCGGCGCTCCCGCCGCTGCAGCCCAGCGCCCAGTGGCCGCCGCGGGAGACGGCCGCTCGCCCCTCGACGTCACGCACACGATCGCCGCAGCCCGCCTCGTCCGCTACATCCGCGAGCTCGGCCACCTGGCCGCGCGCATCGACCCGCTCGGCAGCGATCCGCCCGGCGACCCGGGGCTCGAGCTGAGCACCCACGATGTCACCGAGGCCGACCTGGCCATGCTGCCGGCCAGCATCGTCCGCGGCCCGCTGGTCGAGGGCTCGGCGAACGCGCTTGAGGCGGTGAACCGCCTGCGCGAGGTCTACTCCGGCTCGATCGGCTACGAGACCGACCACGTCCAGAACTACGAGGAGCGCACCTGGATCCGCGAGGCGATCGAGAGCCGGCGCTTCTTCTACGGCCTCGACGCGCCCGAGCGCAGGCTGGAGCTGCTCGAGCGGCTCACCGAGGTCGAGACCTTCGAGCGCTTCCTCCACCAGACCTTCGTCGGCCAGAAGCGCTTCTCGATCGAGGGCTGCGACATGCTGGTGCCGATGCTCGACTCGATCATCCGCAACGCCGCCGCCGGCGGCGTCCGCGAGGTGGTGATCGGCATGGCCCACCGCGGCCGCCTGAACGTGCTCGCGCACATCCTCGGCAAGCCGTACGCGCAGATCCTCAGCGAGTTCATCAACGCCTCGCGCGACGCCGCACAGTCCGCGGCCGGGCGCGGCGCCCCCGGCTGGGTCGGCGATGTCAAGTACCACCTCGGCGCCCGCCGCGCCTACAAGGAGAGCGGCATCGAGCAGATGCCGATCACGCTGGCGCCCAACCCCAGCCACCTGGAGTTCGTCAACCCGGTGGTCGAGGGCCGCGCGCGCGCCGCGCAGGAGCAGCGCGACCGGCCCGGGGCGCCGACGCGCGACAAGCGCGCCTCGCTGCCGATCCTGATCCACGGCGACGCGGCCTTCCCCGGCCAGGGGATCGTCGCCGAGACGCTCAACCTCTCCAACCTGCCCGGCTACAGCACCGGCGGCACGATCCACATCATCACCAACAACCAGATCGGCTTCACCACCGAGCCGAATGAGAGCCGCAGCACCCTCTACGCCAGCGACCTGGCCAAGGGCTTCGAGATCCCGATCGTGCACGTCAACGCCGACGACGTCGAGGCCTGCATCGCGGTGGCGCGCATGGCCTACGCCTACCGCGAGCGGTTCGGCAAGGACTTCCTGATCGACCTCGTCGGCTACCGGCGCTGGGGCCACAACGAGGGCGACGAGCCGGCCTTCACGCAGCCGCGGATGTACGCGATCATCAGCAAGCACCCGACGGTGCGCGCCATCTGGGCGTCGCGGCTCGAGCAGGAGGGGGTGATCGCCCCCGGCCAGGCGGACGCGATGGTCAAGGAGGTGATGACGCGTCTGCAGCAGGCGCGCGCGGAGGCCGAGGCGAACACGCACGTCGAGGAGCCGCCGCCGCTCCCGCCGCCCGGGCTCGCGCGCCGCACCGAGACAGCGGTGCCGGCCGAGCGGCTGCGCGCCCTGAACGAGGCGCTGCTCGCGCGCCCGGAGGGCTTCGCGATCAACGCCCGCCTCGAGCGCACCCTCGAGCGGCGCCGCACAGCGCTCGACACCCCCGGCGGCATCGACTGGGGCCACGCCGAGGCGCTCGCCTTCGCCTCGCTGCTGGCCGAGGGCGTGCCGATCCGCATCAGCGGCCAGGACACCGAGCGCGGCACCTTCAGCCACCGCCACGCCGTCCTGCGCGACGCGAACACCGGGCAGAAGTACTGCCCGCTCCAGGCGCTGCCGCAGGCGCAGGCCTCCTTCGCGATCTACAACAGCCCGCTCTCCGAGGCCGGCGTGCTCGGCTTCGAGTTCGGCTACTCGGCGCACGCGCCGAACGTGCTGGTGCTGTGGGAGGCCCAGTTTGGCGACTTCGCCAACGGCGCGCAGGTGGTCATCGACCAGTTCATCGTCTCGGCGCGCAAGAAGTGGGGCCAGACGCCGAACCTGGTGCTGCTGCTGCCGCACGGCTACGAGGGGCAGGGGCCCGAGCACTCCTCGGCCCGCCTGGAGCGCTTCCTCCAACTCGCCGCCGACGATAACATCCGCGTCGCCAACTGCACCACCGCCGCGCAGTACTTCCACCTGCTGCGGCGCCAGGCGCTGCTGCTGAGCAGCGACCCGCGCCCGCTGGTGATCATGACGCCCAAGAGCCTCCTGCGCCACCCGCGCGCCGGCTCCTCGCTCTCCGACTTGGCGGAGGGGCGCTTCCAGCGGGTCATCGACGACCAGGCCGCCCGCGCGCGCGCCGACGAGATCACCCGGCTGGTGCTGTGCAGCGGCAAGGTGTACATCGACCTGATCTCCGCCCCCGGCTACGAAGAGGCCACCTCAGTGGCGGTCGCGCGGGTCGAGGAGCTCTACTCGTTCCCGGCGGACGAGCTGCGCGAGGTGATCGGCGGCTACCCGAACCTGCGCGAGGTGGTGTGGCTGCAGGAGGAGCCGCAGAACATGGGCGCCTGGACGTACATGGAGCCCCGGCTGCGCGCGCTGCTCGACCCGTCCATCGAGCTGTGCTACATCGGCCGGCCGCCCTCCGCCAGCCCCTCCGAGGGATCGCTCGCGCTGCACACCGTCGAGCAGGCGCGCATCCTCCAGGAGGCGCTGCACGGCGTGCTCGAGCCAGCCGGCAGCGGGAAGTAGCGCGCCCTGGTGCGGTATTGCGGGATGGTGAAGCGGGCGCAGGCCCGCCGGAGCCGCTTCCCGCCGGAAGCTCGAAGAGCCGCAGGCTCGCTAGGGCGACTTCCCGCCGGGAGGTGTGAAGGGCGAACGGCCCGCCGGAGCCGCTTCCCGCCGGGAGGTGTGGAGTGCGGCACGCCCTCCACGGATGCCGAAATTTCCGCTGCTCTGCGGCGACTTCGTCGCCGCAGAGCAGCGGAAAAAAGAATTCTGGAAGGCCTCGCCGCCTCACACCCCTCCAGCGATCACGGGGGCGAGGCCACCGCGTAACGAGGAGTGCATTTGGGGAGTCCGAAGGGGCGCAGCCCCTCCCCGGAGCAGTCGAGCGGGGGACGGGGCGCAGCCCCGCAGGCTGGGCGGCCTGGCCGCCCCACAGGAGCATCAGCAGATGCCAGTAGAGATCAAAGTGCCGGCCCTCGGCGAGTCGATCGTCGAGGCTACCGTCGGCAAGTGGCTCAAGCGCGAGGGTGACCGGGTGGCCGCCGGCGAGACGATCGTAGACCTCGAGACCGACAAGGTCAACGTCGAGGTGACCGCCGAGCAGGACGGCGTGCTCGAGCGCATCCTCAAGGCCGAGGGCGCAAATGTCTCGATCGGCGAGACGCTCGGCGTGATCAGCGCGGGCAACGGCGCAGCGACAGCCGGCGAGCAGCCGCCGGCCACTGAGGCGGCGCCGCAACCTCAGAGCCAGCCTGCTGCACCGCAGCCGGCGCCGGCTCCAGCGGCCCAGGCGCAGCCCGCGCCCACAGAGGCGCAGCCCAGCGCGGCCGACCGCGCGACCCCGCTGGCGCGGCGGGTTGCCGCCGCCGAGGGCGTGGACCTGTCGTCCATCGCCGGCAGCGGGCCCGGCGGCCGCATCACCAGAGAGGACGTCATCGCGGCCCGCTCGCAGCGCGCCGCAGAGCAGGCGCCGCAGGAGCGCGGCGCGCCGGCAGCGGCTCCCGCTCCAGCCCAGCCGGCCGCCCCTGCTGCAGCCCGGCCGGCCGCTCCCGCCCAGCCCGCGGCGGGCCGGCGCGAAGAGCGCGTCCGCATGAGCCGCCGGCGCCAGACGATCGCCGCCCGGCTGGTCGAGGCCCAGCGGACGGCCGCCATGCTCACCACCTTCAACGAGGTGGACATGTCCGCGGTGATCGAGCTGCGCAAGCGGCGGCGCGACTCCTTCAAGGAGCGCCACGGCGTCGGCCTGGGGTTCATGTCGTTCTTCACCAAGGCCGTGGTCGGCGCGCTCAAGGCCTTCCCGCTCCTCAACGCCGAGATCCAGGGCGACGAGATCGTCATCAAGCACTACTACGACATCGGCATCGCCGTCTCCACCGAGGAGGGGCTGGTCGTCCCGGTGCTGCGGGACGCCGACCGGCTCTCGTTCGCCGGGATCGAGAAGGGCATCGAGGAGCTGGCGCGCAAGGCGCGCGAGGGCAAGCTGAGCATCAGCGATCTGCAGGGCGGCACGTTCACGATCACCAACGGCGGCGTCTTCGGATCGCTTATGTCGACCCCGATCCTGAACACGCCGCAGGTCGGCATCCTCGGCATGCACGCGATCAAGGAGCGCCCGGTCGTCGTCGGCGGCGAGATCGTCGTTCGCCCGATGATGTACCTCGCGCTCTCGTACGACCACCGCATCATCGACGGGCGCGAGGCGGTGTCGTTCCTGGTGCGCGTCAAGGAGCTGGTGGAGGACCCCGAGACGCTGCTGCTCGAGGGCTAGCGGCGCCTCAAGAGAATGGGCGGCGCCGGCGAAGCCGGCGCCGCCCACCCTTTCCCCCTCGCATTACCACACACCCTCATAGATAGCCGTGCTCACACGGCACACCCCGCCACACGAAAGACCCCTCGGCTGGCGTTGGATCGGATAAGGTGCGCACTCTAGCTTATTACGAGAGCCGCGGCTTTCCTCGCAACCAGCGGAGGAAAGAACATGTCCGATTCAACCGGCCAGCGCAGCGGGTTCGTTGCGCGTGTCGTCCGGGACCCGGCGCAGCCGCCGAACGCGCTGCTGCTCACCGGCTTCCTCGGCGACTCGTCCGAGGCGGGCCACACCCGCCTGTACTTCGACGCCGAGCTCGCCAGCTACGTCGAGATCCCAGACGAGGCGATCCTGCACGTCGAGCCGATGGCGCGCGAGCAGTCGCCCCTCGAGGGGTTCCTGGTCTGGATCCAGCGCGACGCCCGGCTGATCCAGGGCAAAGTCGGCTCGCCACGAGTGAGCGCCAGCTTCCTCGAGGGGCCGATCGCCGCCCAGGCCCAGCGGCGCGCGGCTGGCCCCGGCATGCCCGGCCCGGACGACCCCGGCTTCCCGGGCGGCTTCCTGCAGCCCACGCTCGGCGCGCCCTGCATCCCCGAGACCATCCCGCCGCGCTGCCCGCTGCCCACCATCCCGCCCGGCTGCGAGGCGCCGTCCGAGATGCTGCGCTGCCCAACCTCGCCTGCGATCTGCCAGCATATCACCCAGGGCAGCCCGATCTGCCAGCCCTCGGTGCTCGTGCAGTGCCCGTCGCAGCCGGTCCAAACCTGCCCAACGGCGCCGTCGGTCTGCTGCCCCTCGATCCAGTTCCCCTGCCCCACGCAGCAGCCCTGGCAGTGTCCGTCGCAGCTGACCTTCTGCCAGTCGCAGGTGGACGCCTGTCCGTCACAGCTAACCTTCTGCCAGTCGCAGCAGATCATCTGCCAGTCGCGCGCCGTCTGCCCCTCGCAGCTCGTCGCCTGCCAGTCGCAGCAGGTCATCTGCCAGTCGCAGCTGACCTTCTGCCAGTCGCAGGTGGACGCCTGTCCGTCACAGCTAACCTTCTGCCAGTCGCAGCAGATCATCTGCCAGTCGCGCGCCGTCTGCCCCTCGCAGCTCGTCGCCTGCCAGTCGCAGCAGGTCATCTGCCAGTCGCAGCAGATCATCTGTCAGTCGCGCGCCATCTGCCCCTCGCAGGGCGTGGTGTGCGAGTCGGTCAACGTGATCTGTAACTCCGCCGTCTGCCCCACGTTCGGCGGGTGCCCGTCGGCGGTGGACGCCTGCCCGTCGGCGCTCTGCCCGCCCGGCGGTGGCTTCGGCGGCGGACAGATCGGCGGCCGGTGACGCTGGGTAGTGTGGTGGGCCCATAGGGGCGCTGTGCACGGCGCCCCACGGCCCATATGTCCGCAGCTCTGCGGTGATGCGTCGCCGCAGAGCGGCGGAAGAAAAGCGGAGGCCCGATGATCCTGACCTCGCGCAACCTGGTGTTCTACCTGGCCGAGCGCGGCCTGCTGCCGTTCGAGGCGGTGGTGGATGGCGACGTGGTGGTGGTCGAGTCGCCGAGCCGCAACCGCAACTTCAAAGTGATCCGCCGCCGTGGCCCGGGCTTCTTCGTCAAGCAGATCAAAGAGTGGGGGCCGCAGGAGGTCGCGACGCTACAGCGCGAGGCGCGCTGCTACCAGCTGGCGCAGAGCGAGGCGCCGTTCGCCGAGCTGGCGCCGCTGCTGCCGCGCTTCTACGCCTTCGACCCGGCGCGCAACGTGCTGGTGGTCGAGCTGCTGCCGGAGGCCGAGAGCCTCGCCGCCTACCACCGCCGCACCGGCGAGTTCCCGCTCGCGATGGCGGCCACCCTCGGCCGGATGCTCGGCGCCTACCACCGCCAGCCGGTCGAGGCCGCATCGGGAAGCGCGGCCGGCATCTTCCCGCGCCTGACGCCCTGGGTGCTCTCGCTCCACGAGCAGCGCACGCTGCCGGGGCTCAGCGGCGCCAACGCCGAGCTACTCCAGGTTGTCCGACAGTACCCCGAGTTCGGCCGGGCGCTCGAGGCGCTCCGCAGCCAGTGGCGCGCCGAGCGGCTCGTCCACGGCGACATCAAGTGGGACAACTGCGTGCTCTACGCCGGCGCCGACGGCACGAGTGCCCTCAAGGTCGTCGACTGGGAGATGGCCGACATCGGCGACCCGCTCTGGGACGTCGGCGCGATCTTCCAGGCCTATCTGGCCTTCTGGGTTATGTCAATGCAGATCGGGCGCGACACCCCCGCCGAGCAGCTCGTCGAGCGGGCGCAGTTCCCGCTCGAGCAGATGCAGCCGGCGATCCGCACCTTCTGGAGCGCCTACCGCGCGACACGCGAGCTCGACGCGCGCGAGTCCGGCGAGCTGCTCCGCCGCGCGGTGCAGTACGGCGCCGCGCGCCTGATCCAGACCACCTACGAGTCGATGTACAGCCTGCCGCAGATCACGCCGACGGCGCTCTACATGCTCCAGGTGAGCATGAACGTGCTCACCCGCCCGGCCGATGCGGTCCGCGACCTGCTGGGGATGTAGCCATGCCAGTGCCCGACACGCTCGCCGCCGAGCTCGCACCGATCCTTCAGGCCGTCACGCTGCGCTCGCCCACCGCGCTGGCCCTCGCCGGCAGCGAGGTGGAGGCGCCCGACCCGCAGGCCGCGCTCGCGCAGCTTCAGCAGTGGCTCTACCAGCGCTGCTACGTCCGCAGGCTCGCCGATGGCCCGCCGCCGGCCATCCAGCCGCAGGCCGACCCGGCGTTTCTCCAGGCGCTCGCAGCGGCCAACGCCAGCCACGAGCGCTGGGACCGCGGCTGGCTTCTGGCGCAGATGCTGCCGAACGGCCAGGTCGTCGCCCAGCGAGGCGGCCTGACGCGCGTGCTCTGGCCGGGCGAGTTCCTCACCCACGAGGGGCCCGGCGCGGCCCCGCGCGTCGGCGCCGCGCTCAGCATCTTCTGCCCGCGCGAGGCGCCGTCATCCCAGACCGGCTTCTACTTCGCCTACGGCGAGACGACCGGCGACCAGCAGGACTACGCGGACGTCCTGCGCCTCTACTGGAACATCAGCGCCGCCGGCGCGCCGACGCTGGTGGCCGGCGTCACCGCTGCGCTCAACCGCTTCCGCGTTCCGTTCCGCCTGAAGTGCGGCATCGCACCAGACCGCTTCGAGCGGATCGACGCCGCGGTCCTGTACGTCTCCCGGCGCTTCTACCGCGTCGTCGCCGAGCTGCTGCGGGACGTGCTCGACGCGCTGCGCCCGCACCTCGCGCCGGACACGCCGCTGTTCACGCTTCGGCTCGCGCCCGGCTTCGCCCTGGCCGAGGACCCCGGCACCGACGAGAGCTTCGGGATGCACCGCTGCCGCATCCTGGCCGAAGGGCTCGTCGCGGCGCACCAGCGGGGCGCCGAGGATGAGCAGGCCCAGCTGGAAGCTATCGCCGCGCAGTTCGAGCGCCACCGGCTCGACATCCGGCGGCCGTACCTCGGGCCAGGCGCCGCCGACATCTACGAGCCGCTGGCGGCGCTGTTCAGTGGACGGGAGGCAGCCCAATGAGCGACCACTTCCTGCAGACCGCGCACGCCATCGGCGTGAGGCTGTGCCGCGATGCCGTGTGGGCCGGCGGACGCTGCGGCTGGCTCGGCGACTCGATGGAGTACATCGGCCACGCCTGGACCGTCGCCCACCGCGCGCTCGGGGCCGATCTCTACGGCGGCACCGCCGGCGTCGCGCTGTTCCTGGCGCGCCTCCACGCCCTGACCGGCGAGCGCCTGATCCGCATCACGGCGGAGGGCGCCGCCCGCCAGGCCGCCTCGCTGCTCGCCGAGACCCCCGCGCCGGCGCAGAGCGGAGTCTACGCCGGCGCGCTCGGCGTGGCCTGGGCGCTCATGCAGCTCGCCGAGCTGCTCGACGAGCCGGAGTGGGACGCACAGGCGCAGGCCGCGCTCGACCAGATCGCCGGGCACGACGTGGCCGACCAGGGGATCGACGTGCTCGGCGGGAGCGCCGGCGCCATCCCGGCCCTGATCGACGCCAGCCGCCGCTACCGGCGCCCGGATCTGCTGGAGCTGGCGGTGCGGCACGGCGAGCGGCTGCTGGCGATCGCGCGCAGGCAGCCGCACGGCTGGTCGTGGAACACGAGCGGCGGCCCGGCGCAGCCGCCGCAGTACGACCTGGCCGGCTTCTCACACGGGGCGGCGGGGATCGGGTGGGCGCTGCTGGAGCTGCACGCGGCGGCCGGCGACGACCGCTTCCTGCAGGCGGCGGAGCAGGCGTTCGCCTACGAGCGCGCGCTCTACAGCCCGCAGCACCAGAACTGGCCCGACCTGCGCGGCCTGGCCGAGGCCGGCGGGCAGGGCGCGCCGTCGTACATGTGGGCCTGGTGCCACGGCGCGCCGGGGATCGGCCTGGCGCGGCTGCGGGCCTACGCGCTCACCGGCGAGAGCGCCTACCGCCAGGAGGCCGCGGCGGCCATCAGCTCGACCCAGGCGCTCCTCGTGCAGCCGGGATACCTCCAGCAGAGCGGCTTCTCGCTCTGCCACGGCATCGCCGGCAACGCCGAGCTGCTGATCTTCGCCGCGGAGACGCTCGGCGACGAGTCGATGCGCGCGGCGGCCGAGCGCGCCGGCGAGGTGGGGATCGAGCGCTACGAGCAGAGCAGCGGGCCGTGGCCGTGCGGGGTGCCGGGCGGAGGTGAGACGCCGAGCCTGATGCTCGGTCTGGCGGGGATCGGCTACTTCTACCTGCGCCTGCACGACGCGGCGCGGACGCCCTCGGTGCTGATCATGCCGCCACGCGCGTCCTAGGGCAGAAAAAGCGCGGGGCGCCGCCACGAAGCCGTCGTAGCAGCGCCCCGCATCATTCGGAGAACGGTCAGGCTAGATGCTCTCGGGCAGCCGCGTGCCGACGCGGCTCAGCACCACGGCGCCGAGCCCAGGCGCCGCGAGCAGCGCAAACAGCACGAGCCCCACCAGCGGCGCGAGCACCGCGGCCAGCGCCAGCAGCAGGGCGATCGCGGCTGCGACCGCGGCCGTCGGCCACTCCAGCTCCGGCCCCGGCACCGCCCGGCCCTCCAGCCGCGCGCCCAGGGCCCGGGCGAGCGCCGCCAGCCCGATCAGCTGCGGCGCCAGCGACACGGCCGCCAGCAGCGCAGCCAGCGGCAGCCCGACCAGAGTCACGGCGAGCTGGCCGGCCAGCGGCAGCAGCAGAACCAGCGCCGCCGCCAGCGGAATACCGATCGCCAGCGACGCCCCCGGCCGCCAGGTGAGCGTCCCACCGGCCACCGCGGTGCGGCGCGGCCAGCGCCCGAGCAGCAGCGCGCACGGCAGCAGCAGCCCGAACCCGACCAGCGCGCCGAACGTCGCCCGGACGATCAGCTCGTCCGGCTGAAGCACGGCCAGGGCGCTCCCGAACATCGCCTGCACCGGGCTGGCGTCCACCCCGGGCCGCATATCCAGCTCGAGCCCGCCGAGCGCGCCCCAGCCGCTGAGCCCCATCAGCGCCACCACGGCCACCAGCGATGAAGAGCGCAGGATGCTCCAGGCGAACGCCCGCCGGCGCTCGAGCTCGAAGGCGCGTCGCGGCGTCATCTGCGGCAGGCGCTGCGACGCGCGGATCACCAGATCGGCCGGCGCCTCGTGCGCCTGCATCCCACCGATATCGGCCAGCACTCGTCGGAGCGCTGCATCGCCCGGATCATCGACCGGGCTTCGATCACTTCCAGCCATCCCAAGCAACTCCACACACGCAGCTAGCGGGTCAGCTGCGCCTCCTCGCTCGCCACGACGCCCTCGGCGCGCAGCGCGTCCGCCAGCATGTTGCGCCCTCGGAACAGGCGCGTCTTGATCGTGCTCTCCGTCAGCCCGGTGGCCTCCGCGATCTCGTCGTAGGAGAGATCGTACCAGTAGCGCAGCACCATGACCTGGCGGTAGTTATCCGGCAGGCGCATCAGCGCCTGCTGCACCCTATCTCGCTCCTCGCGCTGCAGCGCGCCGGCCTCCGGCCCCCGCTCGCCGCTCGGCAGCGAGTAGGCCACATCGTCCAGCGTCAGCCAGGACATCCGCTGGCGCCGCAGCCGGTCGATGCAGTAGTTCGAGGCGATCGACAGCAGCCAGGTCGAGAAGCGCCGCGCCCGGTCGAAGCTCTCGAGCCGGGTGTAGGCGCGCAGGAAAATCTCCTGGCTGGCGTCCTCCGCGTCCTGGGCGTTGCCGAGCATGCGGTACGCCAGATTGAACACTGCGCCGGCGTAGCGCTGCATCAGCTGGGTGAAGGCCAACTGATCGCCCGCGAGCGCCCGCTCGACCAGACCGATGTCATCGGCGTGCTGGTCCATCACCTCCCCTTCTCGCTCATCTACGCACCAGCGCCCGCAGAAGTTTCACCCGATTTTCCCCCGCCGGCGCCGGACGATGGGGCCGGCCTCCAGCACGCCGCGCGGATGCGCTTGCGCAACGACAGGCTATCGTATACCATGCGCGCGGTCCCGCGTGGACCACAGCCCGGCGATGGCGTCCGGACCGTACATCGTATTTCGTCGGGCACTCACGCCCAAGGGAGTCAATCACGTGGCAGCACACTTCAACCGCGATCAGATCCGCGCCGCCCTGGCGCTTACCGACCCATCCCTCAGCTCATTCCTGGACCTCGAGACAGGCCAGGTGGTGCAGATCGCCGAGGGCGACACCAGCGCCGCCGGCCAGCAGCTCTACGAAGATATCATGGCCAACATCGGCGAGCGCTACCGCTATATCTCCGGCGGCAACCCGAACGCAAGCGACGCCGACGTGGCGGCCTGGCTAGAGAACGAGGGGCTGTCAGAGTGAGGGATTGAGGGGGCCGCGGCGGATCTCACACTGAACGGCCGCAGTGCAGGCAGCGCAGCCATTCCGCCCAACCCCTCACCCTCAGCCGCCTAGAGGTCGTTCAGCGCCGCCACCCCCGGCAGCTCCTTGCCCTCCAGCAGCTCCAGCGAAGCCCCGCCGCCGGTCGAGATGTGCTTGATCCGGTCGGCCAGGCCCATCTGCTCCACCGCGGCCACCGAGTCGCCGCCGCCGATGATCGTCATCCCCTGGCTCTCGGCCATGGCCTGCGCGATGGCGCGCGTGCCCTCGGCGAACGGCGCCAGCTCGAACACGCCCATCGGCCCGTTCCAGATCACGGTCTGCGCGCCGCGGATCACCTCCGCGAACTGCCGCACCGTCTCGGGGCCGATGTCGAGCGCCCGCCATCCGGCCGGCACCGCGTCGGCCCGGACCACCTTGCGGTTCGCGTTGGCGTCGAAGGCGTCCGCCACCACCAGGTCCACCGGCAGCAGCAGCTTGACCCCGCGCTGCTGCGCGAGCTCGATCATCTGCTTCGCGGTGTCCACCGACTCCGGCTCGACGAGCGAGTCGCCCATCGAGTAGCCCTGCGCGAGCAGGAAGGTGTTGGCCATGCCGCCGCCGATCAGCAGCGCGTCCACCTTCCCGAGCAGGTTATCGATCACCCCGATCTTATCGCTGATCTTCGCGCCGCCGATGATCGTCACGAACGGCCGCTGCGGGTTGTCGAGCGCGCCCTGCAGCGCCTTGAGCTCGGCCTCCATCAGGAAGCCCGCCACGGCCGGCAGGAAGCGCGCCACCCCCTCGGTGGAGGCGTGGGCGCGGTGGGCCGAGCCGAAGGCGTCGTTCACGTAGACGTCGCCGAGCCGCGCCAGCTCGCGCGCCATGCTCTCGTCGTTCGCCTCCTCGCGGGGGTCGAAGCGCGTGTTCTCGAGCACCAGCACCTCGCCGGGCTTGAGGTCCGCCACCGCCGCCTCGGCCGCCTCGCCGACCGTCGCGCGGGTGCCCTTGACCGCGGCGGCCTCGGGGAGCAGCTCGGCCAGGCGCGAGACGGTGGGCGCCAGGCGCATGCTCTCCACCACCTTGTTCTTCGGCCGCCCGAGGTGCGACATCAGGATGACCGACGCGCCGTGCTCGAGCAGGTAGCGGATGGTGGGCAGCGCCGCGCGGATGCGCGTGTCGTCGGTGATCCGGCCGTCCTCAAGCGGCACATTGAAGTCGACGCGCACGAGCGCGCGCTTGCCCTTCCAGTCGATATCGCGGATGGTCTTTTTCGCCATGTTTTTCCTCCTTCAGGAGCCCACCCGTGCGGGATGGCCTATTGTAGCACAGGGTTTTTTCCCACCCGCCGCGCCGACGCGCGTGAGCAAACCGGGCCGGGCGGCGACACACAGGGTGAGCGCATCGGGCCGCCCGCTCTGGTACAATACCCGCAGCAGCACCAGGCGCAGCCCGAACAGGAGAACAAGGTATGGGACAAACCCACGGCTTCGAGCTGGTCCGCGAGCAGGACATCCCCGAGCTGAACACCCGCGCGAGAATCTACCGCCACGTGGCGACCGGCGCAGAGCTGCTCTCGCTCGAGAACGATGACGAGAACAAGGTCTTCGGCATCACCTTCCGCACCCCGCCGAGCGACTCGACCGGCGTCGCCCACATCCTCGAGCACGCGGTGCTCTGCGGCTCGGCCAAGTACCCGATGAAGGACCCCTTCAAGCAGCTGCTCAAGGGGTCGCTCCAGACGTTCCTGAACGCCATGACCTACCCGGACAAGACCGCCTACCCGGTCGCGTCCACCAACCTCAAGGACTTCTACAACCTCGTCGACGTCTACCTGGACGCCGTGCTCCACCCGCGCATCACCCCCGACACGCTGATGCAGGAGGGCTGGCACTACGAGGTCGGCGAGGACGGCGAGCTGACCTACAAGGGCGTGGTCTTCAACGAGATGAAGGGCGCCAACGCCTCGCCCGACCGCGTGCTGTACCAGGCCACCCAGAACGCGCTCTTCCCCGACACGACCTACGCGGTGGACTCGGGCGGCAACCCGAGCAACATCCCCGACCTGACCTACGAGCAGTTCAAGCGCTTCCACGAGGACTTCTACCACCCCTCCAACGCCCGCATCTTCTTCTACGGCGACGACCCGCCGGAGGAGCGGCTGCGGCTGCTGAACAGCGTGCTGTCGTCGTTCAGCCGCAAGGAGGTGGACTCCTCGATCGGGCTGCAGACCCCGTTCGCCGAGCCGCGCTATACCGAGCGCACCTACCCGGGCAGCCAGGACGCCAAGGCGATGGTCAGCATCAGCTGGATGCTCCAGGAGCAGCCGGACGCCGAGCTGGCGCTGGCGCTCGACATCCTCGAGCACGCGCTCGTCGGCACCAACGCCGCCCCGCTGCGCAAGGCGCTGATCGACTCCGGCCTGGGCGAGAACCTCACCACCTCCGGCTTCGGCCTGCTGCGCCAGGCCTACTTCACCACCGGGCTGAAGGGCATCCGCCCCGAGGACGCGCCGAAGGTCGAGGCGCTGGTGATCGAGACGCTGGAGCGGCTCGTCCGCGAGGGGATCGACCCGCAGACGATCGAGGCCGCGCTCAACACGGTCGAGTTCCAGCTGCGCGAGAACAACACCGGCTCCTACCCGCGCGGGCTGTCGCTCATGCTGCGCGCGCTCAGCACCTGGCTGTACGACGGCGACCCGCTCGAGCCGCTGGCCTTCGAGGCGCCGCTCGCGGCGATCAAGCGCCGCCTGCAGGAGAACCCGCGCTACTTCGAGGGCCTGATCCAGCGCCTGATCCTCGACAACCCGCACCGCTCGACGGTGCTGCTCAGGCCCGACCCGGGCCAGGCCGAGCGCGAGGCCGAGGCCGAGCGGGCCCGGCTGGCCAAGGCGCGGGAATCGATGACCCCCGAGCAGATCGAGGAGATCAGGCGCACCGCCGAGCGGCTCAAGCAGATCCAGGATACGCCCGACCCGCCCGAGGTGATCGCCAAGCTGCCGACGCTGACCCGCGCCGACCTCGAGCCGAAGATCAAGACCATCCCGATCGAGGTCGGCGAGGAGGCCGGGGCGCGGGTGCTCTACCACGACATCTTCACCAACGGGATCGTCTACCTGGACCTGGGGATGAACCTGCGCGCGCTGCCGCCGGAGCTCCTGCCCTACGTGACGATCTTCGGGCGGGCGCTGCTGGAGACCGGCACCGCGAAGGAGGACATGGTCCAGCTGACGCAGCGCATCGGCCGCAACACCGGCGGCATCACCGCCACCACGCTCGCCAGCGCGCTGCGCGGCCGGAGCGGCGCCACCTCCTGGCTGTTCCTGCGCGCCAAGGCCACGCCCGCGCAGGGCGCCGAGATGCTCGCCATCCTGGACGATGTGCTGAAGACCGCGCGGCTGGATAACCGCGAGCGCTTCCGGCAGCTGGTGCTCGAAGAGAAGGCCGCGCGCGAGGCCGGCCTGGTGCCCGGCGGCCACCAGGTGGTCAACACCCGGCTGCGCGCTCAGCTCAACGAGGCCGACTGGGCCGCGGAGCAGATCGGCGGCCTGAGCTACCTGCAGTTCCTGCGGCGGCTGGCGCAGGCGGTGGACGACGAGTGGCCGGAGGTGCAGGCGACGCTGGAGCGGATCCGCGCCCTGCTGCTCAACCGCACAGCGCTGATCGCCAACGTCACGGCCGACGCCGAGGGCTGGAGGCAGTTCCGCCCCGAGCTCGCCTCCTTCCTGTCCGGCCTGCCCGACGGGCCGCTGGCACTCGCCGCCTGGGAGCCGAACCTCGGGCGCGGCGGCGAAGGGCTGACCATCCCCGCCCAGGTCAACTACGTCGGCAAGGGCGCCGACCTCTACCGGCTCGGGTACCAGCTGCACGGCTCGGCGCTGGTGATCAACCGCTACCTGCGCACCACCTGGCTCTGGGACCAGATCCGCGAGCAGGGCGGCGCGTACGGCGGCTTCAGCATCTTCGACCCGCGCTCGGGCGCCTTCACCTTCGTCTCGTACCGCGACCCGAACCTGCTGCGGACGCTGGACGTGTACGACCGCACGCCGGAGTACCTGCGCGGGCTGGAGCTGAGCGAGAGCGAGCTGACGCGGGCGATCATCGGCGCGATCAGCGACCTGGACGCCTACCAGCTGCCGGACGCCCGCGGGTTCACCTCGCTGGTGCGCTACCTCACCGGCGACGATGACGAGTACCGCCAGCGGGTGCGCGACGAGGTGCTCGGCACCAGCCTCGACGACTTCCGGCGCTTCGCGGAGGTGCTCGAGCGGGTGCGCGACGCGGGCCTGGTGGTGGTGATGGGCAGCGAGGGCGCCATCACCGCCGCCCAGAGCGAGCGCCCGGGCCTGATCGCCGAGGTGACCAAGGTGATGTGAGGGCGCCCCATGAACTCGGAGAGACGCCCCTGGGGGCGTCTCTCCTCACCTGCTCGTCCCCACGGCGCCGCACCGGGCGCCACGAAGGGGCGCCCTTACTCCGTCCGCAGCGCCGTGATCGGGCTCAGGCGCGCGGCCCGCAGCGCCGGGAACAGCCCGAACACCAGGCCCACCGCGGCCGACACCCCCGTCGCCAGCAGCACCGAGCCGAGCGTCACCACCGCCTGCGCGTCGGGCACCAGGAACACCGCCCGCATCACCGCCGTGCCGGCGAACGACAGCAGGTAGCCCAGACCGATCCCGATCGCCCCGCCGACCAGACTCAGCGACAGCGACTCGATCAGAAACTGGGCGAGGATGTCCCGCCACCGGGCGCCCACCGCCTTGCGCAGCCCGATCTCGCGCGTCCGCTGCGTGACGCTCACCAGCATGATGTTCATGATGCCGATGCCGCCCACCAGCAGCGAGATGAAGCCGATCACCATCAGGAACGCGCTGAACCCGGCCATCGCTATCTGCGCCTGCTCGGCCGCCTGGTCCACGCTGGTCACCGTGAAGTCGTTCGGCTGATAGGTGAGCCGGTGCCGCTCGCGCAGCAGCTCGGTCACCTCGCGCTTGGCCTGCTCGACCGCCTCAGGGCTGGTGGCCTGCACCGTGATCCGCGCCACGTCCACCTGCGCCGTCATCTGGTTGCGGAACAGGCGCGCCCGGCCGGTGCGGTAGGGCACGTACACCTCATCGGCCGGGTCGCTGAAGACGCCCACCTGCGCGCTGGCCATGTTCGCCTTCGTCGCCAGCACCCCCACGACCTCGAAAGAGACGCCGTCCACCGTGATGCGCTGGCCGACGGCCGCGTTCGGCGACCCGTAGAGCGTCTCGGCCACGTTCTGGCCGATCACCGCCACGCGCGCCCCGGCGCGGTCCTCGTCCTCGCCGAAGAACCGCCCGGCGCCGAGCTCGTTGGTGCTGATCGTGAAGTGGCTCGGCGAGACCGCCTTGACGTTGTAGTAGTACCGGTCGCCCCCCGCGTCCACCGTGGCGAAGCCGCCGTACTCCACCGCGACCTTGGCGACCGACGGGGCGCGTGCCGCGTCGAGCAGCGCCTCCGCGTCGGCGGCGGTCAGGCGGGCCTCCTGCGCCATAGGGCCGCTCATCGGCGGGCCGAACGCGCCCTGGCTATCCTCATCGACCGCGGGGGTGATATAGAGCACGCCGGCGCCGAGCTGGTCGAACTGCGACGACATGTAGTTCATGAACCCGACGCCGATCGCTTGCATCCCGATCACCGCGCCGACGCCGATGATGATGCCGAGCATCGTGAGCAGGGAGCGTATTTTGTGGGTGGCCATCGCCACCCAGGCAACTCGAAAGGCTTCTAAGAATTTCATCGTCAGCTCCGCGTGCTGCGTCGCTCAGTGCATCCAGTGATGGGGTCTAGCCCTCCTCACATCTCCGCGCCGCTACTCAGTGCGCAGCGCCTCGATCGGGCGCATGCGCGCCGCCTGCAGCGCCGGGAAGAACCCGAACACCAGGCCGATCCCCGCCGCGACGCCGGTCGCCAGCAGCACCGAGCCCAGCGTCACCACCGCCTGCGCCTCGTCGGTCTGGCCGCCGCCCGAGCCCACCAGCAGCAGCGTGCCGATCGGCGAGAGCGCGTACCCCAGCAGCACGCCCAGGCCGCCGCCCACCAGGCTGAGCACCAGCGCCTCGATCAGAAACTGCTGCAGAATATCGCGCTGGCGGGCGCCCACCGCCTTGCGCAGCCCGATCTCGCGCGTGCGCTCAGTCACGCTCACCAGCATGATGTTCATGATACCGATGCCGCCCACCAGCAGCGAGATGCCGGCCACCGTGCCCAGGAAGGCGTTGAACCCGATCACGATCGCGCCGATCTGCTGCGCGATGTCCTCGAGGTTGAAGACGGTGAAGTCGTTCGGTTGGTAGGTGAGCCGGTGCCGCTCGCGCAGCAGCTCGGTCACCTCGCGGATGGCCGGCTGCACCAGCTCGCGGCTGCGCGCCTGCACGACGATCTCCGACACATCCACCCGGCGGTCGAACTCGTTGCGGAACAGCCAGCTGCGCGCCGTCCGGTAGGGCACGTACACCTGCCGCTGCGGGTCGCCGGCGAACCCCGGCTTAGTCGAGAGCACGCCCACCACCTCGAAGGCCACGCCGTTGATGGTGATGCGCTCCCCGACGGCCAGCGCGGGGGTGCCGTAGAGGCGCTCGGCCACCCGCAGGCCGATCACGGCGACGCGGGCGCGGGCGGCCTCCTCGTCCTCGGTGTAGTAGCGCCCGGCGGCGAGCGTGTTCGCGGTGATCGAGAAGTAGGACGGCTCCGCGCCCGTGAGCCCGTAGCGCCCACGCTCGCGCCCCGCCGCGACATTGGCCTGGTCGTTGACGATCACCGCCGCCACCGCGCCCACCGATGGCGCGCGGCCGCTGCTGCGGATCGCCTCGGCGTCCGCGGCGGTCAGCTGGGGCGGCTGCTGCACATCCGCCCGCCGGCTGTCGGTGCCGGGGAAGATGTAGAACGCGCCGGCCCCGAGCTTGTTCAGCTCATTCTCCAGGAAGGCGCCGTAGCCGTTGCCGAACGCCAGCAGCGCGATCACCGAGCTGACGCCGATGATGATGCCGAGCATCGTCAGCACCGAGCGCAGCTTGTTCACGCGCAGCGAGTTGAGCGCCAGCCGTATCGACTCTATGAGATTCATAGACGGATGCCTTGTATCTCCCCGGCCGGGAGACGAGGCGGGCGGGCTGGCCCGAGCACCCCGTCACCCGGCCAGGCTCGTCACCCTGTCACACCTCTACCGGCGCCCGAGCCTCCGCCAGCTGCTGCTCGACCCACTCGTCCGCGGAGATCAGCCCGTCGCGCACGTGGATGATGCGCCGCGCGTGCTGGGCCACCTCCGGGTCGTGCGTCACCAGGATCACCGTGATGCCGCGCTCGCGGTTGAGCCGCTGGAAGATCGCCATGATCTCCGCGCCGGTCTTGGTGTCGAGCGCCCCGGTCGGCTCGTCGGCGAGGATGATGCGCGGGTCGTTCACCAGCGCCCGCGCGATCGCGACGCGCTGCTGCTGGCCGCCCGAGAGCTCGTTCGGCTTGTGGTGGAGCCGATCCCCCATGCCCACCGCCTCCAGCGCGGCCCGCGCGCGCGCCTGGCGGTCGCCCTTGCCGCCGTAGAGCATCGGCAGCTCGACGTTGCGCAGGGCGCTGGTGCGGGGCAGGAGCATGTACTGCTGGAACACGAAGCCGATCTTCTGGTTGCGGATCGCCGCCAGCTGGTCATCGTTCAGCTCGCCGACATCGACGCCGTCCAGCAGGTAGGTGCCCGAGGTCGGCTGGTCCAGACAGCCCAGGATGTTCATCAGCGTGCTCTTGCCGCTGCCGGAGGGGCCCATGATCGCCACCATCTCGCCCGCCTTGATCGTCAGCGAGACGCCCCGCAGCGCCTGGACCTCCACATCGCCCATCTGGTACGTCTTGACCAGGTTCTCAACTTGTATCAACGGGCTCATTGGCACCTCAACCATACGCGATGAGTGTGCGTGGTACGGAGTGCGGAGCGCCGCCGCTCCGCACTCCTAGGACACACTACCCACCCGTGACGTTGACATTCAAGGTCCGCACCACGTCCGGCACCAGCACCTGGTCGCCGGGCTTGAGGCCGCTGATCACCTCGACGCTCTCGGTGTTGCTCAGGCCGAGCGTCACCGGGCGCCGCTCGCCGGGCTGCCCCGGCTGGACCTGGGCGCCGGGCGCGGCCGGGACGTAGACGAAGCTCTGGCCGTTCTCGGACTGGATCGCCCGCCGCGGCACCAGCACCACGCCCTCCTTACGCTCGGTGATGATCTGCACGGTCGCGGTCATGCCCGGCAGCACCTCCGATGTTACCTCGTCCAGCTGCACCGTGACCTGGTAGGTATTCGTGCCGCGCTCGGTCCTGGTCGCCAGCGGCTCGATCGTCGTGACCGTGCCGGTCAGCTCCTGGTCGAGCATCGCGTCCAGCGCGATCGTCACCTTCTGGCCCGGCTTCACCTGGGCCACGTCGAGCTCGTCCACCGGCACGTCGATGTGGAAGCTGCTCAGGTCCACCAGCGCCACGACCGAGTTCTGGCCGGCCTGCTCGCCGACCCGCAGGCTCACCCGCGCCACGGTCGCGTCGAATGGCGCGGTCAGCGTGGTGCGCGCGAGCGCGCGCTCGGCCTCCTTCACCGCAGCCTCGGCGCGCGCCACATCGGCCTCGGCCCGCGCCAGCGCCTGCGGGTCGGCGCCCTTGGTCAGCTTCTCCAGGCCGGCCTGGGCGATGTCGACCGCCGCCTGCGCCGCAGCAAGATCGCCCGCCCGGTCGCCGCCGGTCAGGCGGTTCAGCTCCGCCTGCGCCGCGGCCACGGCCGCGCGCGCCTCGGCCAGCTGGTCCGGATCGGCGCCGGCCATCAGCTTGTCGTACGCCGCCTGGGCCGCCGCGAACTGCTGCTCGGCCTCCTGGATGCCGGTCACCTCCGCCTGGCGCGCGGCGTCGTAGTTGACCTGCGCCCGCTGCACCGCCACCTCGGCCGCCTTCAGCTGGGCCTCGGCCGCCACGAAGGCGTCGTAGTACTGCTGGCGCTGCGTGTTGTTCAGCTTGTTCTTGATCTCCTCGCCGTTCGGTCCGCGCGTCTTCGGGTTCGTCGGGTCCTGGCCGGTCTCGTTGACGAATTCCCAGTTCTGCTTCGCCGTCGCGTAGGCGCTCTGGGCCTGAGTCAGCTCGGTCACCGCGCGCTGCAGCTCAAGCTCCGCGCTGGTCTTGGCGGCGGAGAGGCTGTCGCGCTGGGCCTGGAGCGCCGCCTGCGCCCGCTGGAGCTGCGCCTCGGCATCGCGCCGGTCGACGTCCTTCGGCCCGGCCTCCAGCTGCGCCAGCCGCGCCTGCGCCTGCTCCAGGCGCGCCCGCGCGGCCGCGATGTCGGCGTTGGTGACCTGCGCCTGCACCTGCCGGAAGCGGGCCTGCGCCTCGGCCAGGCGCGCCTCGGCCTCCTTGATCTCCTCGGGCGTCGCGCCGCCGGCCACATCCTCGTAGTTCGCCCGCGCCTGCGCCAGGTCAGCCTGGGCGCGGGCCAGGGCCAGCTCGGCGTCGGTCGGGTCGATGCGCGCCAGGGGCTGCCCGGCGGTTACCTTATCGCCCGGCTTCACGAGCACCTCGGTGACGATGCCATCCGGAGCGGCGAAGCGCAGCTCGGCCTGCGCGCGTGGCTCGACGCTCCCGGTGGCGCTCACCGTCGCGTCGATCGTGCCGGTCGTCGCGCTCGCCAGCTCCCAGCCGGGCGCAACCCCCGTCGCGGCTGTCGCCGCCCCACGCATGTTATTCAGCACCATCGCGGCGATCACGAGCACGATCAGAAGCACACCGATCACCAGCGGCCACCGACCGATCTGAGTGCGCCGGCGCCGCGTAGCGATTGTTGTCATAGTGTTCCTTTCCTCGCTGCTCTCGCAACCCAGTCGAGTATGCTAGAACGACTCAAGACATCGGGCGGCAGCACCGCTCGTGCTCTATCGGTGAATATATTCCGGCCGCCGCCCAGCACTCGATATACGATCTCAGATTGGCATTTGTTTCGATTCGATGTGTCCCAACATAAAATTTCGTCGCACCTAAATCTTTCACTCATTGTAGCCCGTGAGGGGCACGGCTGCCAACCGCCCTGAGACCGATCCCCGGCTCCGGGTGTCATCTCCGCATCAGGAACCCGTTAGCACGGCAAATGCTATAATCAGCTTCGGATAATGCGGCCGCGCGCTGCACTTCACGCCGCCCGAGAGGAGCCTGACTGTGCCGAAGTGGAGCGACTTCGGAAATATCTGGACGACCCTGCGCGACGTCGACGTCAACGCGATCCGTGAGGAGGCCGAGCGCCCGCTGCTCATCGCCATCGTCGGCCACGGCACGGCCCTCGCCGACCTCAGCCATCTCCTCAGCGTCAGCGAGGACCGCTACCCGGCGGCGGGCGCATCGCCGCTGAGCCTCACGGCCGTCGAGGAGGCCAGCCCCACCGACGCGCTGCGCAGCGCCGATCTGCTGATCTTCGCGATCGATACCCGGCGCAGCCTCACGCCAGCCGAGGCGACGGCCTTCGGGCGGCTCGACTCGCTCGCCCGCCCCTACGCCGTCGTGCTGCTCGGGCCTCCGGGCCCGCAGAGCGGGGCGCCGCTGCCGCCGACGATCGCGGCGCGCGCCATCACGCTCGTGGACCCGCAGGCGCTCGACGCCGCGGACCGCCTGGCGGAGGAGGTGCTGCGGCGCCTGCCCTCCGAGCTGCACCTGGCCGCCGCGCGCCGCCTGCCCGGCGTGCGCGCCGTCTACACGCGCGACCTGATCGGCTCGACGTCGTTCAGCAACGCAAGCTACGCCCTGGCGTCCGGCCTGCCCGAGCAGATCCCGATCCTCAGCGTGCCGTTCGCGGCCGCCGACATCGTCATCCTCACGAAGAACCAGGCGATGATGGTCTACCGCATCGCGCTGGCGTACGGCGCCCCGCCCGGCTTCCAGGAGCGCATCCGCGAAGTGCTGCCGGTGATCGGCGGCGCCTTCCTCTGGCGCCAGGTGGCGCGCAGCCTGGTGGGCCTGATCCCGATCTGGGGGCTGGTCCCGAAGGTCGCCGTCGCCTACGCCGGCACCTACACCACCGGCATCGCGGCGTGGCGCTGGTTCGAGCGCGGCGAGCTGGTCTCCGCCGATCAGCTGCGGCGCATCTCGGGCGAGGCGCTGGCGATGGGCCGCGCCCGCGCGGCAGAGATCATCGACCGGGCGCGCCAGGTGAGCGCCGGCGCGGCCGAGCAGGCCCGCACGAACAGCAGCGGCCTGTGGGCTTCGCTGCGCGAGCGGCTGCCGCGCCGCAGACAGCGCGAGCTGCCCTCCGACGGTCAGCCGGGGCCGGACGAGGACCGCGGCCAGCGGGCGAGTGACCGGACCCAGAAGTGACCGCATCATCAGGGCGGCACGCCCCTCCCCGGCAGCTGCCGGGCAGTCGAAACAGGCACGGAGAACTTGTGACTCACGTCGGAGGCCACGTGGAACGCTTCATCATCGAGGGCGGGCGCAGCCTGCACGGCAGCATCACGCCGGCCGGCAACAAGAACGCGGCGCTGCCTCTGCTCGCCGCAGCCCTGCTCACCGATCAGCCGATCACTCTGCACAACATGCCGATGATCACCGACGTCGCCACCAAGCTGGCGATGATGCAGCGTCTGGGCGTGAGCGTCGAGCGCAAGGGCGACCACAGCTGGGAGCTGCGCGCCGACCATATCAACGGCAATCACCCGGATCAGGCGCTGGCACGCAAGATCCGCACCTCGATCCTGCTGGCCGGCCCGCTGCTCGCCCGTCGCGGCCACGTGATCCTGCCGCGCCCCGGCGGCGACCAGATCGGCCGGCGCCGGCTGGACACCCACTTCCAGGCGCTGCGCGAGCTCGGCGCGTCGATCGAGATCACCCCCACCACCTACGAGATGCGCGCCGACCGGCTGCGCGGCGCGGATATCTTCCTCGACGAGATGAGCGTCACCGGCACCGAGCAGGCGATCCTGGGCGCGGTGCTGGCCGAGGGCACGACGACGATCGCCAACGCCGCCTCGGAGCCGCACATCCAGGAGCTCTGCCGCTGCCTCAACGCCATGGGCGCGCGCATCGAGGGCATCGGCACCAACCTGCTGACGATCGAGGGGGTCACGAGCCTCGGTGGGGTCGAGCACACGATCGGCCCGGACTACATGGAGGTGGTGTCGTTCATCGGGCTAGCGGCGGTGACCGGCTCCGAGCTGCGCATCGTCGGGGCGCGGCCGCGCGAGCACCGCATGAGCCGCATCGCCTTCCAGAAGCTCGGGGTGACTTGGCGCGACGAGGGGGAGGATATCGTCGTGCCGGCGCAGCAGGAGCTGACTGTCCAGAGCGATGCCCACGGGGCCATCCCGAAGATCGACTCGGCGCCCTGGCCCGGCTTCAACACCGACCTGCTGATCACCGCGCTGGTGGTCGCCACGCAGGCGCGTGGCACGGTGCTGATCCACGAGAAGATGTTCGAGAACCGCCTGGTCTTCGTCGACCGCCTGATCGCCATGGGGGCGCGCATCATCCTGTGCGACCCGCACCGCGCGGTGGTCGTCGGGCCATCGCGGCTCTACGGCGAGCACCTGAGCAGCCCGGATATTCGCGCCGGCATGGCGCTGCTGATCGCGGCGCTCTGCGCCGAGGGCCGCAGCGTGATCGACAACATCGGCCAGATCGACCGCGGCTACGAGCGGATCGACGAGCGGCTGCGCGCGCTGGGCGCCCACATCGAGCGCGTGCGCGAGTAGACAGGCGGCGCTAGCGCGAGAGGACGCGGTAGATCACCAGGGTCTGCTCGCCGTTGTGCTCGCGCAGCAGCACCTCCACATCGCGCTCCTCAACAAGCCCGCGGCTGAGAGGATCGAAGCCGCGCCGGCCCTCGAACTGGTAGAAGTAGACCTCGCCGTCGAGCGCGAACCCGCGCACCGCGCTGGAGCGCCCCATGACGCCGGGCGCAACCTCGATCACCGGGTCGCTCACCTCGCCGTTGACGCGCGAGAGCACCGCATCGCGCAGGAGATCGATCTGGGAGACGCGGCTCAGGGGTGTGAGCGGCTGCAGGAAGCTCAGCGCCGCAACCAGCGCCGCGCCGATCAGCAGCCCCTCAACTGCGAACAGCAGCCAGAAGAGGCGTATACCGGGGCGGCGGATCACCGGAGCGACGCGCTCTACCTGGATGGCGCCTGACACGCGTGCGTTGATCACTGCATATCCCCCTGGTATAATCGTCTACGTGTACGACCAACCTGTGCGTACGATGCTAGACCATTAAAATCTGAAATGCGATTGTAAGCTACTGACGCTCGACTGATACCCCTCTCCATATTTCGTCGGAGTTTCATGCAACTATCGCGCCACCGCTACAGCGCCGGCGTGTGACTCATGATTCGAACGTTGAAGCCGCAGCTATTCGTCTATCTCGCCGGCGCCATCGAGGGGCTGCTGCTAGCACGCCTGACCGCCCGCCTGTTCGCGGCGCGGCCGGACCACCCGGCCTTCAAGGCGCTTCTCGCCGTCACGGAGCCGCTCCGCGCGCCGCTGGCGGCGCTCGACACCGGCCAGCCGCAGTTCGGCGCGACGCTCGAGTATTCGACGCTGGTGATGCTTGTAGTGTTGCCCGCCCTGGCTGTACTGGTATGGCGTGTGCTGAGGAAAAGCAGCGGGGTACGTGCGGGGTACCGGTAACGAGCGCGGTCTGTCCCGGTTACGATCTATTGTAGCACAAGCGACCCTGGTAAGGAGGAACTTAGTGGATCCGCTTCAGCTCCTGATTCTCCTCGCCATCGCCGGGATCTGTGGGGCGTTCGCCGAGCTGATCGTGGCCTTCGACACACGCGGCATGATCACCATCCTGGTGTCGATCATCGTCGGCGTCGTCGGAATCTTCCTCGGCCGGGCGATCGCGGATATATTCCAGATCTCGCTGGTCGTCGTGCGCGTGGGGAATCAGCGCGTGGATCTGATCTGGACGATCGTCGGCGCGATCCTGGTCCTCGTCGTGCTGCGGCTGCTCCAGAGCGGCGGCCGCACGATCCTGAGCCGCCGCCCGACGTCGTGACCCCTAGGCGCGCAGCGCCGGCAGCTCGACCCGGAACGTCGTGCCGGATGGGCGGCTGCTGACGCTCAGGCGGCCGCCGTGCTGCTCGATGATCGTGTAGCTCACCGGCAGCCCCATGCCGCTCGCATCGCGCGGCGTCTGGTTGAACGGCTCGAAGAGGGTGCGCAGCTCCTCCTCCGCTAGCTGCGTGCCGCTGTCCGCAAACTCCACGACCACCAGCTCGCCCTGCCCGTCGCGCGCCGGCGCCGTGCCAGTCCGCACCACCAGGGTGCCGCCGGCCGGCATCGAGGCGCAGCACGCCAGCACGAGGTTCAGAAAGGCGTGCTTCAGGTGGGTGACGACGCCGCTCACGCGGGGCAGCGGCGTGGTCCACTCGCGCTGCACCGCCACGCCGGCCTCGCGCAGCTGCTGGTCGGCCGCCATGAGCACGCTCTCCAGCGCGGCGTGCAGCGAGACGGGGCGCATCCCCTCGCGCTCCGGCCGGGAGAGATCGAGCATGCGCCGCACGACGCCGATCAGCTGCTCGACCTCCTTCTGCGCCATGCTCAGGTAGCGCATGCGCTTGTCCTCGCTCAAGGAGTGGCTGATCAGCAGGTGCAGCGAGTTGGAGATCGCCTGCAGCGGGTTGTTCACCTCGTGGGCGATCGCCGCGGTGAGCCGCCCCATCCCCGCCAGCTTCTCGGACTGAGCGGCGCTGTACGACTGGGCGCGCTGCAGCGAGCCGCTCACCGCCGCGCAGACCGCCGCCATCAGCAGCAGGTCGTCGTCACACGGCTCCTGCGCGCAGCAGAGCAGCAGCACGCCCTTCATGTCCCCGCCGGCGAACAGCGGCCCGGCGACAAGCGCGCCCCCGCCGTTCGCTTCGGCCAGCGCCTGCTCCCAGGGCGCGAGTGAGGCGGGTGCATCTTCCACAACGTGCGCAAGCTGGAGCGCTCCGTTCGCGAGGGACAGGGCGCTCAGCCCGCCGGCGGGCAGGTCGGGCGGCAGCGGCGCGGGGGGAGGGGTGCCGAGCAGCACCTGGTGCGCCAGGCCGCGCGGCTCGCCGTGCCAGAGGAGCATGTAGCCGCGCGCGCCCGGCAGAAGCTGGGCCAGGTGCGGCTCGGCGCGCTCGAGGATGCACGGCACCTCGAGGAGCGGGGTCAGCGTCAGCGCCAACGCCGCGAGCTTCGCCAGACGGCTGGCATCCTGCGGAAGACGTCCGTCGTACCCATCAGACGCAACAGGCGGGATGGCGAGCAGATCGGCGCGTCCCACTGTTGTCCTGTGTGTCACGCGGCTCCCTCTGAGTAAGTACTAAGCGCCGTGCCGGCGGCGCAGCTCGCGCCAGATCGCCTCCAGCGGCACTCCCTGCTGCTCGAGCAGCACCAGACTATGGTAGAGGAGGTCGGACAGCTCCCAGGCCAGCTCGGACGGCGCCCCGTTCTTGGCGGCGATGATCACCTCAGCCGCCTCCTCGCCGATCTTCTTGCCGATGCGGTCCACTCCGCCGTCGAGCAGCTTCGTGGTGTACGAGCCGGCCGGCCGCTCAGCCGCCCGGCGGGCGATCACGTCGGCCAGCTCAGTCAGGATCTGGCTCGCGGGCGCCCGCTCCACCGGCGACCCGTCGAGCGCGCGGTGGAAGCAGCTCGGCTCGCCGGTGTGGCACGTCGGCCCGGCCGGCTCCGCGAGCACCAGCAGCGCGTCGCCGTCGCAGTCCTGCCGCAGCTCGACGAGCCGCAGCACGTTGCCCGAGGTCTCACCCTTCTGCCACAGCCTGCCCCGGCTGCGGCTCCAGAACGTCACCAGACCGCTCTCGGTCGTCTGCCGCAGCGCGTCCTCGTTCATATACCCCAGCATCAGCACTTCGCCGCTGCGGGCGTGCTGCACAATCGCGGGGATCAGGCCGTTGTCATCGAACTTCACGCCCGTACTCCGGTGAGCGCAAGTGCATCGTGGGGAGGCGGCAGCGCCGGGGCTGCCGCACAACACTGCACGCTGCGCCTAGTGTCGAAAATGCCTTCTTCCAGTGAACACCATCGCCATGCCCAGCCGGTCGGCCGCGGCGATCACCTCCTCGTCGCGCAGCGCCCCGCCGGGCTGGATCACGCACGTCGCGCCGGCCTCGGCCGCCACCTCGACGCCGTCGGGGAACGGGAACAGCGCATCGCTGGCGACCGCCGCGCCCTGCAGCGAGAGGCCGCTGGCGCGCGCCTTGATCACCGCGACCCGCGAGCTGTCCACGCGGCTCATCTGGCCCGCGCCGATGCCGAGCGTCCGATCGGCGGCGGCGTAGACGATCGCGTTCGACTTGACGTGCTTGCAGACCCGCCAGGCGAAGCGCAGCGCCCGCAGCTCGTCGTCGGTCGGCGCGCGCTTCGTGACGACCCGCAGCTCCTCCTGATCGAGCGGGGCGCGGTCCGGCTCCTGGACCAGCACGCCGCCGGGGACGCTGTGGAGCAGCAGGGGCGTGCGCCGCCCGCCGGAGCCCTGCTCCTGCGAGACGGGGCGCAGCGCGCGCATCAGGCGGCGGTTCTTCTTCTTTTTCAGCAGGGCCAGCGCCTCGGGCGTGAACTCCGGCGCGATGATGATCTCGGAGAAGATCTCGTCGATCGCCTGCGCCAGCGGCAGGTCCAGCGGGGCGTTCAGCGCGATGATCCCGCCGAACGGCGCGTCGCGGTCGGTGGCGAAGGCCTTCTCCCAGGCCTCCAGCCCGGTCGCGCCCAGCCCGACGCCGCAGGGGTTGGTGTGCTTCACGATCGCCAGCGCGACCCCCTCGGAGCGGGGGAACTCCTCGACCAGCTCGGAGACGGCGGCGATATCGAGGATGTTGATGTACGAGAGCTCCTTGCCGTGCAGCTGCTCGAAGAACTGCCCGAAGTCGCCGTAGAGCGCGGCGCGCTGGTGCGGGTTCTCGCCGTAGCGCAGGTCCTGCGCCTTCGTGAAGGCCAGCGGCAGCGTCGGCGGGAAGGGGTCATCGGCCAGGTAGGCGGCGATCGCGGCGTCGTAGGCCGCGGTGTGGGCGAAGGCCTTGGCCGCGAGCCGGGCGCGCAGCTCGGACGTCACGCTCCCGTCGCGCAGCGCCGCCAGCACCGTCTCGTAGTCGGCCGGGTCCACCACCACCAGCACCGACGGGTGGTTCTTGGCCGCCGCGCGCACCAGCGTCGGGCCGCCGATGTCGATCTGCTCGAGCGCCTCGTCGCGGGTGACATCCGGCCGGGCGACCGTCTGCGCGAACGGGTAGAGGTTCACCACCACCAGGTCGATCGGCGCGATGCCGTGCTCGGCCAGCGCCTCCATGTGGGCCGGCAGGTCGCGCCGGGCCAGGATCCCGGCGTGGACCGCCGGGTGCAGGGTCTTCACGCGCCCGTCGAGGATCTCGGGGAAGCCGGTCAGCTCGCTGACCGACCGGACCGGCACGCCGGCGCTCGCCAGATGGCGCTGCGTGTTGCCGGTGGAGAAGAGCTGCCAGCCGAGCTCGGCCAGGCCGGCGGCGAAGGTCTCGACGCCGCGCTTATCGCTCACGCTCAGTAACGCGCGCACGCACACCTCTCAGTTCAGGATGTACGCGGTGCGGTGCTGCGGCACCTGCCGCGGAGAGAGCTTCCGGGGAGGCGACGCTTCCCCAGACCCCACTGCGGGTGCGGGCGGCACGACCGCGTATCTTCGCGTCAGTTCAAGAAATGACCCCACCCTGGGCGACGGGCGGGGTCGGCTCGGCTGAACCATTATACCGCAGTCAGGCGAGGCTGCTGAAGACCTGATCGACCAGCGAGCGTATCTCGGCCAGCGGCTGGCGCACGCGGCTGGCGCCGAACGCGCGCGTGGCGGCGGTCTCGAACAGGTCGAGCGCGTTCGAGAGCTGGTCGGCGGTGGCCGTGTCCTGGTCGCGCACGCCGGCGCGCTCGTAGGAGTCGTACAGGAGGGCGCGGGCCGAGGTGCCGAGGGCGCTGAGCACGATGCGCTCGATCTCCGGGAACAGCGACTCCGACAGGCTGACCTCGCGCTTCTCGATCAGGCCGCTGCTCAGCAGGCGGGCGATGATCTCGCAGGTGCGCACCTCGCCGAGCCCGCTGCGCTGGGCGATATAGCCGACGGTGTTCTTGCCGTTGACCATCGTCAGCACGCGCCACTCATCGGCCTCGAGGCTGATCTCGCTGCCCGTCGCGGCCGGGTTCGGCACCAGGCGCGGGATCATCGAGAGCGAGGGGACCTGCTCCTGGATCTTGGCCCAAGCGTCCTGGCGCATGATCCCTTCCATGATGATCATCTCGTTGCTGACGGTGATCGTCGGCGTGTCGAGCTGGACATCTTCATGGAAGCGGAACGGGCCGGAGCTGAAGGTGAAGAAGGTGTAGGCCGCCTCCAGCGGCGGGAGGTTGCCCAAGCGCGCGCCGATAATCCGGCCGTCGCGGAAGTAGAGCCAGCCCTCGAGCTGCTGCTGGCCGCGGCGGCCCTTCAGGTTGACCGCGCCCGTCTTCTTGCTGAGGTCAACCAGCTGGATGATATCGGTGAGCGGGAACTCGCTCAGGTCGCCTGCGAGAGCCATAGCAAGGTATCTCCAGGTCGCACGGCGCGTGCGCGGCGTGTGCTTGAAGCGGGCTAGAGCTTGCTGATCACAAGCTTCGAGATCGCCTTGAGCGTATCGAACACGCCGCCGCCGTTGGTGGCGGTGGCCTCGAAGCGCTGCCAGTGCAGGGTGTTGAGGTACTTATCGAGCGTCGCGACCGGCAGCGCGCCGGGCACGTCGCGCTTGTTGTACTGCAGCACCACCGGGAAGTCCTGGAACTTCTTGTTCTGCTTGGTGATGTTCACCGCAAGCTCGCGCAGGCTGCGGATGTTCTCCTCGAGCTTGTGGCGCTGCGAGTCGGCGACGAACACCACGCCATCGGCGCCGTTGAGCACCGCGACGCGCGTGCGCTCGTAGAGCACCTGGCCCGGCACCGTGTAGAGATGGAAGCGCGTCTGGAACCCGCGCACCTTGCCGAGGTCCAGCGGAAGGAAGTCGAAGAAGAGCGTGCGCTCGGTCTCGGTGGCGATCGAGAGCAGCTCACCCTTCGCGTCCTTCGGTACCTGGCTGTGGATGTACTGCAGGTTGCTCGTCTTGCCGCTCATGCCAGGGCCGTAGTAGACGATCTTGCAGTGTATCTCACGCGCGGCGACGTTGATCAGGGCCATAGGTCCTCTCGCGTACCATGGGTTGCGATTCTACGGAGCTGTACGCATGCCGTGGGCGACGACAGGAGGGCGCACTCAGTCGCGGAACAGCAGGTCGATGGTGTCCTCCATCGATGTCCGGAAGGACGATCCAAGGACATCATCGCGCGCCTTCTGCTGCTCGCGCACGCGCTCGAGCACCAGGCCGAGCTCATCGGTGGCCTTCTTCGTCAACACCTTGACGAGGCCGATGTGGGTGCCCTTGTTGAAGATGATGCAGAGGATCCACTGATCTTCGATCAGCGCGATGAAGATATTCTCGCGCACGCCCTGGGTGAAGAGCTGGCGGAAGTCCTTCTCGCGCAGCAGCTTGGCCACCTCACGCGAGGAGGCGAAGGTGCCGGCGATCAGCGCCCCGAGCGCGGTGATATCCTGCCGGTTCGCATCGCCCTGCGAGGCGATCACCTGGCCGCTCTTGTCCAGCAGCAGGATGTAGTTGCCGCCGGTGTCCTCGGCCAGCCGCGCCAGGCACTCCTCAATGACCCTGACCTCCTCGATCGGCACGATCTGACTGGTCAGCTGTGGATCCATCATCACCCTACCTTGTCTGCGAGTGTGGGACGAGACGTGAGCGAGCCAACGCTATCAGAACGGCATTATAGCACAGCGACCGTCGCCCGGCCGGGCAGCCTGCGCGCGGGCCAGCGCCCCAAGCCGCGTGCGCCACCGCCAGAGCTGCCGAGGCAGTACGCCTGCCTCGGCTCCTCATTATACTATACCTGCTCGTTGTGCTTCTGTTCGAAGCGGTAGCAACCGCATAACAGCCGGCACCACTAGCCCTCGGTTCCGTTGTTGCTTCGCTCGCGCTCTTTCGGCGGTCGCCCGGTACGAATGTTGCGCAGGGAGTGGATGGTGGCCGCCAGCGCCCGGTCCGCCCAGCCGTAGATCGTCGGCCTGCTCTTGCGCAGGTCATCGGCGATCTGCGTCACATTCGTGCGGTACTCGGGGTCGAAGGTCGCGAGGTTGATACGCGCTGAGGCGACGATCTGCAGGATCTCTTCCTCCGTCAGGTCATGCTCGCGAATCAACTTCTTGGCCCGCTTGCTGCTGAGATCGAGCCGCATACGTCGCTCCTTGAACGAGGCGTTCTGCCGTGGCACCCTGCGCGGTCGTACGTGGGTAGACGCGACGGAGGTGTAATGCTTTATTATCATAGCACACCCCCCAGGTGCTGTCGAGTCCTATTTGTAAATAGTAATTGCAGAGCCCAGGGTGAAGGCAGCGATGGTACTGCGGTAGAACGGCGCTGCAGAGGCAGGAACACATCGGTGCGCATGAACAATCGCCGGAGGGTGGGGGACGGCGCCACCTGCGCGGCGGAGGCGCGGATTGTAAATCTTAACAGCGCCGGGAGCCGCAAGAGGCGTGAGTGTAAAAGTTTGTGCCGGGCAGCGGGCGGCGGCCCAAGGCAGGCGGGGCGCGCCAACGATGAAGGCCGGCCACATTCCCGCTCGGGGCGGAAACGTGGCCGGCCGCCTACCCCCGTTGGCCTAGCCCTAGGCCGGCCGACCTCTTAGTTGGCGTTCACCTGGACGCTGATCTTGCGCGGCTTGACCTCCTCGGCCTTCGGGATCTCGAGCCGCAGCACGCCGTTGTTCAGCGTGGCCTGGATCTCATCGGACCGAACCTGGTTCGGCAGGGCCAGCGAGCGGGCGAACGAGCCGAAGCGGCGCTCGACGCGGTGGAAGTTGCGCTTCTTCTCCTCCGTCTCCTGCCGCACCTCGCCCTTGATCGTCAGCACGCCGTTCTCGACGGTGACCTCAAGGTCCTCGGGCCGCAGCCCGGGCACGGCCGCCTCGACGATGTAGGAGTCATCGGTCTCGCTGATATCCACCGCCGGCACGAAGCTGCCGTTGCGGGTCAGGATCGGGCGCACGAAGCTCTCCTCGAACAGCTGGTTCATGGCCTCGCGCAGGGAGAGCATCTCCTGGTACGGGTCCCAGCGTGTCAGAGTCGACATACTATGCACCTCCTGTGAAGGTAGCGATCTCATCGGCGTAGGGGGCGGAGTGCTGATCCTCCGCGCCCCTCGTTTCTGTTGTGGAGTATACATTCGCTGTGTTAGAATGAAGTCTGTACCGCGTTAGAACGACGTTAGAGCCACTTTCGCCGTCAAGCGGGCGGCCCGCCTCAGGCTGTGACGTGGCCGGGCGCACCGCCCGGGCAGACAGGAACATGACAGCAGGAACCGACCAGCGACTGCGCCAGCGCGAGTCGCTGCTGCAGATCAGCCGGGCGCTCACCGCCCAGCTCGACCTCGGCAGCGTGCTCAACCTGGTGATCGAGTTCGCCGTCGAGCTGCTGGCGGGCACCTCGGGGCTGATCGCGCTGCGCGAGGAGGACGGCCTGATCCACGTGCGCGCCGCCGCCGGCCTGCCGCGCGACATCTGGCCGGCGTTCACGCAGCTGGTCAACACGCCGCTCGAGGACCGGCGCATGCTGAGCCAGCGGCTGCGCGAGGTCTCGGCGGACACCGGGCTGCCGCTGCGCCACATGAGCGCCCTGCCGCTCGTGTACCTGCAGACGACGGTGGGCGTGATCTACGTCTTCCGCGCCGCGCTGAACGTCGGCTTCACCGCCGAGGAGCAGGAGCTGCTGACGGCGTTCGCCGACCAGGCGGCGATCGCGGTGAGCAACGCGCGCCTGTACCAGAGCGTGCTGCGCGAGAAGCAGCAGCTGGACGCGCTGATCGAGCACTCGGCCGACGGCGTGATGATCATCGACAGCCGCTGGCGGATCACGACCTTCAACCAGACCATGGAGCAGCTCACCGGCTGGCCGCGCGAGGAGGCGATCGGCCGCCCGTGCGCCGAGGTGCTGGGCATCCGCTCGCCGCAGGGCGTCAACATCTGCCTGGTGGACTGCCCGCTGCAGCGCAACCCGCCGCAGTCGAACCCGCTCGTCGAGGGGTGGATCACCACGCGCGACGGGCGCCGCCTGTACGTGCAGAGCCGCTACGCGGTGCAGCGCGGCCCGTCGGGGGAGTTCGCCGGCGCGCTCGCGAACGTGCGCGACATCACCGAGCAGAAGATCGAGGAGGAGATGCAGAACACCTTCATCTCGGTGATCTCGCACGAGCTGAAGACGCCGGTGAGCATCATCAAGGGCTACGCCGAGACCCTGGCGCGCGAGGACGCTAACTGGGACCAGGAGACGCTGCGCGAGGGGCTGAAGGTGATCATCGAGGAGGCCGACCGGCTGGCGAAGCAGATCGGCGGGCTGCTGGAGATCTCGCGGCTGCAGGCCGACGGGATGCGCCTCGAGCTGTCCGAGTGGGCGCTGCCCCCGCTGGCCGAGCAGGTCGTCCAGCGCTTCGCGTCCCAGGCGGGTGAGGCGTTTGAGTTCGAGCTGCGCATGCCCGACGACCTGCCCGCGGTGTACGCCGACTACGAGCGCACGCGGGCGGTGCTCGAGAACCTGCTGTCCAACGCCGTCAAGTACAGCCCGGACGGCGGGCGGATCCGCGTCGCGGCGCGCGCCGACGACCGCATGGTGATCGTCTCGGTGAGCGACCAGGGGATCGGGATCGCGCCCGAGGACCAGGCGCGCCTGTTCCAGCGCTTCTACCGGGTGGACAACCGGCTGCGCCGCGAGACGCAGGGGGCCGGGCTGGGGCTGTTCCTGGCGCGGCTGATCGTCGAGGCGCAGGGCGGGCGGATCTGGGTGGAGAGCCAGCCAGGGCGCGGCTCGCGCTTCTCGTTCACGCTGCCGCAGGCGACCCCGCGGCTCGAGGACCAGGAGCAATCCGCATCTGAGCCCCAGGTTCAGACGAGCGCTACCCACGGCCACGAGCAGCCGCGCGGGCTGCTGACGGACGAGGGGGGGAAGGGTTAGGATTCACGTATAGAGGGGCTAGAGGCGAAAGGTTACGGATCGGCCCCGCGCTGCTCACGGCGATTCTAACCCTTCACCTCTAAGCCATAAGGCAGTGATATGTCCGAGCTACGCGACAAGCTAGTTCTGGTGGTAGACGACGAGCCGCGCATGGTCAACTTCATGCGCATGAACCTGGAGCTGGAGGGCACGCGGGTGATCACCGCGTCCAACGGCCGCCAGGCGCTCGAGAAGGCGCGCGACGAGATGCCGGACATGGTGCTGCTCGACATCATGATGCCGGGCATGGACGGCTTCGAGACGCTGCGGCGCCTGCGGCAGTTCTCGCAGGTGCCGGTGATCATCCTCACCGCCAAGGACGAGGAGGAGGACCGCATCCGCGGGCTGGAGCTCGGCGCGGACGACTATATCGGCAAGCCGTTCAGCCACCGCGAGCTGGTGAGCCGCATGCGCGCGGTGCTGCGGCGCCACTACACCCCGCCGCCCGCCCCGCAGACCACGGTGGTGGTGGACGATCGGCTGACGATCGACTTCGCGCGGCGCGAGGTGCTGGTGAACGGCGAGCGCGTCAACCTGCGCCCGACGGAGTACCGCCTGCTCTACCACCTGGTGCAGAACGCCGGCTACGTGATGACCCACGAGCAGCTCCTCACGCGGGTGTGGGGCCCCGAGTACCGCGACGAGACCCACTACCTGCGCCTGTACGTCACCTACCTGCGCCAGAAGATCGAGGAGGACCCGGCGAACCCGAAGTACATCCTCACCGAGCGCGGGGTGGGGTACCGGTTCGTGGACTTTGCGAAGGGAAATCAGTAGCCATCCGTTATGTCGACTTTTGTCTGACGACTACGGCGACTGACACCAGCGGCGACTGACTTCCGACGAGACTGACTTCCGGCGGCGAAGCACGCACACGCGCTGCACGGCGGCCTGGTCCGCGCCCGCTGGATGGACCTGGGGAGGCGAAGCCTTCCCAGAAATTCCCGCTTTCAGCCGCTCTGCGGCGGAGAACAGCGTCCGCTGGCGGGCCATAGGCCCACCACACCTCCCCGGAAGGAGGCCAGGCGGCACTCGGCGCAGCGACGCGCTGCGCCGAGTGCCGCCCACACCTATGCTCGCAGCGATTATCGTCTGGCTGATAAACCTCTTCCGATCGATACGCAACCTGTGGCGCGCGCTGCTGCGGCGGCGGGTGGACTACGTGCGCATACGCCTAGTGGGCGGCCTCCCGGAGTTCACCGACGCCGTCCGGTGGTGGCAGCGGCGCTTCCTCGGGGCGCGCGCGCCGCTCAGCATGCAGGAGCTCCGCCGCGCCCTCGAGCGCATCGCGGACGACCCGCACGCGCGTGGCGTCCTGCTGCACATCGACGGGCTGCAGGCCGGCTGGGCGACGCTCCAGAGCCTGCGCGACGAGCTCGCGCGCTTCCGCGCCGGCGGCAAGCGCGTCGTCGCCTACCTGGTCACGCCCGACACCCCCGGCTACTACGCGGCCTGCGCCGCCGACACGATCCTGCTGCCGCCGACGGTGTTCTTCTCGGTGCTCGGGGTGCGAGCCACGGTGCAGTTCCTCAAAGACGCGCTGGAGAAGATCGGCATCTCCGCCGAGGTGACCGCCGTCTCGCCCTACAAGTCAGGCGGGGACACGCTGGCGCGCTCGGATATCTCGCCCGAGGCGCGCGAGCAGCTCGAGCGCCTGCTCGACCAGCGCTTCGAGGAGCTGGTGCGGGCGATCGCAGCGGCGCGCGGCATGGAGGAGGACGCCGTCCGGGCACTGATCGACGGGGCGCCGTACAGCGCTCCGGCTGCGCTGGAACACGGCCTGGTGGACGGGCTGTGCTACGAGGACGAGCTGGAGCAGCGCCTGTCCGCGGAGCGCACGACGAGCGCGGAGAGCGCGAGCGGAGGCACGGCGCCCCCCGCGGACCGGGAGCGGCTCATCATCCGCGACTGGGAGCAGGCGCAGCGGGCGCTGCGCATCCCGATGGCGCGGCTGGCGCGCCGGATGGTCGGCGTCGTCACGGTCGAGGGCACGATCGCCAGCGGGCACAGCCGGAGCCTGCCGCTGCCCATCCCGCTGCTCGGCGGGCGGATCGCCGGCGCCGAGAGTGTGGTCCAGGCGCTGCGCCAGGCGGAGCGGAACCGCAGGGTGGCGGCGGTCGTGCTGTACGTGAACTCGCCGGGCGGCGCGGTGCTCGCCTCGGACCTGATGTGGCGCGAGGTGCTGCGGGTGCGGCAGACGAAGCCGGTGGTGGTGGCGATGGGCGACGCGGCGGCCTCGGGCGGCTACTACATCAGTGCGCCGGCGTCCGCGATCGTCGCCCAGCCGGGCACGGTCACCGGAAGCATCGGCGTGTTCATGCTGCGGCCGGTGCTGGAGGATGCGCTGGAGCGGGCGGGGGTCAACACGGTGGCGCTGAGCCGCGGCGCGAACAGCGGCATGCTGGACCCCAGCTGCGCGCCGACGGAGAGCGAGCGCGCCGCGGTGCGCGCGATGGTCTTCACGTTCTACGAGGACTTCAAGCGCCGGGTGCGCGAGGGGCGCGGGCTGCCCAAGGAGCGCCTCGAGCCGATCGCCGGCGGCCGGGTCTGGCTCGGCCGGGAGGCGCTCGAGCTAGGGCTGGTGGACCAGCTGGGCGGCCTGCCCGAGGCGGTGCTCAAGGCCCAGGAGCTGGCCGGGCTCCCGGCCGACCGGCGCGCCCCGCTGCTGCTCGTGCGCGGCGGCCGCGAGCCCCTGCCGCCGCAGCCGTTCCCGGCGGGGGCGGCCGCGGCGCTGGCCGGCGAGCTGGCCGAGCTGCGGAGGCCGCAGCTGTGGGCGCTGATGCCGTTTGAGGCGCTGTAGCGGGCGCCAGGGGCTGCGCGCCCCTGGACCCCCGCCGGGACTTGCTGCCCCCGGACCCCGCAAGCGGTGTGTTTCTGTCCGGCGCGCCGGTGGCGCATGCCTCTGCACACCGGCGTCCGTTATCCATCTCAGGCCGTGCCGGCCGCAATCGCGGTGCCGCTGCGCGCGGCTGGCGCCAGGGGCTCCGCGCCCCTGGACCCGCGGCAGGGG
>ERZ777003.541-NODE-541-length-70960-cov-15.226627_pt1 | contig 70960 bp, 62 predicted proteins | sample MGYA00374956_ERZ777003 | MGnify/ENA primary metagenome ERZ777003 (study PRJEB29302, sample SAMN06268252) | bioreactor metagenome | isolation source: Joint BioEnergy Institute, California, USA | place: USA:Joint BioEnergy Institute, California, USA | collected...
AGAACTGAGAACCAAGAACTGAGGACTCAGAACTGAGAACCCAGAACCAAACGTTGCGCCATGCGCGTTCTTGGTTCTGGGTTCTCGGTTCTTGGTTCTAATGAGGGAAGGTGGCGTACTGCGTAGCCTCGGCCCCGAAGGCGTACACCGCCCCCTCGCCGTGGAGCAGCACCAGGGTGGCGCCGCTGCCGAAGCGCTGTACGGTGGCGCGCTCGGGGCGCTCGGGCTCTGTGCCGAAGCCGGGGCTCTCGGGGCCGCGCCGGAAGTTCTCGAAGTAGACCTTGCCGAAGCCGCGCCGGGGCGGGAAGACGTTGGGCTGCGTCTGCGGGAAGTAGTCCACCGGGTCCACCCCTTCCTGCCAGCGGTCGTCGAAGCGCTGCTGCACGGTCGGGTTGCCGGGGCGCACCGACGAGCGGTACGCGACGAAGATGTCCTTCCCGCCGCCGCCCAGGTCCACCCAGATGAAGATGCCGTTGCTGGTGCGCTGCACCGCCGCCGGGACGTCCGGGTACGCCTCAGAGGGGCAGCCGAGCCACTCGCGGAACGGCACGCGCTCAACGGCCGCCCGCAGCGGCTCGACCACCGCGACCTCGCATGTGTCGGGCCGCGCCATGGCGCGCACCTCGGCGCCGAGCCGCCCCAGCAGCACGTGGTAGGGCGGCGCGTTCTCGGGGTGGTGCTCCATGCGCCGGCGCTCGAAGTACTGGACTGTGCCGGTCCAGTTCTCGACCGTCTCCTGCATGGGCTCGCTGATCGGGTAGCCGAAGCGCTCCAGGCCGCCGTTGCGGCGCCAGTAGCTCAGGAACGGCTCGCAGAGGCTGTGGCGCGTCTCGGGGAAGTAGGCGCAGCCGGGCGGCGGGGCGTTCACCTGCGGCAGGCTCCACCAGTCGATCCCGCGCAGCTCGAGGTAGCGGGCGCCGAGACGCCCGGCCATCACCCCCTCGGCGCCGTGGTCCTCGAGCCGGTCGCGCTCGAACCACTGGGTTGGGCCGACCCAGCGGTGCTCGACCACCTCGTTCGGCACCAGCGGCCCGATCGGGTAGCCGAAGACCGCCAGGCCGCCGTTGCGCTCCCAGTAGTCCAGGAACGGCCCCGAGATGCAGTAGCCGGTTTCGGGGAAGCAGCGCGTGCGGTCCTGGGCGGCCGCCGGCGCCGGGAGGGCGGCGAGCGCGCTCAGCACGAGCAGCGGCGCCAGCCAGGATATGCGGGGCGCTCTGAGCCTCATTGCGACACCTCCGTCGCCGTCGGCGCGGCTCTCTGGTGCGGGCGCCGGGCCTGCGCCCAGCCGGTGGGCCCCGCCGACGCTTAAGCCGGAACTCGTCGGACGCCACATATGATACAGGAACTCGGCGGTCTCCGGCTGAGGCGCGGGGGCGCGCAGCATTGCCTTGACAAACTTTCAACGTCTGGAGTACTATGCGTGCGAGCACTGATTTCAGTCTGCACAAGGCGCCGTCCAGCGTCGGTCGTCGCTTCTACGAACGCAGCGGCCCTGAGGGTTGTTGCGTCCGTTGCTTTTGCTCCTCGCTTACCCACGGCGCGGCGATCTGGCGCGCAAGTCCCCGGCCACGCTGCGGCGAAAGGAACGCTCTGTGAAAATCTCTGGTACCTACACCATCGACGCCCCACGCGATGCCGTGTGGGCTGCGCTGAACGACATCGAAGTTCTCGCGCGTGTGGTGCCGGGCTGCGAACGCCTGGACCAGGTCGGCGAGAACGAGTTCGAGGGCACGGTCAAGATCGGCATCCAGGCGATCCGCGGGACCTACAACGGCAAGATCCGGCTCGAGGACATCCAGCCCCCGGTTCACTACAAGCTGGTGGCGAGCGGCAAGAGCGCCAACGGCGTGGTCGATGGCGTGGGGACGGTGGACCTCGAGGAGCAGGATGGCAAGACTCTCCTGCGCTACAGCGGCGACGCGCAGATCGGCGGCGTGCTGGCTAGCGTGGGGCAGCGGCTGATCGAGGGCGCGAGCCGCCAGCTGATCAACCAGTCGCTGAAGGCGCTGGCCCAGCAGGTGGCGATCCGCACCGGGAAGGAGGCCGCGCCCGCGCCCGCCGCCCCGGCGACGGCGCCTGCAGCAAGCGGCCCGGCTCCGGCGCCAACGCCGGCCGAGCTCCCGGCGGAGGCTGAGGCCGCGGCTCCGACCGGGGGCGGCGCCGCAGCTCCGGCCGGCAACGGCGTGTCATCTGCCGCGCGAGCGGCGGCCGAGCCCTCCGCGGCGGCCACGGGCGAGGCGCGCCCCACCTTCGAGCGCCAGAGCGTGATCGTGCCGCCCGACCAGCAGCTCAAGCCCGAGGCGGTCTTCCTCGGCGTCGTGCAGGACTTCATCGCCGAGCGGCCGTGGGCGCCGTGGGTGGTCGTCGCCTTCCTGCTCGGATACATCCTAGGGCTTTCCCGCCAGAAGTAGCCAGTGCGCGGTCGTCGGTAGTTGGCAGCGTTGAGGCTCCAACGCGGTGGGCTTCATCCACAGCGGCTACTGACTACTGACTCCTGACAACTGACTCGATGAGGAGGAAACGTGAGCACTGTCAATGTCACCGTCAACGGCCGGAAGTACACCAGCGAGGTCGAGCCGCGGACACTGCTCGTCCACTACCTGCGCGAGCACCTGAACCTGACGGGCACCCACATCGGCTGTGACACCAGCCAGTGCGGCGCGTGCGTGGTGCTGGTGAACGGCGAGAGCGTCAAGTCGTGCACGATGCTGGCGGTGCAGGCCGACGGCGCGGAGATCACGACGATCGAGGGCCTGGCGAAGGACGGTCAGCTTCACCCGCTGCAGGAGGGCTTCTGGGAGTGCCACGGCCTGCAGTGCGGCTTCTGCACCCCCGGCATGATCATGGCGGCCTACGACCTGCTGCAGCAGAACCCCAACCCCACCGACGAAGAGGTGCGTCACGGCCTGGAGGGCAACCTGTGCCGCTGCACGGGGTACCACAACATCGTGCGCGCCGTCCAGTACGCTGCGGCGAAGATGCGCGGCGAGGACGTCTCGCACCTGACTGCCGGCGGTCAGACCTCGGAGATGGTCAGCACCGGCAACTAGCGGCTCGCTCGCCCCTTCTGGGAACCGGTTACTATGGCAGTAGCGGACAAGGAAGGAACAGGTCATGACCGCAACCCCCATGACGAAGGCCATCGGCCGGGCGATCAAGCGGCGCGAGGACCCCAAGCTGATCACCGGCGGCGGTAACTTCCTGGACGACATCAAGCTGGCGGGCATGCTGCACGCCGCTGTGCTGCGCAGCCCATACGCCCACGCGAAGATCACGAAGATCGACACCTCGCGGGCCCTGGCGCACCCCGGCGTGGTCGCCGTGTTCACCGGCGAGGACATGCTGGATATCAACCCGCTGCCGTGCGCCTGGCAGGCCGCGTCCGGGCGCGTCCAGAACAACATCAACACCCCGCGCGCCCTGGCGGTCGGCACCGTCCGCCACGTCGGCGACCCGGTGGCGCTGGTGGTGGCCGAGGACCGCTACATCGCGCGGGACGCGCTGGACCTGATCGATGTGGACTACGAGCCGCTGCCGGTGGTGGTGGATGCGAAGAAGGCCACCGAGCCGGGCGCGCCGCAGCTGCACGAGAACGCGCCGAACAACATCGTGTTCGAGTGGGACTGCGGCGACAAGGCCAAGACGGACCAGGCGATCGCCTCGGCCGAGGTGGTGGTGAAGGAGGAGATCGTCAACCAGCGGCTCATCCCCACCCCGATGGAGACGCGCGGCGCGATCGCGCGCTATGACCCGGCCACCGAGGAGTTCACCCTGTGGACCACCTCGCAGGCGCCGCACGTCATGCGGCTGCTGCTCACGGCGTTCGTCTTCGGCATCCCCGAGCCGAAGCTGCGGGTGATCTCGCCGAACGTGGGCGGCGGCTTCGGGCAGAAGATCTTCTGCTACAACGACATGGCCTTCACGCTGTGGGCGGCGCGCAAGCTCGGCCGGCCGGTCAAGTTCGTCGAGGACCGCTCGGAGAACTATAAGTACTCGACCCACGGCCGCGACCACATCACCGAGGTGGAGCTCGCCGGCACGCGCGACGGGAAGATCACCGGGCTGCGGGTCAAGACCTACGCCAACCTCGGCGCCTACATCTCGACGATCGCCCCCGGCATCCCGACGACGCTGTACGGCAGGATCGCCACCGGCGTCTACAAGATCCCGGCCGCCTACTGCCACGTGACCGGGGTCTACACCAACACGGCGATGGTGGACGCCTACCGCGGCGCGGGCCGCCCGGAGGCGTCGTACCTGATCGAGCGCATGGTGGACCGCTTCGCGGCCGAGATCGGCATGGACCCGGCCGAGGTGCGGCGCAAGAACTTCATCCAGCCCGAGGACTTCCCCTACGACAACGGCCTGGGCCTGCTGCCGTACGACAGCGGCAACTACGAGGCCGCGCTGAACAAGGCGCTCGAGCTGGTGGGCTACGCCGAGCTCCGCAAGGAGCAGGAGCAGGCGCGCCAGCAGGGGCGCTACATCGGCATCGGGCTCAGCTCGTACGTCGAGATCTGCGGCGTGGCCCCGAGCGCCTGGATCGGCCTGCCGGGCGAGGGGTGGGGCGCCGGCCTGTGGGAGAGCGCCAACGTGCGCGTCCACCTGACCGGCAAGGTGGTGGTGACCACCGGCAGCCTGCCGCACGGGCAGGGGCTGGAGACCACCTTCGCCCAGATCGTGGCCGATGAGCTGGGCGTGCCCTACGAGGACGTGGTCGTCGAGCACTCGGACACGGCCGGCACGCCGTTCGGCTACGGCACCTACGGCAGCCGCTCGGCGGCGGTCGGCGGCACCGCGATCTACAAGAGCGTCGCCAAGATCAAAGAGAAGGCCAAGCGGATCGCCGCGCACATGCTGGAGGCGAACCCGGACGACATCGTGTTCGAGAACGGGCGCGCGTTCGTCAAGGGCTCGCCGGACCAGGGCAAGACGCTGGCCGAGATCGCCCTGCAGGCGTCGGTGGGCTACAGCCTGCCCGAGGGCATGGAGCCGTTCCTGGACGAGACCACCTACTACGATCCGCCGAACTGCACCTTCCCGTTCGGCACGCACGTCGCGGTCGTCGAGGTGGACCCGGACACCGGGGCGGTCGAGCTGAAGCGCTACGTCGCGGTGGACGACTGCGGCAACGTGATCAACCCGCTGATTGTGGACGGCCAGATCCACGGCGGCATCGCGCAGGGCATCGCGCAGGCGCTGTACGAGCGCGCGGTGTACGACGAGAACGGCCAGCTCCTCACGGGGACGCTGAACGACTACGCCGTGCCGGCGGCGCATATGCTGCCGTCCTTCGAGCTGGCGCGCACGGTCACGCCCTCGCCGGTGAACCCGCTGGGCGTGAAGGGCGCCGGGGAGGCGGGCACGATCGCCAGCGCGCAGGCGGTGATGAACGCGGTGATCGACGCGCTGGCGCCCTTCGGGGTGAAGCACCTCCAGATGCCGGCCACGGCGGAGAACGTGTGGCGGGCCATCCACGGGCAGTCGTAATGTGATCGGAGCACTCTGACGTAAGGGCGCGCTGCGTCCCCGCCGCGCCCTTACATAAACACCAGAGGTACCACATGATTCCAGCCGAATTTCAGTACTACGCGCCCGCATCGGTGGCCGAGGCGATCAGCCTGCTGCAGCAGCACGACGAGGCCAAGATCCTGGCCGGCGGCCACTCGCTGCTCCCGGCGATGAAGCTGCGCCTGTCGCAGCCGCCGGTGCTGATCGACATCAGCCGCATCAGCGAGCTCAAGGGCATCTCGGTGGACGGCGGGGTCACGATCGGCGCGACGACGACCTACCACGAGGTCGCCAGCAACCAGGCGGTGCGCGAGGCCTGCCCGGTGCTGGTGGAGTGCGTGTCGCAGATCGGCGACATCCAGGTGCGCAACCGCGGGACGCTCGTCGGCTCGCTGGCGCACGCCGACCCGGCGGCGGACCTGCCGGCGGTGGCGCTGGCGCTCGGCGCGACGCTGACGGCCCAGGGGCCGAACGGCACGCGCGAGATCGCCGCCGACGATATGTTCGTGGAGATGCTGACGACGGCGCTCGAGCCGAACGAGGTGCTCACCAAGGTGACCTTCCCGCGGCTGGGCGCCGGCGAGGGGGCCTCGTACCAGAAGCTGCGCCACCCGGCCTCGCGCTACGCGATCGTCGGCGTGGCCGCGTATGTCAAGCTGGGCTCCGGCGGGAGCGTCGAGGCGTGCCGGATCGGCGTGACGGGCGCGGGTCCGAAGGCGGTGCGCCAGCCGGCGGCCGAGGCGGCGCTGGTGGGCACGAGCGGCGATGAGGCGGCGGTGGCCGCGGCCGCCGAGAAGGCCGGCGAGGAGATGGACTTCCTCGGCGACATCCACGCCTCGGAGGAGTACCGCCGCGCGATGGTGAAGGTCTACACCAAGCGCGCGCTCACGCAGGCGATCGCCCGCGCCCGCGGGTAGAGGCGCGGCGCACGCGCCCGGATCTCTCGGGGCGCAGCAGCACCGGCGCCGGCAGCCCGACGTTGCCGAGCCGCTGGTCTGCTGCGCCCCTACGCGTCTGCGCGCGGCTCCTCGCGCGGCTCATCGCGCAGCCGCCACACCACCCACACCGACACGAGCCCGGCGACGGCGATGATCGCCTCGGGCAGAAGCAGCTCCGCGAGCCCCTCGAGGCCGAGCGCCTCCGGCAGCCCCACGGCGGCGAGGTTGAGCAGCGCGTGAACGCCGATCGCGAGCAGCAGCCACCAGATCTGCGCGCGCCGGAAGACCTGCAGCACCAGCACCGACAGCATCACGTGGAACGGCACCGTCCACAGCCGCTCCCACGCGCCGAGCAGCGGCGTCCAGCCCGGCAGGCTCTGGACGGCGGCAAGCTGGGCCTCGACCTGCGCCCGCTGCTCGTCGCTGATCGGCAGCGTCGAGAGGTCGAGCGACGAGAGCGCCACCAGATTCACGAGCCCCAGCAGCGCCAGCCCGGCCACCAGGACCATCGCCTCGATGCCGCCGTGGCCGACCCCGTACATCACCGCCTTGGACCAGGTCTTCTCCTCGCGGCGCATGAGCCAGCGGTAGCCGACGTAGCGCCCGACCTCCTCGAAGACGCCGGCCGAGAGCGAGAGCGCCGCGAGCCAGGCGAACAGCAGCGGGCGCGACTCCTGCAGCTGCGGGGCGATCTGCGCCTGGATCAGCTGGACCGCCGGCACACGCGTCAGGATCTGGAACAGCGCGAAGATCAGCGCCCCGTAGCCGAAGTAGCGCCAGCCGACGCCGAGGCGCCGCCGGACGAGGAGCGCCAGGCCGATCGGGTAGAGGATGTCGAACAGGATGGCGGCGACGGCGGAGGCGATCCAGAGGTTGCTCACCGTGAACTGCTGCGTCATCGGAGACCCTTCCTCGCCGCTCTGCCGCGGCTAGGCGGCGAGAGAAGAGCGCTCGGGGAAGCGAAGCTCTCCCTCACCCACCGCTGATGAGGCGGCAGCCCTAGTAGCGAAACACCGCGATCAGCACCGCGACGAACAGGCCGGCGCCGAGCAGCGCGTACTCGACGATCACGCGGCGGGTGAGCGAGCCCTCGAGGTGGTTCTGGAGCAGCCCGGTGGTCACGTAGAAGATCACCAGCAGCAGCGCCCCGCCCATGAGGAACGGCGCGGCCCAGTAGTTGAGCGCCCAGGTCGCCTCGGCCAGTGTCAGCCCGACCATGCAGGCCAGCAGCAGCAGGCTGCGCTGCGAGCTCCACTGCAGCAGCGCGTAGGCCAGCAGCGTCCCGGTCGAGCCGATCAGCGCCGCGGAGTACAGGGTGCGGAGGCGGGCGTAGTAGACGGCGCTGAAGATGCCGAACGCCAGCAGCATCGTGATCGCCTGCAGCCCGAGCCGCGCGGCGCGGGCCACCTCGGGCCGGCGGTCCAGCGCGTAGTGCTGGCCGAGCAGCGCGGCCAGCAGCAGCGTGCCGGCGGCGGCCAGCGCGATGATGAAGGCCGTCATCTCGAGCGTCGCGCTGAAGAGCCGGAAGAAGGCGAACGACGCGACGATCGCGAACGACGGCAGGATCCAGAAGCCGGGCGCCAACTCGAGCGCCAGCGGCCCCAGGCGCAGCGTCGGCAGGCTGCGGGTCTGCATCTGCGGGTGCGCGCGGATGAAGACGTCGGCGCCGGTGCTGGCGATGATCACCAGCGAGGCGATCAGCAGCCACGAGACGGTGATCACCGGCAGGTCCCCGCCGAGGCGCGCGCGCAGGATGTTGGGGTTGATATCGATCAGGAACACGACCGCCAGGCCGAGCAGGACCAGGAGCACGAGGGACACAATGCGGTCGTAGCGGGGCGTCGGGGATGCGGCGATCATAGCTCTGCACCTCACGCGCCCAGCATACACGTGGGCGCGGCCCGGCATTGTAGCCCGCTTCGCTGGCGATGTCAACACGGTTGACCGTCGTAGGGGCGAGTGCTACAATGACGGCACATGCTCGTGATGAGCGTCATATGAGCTGCCGGAGGCGCTCCGCAGGGAGCGTCTCTCCTTCTACTATGCTGGTCACCACACAGGCTTCTTCGGCACCGCCGCTCGCCATCGACATCCGGCCCGCGCGCATGGATGACATCTACCCGATCCTGCGGCTTCACCGCGAGGCGTTCGCCGACAAGTTCGGCGCGGCGTTCGGCGCCAACGGCGCGGCGCGCGGGATCGAGGCCATGGCCGAGGCCTGGCGCCGGCAGGGCATCAGCGCGCTGCGCGGGATGATCGTGGCGGTGGCCGACGGGGAGGTGATCGGCACGATCTCGCTCCGCACGTGGGAGATGGGCAACGACAGCAGCGGGGCGGCCGAGCTGGCCTTCCACCAGGTGCTCGGCATCTGGGGCGCGCTGCGCTCGATCTTCGCGCTCTCGCTGCTCGACCACCAGATCGAGCGGGGCGAGGGCTACATCACCGACGTGGCGGTCCACGGGCGCTACCGCCGCCGCGGGGTGGCCCGGGCGCTGCTGGCGCGCGCCGAGGAGGACGCCCGGCTGCGCAACAAGCGCTACCTCGGCCTGTACGTCAGCGCCGCGAACAGCGCCGCGCGCAGGCTCTACACGCGGGCCGGCTTCGCCGAGCGCCAGGTGCGCCGCTCGTGGCTCGCCGGCTGGGTGCTGCGCCAGCATAAGTGGATCTATATGCGCAAGGATCTCACCGAGTGAGGCCCTGCGCGCAGTGTGGGCATTCCGCCCGTAGGGGAGCAGCGCGCTGCGCCCCAACGAGGCGACTGGTATGGGCGCGGCACGCTGCGCCCCAACGAGGAGCAGACAATGGCGTCTGACCGCGATAACCCCTTTCTCATCGCTCAGCAGCAGTTCGACCGCGCTGCTGAGATGCTTGACATCCCGCAGAGCATCCGCGAGGTGCTCCGCGTGCCGCGCCGCGAGCTGACGGTGCGCTTCCCGGTGCAGATGGACGACGGCAGCACGCGCGTGTTCACCGGCTACCGCGTGCAGCACGACCTATCGCGCGGCCCGGCCAAGGGCGGCATCCGCTACCACCCCAGCGTCGACCTCGACGAGGTGCGCGCGCTGGCGATGTGGATGACCTGGAAGTGCGCGCTGGTCAACATCCCCTACGGCGGCGCGAAGGGCGGCGTCGTGGTGGACCCGGCGCAGCTCTCGCGGGCCGAGATCGAGCGCCTCACCCGCCGCTTCGCCACCGAGATCAGCATCATCGTCGGCCCGGAGCGCGACATCCCGGCGCCGGACGTCAACACTGACCCGCAGATCATGGCGTGGTTCATGGACACGCTGTCGATGCACGAGGGCCACACGATCAACGCGGTGGTCACCGGCAAGCCGGTGCAGGTCGGCGGGTCGCTGGGGCGCGTAGAGGCCACCGGCCGCGGCGTGAGCCTGATGGTGCGCGAGTGGGCGCGGCGCGCCGGGCGCAACCTGGAGGATCTGCGGGTGATCGTGCAGGGCTTCGGCAATGTGGGCGGGGTGGCCGCGCAGCTCCTCTCCGAGATGGGCTGCAAGGTGATCGGTATCGGCGACGCCAGCGGCGGCTACGTGCGCGGCAGCGGCCTCGATGTGGCCGCGATGCGCCGCCACGCGGCCGCGCACCCGCGCCGGCTGCTCGAGGGCTACCAGGCGCCCGGGCTGGAGCGCGTCGGGGCGCAGGAGCTGCTCGAGGTCGCCTGCGACGTGCTCGTGCCGGCGGCGCTGGAGAACCAGATCACCGGCCGCAACGCCGAGCGCATCCAGGCCGAGGTGATCGTTGAGGGCGCCAACGGCCCGACGACCCCGGAGGCCGACGCGATCCTGGAGGAGCGCGGGATCACCGTCGTGCCGGACATCCTGGCCAACGCCGGCGGCGTCACGGTCAGCTACTTCGAGTGGGTGCAGGGGCTGCAGTCCTTCTTCTGGGACGAGCGCGACGTGAACGCCCGCCTCGAGCGGATCATGGTCGGCGCATTCAACCAGGTGTACGAGCTGAGCCGGGAGCGCGGCATCCCGATGCGCCTGGCGGCCTACCTGCTGGCGGTGCGCCGCGTCGCGGACGCCGCGCTGACCCGCGGGGTGTACCCCTAGGCGACGCCTTCTCCCTCTGGCGGAGGCAGCCCTGGAGGGCTCGGGGAGGCGCCAGCCTCCCCGCAATCTTTGCCTCCCTGTCTACGAAGTGGTGCGGCCGGCGCCCCAGAACTCGCGCAGGACGTGCGCCGCCATCTTGGGCTGGCGCGCGCGGGTGAAGACGCCCTTCAGGTTCGTCCCTCCCACGCGCATCGGGCTCTGCACCGCCGCGAAGTCAGCGAAGTTCCAGACCTGCATGCCGGCCACATACTCCTTGCGCGCCGCCACCTCCAGGTAGCCGCGGATGAGCGCCGCCTGGTACTCCTCCGACCACATCAGCGCCGGGTGCCCGTGCATGCCGGCCACCGTGTCGGCGCCGAACTCGGTCACGATCACCGGCCGGTTGAAGGTGGCCCAGAGGTCGTCGAGCTCCCGGTCGAGGTGCTCCAGCGCCTTCTCCAGCTCGCCGCCGAACACGTACCAGCCCCAGTAGCGGTTCACGCAGATCACGTCGCACTCGCGCATCCAGTCGTTCGGGGCGCCCATCACCCCCGCCAGCGTGACCGGGCGGGTCGGGTCGAGCTGGCGCGCGCGGCGCACCAGCGTCTCCAGGAACGCGCGCCCGCGCTCGATCGTCGGGTCCACCTCGCCGCTCGGCGTCGCCCGGCGCAGGTCGCGCGGCAGCGGCTCGTTCGCCACGCTCCACATCACAACGCTCGGGTGGTTCTTGTCGCGCGCGATGAGCTCGTCGAGCTGCTGCAGGCACACGCGCAGGCGCTCGGCGGCGTGCTCCTCGCTCTCGAACTGCAGGTTGGTCGCCGGGGTCTCGTCGATGATCAGGAAGCCCTCGCGGTCGGCCAGCTGCATCTCCTCCTCGCTGTACGGGTAGTGCGCGGTGCGGTAGGTGTTGGCGCCCGTCCAGCGCATCAGCTGGTAGTCCTTGACCAGCACGGGCAGGTTGAGGCCCTTGCCGCTGGCGAAGAAGTCCTCGTGGCGCCCGTAGCCGTTGAGCTGCACCGGCCGGCCGTTGAGCAGGATCTTGCCGCCCTGCACTTCGATCGTGCGGATGCCGACCTGCAGGGTGTAGCGGTCGTCCCCGGCCGTGACGGTCAGGTCGTAGAGAAACGGGTCCTTGTCGGACCAGAGCCGGGCCTCGGGGACGGTCAGGGTCGCCTCGGCCACGCCCTCGGCGAACGAGAGCTCGGCCCGCACGCTGCGGCCGCCGCCGGTCAGCACCGCGCTGCCGCTCGCGGCCAGCGCCTGGTTCAGACGGGCGGTCACCTTCACCATCCCGTCGGCGCCGCTGATCCCGGTGACCACCGTCACGTCCTCGATGTGGGTCGGCGGGACGCTGAAGAGCACCACCGGGCGGTGCAGCCCGGCGAAGGGGAAGAAGTCGTAGCTGGTGCGCGGGTAGCTGGCGAGCATGCCGCCGCCGAGCGGGGAGCTCAGGTTAGCGGACGGCACCCGCGTTGGCTGCAGGTGGTTCTCGACGCTGATGACGATCAGGTTCTCCGCGTCCCACTGGACCACATCGGTGATATCGAAGGCGAACGGCAGGTGCCCGCCCTCGTGCGAGCCGACCTCCACGCCGTTGATGTAGATCGTCGCCCGGTAGCAGGCCGACCCGACGCGGATGAAGACGCGCTGCCCGCGCCAGCCGGCGGGGATGTAGGTGCGGCGGGCGTACCAGCTCAGGCCGAAGTAGTTGAACAGGTCCTCGTACTGCTCGTTCCAGCTTCCCGGCACGGCGATCGGGCGGGCCTGCGTGAGGCCGTTGAACCACCCGCTCTGCGCCCCGACCTCCTCGGGGTCGGGCTGGAAATCCCAGATGCCGGACAGGTCGAGCCGGTTACGCACATCGTTCTGGATCGGGTACAGCATGCTACCTCCTCGGGCCGCGCAGGGGATACGGGCCGGCGCACCCGCGGCCGGCCTCCGCAGCGGTCGATTATACCCACCAACGCTGGCGCTCTGGCCCGCTCTGTCCCGGCGTGCCTCGCACCTTTCAGGAAGGAAGGCGGGCAGCCGGGCTCCGGCGTCGCCGTGCTCGGCCTGATCTCTTCGGCTGCGGGGCGCGACCCGTGGTAAGCTTATGTCTGCGCGGGCGCTGGACGCCGCGCGATGGCGTGCAACCGAAGCTGAAGGAGCAGTGAGCCCAATATGACCAGGCTGCCACAGGCGATCGAGGCGGAGGTGGCCGAGCTGGCGCGGCGCTACGGGACACCGCGCCGCGTTGAGGCGACGCTGGCCGGCCGGCCGTTCCACCCGCTCTCACTCGAGGATCGCTACGGCGAGGTGTGTATGGTGGTGCGGCGCACCAACGGCCGGATCCTCACGGCGATTAAGTCTTTCTACCCATCCGGCGCGTTCCGGCTGCTGACCGGCGGCGTGAACCACGGCGAGGGGATCGAAGCGGCGCTGCTGCGCGAGACGCGCGAGGAGACCGGGCTGGAGGTGGCGGTGCGGCGCTTCCTGGCAGTGATCGAGTACCGCCGGCCGCCCGACGGCGATGTGTCCGCGCCGCCGGACGGGCCGGACTTCGTCACCTTCGCCTTTCTGCTGGACGAGCTCGGCGGCGTGCTCGGCAATCAGGACGAGGGCGAGCGGATCGCCGAGTTCCGCGAGGTGGCGGTGGACGAGCTGCCGCTGCTGGCCGAGCGCCTCGATCAGGCGCCCGACGCCGACGCGCCCGAGGTCGGCGGGAACTGGCGCGACTGGGGCCGCTTCCGCGCCGTGGTCCACCGGGTTGTGCACGCCGCGCTGACATCGCCATGAATCGCGGCCATCGGCCGGCGGCTGGCGGCCATCTGCTCAGCCGCGAGGGGCTGCGCCGGGCCGCGGTGGCGCTTGGGGCGGCGCTCGTCGCTGGGGCGCTGGCGTACCTGGCCGTGCGCGGAGTCGGGGCCGCTCTGCTCTTCGTCCAGCAGCAGCAGGTGCTGCAGGAGGTCGCGGGCACGCTCAGCGGCGGCATCGAAGGGCTGGGGAGCAGCGACCTGCGCGCCGCGCGGCGCGAGCTGCAGCGGCTCGCCGCGGAGTACGAGCGGCGCAGCATTATCGCCGGGGGAGCGGCGGCGGCCGTCACGGCGCTGGCGGTCTACCTGCGGCTCGCCGATGGGCCGTAGAGCAAGGAGCGGGCGCAGGCTGTGATGCATCTGAGCGACATCGTACGCTACGACCGGGAGCGGGGCGCGGTTCTGGTGAGCCGCTGGCGGCCCGGGGAGCCCCGCGAGCTGGCGCTGGCGGATGCGGCAGACGTGGCGTCCGCGCTCGCGCAGGGGGGCGCGGCCGACGGCGACGAGGCCCTGCGCCTCGCGGTGCTCGGCCTCGCGCTCGCCGCGCGCGCCGGGCGAGGCTGGCCGACCGACGCGCTGCGCGGGGCGCTGATCCAGGCCGGCGAGCGGCTGCGCGCCGCGTGGGCACCCGCCTGGGACGCGGCGGCCCTGAGCGACGGGCTCGCGCAGGCGGACCAGGCGGTCGTCGCCGGCGAGGACGCCGAGGCCGCGCTGCTGGCGCTCGCGGATCGTATGGCGCAGGCGTCCGACCGGGCGGCGGAGCGCTGCGGCCGCCACACGGCCGACCTGCTGGACGACGGCGACCGTGTGCTGCTCCTGCCCCTGGGCGGAAGGCCGCTGGCCTGGGCTGTGCGCGCCGCCGTCCAGCACGGCCGGTCTGTGCAGCTCGCCGTCCCCGCCGGGATGGCGGAGAGCGAGGGCGCGCGCCGGCTGGCGGACTGGGCCCTCGCGGGCGGAGAGCTGCAGCCCCTCGACGACTGGAGCGGTGCCAGCATCTGCCTGGTCGAGGCCGTCTCAGTCGCGCCGGGCGGGGAGGTGGCGCTGCAGCCAGGGGGGCGGGAGGCCGTGGCGCGCGCCCGGCAGCACATGCCGGTCTACGCGCTCGCGCCCGGCGGGCCCCGCGGCGAGGCGCTGCCGGCGGGCGATGAGACCGCGGCCCCCGCGGAGATCAGCGCGATCGTGACCAGCCGCGGCATCTACCGCCCGGAGATGGTGTGGCGCCACCACAGCGACAGCGACGCGCCGCTCGACGTCATCCCGCTTCTGCCGTAGCTCAGGACAGCCGCGCGCGCAGGTCGACGGAGGCGGCGTAGGCGAGCACGCCGATCAGCGCGGCGCTGAGCACGAGGTAGCCCTGGGCCCAGGGGCGCGGCCTGCGCCCGGCGGTCAGGCGGCCGAAGGCCCAGGCGAGCGCGGCGACGAGTAGCGGCGGGAGCGGCACGAGCCAGATGGCCGGCGAGCCATCCTCGGACGCCGCCGGCAGTAGGCCGAGCAGCGGCAGCGCGGCCAGCAGCACGAAGCCGAGCGATCGCAGCCGCAGCCCGATCGCCAGCAGGTCGCCGCCCGGCAGGGGCGCCCCTGGCCCGCCCACGGCGAACGGGCCGAGCTCGAGCAGCGGCGGGAGCGCGAGCAGCAGCGCCGCGGCGCCGATCAGGTAGAGCGCCCAGGCGAGCTGCGGCGCGGCCTCGTCGGGGCCCGCGGCGATCGCGCCGAGCTCGAGCGAGCCGACGCTCTGGGCCAGGACCAGCGCGGCGCCGAGGAGCGGGGGGTAGCCGTTGAGCGCCGCCGCCAGCCGTCGCACACCCCGAGCGGCCAACTCCTCAGCGCGCAGGTCGCGGGCCGCCACGAGCAGCCGCGGGCACTCGAGCAGCGCCACGATCACCACCATGTCCACCGGCCGGCCGAAGGCCGCGGCGTACGGCAGTGGAAGCAGCGCCAGCGCGAGCCAGGGGGCCGCCAGGCCGAGGACCCCCTGCCAGCGAGCGACGCCCCCCGCAGACGCCGGCCGCTCGCCGGCGCCCTCCCCTCCCGCGGAGCGGCGGACGAGCAGGCCGGCCGCCCACAGGGCCGCGAAGGCCGCGAGGCCGCCCGGGTAGAGCAGAAGCCGGGCCCAGGCGCGGCCGAGCAGCGCCAGCAGCTCAGCGATCGTCACCCGGGGCCTCCTCGCGGCGCGCCCGCGCGCCAAGCCAGGGCACCTCGTCGCGCAGGAGGGACAGAACGGCGCGCGGGCGCGCCCGCCCCTCGGAGCGAGCGCCCGTCTCCTGCTGCGCCGCCCCAGGCCCCCCGGCCGCCCCATCTCCCGCCCCGAGCTCGTCGCGCAGCCGGAGCGCCAGGTAGGCCAGCGCGCTCAGAATGAGCATCAGCGCCGCGACGGCGATCGAGGGCAGGGCGGTCACGCCCCGGCGGGCCGAGTCCACCGCGGCCAGCCCGACCCACGGCCAGATGTTGACGTCGCCGAAGACGCTCAGGCCGCCCTGCAGCTGCTCGATCGCCGGCTGGATCAGCGCCAGGACGACCACCGGCGCGAGCACGCCCAGGAGCAGGCTGGCGGCGCTGGCGATGAGCGTGGCGCGCCCCGCGCTGCGCCAGGAGCTGTCCAGCACGCACGCGCCGGCGCCGGCCGCCGCGGCGAGCCAGGCGACGGCTGCGAGCAGCGAGACTCCGCCGGCCACGCCGGCGCCGACGAGCATCCAGCACGCGACGAACGGCGCCGCGAAGGGGACGGCCGGCGTGAGCAGCCAGGGCGCCGCGGACCGGGCCAGGGCGAGCATCGACTCGGCTGCTGGCGCCTCGCCGGGGCTGCTGTCGCCGGTCCCCTGGGGCGCGTCGGGCTGCGCCGCTCCGCCGGCTGCCGCCTCTCTGTCCGCCGCGCTCATCACCACGAAGGTGAGCGTCGCGTAGCACCCGGCCGCCAGCCCGGCCCCCGTGCTGAGGCCGAATCCCGCCAGGCCGAGGCCCAGCAGGCTGAGGGCGACCAGCCGGTATCTGCGGCCGGGGAGATCGCTCGTCAGCGCCGCAGCGCTGGTCCACAGCCCGGCCCCGCCGCCCAGCAGCAGCGCCGCGAACGACCAGCCCTCGTTCCAGGGGCCCAGGCTGTACAGCCGCGCCAGAGGATAGAGCCAGGCGATGCGGAGGGCCAGGAACGGCCAGTCCCGAAGGGCGTCTGAGGGGCGAGGATCTGCGCCCGCGCCAGCCGCGCGCTGGCCGTCGTCGAGCGGGAGCAGCGGCACGGCGGCGGCGAGCAGCACGAACCAGAAGACGAACCCGTCGAGCGCCGCGCCCGCGGCCGGGTCGTCGTAGCGCAGGCCGCCGCGCAGCGCCAGCGCGCCGTACCCGACGGCGAGGAGCGTCGCCGGGAGCAGGTGCAGCGCGCGCGGGGCCAGTGTGGCCGCCGAGGCGCCCGCGTGCCGCCCCGCCGCGCGAGCCAGCTCACGCAGGGCGCGTCGCCCAGACGGGGCCGCTGCGGGCGGGGCCTCCGCCGCGCCGGAGGGGCGTCGGGGCAGCGACAGGAGCGCGACGCCTATGTAGGCGGCGGCGATGATCGGGGTGAGCGACGTCAGATAGGCGATGGCGAGCAGGCCCGCGGCGAGGAGCGCGCGCCGGAAGGCAGGCGCGGCGCGCCCGATGACTGTCAGAGCCAGCCCGGCGAAGGTGGCGAACGCGAAGAACGTGCCCAGCGCGTCCACGACGATGGCCGGGGGCAGGGCGAGCGGCGCCCGCCGCGCCGCCCAGAGCAGGGCCAGCGCGCCAAGTGCGGCGGCGAGCGGCGCGGCGCTCTGCTTGAGATTGAGGCCCTGAAGGGAGTTCATCAGCGACCCGGCTATCGTGTGCGCTCAGAGCAGGCGGCAGCGATGATAGCCGGAAGCGCCCCGCATGTCAATGGGAGAAGAGGGCGAGGCCACCGCGTACGTCTGCCGCTACATGTCCATCTGGCGGTTCGGCTGCATCATCTCGCGGCTGGCCTGGTTGGCCTCCTCCATCAGGTTCCGCGCGGTCTGGTCGGCCTCGTCGAAGGCGCGCCGCGCCTTGCCCATCGCGTCCCCCTGGCCCGGCCGCAGCAGCCCGTGGTACAGGCCGAGCAGCAGGAACGTCGGCGGCCACTTGCCGACGAAGTCGGCGAGGTTCTTCCGCCCGGCGAGCTGGAACAGCGCCGAGGCCGCGATCGAGCCGACGCCCAGCGTGTACCAGACCCGGCTCGGCACCGAGTCGAGCAGCTCGAACACCGCGTTCTGCGGGCTCTGGTTCGTCATCGCACGTGCCCTCCTCCAGACGATAGCGCGGCCGCGCCGCCACGCCGATGCGCCGGTGTCGGCAGGATACGTGCCATTGCACGCCGCGCGAGCGGGCGCGGGCGGCGCGGTTGGCCGCGGCGTCTGGGTGAGGGGTGTGGCCTCAGGCCGGGGAAGGGTGGTCGGGCGGTGCGGCGCTTCCCGCGCCGAGCGGGCGCTGCATCAGGACGCTGTCCAGCCAGCGGCCGAACTTGAAGCCGATCCCCGCCAGCGTGCCGGCGTGCGTGAAGCCGAGCGCGCGGTGGAGCGCGATCGAGGCCACGTTCGCGCTATCGCCAATCACGGCCACCATCTGGCGGTAGCCGCGCTGCGTCGCCTCCTCGATCAGCGTCGCCAGCAGCGTGCGCGCGATGCCCCGGCGCTGGTAGTTGCTCGCGACATAGATCGAGTCCTCGACGACGTAGCGGTAGCCGGCGCGCGGGCGGTACGGGCCGCAGTAGCAGTAGCCGGCCACCGCGCCGTCGACTTCGGCCACCAGGTAGGGGAATCCGCGCTCGAGCAGCCCTTCCACCCGCCGGCGCATCTCGTCGAGGTCCGGCGGCTCGTACTCCCACGAGGCTGTGCCGTGGAGCACGCTGTGCGCATAGATCGCGTGGATCGCGGGGATGTCGGCGGGGCGGACGTGGCGAACGGTGAGTTGAGCTGTCACCCTGCAAACTCCTCTGGATCAAAAAGAGGGATGCGCCGGTAGCAACGCTGCCAGCACACCCCACGGCGGGACCAGAGACGCTCGGAGACACGCCCAGGCGGCGCAGCCCCAGCGCGTCTCCGAGGTATTTAGTAGCGGCTGCGCGGCGGCGGGCGCCGGCCTCCGCCGCGCTCCTTCTCCTCCGCCTCATTGACCCGCAGCTGGCGGCCCTCGATCTCGAGGCCGTCCACGGCCCGGATCACCGCGTTGACATCGTCGGTCTCCAGCTCGACGAAGCCGAACCCGCGCGAGCGGCCCGTGTCGCGGTCCGTGATCACCCGTGCGCTCTGCACCTCGGCGTGGGATGCGAAGAGCTGCTCCAGCGTCAGATCGTTCACGCTCCAGGGCAGGTTCCCGACGAACAGCTTGACGTACATTGTGACTCTCTCCAATCATCGCGCATACGCGCGCCTACACCCGACACGCCCCTGCCCGCGAGGGGAGGAGCTGCGTACAATCGGACAGTGGCTTCACCTGGGCGCTACCAGGAGCCGCGGCGGTTGCGGTTGCCCCGGCGCCGGCTGTCGTCGGCGGGCCGCGCCTCGTTCAGCCGGAGCGTCTGGCCCATCAGCTCTTGGCCGGCCAGCCCTGAGATCGCCGCCATCCCCGCGTCGCGCGAGACCATCTCGACGAAGCCGAAGCCGCGCGAGGCGCCGCTGAAGCGGTCGCGCACGACCGTCACGGAGCGAATCTTCCCATACTGCTCGAATATCCGCTGGAGGTCCTCCTCCATCGCATCGCTCGCGAGATTGCCGACGAAGATGTTCATTAGGGCCTCCTATCACGTATGAACAGGCTAGCGCAAGTCGGCGTGCTACGCAGCAGCTGCGTCCGCCGGTGCAGCCGCCGTGGCAGTACTCCGGCGCGGAGATCGTTCGAGCAGGCCGTACGAGTGGCGCCTGTGAGGATTAGCAGCGGCCGTTCCTCTTCTATCACGAACCGCTTGATCGAAACCAGGCGCTCAGTGATGTGAGTCGAGCGAGGAGCTCGAGGCGAGTCAAGTCAGGACGAGAGGATGATGCGTCTGGTAGTATACCATGCGGGGCAGATGATGTCTATGAAGCTTTTGCGGCCGGAGGATCAGCGGTGACGCAGCAGCCGACCGATGAGGTCCTGGAGTGGTTCGGAGTCCGCGTTGTTGCGCCGCTGGGCGGAAGGCTCAACCAGCACTGGCTGGTCGAGTCGCGCGGCGAGCCGCTCGTCCTGCGCCGCTGGTCGCAGCCGCCCGACGAGATCGACTACGAGCTGCGCCTGCTGGCTCGCCTCGCGGCGCTGGGGTGGCCGGTGGCGCCGGCGCTCGCCGGGCCGGTCGAGCTGGCCGGCCAGCGCTGGAGCCTCGCCCCGTACCTCCCCGGCGACCCGCCGTTGCTCGAGGGCCCGGCCGCTGAGCAGCACGCCCGCGGGCGGCTCCTCGCGACGCTGCACGCCGACCTGGCCCGGCTCGACGGGTTTGGCCAGCGCGGCGCGTGGCGGCGGTGCGAGGAGATCCTCGGCGACGAGGCGCTGGACCAGGCCCTCGCCGATCACGAGCGGGCGCGGCCGGAGGAGGTCCGCGTCCTGCGCTGGCACCTCGAGCGGGCCCGCGAGCGGGTCGCCGGGATCCCGCTGCGCGCCCGGCCCGGCATCGTCGTCCACGGCGACTTCACGCCCTGGAACCTGCGCTTCAAAGGCGGGCGCCTCTCCGGCATCCTCGACTTCGAGCTCGCCCACTGGGACCACCGCGTCGGCGACTTCGCGCTCGCGTGGCGCGGCAAGTACGACGCGGTGATCCACGGCTACGCCTCGGTGTCGCCGCTCGAGCCGGAGGAGTGGGCGCTCATCACGCCGCTCTGGTGGGCGAGCCTGATCGATGCCGCCTGCCGCCACCTGCGCAGCGGGACGCGCGACGACGGCTGGATCATGAAGAAGCTCCTGCAGCGCTCGCCGCTGATGGGCCCGGACGCGGAGGAGTTCCGCTAGGCGCCGCCCGGCGGCTGCGGAGGACGCGAGAGGCACATGCAACCACCGAAGGACACGGAGCGCACGCTCCGCACCACCGCCGGGGAGTTCCCGCTGCACGAGTATCGCCTGCGGCTGGCCGGGCGCGAGTGGAGCATCCTGCACACCGGCGCGGTCCTGACGCTCGCCGACGAGGCGCGCTTCTTCCGCGAGCTGCGCGACCGGCTGCCCTACGGGGTGGCCCTCTGGCCGGCGGCGATCGCCCTCGCCCACGATGTGGCCTCCCGCCCCGACGCGTTCCGCGGCCGGCGGGTGCTGGAGCTCGGCGCCGGCACCGGCCTGCCCGGAATCGTCGCCGCGTCGCTCGGCGGCCAGGTGGTCCAGACCGACCGTCACGAGCTGGCGCTGGCGGTCTGCAGGCGCAACGGCGAGCGCAACGGCCTCGCGGCGATCGAGTACCGCCTGGCGGACTGGACCGACTGGAGCGACGACGGGCGCTACGACTGGATCCTCGGCTCGGACATTCTCTACGGCGAGATTCTGCACCCTCACCTGCGCCGGATCTTCGAGGCCAACCTCGCGCCGGGCGGGCGGGTGCTGCTCGCGGACCCCTTCCGCGCCGTGAGCCTGCGGCTGCTGGAGGAGCTGGAGGCCGCCGGCTGGACGATCGCGCTGAGCAAGTGGACCGTCGGGGAGCAGGAGGAGCCGCGCTCGATCGGCGTCTTCGAGCTGGCGCCGCCTGGCGAAGAGCGGCCGGCCTCCTGAGTGCCGCTCAGAGCGGCGAGGCCGCCACCCGGGCGCGCCTACCGCGCCCGCAGGATCTCATCCGCCTCCCAGATCCGGTACGAGTACCCCTGCTCGGCCAGGAACAGCTGCCGGTTGTGGGCGAAGTCCAGCTCGCTCGTATCGCGGGTGACGAGCGTGTAGAAGTGCGCCTGCCGCCCGTCCGCCTTCGGACGCAGGATGCGCCCCAGCCGCTGCGCCTCCTCCTGGCGGCTGCCGAAGGTCCCCGAGACCTGGATGAGCAGCTCGGCGTCCGGCAGGTCCAGCGCGAAGTTCCCGACTTTCGAGATGATCAGCAGGCTCTCCTCGCCGCTGCGGAAGGCGTCGAACAGCCGCTCCCGCTCGCGCTGCGGCGTCCTGCCGGTGATCAGCGGCGCGGCCAGGTTGTCGGCGATGTACTGGAGCTGCCCCAGGTACTGCCCGATCACCAGCGTCGGCGCGCCGGGGTGCATATCGAGCAGCGCCCGCACCAGCTTCAGCTTGCGCGGGTTCTCGGCGGCGATGCGGTGCTGGTCGCGCGGCTCGGCCAGCGCGTAGGCCATGCGCTCCTCATCTGGCAGGCTCACCCGCACCTCGTTGCAGCTCGCCTCGGCGATCCAGCCCCGCGCCTCCAGGTCGCGCCACGGCACGTCGTACTTCTTCGGCCCGATCAGCGCGAACACGTCCCCCTCGCGCCCGTCCTCCCGCACCAGCGTCGCGGTCAGCCCGAGCCGCCGGCGGGCCTGGATCTCGGCCGTGGCGCGGAACACCGGCGCCGGCAGCAGGTGGACCTCGTCGTACACGATCAGCCCCCACTCGCGCTCGCTGAACAGGCGCAGGTGCGGGAAGTCGCCGTCCTTCTCGGTGCGGTGGGTCAGCATCTGGTAGGTCGCCACGGTCACCGGCGCGATGCCTTTGGCGCCGCCGGTGTACTCCGAGACCTGCTCCGGGGCCAGATCGGTGCGCGCCAGCAGCTCGCGCCGCCACTGGTTCACCGAGGTGCGGTTGGTGGTGAGGATGAGCGTGCTCTGCCCGACGAGCGCCATCGCGGCGATGCCGACGATCGTCTTGCCGGAGCCGGGCGGCAGCACCACCACCCCCGAGCCGCCGCGCACATCGCCGCCGGCGTAGAACGCGTCGGCCGCCTCCTGCTGGTAGTCGCGGATGTGGAAGCGGTCCAGGCGCAGCCCGATCGGCAGCTCCTCGCCCTCGACGTAGCCGGCCAGGTCCTCGGCCGGCCAGCCCACCGCCACCAGGGCCTGCTTGAGCAGACCGCGGTTGGCCGGCGGCACCGCGCGCCCCAGCGCGCCGCGCGGCGGTCCCAGCAGCGGCGCGATCTCCCGCCTGCGCGCCAGCTCGGCCAGCAGCGCCGGCTCGAACGACGCCAGGCGCAGCTCGCCCTCCTGCATCACCAGCTTGAGCCGCCCCCAGCGCCCCGCCAGCTCGTGGATGTCGGCGATGATATTGGCGGGCACCGGGTACTTGGCGAAGGCCCGCAGCCGCGCGACCATCTCGTCGGCGCTCAGCCCGGCGGAGGCGGCGTTCCACAGCGAGAGGGGTGTGATGCGGTAGGTGTGGATGTACTCGGGGCTCTTCTCCAGCTCCGCGAACGGCGCGATCGCGTCCCTGGCGGCGGCGAAGCGCTCGCTCTGCGTCTCGAGCAGCAGCGTCCGGTCGCTCTGGACGATCAGCGGGTTCGCGGGCGTGTACTCAGTCATCATCACCTCGTCGCCTCTTCCCCCGGTTGCTCGCCGTATTATACCGGTGCGCGCCTGCGCTTTGTGGTAAAGTAGGCCCATCCACACGCAGCACTGGAAGGAGCCCAATGCCCATGACGCAGCCGAACCTGCTGATCGCGCCGCACGTGCCTGCCGCCGATGGGACGGTGGTCGCCGTGAGCCCGGCCGAGGCCGGCTGGCGCGACCTGAGCTTCGCCGCCCACCAGATCCCCGCCGGTGGCCGGCTCGAAGGCGCAACCGGGGAGAGCGAGCTGGCGCTGGTGCTGCTCGGCGGCCGCGCGACCGTCGAGTCCTCCGCCGGCCGCTGGGAGGGGATCGGCGGCCGCGCCAGCGTGTTCGACGGCATGCCCTTCGCGCTCTATCTGCCGCCCGGCACCAGCTACGTGGTCCACGCCGAGACTGCGCTCGACATCGCCCGCGCCTGGTGCCCGGTGGACCCGGCGGCCGGCGCGGAGCTCCAGGCGCGCCTGATCACGCCCGCCGATGTGGCGGTGGAGGTGCGCGGCGGCGGCAACGCCACCCGCCAGATCAACCACATCATGCCGGCCGAGTTCCCCGCCCAGCGCCTGCTGGTGGTCGAGGTCTACACGCCCGCCGGCAACTGGTCCAGCTACCCGCCGCACAAGCACGACGTGCACGACCCGCCGCGCGAGGTCTGCCTGGAGGAGATCTACTACTACCGCATCTCCGCGCCGGACGGCTACGCCATCCAGCAGATCTACAGCCCCGAGCGCGGGCTGGACGCCCTGCTGCGCGCCCGCGACGGCGACCTGGTGCTGGTGCCGTACGGCTACCACCCGGTGGTGGCGCCCCCCGGCTACGATGTGTACTACCTCAACGCGCTGGCCGGCAGCGCCCACGCCATGACCGCGGCGGACGACCCGCGCTACGCCTGGGTGCGCGAGCGCTGGCCCGAGCCGGACCCGCGCGTGCCGCTCGTGAGGTAGCCGAGCGCTGAGGCGTGGAGGGCCTGCGCCCTCCACGACCCTCTTCTCCCCCTGCGGCGGAGGGTGAGGATCGGTGGTGCACTCTCGGCGCGCTGTGCCCGCATGGGTTTTCGTGCAGCCCATGTCATCAGAAAGAACCATGTTGGATAGTACATCGCCGAAACACTTGACAATATATGGTATGATGGTGAGCAAGCGACCGCAACATTTGCGCTACTGTCACAACTCTGCGCCGCCATGTCGAACCTGATCGTCATCAAGGGCAGCCGCGACGGCCTTCGGCTCCAGCTGGACGAGGAGGCGGCCTGGCCGGATCTGATCGAGGCGCTGCGCGAGCAGCTCGGCCAGGGCGCGCAGTTCTACAATGGCGCGAAGGTCACGGTGGATGTCGGCGAGCGGGCGCTGGCGCCGGATCAGCTGGCCGCCATGCTCGAGCTGATGCGCCAGCATCACCTCGAGCCGGAGGCGCTGGCCTCGAACTCGCGCGACAGCCGCAACGCGGCGCGGGCGGCAGGTGTGACAGCGCGGGCGCTGAACCGGAGCGTGAGCGCTGCGGACGAGCGCGGCGACGCGACCCTTGTGCAGCGCACCATTCGCTCCGGTCAGGTGGTGCGGCATCATGGGCACGTCACCGTCCTGGGCGATGTCAACGCCGGGGCTGAGATCATCGCCGGAGGGAGCGTGATCGTCTGGGGCCGGCTGCGCGGCACGGTTCACGCCGGCGCGCTCGGCGACGCGACGGCCGTGATCTGCGCGCTGGAGCTTGCGCCGACCCAGCTGCGCATCGCCGATCTGATCGCCCGCGCGCCGGACGGCGGGGTGGCCCGCGTGCCGGAGATCGCGCGCATTGTGGATGGGCAGATCAGCGTCGAGCCCTGGAGCGCACACCGCAGATAATTGCAGGTTGCCGATTGGAGATCGCAGCGCTCAGAAGATCTCCAATCTGCAATCGTACGGGGGGAGCCATGCCTCGAGTCATCACCATCACCTCCGGGAAAGGCGGGGTCGGCAAGACGACCACCACCGCCAACCTCGGCACCGCGCTGGCCATGTCCGGCGCGAAGGTGGCCGTCGTGGACGCCGACATCGGCCTGCGCAACCTGGACGTCGTGATGGGCCTGGAGAACCGGATCGTCTACGACCTCGTCGATGTGATCGAGGGGCGCTGCCGGCTGCGCCAGGCGCTGATCAAAGACAAGCACTTCCCCGACCTGTGCCTCCTGCCGGCCGCCCAGACGCGCGACAAGGACGCGGTCAGCAGCGATGACATGATCGCGCTCACCAACCAGCTGCGCGCTGAGTTCGACTACGTGCTGGTGGACAGCCCGGCCGGCATCGAGAGCGGCTTCCGCAACGCGATCGCCGGCGCGGACGAGGTGCTGATCGTCACCACCCCGGAGGTCTCGGCCGTTCGTGACGCGGACCGCATCATCGGCCTGGTGGAGGCGTTCGAGAAGGGCCACCCGCGGCTGGTGCTCAACCGCATCAAGGCGCGCATGGTGAGCCGCGGCGAGATGATGAGCATCGAGGACGTGCTGCAGATCCTGGCGATCGACCTGATCGGGGTGGTGCCGGACGACGAGGCGATCATCACGTCGACGAACCGCGGTGAGGTTGCGGTGCTGGATCGCAGCTCGCGCGCCGGGCGCGCCTTCGCCGATATCGCCCGCCGCCTGATGGGCGAGGAGGTGCCGTTCGCGGCGCTCGATGAGCAGCCCGGCTTTATGGAGCGCTTCTTCGGTATCTTCAGCCGCCGGCCGCATGGGAGCGAGCGCTAACTGAAAGGGTCTGCTATGGGCGTTCTAGACTCACTCTTCCGCCGGCGTGACAACAGTGCATCGGCTGCCAAGACGCGGCTGCTCAAGGTTCTGGTGGACGACCGCTACAAGCTGACGCCGGACATGATGGCGCAGCTGAAGACCGACCTGGCCGAGGTCTTCGCCCGCTATCTGCCGTCGATCGACCCGGACTCGATCGAGGTGACGCTGCAGCGCGGCGAGTCGAACGACCACCTCAAGGCCGATATCCCGCTGCGCCGGACACCCAATCCGTAGGCGCCGCGCTCACACCACGCACCGTGCGTCCCCCGTGCGGCGCCAGTACGCGCATGCCGCACATCCCCCCTTTTCCTGCCGTGCCCGTGACATCTCCGTCCAACATGCGGTACAATAATTGAGATTGATATCTGTAATCCACCAGCGGGACCGTGATCTCGCGATCGCAGCTTCATTGGGGTAGCGTATGAGCGTTGAGGCTCGCCCGATCCGCCTTTCCCCAACCGGGAAACTGATCACCGTCGCGATCATCGTCACGCTCGCGATCCTCCTGATCCGCGGCCTCGGTAGCGTCCTCTCGCCGTTCATCGCTGCCGCGATCACCGCCTACCTGTTCAACCCGCTGATCACCTGGCTGCACCGGCGCACCCGTGTGGGGCGCGGCATCTGGATCGCCGTGCTCTACGTTGTCGTCGGCTTCCTGCTGTACAGCGCCGCCGTGCGGCTCGTCCCGGTGGTGATCGGGCAGTACAACGATCTGCTCGCGCAGCTGCCAGCGACGATCAACTCGCTCCAGCAGCAGATCCTGCTGCTCGGGCCGATCACGATCGGCGACATCACGATCGACATCGAGCCGGTGAACGAGTCGCTGCGGAACATGATCGTCGAGTTCGCCCGCCAGCTGCCCGAGCGGGTGCCGCACCTGGTGGCGATCGCCTTCGAGACGGTGCTGCTGTTCGTCACCTACCTGATCATCACCTACTACCTGCTGCTGCAGGCCGACAAGATCATGGAGTGGGCGTACGGGCTGGTGCCGGCGCCGTACCGCGCCGAGATCCGGTCGCTCGGCCGCCAGATCGACAGCATTCTGGCGGGCTACATCCGCGGCACGCTGCTGCTGATCCCGATCATGGCCGCGCTGACGTATGTGGCTCTGACGATTCTGGGCGTGCGCTACGCGCTGGTGCTGGCGATCTTCAGCGGCGTGGTCGAGATCATCCCGCTGATCGGGCCGTGGACCGCGGCGCTCACGTCGATCGCCGTCGCGCTGTTCCAGGTGCCGACGCCGTTCGGCTGGCCGGCCTGGCTGGTGGCGGGGGTAATCGGGCTGGTCTACTTTGTGCTGCGGATGTTCGAGGACAACTTCATTATCCCCTACGTGGTCGGCCCGGCGGTCCACCTGCACCCGATGCTGGTGATCTTCGCCATCCTGGCCGGCGGCGCGCTGGGCGGGGCGTTCGGCCTGTTCGTCTCGATCCCGGTCGCGGCGATCGCGCGCCTGCTGCTGCGCTACCTCTACTACAAGCTGATCGACGAGCCCGAGCCGCCCTCCACCGACGACACCGACCACCCGGTCGCGGCTGAGACGGTCGCCGCCGACGCGAGCGTCATGAACGCCTCGCCCTCCTCTGTCTCGAGCAGCCAGTAGCTGGCACACAGCCTCCGAACAGCGAAAGTGGCCAGCCCCAGCGATTCACACGATCTCGTTGCGATCGTGGCTGGGCCGGCCACTGTGGACTGCGCGCGAGCTGCTGAAACTCAGTCGGGGAGCGCGACGGCGATGTTGCGGAAGCCGGCGTCGACGTAGATCAGCTCGCCGGTCACCGCGCTCGACCAGTCGCTGCAGAGCCACACCGCCGTCTTGCCGATGTCCTCGATGGTGACGTTGCGGCGCAGCGGGGCGATCTCGGCGAACTGCTTGTGCAGCGTGCGGAAGCCGGCGATGCCGCTCGCGGCCAGCGTGCGGATCGGCCCGGCGCTGATCGCGTTCACCCGGATGCCGCGCGGCCCGAGGTCGTTCGCCAGGTAGCGGACGCTGGCCTCGAGCGCCGCCTTGGCCACCCCCATCACATTGTAGTTCTGGGCGACCTGCTGCGAGCCGTGGTAGGTGAGCGTCACGATCGAGGCGCCGGGGTTGAGCAGATCCTGGGCGGCCTTGACGATCGCGGTGAGCGAGTAGGCGCTCACGTCGAGCGCCAGCCGGAATCCCTCGCGGTCCACCTTCAGGTAGGGGCCGTTGAGGTGCTCCTTGTTGGCGAACCCAATCGCGTGGATGATGATATCGAGCGAGCCGTAGACCTCGCGGGCGCGGGCCATGAGCGCGTCGATCTGCTCGTCGCTCTGCACGTCGCACGGCTCGATCAGCCGCGCGCCGAGGCTCTCGGCCAGCGGGCGAACGCGCCGCTCGAGCGCCTCGCCGACATAGGTGAAGCCGAGGTCGGCGCCCTGCTCGTGGAGCGCGCGCGCGATGCCCCAGGCGATCGAGTGGTCATTGGCGACGCCAAGGATCAGGCCCTTTTTGCCGTCTAGCAGGCCCATGCTATCCCCCTTCGTGTATCGTCCGCGTGAGCGTGGGCGCTATGATACTACGCAGGGGGTGCTCATGCAAACGCCGTCGCGCCCCTGGCGGGGTTTGGGGAGGCTTTGTCGCCCTAGAATCGTTCTCTCCTCCGCCCCGCGGCGACACTGTCGCCGCCGGCAGGTGTGCGTGGGCGGCACAGGCGCGCCGAGCGAGGGTATAATGCCGCGGAACACACTCGCCGGCTGAAGCCCGAACGGACATGGCCCTGTGAACGCGCTCGTTCTCCGCTCGCTCGCCCTCTGGCTCACTCTGCTCGAATCGCTCGCCGCGCTGCGCGGCTGGCGCGGCCTGAGCTGGCTGGGGCTGGCCCGGCCGGATGCGCCCGCCCCCTCGCGCGCCCTGCGCGCAGCGCCGCTGCTGCTGGCGGCCGCGCCCCTGCACCCGCGCGGAGCCCCGTGGGCGCGCCGCGCCGCCGCCCTCACCGCCGCAGCTCCCGCCGCCCTGCTGCTGCAGCTGGCGCTCGCCAGCACGCGCAACCGGCGGCTCGACCCGCTGGCGCAGCTCACCCCCGGCGTCTACGCCGACCGCACCGTCGAGCGGGTGGACATCGGGATGAGCGTCGGGCACTGCCCGGGGCTGCACGTCGTGCCGCGCTCGGGGGCGACGGCGGCGGTGTGCGTGCTCCACGGCTCCGGCTGCGACAAGACCTACTTCGCCTGGCGGCTGACCGACGCGCTGCTGCGCCAGGGGCTGGCGGTGCTGCTGGTGGACCTGGACGGCCACGGCGAGAACCCGCGCCCGCAGCGCTACCCGGGCGCCACGGAGGTCGCGGAGGTGGCGGCCGGCTGGCTGCGCGAGCGCTACCGGCGGGTGGGGCTGCTGGGGATCAGCCTCGGGGGGTGTATCGCAGCGCGTGCGGCCGCGGATGGCGCGGCGGTTGACGCGGTGGCGCTGCTCGAGACGCCGCCGGCGCTGCGGTTCACCAACGCGGACCGCTGGCGCGAGGCGCGCTGGCTGCTGCAGCCGTTCATGTTCGACCTGCTGCGCGAGACAACTGCCTACCGGCTCGCCTATGCGGTGTACGACCTCGTGCGGGCCCAGCGCGCGCCGCGGATCGCGGCCGAGATCAGCACCTGGGATCTGATCGATGCGCTCGATCTGTGCGGGAGCGTGCCGAAGATCAGCGCGCCGCTGCTGCTGGTCTACGGCGGGCGCGATGCGATCGTCAAGCCGGAGCAGGCCGAGCAGGTGCGGCGGCTCGCGCCCGGCGCGCGCTTCGTGCTGGTGCCGGAGGCCAGCCACCTGACGCTGATTCTGCACCCGCAGGCGATGAGCATGGTGGGGGCGTGGTTCGCCGAGGCGCTGCAGGGCGCCGGTGGGGGCGAGTAGAGGGGTTCGGCCGCAGGCCCGATCGTTCGCCTTCTGGCTCGGCTGCGGCTTCGTGGCAGCCGAACCAGAAAGGCGCGCCCGGCCGGTGTTCTAGCGCTTGCTGTCGAGGATATGGTCGATGATGCCGTACTCCTTGGCCTCCTCCGGCGTCATGAAGCGGTCGCGGCTGAAGTCGCGCGTGATCTCCTCCGGGGTGCGGCCGGTGTCGCGCGCCAGCAGCCCGTTGCCGACCTCCTGGATGCGGAGCAGCTCCCTGACGATGCGCTCGAGGTCGGGGGCGTAGCCCTCGGCGCCGCCGCCGGCCGGGTGGAAGTGGATCGTGGAGTGCGGCAGGGCGTAGCGCTTGCCCTTCGCGCCGCCCGCCAGCAGGATCGTCGCCATGCTCCCCGCGCGCCCGATGCAGACCGTGCTGACGTCGCAGCTGATCAGCTGCATCGTGTCGTAGATCGCCAGCCCATCCCGGACGCTGCCGCCGGGGCTGTTGATATAGAACCAGATATCGCGCTCGGGGTCGGTGTGCTGGAGATACAGCAGCTGCGCGACGATCGACGAGGCCACTTCGTAGTCGATCGGTGTGCCGAGCAGCACCACGCGCTCCTGCAGCAGCCGTGAGAAGAGATCCCACGAGCGCTCGCCGCGCGGCGTACGCTCGACGATCGTCGGGATGGGCACGTATGGCATGGTCCAGTCTCCTGGTGTAGCGTGTGTATCAGGCTTCAGTATAGCATACGGGCCGGCGCGGCGGTGGCCCGCCCGTCGCTTCGATCGCTGCGCCGGCGGCGGGGCGCTTCAGCACAGCCGCAGGCGCTTGGCATCCGAATTCGGGCTAGCATAGGCTAGGACGCTACGAGCCGCGCCGGGGCAGTGGTACAATTGCTGGCGGCCATGTGGCGGCGTACTTTCTGACGGGAAGAAGGACAGCGCCAATGAAAATCGTTGTCATCGGTGGCGGCAGCACCTACACGCCGGAGCTGATCGATGGATTCATCGCGCGCGCCGGGGCGCTCGGCCTGCGCGAGGTGTGGCTGGTGGACCCGAACTCCGAGCGGCTGCAAGTCGTCGGGGCGTTCGCGCAGCGCATGGTCGCCCACGCCGGCGCCCAGTTCCGCGTCGAGCTGAGCGAGGATCGGCGGCGGGCGCTCGACGGGGCCGACTTCGTGATCACCCAGCTGCGGGTGGGCGGCAACCAGGCCCGCCATGGCGACGAGCTGCTGGGGCGGCGCCACCAGCTGATCGGCCAGGAGACCACCGGCGTGGGCGGGTTCGCCAAGGCGCTGCGCACGGTGCCGGTGATGCTCGACATCGCGCGCGACATGCGCGAGCTGGCCCCGCAGGCGACGCTGGTCAACTTCACCAACCCGGCCGGCATCGTCACCGAGGCGCTGGTGCGGCACGGCGGCGTGCCGGTGGTGGGGCTGTGCAACAACGCGATCAACGCCCAGCGCGGAATCGCCTCTATGTTCCACGTCGCGCCCGAGGAGGTGCAGATCGAGCAGGTGGGGCTGAACCACCTCAACTGGATCCGGCGCGTCTCGATCGGCGGCGACGACGCGACCGACCAGGTGCTGCGGGCCTACATGGAGCACCTGCGCCACGACGAGGACCCGGTCCACTTCCCGCCCTGGCTGCTGCAGATGCTGCAGGCCGTCCCCAGCCCGTACCTGGAGTACTTCTACCTCGAGTCGCAGATCATCGAGCGGCAGAACCGCGGCGGGCCGACCCGCGCCGAGGTGGTGATGGACGTCGAGCGGCGGCTGATGGAGCGCTACGCCGACCCGCACCTGTGCGAGAAGCCGCCCGAGCTGATGGAGCGCGGCGGCGCCTACTACTCGACGGCCGCCGCGGCGCTGATCGAGTCGCTCTGGACCGATGACGGCGCCGTCCACGTGGTCAACACCCGCAACAACGGCGCCATCCCCAACCTGCCCGAGGACGTGGTGGTCGAGACGCCGAGCCGCGTGGGCAAGGGCGGCGCGACGCCGCTCCCGGTCGACCCGCTGGCGCCGAGCATGCACGGCCTCACCGCGGCGGTGAAGTCCTACGAGCTGCTGACGGTCCAGGCGGCGGTGAACGGCGACGAGGAGGCGGCGATGCTGGCGCTGCTGGCGAACCCGCTCGGCCCCGACGCGGCGCACGTCGAGGAGGTCTGGGAGGATATCAAGCGCACGAACGCGGGAATGCTGCCGACGTTTAAGTAAGGTTCCCCATGGCTGAGACGTACTTCCTAGCCGGCGCGGCGACGCGCAGCATCACCCCTGTGCTCGGCGAGCGCCCGGTGTTCCTGGCCGGCTTCCAGCGCGACCGGCGCGCCACGGGGGTCGAGAGCGAGCTCTATGTGCGGGCGCTGGCGCTGCGCCTGGAGGACCGCGCCGCGCTGCTGGTCGCCTGCGATCTGATCGGCCTGTCCAGGCCGGACGTGGACGAGCTGCGGCCGGCGCTGACCCGCTTTGGGATCGACCCGCAGGCGCTGATCGTGACCTGCACGCACACGCACAGCGGCCCCGACACGCTCGGCCTGTGGGGGCCCGACGAGGCGACGTGCGGGGTGGACCTGGCCTACCTGACCCGTGTCAAGCAGGCGATCGTCGAGGCGGCGCTCGAGGCGCTGACCTTCTGCTGCCCGGCGCTGGTGCGCGGCGCGATGGCCCGCCTGCCTGGCTACATCGCCAACCTTCGCACGCCGGAGGTGGTGGACGACGAGCTGGCGGCGCTGCAGTTCGTCAAGCCGGACGGCGAGGTGATCGCGACGCTGCTGAACCTCGCCTGCCACCCCGAGGTGCTGGTTGGGGAGAGCACGCTGATCTCGGCCGACTACGCCGGCCACGCCTGCGCCGCGGTGGAGCGGGCCGCGGGCGGCACGGCGCTGCACGTCTCCGGCGCGCTCGGCGGCATGCTCTCGCCGGCCACGGAGGAGCGCACGCCCCAGGCGGCGGCGCGCATGGGCCAGGCGTACGCCGAGGCCGCGCTGGCGGCCCTCGCGGCGGCGCCGACGGCCGAGGTGACGCGGCTGGAGCTGCGGCGGGCCAGGCTGGACATCCCGCTGCACAACCCGCTCTTCGAGCGGGCGCGCGACAACGGCGTGCTCCGCCCGCGCGAGCCCGGCGCGATCGTGACCACCGTCAGCTACCTGGACCTCGGGCCGGCGCAGGTGGTGGGCATCCCCGGCGAGCTCCTGCCGCGGCTCGGCGGGCAGCTCAAGCAGGCGCTCCCCGGGCCGTGCAAGGTCATCGCCGGCCTGGCGGATGACGAGATCGGCTATATTCTGCCCGACGACGAGTTCGTGGTGCCGGCGGACTACACGAACCCCGGCGCGCAGTACGAGGAGAGCATGTCGGTCGCGCCCGATGCCGGCTCGCGGGTGATGAGCGCGGCGCTCGGGCTCATACGCGGCGAGCAGTAGGGCGCTCCGGCCGAGCACTCAGGGGGCACGGGAATGATCTACCAGCTGCGGATCTACGAGATCTTCGAGCACAACAAGGCGGCCTTCCACGCGCGCTTCCGCGACCACGCCGCGCGGATCATGCGCCGCTACGGCTTCTCGATCGTCGCTATGTGGGAGGCGAAGACCGATACCCGGACGGAGTTCGTGTACCTGCTGGCCTGGCCCGATGAGGCCACGCTGCGCAGCGCCTGGGACGCGTTCCGGGCGGACGAGGAGTGGGCCGAGATCAAGCGGGTGACGAACGCGGAGCACGGCGACCTGGTCGGCGCGATCGAGGACCGCGTGCTCGTCCCGGTCGACTACAGCCCGCCGCTTCCGCACGCCGCCTCCGCCTGAGCCTGGGCGCTGGCGGCCTCTTCGCCAGCATATCGCGCTGACTGCTGCTGAAGGAGCCCTGTGGAGACCAAGAGCCGCTGCGGGTGGGCGGGGAACGACCCGCTCTACATCGCCTACCACGATACCGAGTGGGGCGTCCCGGTCCACGACGACCGGACGCTGTTCGAGTTTCTGGTGCTCGAGGGGGCGCAGGCCGGCCTGAGCTGGATCACCATCCTGCGCAAGCGCCCCGCCTACCGCGAGGCGTTCGACGGATTCGACCCGCACAAGGTCGCCGCCTACGACGAGGCGAAGGTGGCCGAGCTGCTGGAGAACCGCGGCATCGTGCGCAACCGGCTCAAGATCCAGGCGGCGATCACCAACGCGCGCGCGTTCGTGAAGGTCCAGGAGGAGTTCGGCAGCTTTGACGCCTATATCTGGCGCTTCGTGGACGGGGCGCCCAGGCAGAACAGCTGGCGCTCGCTGGCCGAGGTGCCCGCCGAGACGCCCGAGTCGCGCGCGCTCAGCAAGGACCTGGTGCGGCGCGGGTTCCGCTTCGTCGGGCCGACGATCATGTACGCCCACATGCAGGCCACCGGCATGGTCAACGACCACCTGGTCGGCTGCTTCCGCCACGCCGAGGTCGCCGCGCTCAGGCGGGCGTAGCCGCGCGCTCCACGCGCCCGGTGCGGCTAGCCGCGGCCCACCTCGACCGAGTCGATCAGCACTCCCAGCTCGCGCCCGTCCGGTGCGCGGAAGGTCTCGCTGCGCACCTCGACCAGCAGCTGCCCGGCGGCCCCTTGCGGCAGCGGCAGCGTGTAGGTGCGCCAGCCCGCGCCGACCTGCAGCGGGTGGCACACGTCTCTGACACAGACGCTGGCCGCGGCGCCCTGCCCATCGGGGCGGATGGCGGCCAGCCGCAGCCGCAGCAGGGCGGGAGCACCCTCCCCCACAGCTAGGCGCAGCGTGGCGCGGCCGTCCGTCCAGCGCGCCGTGGCGCCATCGATCAGCTCGCTCGGGTACACCCCGCGCACGTAGCCGAAGTCGAGCCCACCGCCGACATCGACGGCCGCCGCAGGAGCCGGCTCCAGCGCGCGCCAGGCGTAGTCCGTGACCCGCTGCTGGTCGGCGTAGGAGCCGGCGAAGGCCTCCCGCGCCCGCTCCTCATCGCCGAGCTCGCGCAGCGCGTCGCCGTACCAGGTGCTCGCCGGGTAGTAGAGCGGCTCGCGCCGCCAGGCCCGCCGGTAGGCCTCGGCGGCGCCGGGAAGATCCCCCTCGGCACGGCGCGCGTGGCCGAGGCGCAGCCAGGCGTCGGGGACATTGTGCGCGTCCACCGCCCGCTCGTAGGCCGCTCGCGCCCCCGCGTAGTCGCCGGCGCGCAGCCGCAGATCGCCGACGAGCGTGTGCCAGCCGCGCGCGGTGTTCTGCGCCGCCCAGTCCCACGGGTAGGAGGTCAGCACCGTCCAGAGGAACACCGCCCACAGCCCGAGGACGAGGATCGACTCCGGCTTGCGGAAGATCGAGCGGAGATCGCGGGCGTCGGCCTTCAAATGTCCGGCTGCGGCGTGCGGGCTTCGGACTGCTTCCTTCGAACGGCGTGCCGTGATGATGCTCCGGGCGCGCGACAGAGCGAGGGCGGCGTACGGGATCAGCAGCGGGAACAGGAAGTGGCGGTAGCGGGCTTCGCCGTGGGTCAGGAGCATGGTCGCCACGGCGTAGCCGATCCAGGCCAGCGCGAGCCAGACCGGCGCGCCGAGCGTCCAGCCAAGAGCGCCGCGGGCGGGCGCCCGGCGCCGCTCGGCGAACGCGCGCGCCACGAGCCCGGCCGTCGCCGCCAGGGCGATAACGACGTACAGCAGGTCGTCGAACAGGAGCGCCGCGGCGAACAGCGGCAGATCGACCGTCTGGTAGTAGTTCTCGAGCAGGAAGCGGTCTTGGATGGGCTTGACGCGCGCCAGGAAGACCCAGTTCGGCCAGAGCTTGCGCAGCACGATCGCCGGGTCCTCGCGCAGCCGCTCCAGCCCGCGGGCGGTCGCGTACGCGGAGCGCTCGGCCGGGTTGCGGATCTGCTCCAGCTGGCGGTGGATCTCGCTCCGGCTCTCGCGCGGCTCGTTGAAGACCCACAGGTTGTAGGAGAGGCCGGTCTCCACCAGGATCGGCTCGCCGTAGGCCAGCGCGTTGCGAACGGTCCACGGGGCGATCGTGAGCGTCGCGGCGGCCAGGAACAGCAGCGGCGGCAGCAGGAGCGCCCGCAGCGACGGCCGGCGTTCGGGCGCCGGCGACTTCTCTTCCCCAGATGTGGGGCCTGCGCCCGCCCGCAGCGCCCGGAGGAGCAGCCACAGCGCGGCGACGGGCAGAAACAGCAGCGTCATCGAGCGCGTCAGGGTCGCCAGGCCGAAGAGCACGCCGGCCGCCACCGGCAGCGCTTTCCCGAAGCCCTGGACGCTCGGATCGGGCGCGCCGCTGCGGGACGGCCACGCGAGCAGGCACAGCAGGCCGAGCTGGAACAGAAACGTGAACAGCGTCTCGGCCATGTACAGGCTGCCGAAGGTCGCCAGCGTCCAGAGCAGCGCCGTGATCAGCGCGGCCAGCAGCGGGGCCGCGCTCGCAGCCTCACCCGGCCGGTGGGCCGCGAGCCGCCGGGCGAGCAGGTAGGCGAGGAAGACGTTCGCCACGCTGAGCGCGATGTTCGGCAGGGCCGCCAGGTGCAGGTCGCCGCCCGCGAGCCAGAGCGACCCGGCCAGGAACAGCGGGTAGAGCGGCGCGCGCAGCCAGTGGTAGGTGTCGTAGAAGACCCAGCCGCGGCCGGCCAGCAGGTCGCGGGCGACGGCGATGTACTCGACCTCGTCGTTCGCCGGCTCGTGGAGCGGCTGGCTCCAGAGCAGCAGCCGCAGGCCGAGCGCCAGCGCCAGGACCGCGGCGAGGCGCCAGTGGCCCAGGGCCGCGCGAAGCCAGACGCGCGGCATCGCCGCGGCCTCACCGGCCGCGCGCCGCCTGCCGGCCGCTGGCCGCAGCGCTCCGCTCCGTGCTGTGTGCTGGTCGTCGGTGATCATCGAGGCAGCAGCACAATCGAGTCGACCATCACGCCGAGCTCGCGGTTGTCGGGGTTGGCCCGGTCGAGGGCGCGCGGCCGGAAGGTGTCGCTGCGCAGGGCGACGAGCACCAGCCCGTCGGCGGTCGCGGCCGCCGGGAGCTCGATCCGGTAGGTCTGCCAGCCGGCCGCCGGGGCCAGCGTCTCAACCACCTGCCCGTCCACGAGCACCGTCACCTGGGGCTGGGGCGCGCCCGCGGGCCTGCCGCCCGCCAGCCGCAGCTCGAGCAGCGCCATTGTACCAGGCGGGGCCGTGAGCCGCAGCTCGGCCGCTGCGCGCGTCCAGCGGTAGGCGCCGGACTCGGCGGCGTGGAAGCCGCGCAGATACCCGAGGTCCAGCCCTCCGCCGACATCCAGGCTCTGCGGGGCCGGGCCGAGCGGCGCGAAGGCGTCCCAGGCCCAGGCCTGCATATCTTCGAGCGTGGCGGTCTCGTAGGCCAGGTCCGCGCGCGCGGCCTCGGTCTCGCCGATTGCGCGCAGCACGGCGCCCCGCAGGACGTGCGCGCGCGGGTGGTCGGGCACCGCCTTCACCGCCGCATCGAGCGCCTCCCGCGCCGCCGCGAGGTCGCCGTCGGCCAGCGCCGCGCGCGCCAGGGCCACACGCGCCAGCGCGCTGGCCGGGTCCAGCCCGATGGCTGCCCGCGCCGCAGCCGCAGCGGCCGGGCTGTCGCCGGCGTCGAGCGCGCGCTCCGCCCGCCACAGCGCGCTGTGTTTGCTGGCGAGCATCCAGCTCTCGGCCAGATACGGCCGGTGGAGCAGCATCAGTGCGAGGCAGGCCAGCGAGCTGAGGGCGGCGCCGGCGACGCGCCAGGCGACCGGGCGCCGCGGCGCGCCCCGAGCCACGAGCCGCGCCAGCGCCCAGCCGGCGTAGGGCAGCAGCGCCGGGTAGAGCGGCAGCCGGTAGCGCAGCTCGACGTGAAAGACCAGCGCCGTGAGCAGCACGTACAGCGCCCACGGCACAAACAGCCAGCGCGCGCCCCGGAGACTCCCGGGCGCCAGCCACAGCCCGGCCAGCCCGCCGAACAGCGTCAGCAGCCAGACGCCGTCGCCGAGCAGCAGCCGCAGCCAGACCTCGTGCGGCGGCACCCAGATCGCGCGCCGCTCGCGCATATCGTCGAAGAACTGCAGGGCGAAGAACTTCTGCGCCTCGCCCCAGGCCTTGGCCGCGAAGCGCCCCGGGTCCGCGGCGATCGCCGCCAGCCCGCGCTCGGTCGCCAGCCGCTGGCGGGTCGCCCGGTCCTCGCCGAGGGCGTAGAGCTGCGCCTTCACCGCCTCGCGGCCGGCGGGGTCGTTGTCGAGCCACAGGTTCTCGGCCCCGGTCGTGTCCACCACGATCAGCGCGCCGTAGGCGATGTAGTTGCGGGCCGTCCAGGGCGCGACCACCAGACCGAATCCGAGCGGCAGCAGGCACAGCGCGAGCAGCCGGCGGCGCAGCTCCTGCCGCTGGTGGAGCGCGGCGGCGAGCCAGAGCACGCTGAGCGGCAGCAGCGGCAGCGCCACCGAGCGCACGAGCGCCAGGCAGCCGAGCGTGAGCCCGGCCAGCCCGGCCCACGCCGCCCACCCCCGCACCGGCGCCCGCTCGGCGGCGCCGATCCGCAGCAGCATCCAGAGGAACAGCGTCAGCCCGAACAGGAACAGCGTCTCGGTCAGCAGCTCGGTGGCGTTGGCCGCCAGCGTGTAGCTGAGCGCCGCCAGAAGCCCCGCGGCGAACGCGGCCCGCCGCTCGCGGAACAGCTGGCGGGCGAGCGCGTAGAGCGGCACCACCGTCAGCGCGCTGATGACCGCCTGGACGAGCCGCAGCCGCTGGACGAGCGAGTCGAAGAGGTAGATGCAGGCCGCGAGAAAGCCGGTGTAGAGCGGCGGGCGCATCAGACGAAGCTCGACATAACGGTGCTCGCGCAGCAGCGTCAGCGCCTGGTCGAGATACTCGCGCTCGTCGCCGCCCAGGGGGTACAGCTCGTGCCAGCGCCAGACCAGCAGGCGCAGGGTGAGGGCGAGGGCGAACAGGGCGATCGGCGCCAGGTAGCCGGCAACGGCCCGGCTCGGCGCCCGGCCTGCTGCCGCCGGCCATGTACCTTGCCCCTTCACGGCCGCAGCTCCACCCAGTCCAGGCGCACCCCCAGGCGCTGCACCTGGCCGAGCGACTCCTCGCTCTGCTGGCGGAGGTAGCGCTCCGGGCCGGGGACGAACGTGCGCGCCCGCAGGGTGATGACCACATCCGCTCCCTCGGCGACGGCGGGGATCTGCACGCTGAACGTGCGCGGGCCGCCGGCGTCGGGGGCGAACTCGCCGACGACGCGGCCGCCGGCGAGCACCTGCACCGGAGGCGGCGGGCCCATGTCGATCGGCCAGCCGCGCCCGTCGGCGTGCAGCAGGAGCTCCTGTGCGCCGCCCGTGCCCGCGGCCGGGAAGCGCAGCCGCGCGCCGTCGGTGCACCAGCGCCAGGTCGTGCGCTCGACCGGGTCGCCCTCGCCGAGGTAGCAGCCGGCGATATAGCCGAGGTCCAGGTTGCCGCCCAGGTCGATCCGCCGCGTCGGGGCCGGGCGCAGCCACTCCCACGCCCAGTCCACCGGGTTGGCGTCGTCCACATAGCGCTGGGTGAAGGTCGCCCGCGCCGCCGCCTCATCCCCCAGGCTGCGCAGCGCGTCGCCGCGCAGCACCGCGCCGCGCGCGTCCCTGGCGCGATCCACCGTCTCAGCCGGCAGCAGCCGCAGCACATCGGCGTAGCGCCCGGCGCGCGCGGCGATCAGCGCCTCTCCAAGCCGCGCCACCTCGGCGCTCACCTGCCCCGAGCGCAGCGCCGCCGCAGCCCCGGCGAAGTCATCCTCGCGCAGCGCCGCAGCGAAGCGCCGGTCGCCCTCGGCGCGCGGGCGGGCCGCGATCGCCAGCCGCGTGATCTCCAGGCTCGACGGGTACGGCCCGAGGTACGAGGCCCAGCGGGCAGGCTCATCCGGCGCGCGCGGCTCGAGGTAGGCGTACGGCGTCGCCGCCACCAGCCAGAGCAGCCCGGCCAGCGCGCCGGTCGCCCACATCCACCCCGCGCCCGCCGGTCCATGCAGCCGGGCGGGCGGGCGCGACGGCTGCGCCGCGGAGGCGCGCCTTCGGGCGAGGAGCTGGAGCCCCGCCGCGAGCGCGTAGGCGGCGAAGATCAGCGCGAACGGCATGAGCGGCAGGCGGAAGCGGTTGATCGCGAACAGCAGCGGCGCCGTCGCCAGGTTGTAGAGCCACCACAGCCCGACCAGCGATGCCAGCGACCAGGAGCCGAGCGCCGCTGGAGACGCCCGCCGCCCACCGGCGTCTCTCCGGGCGTGCGCCCAGCCGAGCACCGCGAGCGGCAGCACCAGCACGTACAGCGTGTCCTCCAGCACGAACAGCCCGAGCACATACCACACCGGCAGGCGCCCGCTGCTGAAGCCGCTCGTGAAGCGCTCGGCGCCGGTGTAGTTGATCTGGAACAGGTCGATCAGCTCGGCGAGCGACTTCTGGACGAACGCCGCCGGCCTGGCTGCGATCAGGCAGACGGCCTCGCTCATCATCGCCGCCTGGCGCGCCGCCTGAGTCGGGAGCGGGCCGGGGTGAGGGACGCATGGCTCGCTGTAGCCGGCCTCCGATACCGGCTGGCCCAGCAGGCCGAGCACGAAGTTGCGCACCTGCGCGTCCTCGCGGCGCCCCTCGTAGGCCGTGCGGGCGCCCAGCAGCAGGTTGAAGGCGCCGCTGGTGTCCACCGCCACCAGCCCGCCGTACTGCCGGCTGTTGTAGATCGTCCAGGGGCCGATGGTTACCGCAGCGGCCACGGCGAACACCAGCGCGCCCTTCCAGCCGGCCCTGATCCTGGCCGGTAGCCCGCCGGTGCGATCGGCCGGCCGCAGCAGCAGCCAGAGGGCCACGATCGGCACGAACCCGAGCGCCAGGCTGCGGGTGAGCGTCGCGAGCCCGAGCAGCACGCCGGCCGCGGCCAGCGGCCAGAAGCGCCGCAGCGCGCCGGCTGCTGTGTGCGCGGCTCCGGGGCGCCCGTCGAGCCGGGTCAGCGCCCAGAATGCCGCCAGCAGCAGCGTGATGAACAGGGTCTCCGAGAGCAGCACCTGTGCGTAGACCGCGAAGGGGAAGAAGATCGCCGTGAGCAGCGCCGCGATGCCGGGGACGGCGTCAAGCGGCCCGGCGGCCGCCGGCTCCTGCTCGCCCGACGCGCCCCGCGCGCTGCGGGTGAGCTGGCGGGCGAGCGTGTAGACCAGGGCGACATTCAGCAGGCTCAGCAGGGACTGCGTCACGAAGATCGGCGCGAGCTGATCGCCGAAGAGCCGGAGGTGCGCCGCGACGAACAGCGGGTAGAGCGGCGCGCGTGTCCAGAGGTAGCCGTGGTACCAGGCGAAGCTGCGCCCCTGCGCGAGCCACGACGCCGCCGAGAGGTACTCGCCCTCGTCCGAGATCAGGCCGAGGCGCGGGAGGTTCCCCCACAGCAGCGCCCGCAGCAGAGCGCCCACGATCAGCGCGACGACCAGAGGATGCAGCAGCGCGGCTGCGCCGGGCCACACCGCGGCCGCGCGGCGGAGATGCTTGCCGGAGATTCTCAAGAACGGCCCGCTTTCGCGACACCGACAGCCTGTGACATGCCGCGGATTATATCACGCCGCGGCCACGTCCTCCGGCGCGCTGGTGGGCAGGAGCACGGTCACCGCCGTCCCGCGGCCCGGCTCGCTCTCGATCTTCACCGCCCCGCTGTGGGCCTGCACGATCCCCAGCACCGCCGGCAGCCCCATGCCGCGCCCGACGAACTTGGTCGTGTAGAACGGCTCGAAGATCTTGTCGCGCATCTCCGCATCCATCCCCGGCCCGGTGTCGGCCACCTCGAGCGCGGCGTAGTCGCCCTCCGGCAGGTCCGGCGCCAGGAACGTCCCCGCCAGCAGCTCGCGGTCCGCGTGGCAGATCGACGTCGTGATGGTGATGGCGCCATCCTTGTCGCCGATCGCCTCGACGGCGTTGGAGACCAGGTCGCCGATCAGCTGGTGAAGCTGTGCCGCGTCGCCCTTGATCGGCGGCAGCTCGTAGCAGAGGCGGTAATTGAGAGCCACCCACGTGGGCATCCGGGACTGCAGCTCGGGGCGCATCTCGTCCAGCAGCACGTTCAGGTTGAGCGCGTCGGTCACCAGCGGGCGCCGGCCGGCGAACACCATCATCTGGCGCGTCAGCTCGCCGGCGCGGCGCACGGAGTTGACGATCATCTCGATCGACGAGTACGCCGGGTGCGTCGGGGGGAGGTCCAGCAGCGCCAGCTCGGCGTTGCCGAGAATAATGCCGAGCATGTTGTTGAAGTCGTGCGCGACCCCGCCGGCCAGCACGCTGAGGCTCTCCAACTTCTGGCGGTTGCGCACCTCGGCGTCCAGGAGCCGCCGCTGCTCCTCGGCGCGGCGCTGCTCGGTCACATCGCGCGTCAGGAGCAGCAGGGTCTCCACGGCCCCGTCGGGAGCGAACTCCGGCAGGATGCGCGACTCGTACCAGCGCGGCCCGTCGGGCGTCGTCCACTCGGACTCGACCGTCCGCGGCTGGCCGCTGGCGATAACCTCGCGGCACGCCCGCTCGATCAGCGCGACGTTCTCCTCCGGCAGCCCCAGCTCGCGGTTGGTCTTGCCGATGAACGCGCTCTGCGGCATCCCCAGCGTGCGCTCGACCGCCGGGCTGATGAACAGGTGGCGCAGCTCGCGGTCGACGCGGTTGATGATGTCCGGGCTGTTCGAGACGATCGCGTTCAGCTCGCGCTCGCGGCGCTGCAGCGCCTCCTCGGCGCGCGCCCGCTCGGTGACATCGATCCCCACGGCCCAGTGCGCCAGCCCCTGTATCGGGACCCGCTGCGCGACACACGACCAGGCGATCGTCCGCTCGCTCCCGTCCTTGCAGGTCACGTTCCAGTGGAGGTCCCGGAAGGGGGCGCCTCGCTTCCACTCGCGGAGCATCCGCTCGCGGTAGCTGGCGTCGGGGTAGAGCAGCGCCAGCGCGTCGGGGTTGCCGACGATCTCATCGGCCCGGTAGCCGGTGACGCGCTCGCACTCGCGGTTCCACAGCACCACCCGCCCCTCGGCGTCGAAGGCGTCGACCATCACCGGCATGTGCTCGATGAGCGCCTGAAGCTGAGCGCGGCTGGCGTGCAGCGCGCGGTTGGTGTCCTGCAGGCGTCTGAAGGTCGTGTGCAGCCAGACGCTCAGCTGCCACAGGATCAGCGCCACCAGCGTGACTGACACGCCGACCCCGCCGACCCGCAGCGCCGCCGTGTGCAGCGGCGAGACCGTGAGCGGCGGAGCGATGAGCTCGGTGACCAGCGCCGCGCCCACGGCCGTCACGCAGCTCCCGGCGATCAGGTGCAGGAGCGCCTTGCCCTCCGGCTGGTCGCTTCTCGCACGCTGATGCGTCCGCCAGAGCAGCACCCCCACGCCGGCGGACGCCACCGCGCTCGCCAGCGAGACGAAGCCGCCGGCTACGACGTATGTGATCGCGTTCAGCGCTGCCAGCGCAAGCGTGATCGCGAGCATCCAGCCGATGAAGCGCCGCAGCAGGGCAGGGGGAGGATTGCTCAGGTCTGGCCCCGGTATCTCAGTCACCATGCCCATCTTCCCTCGCTCCCGCTGGACGTCGAAACCTTCGCTTGGGTACCGGCCGCATTGTAACATCTCTTCAGTACGGGGGCAGTACGAGATGAGGTTGGGTATGCGGCGCAGCGCCGGCGCGCCAGCCGGCCGGATTTCGCAAGATGAAACGTCCCGCAGGCTGGCACAACCGCGTCGTTCGGGTGTATAATAGGGGCGTGCGGTGGCCGCGTCCCGGCACCGCCTGGAGAGTATGAAGGAGGCGAAGCCGCTTCATACTTCTCCTCCCGCCGCGGCGGAACATGGGAGCGCGATCGGCTGCGCCGCCTGTGCTCCCGGTGTTACAAGAGCCCAATCGGGGGTGCGAAGAGTTTGCATTTTCCGATGAGGCATGGTATAGTGTGCGCGGTGCGAATAATGACTCTGTAGCTCAGTGGATTAGAGCGCTTCCCTGCGGAGGAAGAGGTCGGGCGTTCGAGTCGCCCCAGAGTCGCCACAAGTGAGAAGGGCGGCGCCACTGGCGGCCGCCCTTCTGATGACAACTGAAGAGGGGGAGGTGACGGAGTGGTTGAACGTGCTCGTCTCGAAAACGAGTTGGGCCTGAAAACCCACGTGGGTTCGAATCCCACCCTCCCCGCCACCACAGAGCGCCGGCTGATGCCGGCGCTCGTCTGTTTGGCAAGAAGGGCGGCCCTGTGCCCGGCTACTCGCCCTGCGCGTACCCGAGCGCAACCCGGATACGGTGCAGCGCCGCGCCGGTGAACGGGTCGCGGTGCACCAGCGGGTCCCAGGACTCCGGCGCGCGCAGGTCGAACCAGCCGACGGCCGTGATGGCGTAGGAGGCCGCGGCCTCCGGCTCCGGCTCGTGCCCCGGCCGCGCCTCGCCGCCCTGCGGCCGGCAGAGGTAGGTCTTCAGGCGCCGGTAGATCCCGCCCGGGAAGCCCGGCTCCTCGAGCAGCAGGCGCTCGACGGTGACCTCGAGGTGCGTCTCCTCGCGCATCTCGCGGCGCACGCACTCCTCCTCGGTCTCATGCGGCTCGCGGCCGCCGCCGGGGATCACCCAGTAGCCCTGGTCGTCGTCGTGCGGCTGGTGTTTGATCAGCAGGATCGAGTCGCCGAGAAGGATGGCGCCCTGGTAGCGTGTGTCGCGGAGCGTCATGGGGTGTTGGGCTCTCAGCTATCAGGTCTGACGTCAGCGGGCCGACACCGGGGTCGCCGAGGGCGCGCCGCGCTCGCCCGGCTGCGGCAGCAGCAGCAGCCCGGCCCCCACCAGCGCCGTGAGCCCGGCCGCCAGCCAGAAGATGAAGTCCCGGCTCACGTGGCTGGTGAGCGGCGGGTGGAAGCCCAACCCGTAGTCCACGAACACCGAGAGCGCGAACCAGACGATCACCCACATGCGCTTCGAGAGCGACAGCCGGCCGATGTGCGGCACGAACAGCAGCCCCTCGCACAGCAGCCCGATGTGAGTCACGAACAGCAGCGCCTCCACCGGCAGGATGATGCCCGAGCCGGTCCACTGCCGCAGCCAGAAGGCGATCGTCCAGAGCCCGTACTTCACGCAGAAGAACGCCGTCAGCGCGTAGAACCAGCGCCACTCCTTCCCGGCGCGCAGGCCGAACAGCGCGATCGTCCCGAGCAGCGCCGCCAGCGGGCAGTCGGGGATGAAGGGCAGCGCCCAGATCGGCGAGCTCAGGATCATCGGGCCGTACCACACCGCGCCGCCGATCACGGTGCCCAGCAGGTTGGCGATCACCGCCGCCCAGAAGAGCAGCGGGTTACGCAGGATCGTGTTCAGAGTCCAGCGGAGGAGCTGTTCCATACCGTATCTTTCCTGACTCGGTGACAGGGTGACTCAGTGACAGGGTGACCGGGTGACCAGGGGAGCAAGATGGTTGTGGCGTGGTACGGGTCTCTGGCTGCAAAGGGTCACCCCGTCACCCCATCACCCCGTCACCGAGTCACCTGGTCACCACTGGCCCCTGGCCGGATCAGCCGGATCGGCACGCCGCCGACGAACGCGCCGGGCGGCACATCGCGGTTCACCAGGCTCATCGCCGACACCGTCGCCCCGTCGCCGATCACCACGCCGGGCAGGATGGTGCAGTTCGCGCCGATCGTCACGTCCCGCCCGATGTGCACCGGGCCGCGGCGCCACTCGTAGCGGGTGAACTCGTGGCACAGCACCGTCGAGTTGTAGCCGATGATGCAGTCCTCGCCCAGGGTCACATCCTGCGGGAAGAAGATGTCGAACATCACCATCAGGCCGACCGAGGCGTGGCGCCCGACGCGCATGCCGAGCGCGCGGTAGATGCGGTTCTTCAGCGCCATGAACGGCACGTAGCGCGCCAGCTGGATGAGCGCCGCGTTGCGCGCCACGCGCGCGTATCCCCCGGTGAGGCGCGGGAAGTACCACAGGGCGTTGTGCGGCCCCGGCGACGGCGCGATCTGCAGGCGCGCCCTGCGCGCCGCGCTCGTGCCCAGGCCGTCGGCTGTGCCCGAGGCCACGGGCGACTGCGCCGCTCCGGCGTTCTCCACAGCGCCAGTATCCATCCTCACCCGGTCTTACCGCTCCTCCACCGTCACCGCGAGCATCTGGTCGCCCTGGCGAATGGCGTTGACGACGTCCATCCCCTCGACGACCTTGCCGAACACGGTGTGCTTGCCGTCCAGGTGCGGCTGGGGCGAGTGGGTGATGAAGAACTGGCTGCCGTTCGTGTTCGGGCCGGCGTTGGCCATCGAGATCACGCCGGTCTCGTGCTTGAGCGGGTTCTGCTTCGGGTCCACCTCGTCCTGGAACCGGTAGCCCGGCCCGCCCCGGCCGGTGCCGGTCGGGTCGCCGCCCTGGATGACGAAGTTCGGAATGACGCGGTGGAAGCTCACGCCGTCGTAGAAGCCCTCGCGGGCGAGGAAGACGAAGTTATTGACCGTGACGGGCGCGTAGTTCGGGTAGAGGTCCAGGACGATCTCGCCCTTGGTGGTCTGCATGGTCACGCGGTAGGTCTTGGACGTGTCGATCGTCATCTCCGGCGCCTGGCGCCACTGCTTGGCTGGCACAGCCCTTCCTTTCTGCTCGCAGGAGGTGCGGGGGCTGTAGAGGTGGCCCGCCCCGATCCCCCTGCCGCGTAGTCGCCTGTCATGATCCGTGTGGCGCGGCGGCCGCACCCCCGCACTGCCTGGAAGCGTTCGTAGAGGCGTGACCCCACATCTTCCCGGCAGGAGGGCGGCTGGCAACGACCGCGCAGCTCCCGTGAATTATACCATCGCTGGCCGGGGGCGCGCTGCGCTGCGGACGCGCCTTCGTGGTAAGATAGCGCCGCTGCCGCAGCGTGTGCGGCGGACCTTCCACCGTAAGGAGCTTCACACCATGACATCCCCGGTTCGCTTCGGCGTCATCGGCGCAGGCTCGATTGCCACCCGCGGCCACATCCCCTCGCTGCAGCGGATCCCCGGCGTCCAAGTGATCGCGATCTGCGATGCGAATTTGGAGCGGGCGCAGCAGGTGGCCGCTCAGTTCAACATTCCCTATGCGTTCAGCGATTTCCGCGAGGTCACCAGCCACCCGGAGGTGGACGCGATCACCGTCGGTGTGCCGAACGCGTTCCACGCCCCGGTGTCGCTGGCGGCGCTCGAGTCCGGCAAGCACGTGCTCTGCGAGAAGCCGCTGGCGACCAGCGTCGCCGATGGTGAGGCGATGGTCGCCGCGGCGCAGCGGGCCGGCCGCGTCCTGGCGGTGAACATGAGCACCCGCCCCGAGCCGGCGATCGTCGCCGTCCGCGAGGCCGTGCAGGCCGGCCGCCTGGGCAAGGTGACCTACGCCTACGGGCGCATGTTCCGCCGCAGCGGCATCCCCGGCTTCGGCAGCTGGTTCACGCGCAAGGAGCTGGCCGGCGGCGGCGCGACGATGGACATCGGCGTGCACGTGCTCGACGCGCTGCTCTGGGTCCTGGGCTTCCCGCGGGTGACGGCCGTGCGCGGCGAGATCCAGGCGGTGCACGGCCCGCACGAGCGCGGCCTTGGCTCGTGGGGCGCGGATCGCGTGCCCGGCGGCACGTTCGACGTGGACGACCTGTCGGCGATTCACCTGCGGCTGGCGGACGGCGGCCTGATCACCGTCGAGGTCAGCTGGGCGATCCACGGCCGCAACGAGCAGCGCATGCAGCTCGCGGGCGACCTGGGCGGCGCGGATATCTTCCCCGACCTGTACGGCGAGTCGACTCCGCTGCGCTTCTACTGGAACGAGGGGGATAAGCCGGTGGAGGTCATCCCGACGCTGCCCGAGACCCAGTGGGGCTGGGCGCTCGGCTTCTCGCGCTTCGTCGATGCGGTGCGTGGCCACGGCGAGCCGCTGGCCACCGGCCAGGAGGGGCTGCAGGTGCTGCGGCTGCTGGACGCGGCCTACCGGTCGGCCGAGGCCGGGCGCGAGATCTCGCTGGTCTGACGCGCTGACGAGATGCGGGGTGGCTCAGCCACCCCGCGATCTTTTTCCGTGTAAGCCGTATGTGCTACTGGAGAGGCCCGGTCAGGAGCGCCTCGAGCTCCTCGCCGGGCTGGTACGTGCGCTCGCCGGGCGGCACCAGCAGCAGCGCGTTCGCGCCGCGCAGCGAGAGCAGCCGGCTCGAGCCCTGCGCGCCGGTCGTGCGCGCCACCAGCCGGCCGCCGTCGAGGCTCACGATGGCGCGCTGGTACTCCGGCCGGTCCGGCGAGGGCCGGATCGGGTCGAGCAGCGCCACCTGCGCCTTCGGGCGCTCCGGCCGCGCGTCTCCCTGGAGCCGCCGCAGCGCCGGGCGCACGAACACCTCGAAGGAGACCAGCGAGGAGACCGGGTAGCCGGGGAGGCCGAAGACCATGCGCCCGCCGACCGTCGCGAAGGTCGTCGGCTTGCCGGGCTTGAAGGCGATCCGCCCGAAGTGGACCGTCCCGAGCTCGGCCAGCAGCGGCTTGATCAGGTCGCGGGTGCCCATCGAGACGCCGCCGCTGGTGATCAGCACGTCGGCCTGCTCGAGGCCGCGCAGGATCGCCTGCCGCTGCAGCGCCTCGTCGTCGCGGGCGATCCCGAGCGAGATCGTCTCGCAGCCGGCCTCGCGCGCCGCCGCCAGCAGCGCGTAGCGGTTGCTGTCGCGCACGCCGCCGGGGATCGGCTCGGCGTCGGGGTCGAACACCTCGTCGCCGGTCGCCAGCACCGCCACCACCGGCCGGCGGTAGACCTTCACCCGCGTGCGGCCCACGGTCGCCAGCAGGCCGATCTCCGGCGCGCCGAGCGTGGCGCCGCGCTCCAGCACGAGCTGGCCGGCGGCGATGTCCTGCCCGACCGCGTGGACCGCGTCGCCGGCCGAGAGCGCGCGCGCGATCTGCAGCGTGCCGTCGCGCTCCTCGGTCTGCTCGACCATGATCACGGCGTCGGCGCCCGGCGGCAGCGGGGCGCCGGTCATGATCCGCACCGCTGTGCCGGGCTCGACCACCAGCCCCGCGTCGCCCCCGGCCGTGATCTCACCCAGCACGCGCCGCGGGGCCAGGCCATCTTCGGCGCGCACGGCGTACCCGTCGACCGCCGACTTCGGCACGTCGGGGAGCGGCGCCGCGGCGTACACATCCTCGGCCAGCACCCGTCCGGCCGGAGAGGGCGCCCCCGGCGTGCGCTCGGCCAGGATGTCGATCTCCTCCACCCCGAGCGGCGCGGCGTGGGCCTCGATCGTGCGCAGGGCCTCCGCGATCGAGACCATCGGGTAAGGAGACTCGCGTCGCATCTCGCGCATCACAGGCTACCAGGCGCCGAGCGCCGGCGACTCCACCTGCTCAGTCTCTGCCTGGCTCTTCTTCTGGGCGTGCTCCTGCTCGGCCAGGAACCAGGTGGCCTCCATAGCCGCCTTGCAGCCGTCCGCCGCCGCCGTGACCGCCTGGCGGTACACGTGGTCCACCACGTCGCCGGCCGCGAACACGCCCGGCACGTTGGTGCGGGTGCGGCTGTCGGCGAGCAGGTAGCCGTTCTCATCCATGTCTAGCTGCCCCTTGAACAGCCAGGTGTTCGGTATGTGGCCGATGTAGGGGAACACGCCGTCCGCCTCGAGCGTGGACACCTCGCCGGTCTTCAGGTTGCGCACGCGCACGCCGGTGACCTTGTCGTCGCCCAGGATCTCCTCGACGACCGAGTCCCACACGAAGCGGATCTTCTCGTTGGCGAACGCGCGCTCCTGCAGGACCGGGTCGGCGCGCAGCGTGTCGCGCCGGTGGATGATCGTCAGCTCAGAGACGTAGCGCGTCAGGAAGAGGCCCTCGTCCAGCGCGCTGTTGCCGCCGCCGACCACGACCACCTTCTTGCCGCGGAAGAAGAAGCCGTCGCAGGTGGCACAGTAGGAGACCCCGCGGTTGGCCAGCTTCTCCTCGCCGGGCACGCCCAGCTTGCGCGGCGACGCCCCGGTGGCGATGATCAGCGAGTCGGCCGTCACCGTCTCACCGCCGTCCGTCGTCAGCCGGAACGGCCGGACGGAGAGATCGACCTTCTCGATCAGCGCGTCGAGGAACTGGGCTCCGAAGCGCGCCGCCTGCTTCTCCATGTTGTCGGCCAGATCGAAGCCGCCGATCGACTCGACGAAGCCGGGGTAGTTCTCGACCTCGTTGGTGGTGGCGATCAGCCCGCCGGGCTGGAGGCCGCGTATCACCAGCGGCTCCAGGTTGGCGCGGCCGGCGTACAGCGCCGCGGTCAGGCCCGCAGGGCCAGAGCCGATGATAACAACCTTGCTGTGCATTCTCGATTGCTCCTCTTCAGTGGAGGGCGGAAACGCCGGCGAAACACAAGGCTCCGGTGGGCCGGTCGAGCCCGCCGTGTTCCCGTCCACCTGTATGATAACACACCTTGCCCTCCAATTTCTGTAATCCAGATTACCCCCCCTGGGTATGGCGCTCCCTTACCGATGGCGCATGTTCGAGCAGGGCGTCATGGGCCTCGTGAACCGTGCGGACAAACTCCTCAGCGCGCTGCCGTTCGGTCAGCCGCCGCACTAGCCGCAGTGTCGGGCTGAGAAGTGGACCAACGACGGCTGCCGGAAATCGGCGCGGCGCTCTACAATCATCTTCAGCGGTTCCGCCTCAGGAGCCAGCAGCCCAGATGCTCTCCTGAACACACTCCAAGGATCGTGCCATGTTCGCACGTACGCCACGCCTGCTGCTCGCCGCCGTCCTCATCGTCCCTCTGCTCAGGCTACCGTTCCTGACAGCGGACTCCGAGCCCGCCGCCGTCCTGATCAACGAGTTCATGCCATACCCCGCCGTGGGCGCGGAGTGGGTCGAGCTCTACAACCCAGGCCCGGACGAGCTCAGCCTCCAGGGCTGGATGATTGACGACGACACGATCGGCGGGGTGCACACGACGATCGACGCCACGATCCCGGCCGGCGGGCTGCTGGTGGTGTTCCTGAGCTCCAACATCCTCAACAACAGCGGCTCGGACGCCGTTCAGCTGCTGGATTCGGCGGGCGCGGTGGTCGACAGTTACGAGTATAGCGGGGCGACCGTAGGCCAGAGCTTCGCCCGCGTGCCCGACGGCGGGGCGGACTGGCAGCGCCAGGAGCCGACTCCCGGCGAGTGGAACCTGCCGCCTGGCCCGATGACGCCCTCGCCGAGCGCGCCACCCGACTCGAGCGACACGCCCACCGCTGCGCCGGACGAAGACGAGACGCCGGAGCCAGACGAAGCTGAGACATCCACGCCGGATGAAGACGAGACGCCGGAGCCGGATGAAGACGAGACGCCGGAGCCAGACGAAGCTGAGACATCCACGCCGGATGAAGACGAGACGCCGGAGCCGGATGAAGACGAAACGTCGATGCCGGATGAGGTCGAGACACCGGCGCCGGACGAAGCTGAGACGTCCACGCCGGACGAAGAAGACGAAACACCGGAGCCAGACGAAGACGAGACGCTCGCGCCAACCTCCACGTCCGCCGCCACGCCGAGCCCGACACGCACGCTGAGCCCGACACGCACGCTGAGCCCGACGCGCACGCTGAGCCCGACACGGACACCGACTTTGACACGAACGCCGACCTCGACGCGAACACCGAGCCCGACGCGCACGCCGAGCCTGACGCGGACACCGAGCCCGACCGACGACACTGTCTCCTCCGGCGAGTCGGAAGACGATGGCGATAGCGAGGAGCATGCGAGCGCCACTGCGACACGCACGCCGAGCCCGACGCGGACGCTGAGCCCGACGCGCACGCCAAGCCCAACGCGCACGCCGAGCCCGACGCGGACGCCGAGCCCAACGCGCACGCCAGAGCCTGCTGACGAAGAAGAGCCAGAGGCGGCGATGGACGAGAGTCCGACGCGGACACCGAGCCCAACACGCACGCTAAGCCCGACGCGAACGCCAAGCCCGACACGCACGTTGAGCCCGACACGCACCCTGAGTCCGACGCGCACGCCCACTCCGGCGAGCGGCGCGCTTGCCAGCTCGCCTGTCTCGCCATCTGTGACGCTCGACGCCACACAGCAGGCAGCGCGCGAGGCGCAGGGGGGGCGGCAGCCGCCTGAGTATCTGATGGCTGGGACGGCGGGCAGCACGCCATATGCCCACGCCACGCCCGCCGAGCCCTACGAAGGGGTGCCTGGCGCAACTGCGACCCCTGAGCCGTTCGGCGAGGAGCCGGCTGCGAGCAGTGCGACGCGTGCGCCGGAGGAGCCCAGCGGCGCATACCCATCAGATCGGGGGTGGGAGTGGCTCCCAGAGGCCCTCGCCGGCGGGGTGCTGCTCGTCGCGGGGATCGCCGCAGTGATCTACGAGCGCCGGCGCGCCGCCTCGGGCATGTAGGGCGCGAGGGGCCGCGGAGAGATATGGAGGGCCGCAGGCTCGCCAGGGCTTCTTTCTTCCGCCCACAGGGAGGTGTGGGGGGCCACAAGGCCCTCCACAGATGTTTTTCCGCCGTTCTGCGGCAGAAACGAAGGATTCAGAGAGAAGCTTCGCCTCGTTGCTCGGGTTGGGTGGCACAGGACGTGCGGGGCTAGCTACGAGCGCCCGACGCATCGTAAGGCACAGATCCGGTTCGTGGTAGAATAGGGGTGTTCGCAGTGCGCTATCAACGTCGATACCGAGCGCCGCACACCGGCGAGCTTATGTGTAGTGACCCTTGAGGAGGGAGCAGCATGGGTAAGATCGCAATCCACGGCTTCGGCCGCATCGGCCGATCGGCTTTGAAGGCCGCGTTAAAGAACAATCTGTGGACCCCCGTCTCGATCTCCGACATCCGCGATGTCCCGACCTTCGCAGCGCTGTTCGCGGTGGACTCGAACTACGGTCGGTGGCATGAGGAGGTCCAAGGGCTGGACAACAAGTTTATCATCGGCGGGCGCGAGATCCCCTACTTCAACTCGATGAACGAGCTGCCCGACTGGAAGGCGCTCGGCGTGGACCTGGTGGTGGACTGCACCGGCCGGGCGACCACCCGCGCCGGCGCGCAGGCCCACCTGGACCGCGGCGCCAAGCGCGTGCTGGTGAGCGCGCCGAGCAAGACCCTGCAGGACTGCGACGCCGTGCTACTGCCCGGGATCAACCTGGATTCCTTCGACCCCGACCGGCACAAGATCATCAGCATGGCCAGCTGCACCACCAACGCGCTCGCGCCGGTGGTGAAGGTCGTGCTGGAGAACTTCGGCATCAAGCACGGCCTGTTCTCCACCGTCCACGCCTACACCAACACCCAGAGCCTCACCGACCAGCCGATGAAGGACCGGCGCGACTCGTGGGCCGCGACTGAGAACATCATCCCGTCGTCCTCGGGCGCGGCGCGCGCGCTCCAGTTCATCTGGAAGGACCTGAAGATCACCGGCAAGGCCTACCGGGTGCCGGTGCGCACCGGCTCGATCGCCGAGCTGAACCTGGTGACCGAGCGGGCGACGAGCGTCGAGGAGGTGAACAACGCCTTCCGGCGCGCGGCCGCCGAGGGGCCGCTGAAGGGCGTGATGGCCGTCCTCGAGGAGGAGTGGGCCTCGGCGCGCATCGTCGGTGACCCGCACTCGTCGATCATCGACCTGCCGATCACGCAGGTGATGGAGGGCACGTTCGTCTCGGTGGCGGCCTGGTACGACAACGAGATGGGCTACGCGACGCGTCTGGCCGAGACGGCTGCCAAGCTGGCGGTGTAGCGTACGGCGTAGCGTCTCGCACGCTCGAACGCTTCAACGAGCGACTGCTTCACCCGCGGGCCGACGATCAGCTTTCTGGTCGTCGGCCCTTCGTTGTGCTGCTGGAGAGGTGCTGATGCGCCTGCCGACCCGGCTCGGACTCGCGGCGCTGTGGCTGGCTGTGGCCGCCGGCTACGTCCAGGATCTGCTGGCGGCGCTGCGCGCGCCCGCGCTCCACCCGTCGCCCGCGCTGCCGGACGACGGCCCGCTGGTGTCGGTGGTGATCCCCGCGCGCAACGAGGCGGCGCGGATCGCGGGCTGCCTGGCCGGGCTGGCCGGCCAGCGCTACCGCCAGTTCGAGGTGATCGTCGTGGACGACGCCTCGGAGGATGGGACGGCCGCTGTGGCGCGGAGCTACGCCCACCGGCTGCCGGCGCTGACGGTGATCGGCGGCGAGCCGCTCCCGGCGGGCTGGGCCGGCAAGTGCTGGGCCTGCTGGCAGGGGGCGCAGGCGGCGCGCGGCGAGCTGCTTCTGTTCCTCGATGCGGACGTGCTGCCGCAGCCGGAGCTGCTGGCTGCGCTGGTCGGGCGGATGGCCGAGGAGGAGCTCGACCTGCTCACGCTCGTGCCGCTGATCCGGCTCGAGTCGCTGGCGGAGAAGGCGGTGCTCCCGGCGTTCGCCAGCCTGCTCGCCGCCGTCCACCCCCTCGAGCGGGTGAACGACCCGCGCTCGCCGGCGGCCTTTGCGATCGGCCAGTGCCTGATGCTGCGCCGCGCGGCCTACGATGCGCTCGGCGGGCACCGCGCGGTGCGCGGGAGCGTGCTGGAGGACGTGGACCTGGCGCGGCTCGTCAAGTCGCGCGGGCGGCGTCTCGAGGCGCTCGTGGCCCCGGACCTGATCGCGGTGCGCATGTACTCCGGCTGGCCCTCGCTCGCGGAGGGGCTGAAGAAAAACGCCGTGGCCGGGTTTCGCAGCGGCGGCTGGCGCGCAGCGTGGGCTGGGCTTCGCCAGCTGGCGCTGGTGGTGGCGCCGCTGGACCTTCTTGCCGCCGCGGTGTGGCTGGCGCGGGCGAGGCCGGCGAGCGCTGCGGGCCGCACGCTGGCGCTCGCGGCGGGCGGGCTGGCGCTGCTCGGCGCCGTGTGCTGGGGCTGGATGGTCCGCCGGCGCCACCGGATCAGCCCGGCTTGGGGCCTGCTCTTCCCGCTTGGGACGGCGCTGTACTACGGGCTGGCGACGGACGCGCTGCTGCGCCTGGCGACCGGCCGGGGCGTGACCTGGAAGGGGCGGGTGTTCACACGGTGAAGCACTGAGCGCTGCACGTGGCGCCTCGGGACGCGGTGCAGCGCTCAGCGCGTGGGTGTTCGATGGGCTACGGCTGCCCGTTGAAGGTGAAGTAGATATCCGCCCGGACGCCGCTGATCGTGCCGCGGTAGTGGTAGCCGTACACACCGGCCGCGTTCTGCGGACCGAACTGCACCACCAGCGCCGGGTCGCGCCCGATGCGGCCGTTGCGGTCCGCCTGGGCCTGCGCGTTCATAACGTACAGGCCGTCCGGCGACGTGATCCAGAACTCGAGCGGCTCGTTGGGGCGGAAGCCCTGCGCCTGGATGCGGAAGTTAGTGCGCTGGTTGCCCTCGGCCGGCGTCACCGAGCCGTTGCGGTTGGCGGGCCGCGGCGTGCCGGGCGGCGCGATGTAGTCGCGCGTGACCTTGAAGCGCCCGACGACCGCGCGGCCGGTTGAGGCGCCCTGGGCGGTGATCGCCCAGTCGCCCTCGACCTGCGCTGGGCGGAAGACCACCCGCACGCTGGTGCCCGAGCGCTGGATCTGCCCGGCCGGGATCGTGTCCACCTGGCCGTTGGGGCGTGTGAGCCAGACGCCGACGCGCTCGTTCGGATCGAAGCCGTTGCCGGTGAAGGTGAAGGAGTAGCCGGGGGCGGCGGCGAGCGGCACGACGTTCGCGTCGCCGATGTGGCGCAGCACGTCGTGGATCATGATCGTCATCTTATTCGGGTCGCCCGGCCCGCCGCTGGGCACCGGGGCCGGCTGGCCGCTCGGCTGGCCCGGGGTCCCGCCCGCCACGACCTGGAACTGCCCGATCGCCTGGCGCCCGCTGCTGCGCCCCTGGGCGGTGATGAACCAGGTGCCGGTGCGGAAGGAGCCGTCCACCGTCACGCGCACGTTGGCGCTGCTGATCGAGCCGGACGCGTCAGCCTCGGGGTTGGCGTCGATCCCGCGCACGCTCTGGTCCGGCGCGGTGAGCCACAGGCTGACCCGCTCGCCGCGGGCGAAGCCACCGCCCTGCACGACGAACGACTGGCCGATGGCGACGGTCGACGGGCTGGCGCCGACGGACACCCCCGGCTGCGGCCCCGGCGCGGGCGCCGCGACGCCGATGAAGAGCTGGGTGATGCCGCTGCGGCCGCTGGTCTGCCCCTGGGCGGTGAAGAACCAGCGCCCGTTCTCGAAGTCGCTGGTGCTGAAGCGCACGCCCGCGTAGCTGATCGAGCCGTTGACATCCGCCAGCGGCTGCTGCGGCAGCGAGATCTGCCGGCCGCTGGGCGAGCTGAGCAGGAAGCGCACGCGCTCGCCGGCGCGGAAGCCCTCGCCCTCGATGCGGTAGTCGGTGTCGGAGCCCCTGACGCGCTCGAAGATCAGCCGGACGTTGGCGGTCGCCCCTGGGCGGAAGGGCGGCGGCCGCGGCGTGCCGTCCTCGTTGAGCGGCCCGTCGGGGGCGATCCCGGGCGGCCACGGGTCGCGCAGCTGGGCCGGCGCGAGCGCCTCGCCGAGCAGGCCGAGCTCGACGCGGCTCGGGTAGAGCTTCAGCTCAAAGCGCGCGCGCTCGAAGTACTGGACCAGCAGCCACTGGCCGCCGATCTGCTCGGAGATCTCCTCGCTGATCGGGTAGCCGAAGAACTGCACGCCGCCGTTGCGCTCCCAGTACTGGCGGAACAGGCCCTTGAGGCTGTGGCCGGTCTCCGGGAAGTAGCGCGCCTGGCTGGTCGTCTGGAACGGCGGCACCTGCGGGAAGGCCCGGTCCCCCGTGGCGTCGCGGCCGAGGTGGCCGAGCTCGACGACCACCGGGTTGGTGGAGGCGAGCTCGAAGCGCGCGCGCTGGAACCACTGGACGATGCGCCCGTCGGAGCGGAAGTACTCCTCGGTGATCGGGTAGCCGAAGCGCTCCAGGCCGCCGTTGCGCTCCCAGTACTGGCGGAACGCGCCTCGCAGGTAGTGGCCGGTCTCCCCGAAGTAGCGCAGGTCGCTCTGCGCCGCCGTCGGGGCTGCCGGGAGCGCGCCGAGCGCCAGCAGCATGACGAGCAAGGCCGCGCACCAGCGCCCTACCGTTCCGCGCGCACCGCCGCTCATGGGCTCCTCCTTACAGATCGTAGCTGATCATGGTCGCATGTAACGCGTCTCTATCATACACCGGCCATGCAGATTGTCAATAGTACACGCATGAGCGTAGCGGCCACGGGCGAAGCCCATCGCCGGCGGGGCCTGCGGCCGCGCAGCTTCGGGCCGCGTGGGAAGAGCGCTTGTGCTGGGGGAGTGAGGCCCGCGCCTTCGGCCTCTCAGCCGGCCTCCAGCGCGTCGGCGATGCGCACGGCGGCGTAGGGGTCGGCGAGCAGCGCGGCGCCCACCTGGACCGCCTGCGCCCCGACTGCGAGGAACTGGCGCGCCTCGTCGGCGCTGGTGATACCGCCGCACCCGACCACGGGAATGCTCACGGCGGAGGCGACGTCGGCGACGGCCTGGAGCGCGATTGGCCGGATGGCGGGGCCGGAGAGCCGCATGGCGGTCTGCGCCCCCGCGCCGGGATCGACGGCCAGCGCTGCCGGCGGCGCGATCAGCGTGATCGCGTCGGCCCCGGCGTCGGCGACGGCGCGCGCTGTGTCGCGCAGCGCGTCGTGCGGGGCCAGCTTGACCAGGATCGGCAGCAGCGTGCGCGACCGCACGGCGGCGACTGTCTCCGCAGCCGCGGACGGCTCGTCGAAGCGCAGCTCGAGCCCGGCGACCCCGTCCACGCCCTCCAGCGCCTCGGCGACCTCGACGTAGTCGGCCTCGACGCTCAGCAGCACCGGCGTCTTCCAGCTCATCCAGGTGCTCGCGTAGCGCCGCAGCACGTCTTCCACGCCGCGGGTGCCCCACGGGCTGGCGCTGAGCAGGCCGGAGGGCGTCTCGGCTAGCCGCGCCGGGCGAAGCGCGCGCCCGTGCAGCGCGACGCTGCGGGTCACGATTGCGCCGATCCGGTCGAGCGGGACGGCACGGGCGTACTCGACACCGTAGCCGAAGCAGCCGGCCGCCGTCATCACCTGATTCCTGAGCCGGAGGCCGTATGGGCTGTTGGGGGCAAGGTCGATCGGAGGCATCGGAGTGTCTTTCCTGCAGAAGCCGCCGCTTCGATTGTACCAGGGCGCCGCGCCGAGGCGGACAGCGGAGCCTTATCGCGCCTCGCGCCCGATGGCGCGCCGCTGGTATGCGCGGTACAACCGGCCCCAGCCGGTGTGGAACACCCAGTCCTCGTACACCTGCTGCTCGGCGGTTCGCTGGCGGCCGCTTCTGCGCCACAGTCTCCAGGCGTATTGTACGAGCGCCGGGGGCCGCGCGGCGGGCGGTGGCGCGCAGCTGTGCAGCCAGCCTGCCTCGCCGGCGATCGTGACCGCGTCGAGATCGGCGCAGCCGAGGCCGCTCCGGTGGGCCAGGGCGATCGGCCCGCCGGAGCGCAGCGGATCCACGCCCGCGAGGCGCGCGGCAACGCTGGCCGCCGCCACAGGGTCCGTAGAGGCCACGAGCAGGTTTCGCACGCTGATCTGCGGGGCGGCGAACGGCGCCCTGCGGCAGAGCGTCGTCGCGTCGAGCACGGCGAGTAGCGGCGGATGGCCGTCGAGCACGAGCCGGGCGAGCTGCTCGTACTGCGAGGCGCCCGCCAGCAGGACGTGCGCCTGTGCTCCGCCGTAGCGCTCGATCCGTCCCCCGCTCGCGCGCGCGGCGGCAACCAGCGGCTCCCGCTCGTCCGCTGTGTGCAGCGCGACGACCGGCCGCCGGCAATGGCGCAGCGCCTGCAGCGTGCCCTCGAGCTGCCAGGGCTCGGCGCGCTCTCCGGGGAGCGCGAGCGGCTCAGCGGGGGGTGTGGCAGCGACGATCAGCTCCTGAGCGGGAAGCGCGAGCGGTCCGGCCAGCTCAAGCAGCCGCTGGTAGTCGGCCAGTACCGTGTCGGGTGTAGCGCGTACCAGCGCGACGTGTGGGCGTGCCATCAGATCCTGGCGATTGCTTGTGCGGCTGCGCTGGCCGAGCGGCATCCCCGACCCCGGCGATGCGCCCGCTCCGAGCGCAGCGGGCCGGAACCGATTCGTAAAAACCTGGGCAAAACGATCAACATGGCTCTTGACGTGAAACGCGTGTTCTGATATACTGGCCTGGCCTAGATAGAACAAGTGTTTCGAAAGCCACCATCAACCCCACCGGCAAGCGAGGAAGCGAGCTGCGCTGATACGAGGAGAAAGCAGTCATGGCCGTACGCAGTCAGGAGATGCGCAACCCTGTGCGCACACAGTCCAGCCCGGCGCGTCCGTTCGTCGCTGTTCCGGCGCTTAACTTCCACTCGATCGCCTACCTCATCACCGGGTTGCTGGCGCTGCTGGCGATCTACGCGATCATGGGCAACGTTGTCAGCTGGGGCCGCGAGCAGTACGACACATTGCGCTACGGCACACCGCGCACCTTCCACACCGATGCGGTGGTTGGGCACGAGGATGGCAGCGGCACACCCAGCCACTTCGTGGCCATGAACCTGAACCGGCAGGTGGTGATCTACCAGATCCCGGGCGGCGATGTCTCCAAGACGCGGGTGATCACCGGCCCATACCTGTTCGGCGCGGGCGAGGACAAGACGCCGGTGCTGCTCGAGTTCCAGGACGTCAACGGCGACCAGCTGCAGGATATGATCGTCAACATCAAGAACGAGGCGATCGTCTTCGTGAACCGCGACGGTCAGTTCCAGGCGATCACGCCGGAAGAGCGCAGCCAGCTGGTGCTGCCCGGCCAGTAGCTCTCACCTCTCTCCTCAGCTTCCTCAACGCAGCGTGCCCCTTGAGATGTGGGAGAGGGTGCCCCTCTCCCACGTCGTTTATAATGTGCAGGGCCATGCGGTGGCACACGCGCCTCAGACGCGCCCGTCTCCGCCAGGAGGAAGGCCGCTGGCTCTCCACGGCTTCGCCCTAGCGCGCCGCTGGCGCGTAACCCCGCTCCAGACAAGGCTGTGCAGATGGACGACGAGCTGCTCCAGAAGCGGCGCGCCCGGCGCTGGCGTCAGACGCCCGAGACGCGCATCGATGGGCCCGATGCCGCCGCCAAGCTGATCGACCAGCTAGGCGTCGTGACATTGTACCCGGTATCGCCCGAGCTGCCGAATCTATACCACGCCTACGTCGGCAGCCCGGATGCGAAGCCCGATTCGGCGTGGGACAGCCCGGCCGGCGAGGTGTACGGCTGGCGCTGGACGCTGGGCGGAGCTGGAGCGGCCTTCTACACGGCGATCGTCCGCGGCCGGCCCACCTGGGTGAGCTGGGAGATGCTTCCGGCGGCGCTGCGGCTGCTGGGTGAGCGCCGCACGCCCGAGGAGCTGTACCGCGCCGGCGTCATCTCGGAGAACGCCCGCCGCATCGCAAGGGCACTCGAGGATGCGGGGGCGGCGCTGAGCACCGGCGAGCTGCGAGCGAAGGCCGGGTTCCCCACCGGCAAGGCCGAGCGCGCCGCCTTCCTCAAGGCCGTGGCCGAGCTAGACAATCGCCTGCTGCTCGCCAAGGTCTTCGTCGAGGGCAGCACCGATATGCGCCACGCCCTGGTGGCAGCCCGCTACCCACAGCACGTCGCCGCGGCGGAGCGCCTGACGCGCGAGGAGGCGATCGACGCCTTCCTGGCGACATACCTGCCGAACGCTGCCTACGCCGCCCCGGCGACGCTGGCGAAGCACCTGGGGATCGCGGCGGCCGAGCTGCGCGCGGGCCTCGAGCGCCTAGTTGCGCAGGGGCGCGTGGTGCAGGCCGCTGTTCCCGGGCAGAAGGCGCCGGGCTATGTGTGGCTGGAGTGATGCGAGCACTGATCGACTACTACTACGCCCAGCTGAAGAATACCTTCGCGATACAGGCCCAGTACCGTGTGGCGCTGATCATCTGGCTGATCGGCACGGTCCTGCAGCCGGTGATCTACCTCGTCGTCTGGACCACCGTGGCGCAGGCTGGGGCGGTCGGCGGGTACACCGCCGGCGACTTCGCCGCCTACTTCATCGTGCTGATGCTGGTGGACCACCTGACCTTCTCGTGGATCTTCTACGAGTTCGAGCACCGCGTGCGGCAGGGCGCCCTCTCGCCGCTGCTGCTCCGCCCGCTCCACCCCATCCACAAGGACATCGCCGATAACATCACCTACAAGCTGCTGACGCTGCCCGTGCTGCTCTCGGCCGCCGTGCTCATGGCACTGGCCTTCCGCCCGGCGTTCGAGACGTCCGGGTGGGCGCTGGCGCTATTCATCCCGGCGCTGCTGCTCGGCTTCGCCGTACGCTTCGTCGTGGAGTGGACGCTGGGGCTGGCCGCCTTCTGGACCACTCGGGTCAGCGCGCTCAACCATCTCTACTACGTCGCGGTGCTGTTCCTCTCGGGGCAGATCGCGCCGCTGTCGCTCTTCCCGGAGCCGATCCGCGTCGCCGCCGCGCTGCTGCCGTTCCGCTGGACCGTGGCGTTTCCGGTCGAGCTGCTGATCGGGCGGCTGAGCTTCGAGGCCGCCCTGCAGGGCCTGGCGGCGCAGCTGGTATGGCTCGTGCTGGGGCTCCTGCTGCTGTGGCGAACCTGGCGCGCCGGCGTGCGGCGCTACTCCGCCGTCGGCGCGTAGCGCTGCCTCGCAGCGCCGATTGTCACCCGAACAGTCCGATATGCACACCGACACCCACGCGATCTACGTCCGCGATCTGCGCAAGAACTACGTCGTCAGCGAGCGAGAGGCGGGGATCCTGGCCTCCGTGCGCAGCCTGGTGCGGCGCAGGACCCGGACGGTTGCGGCGGTCGACGGCATCAGCTTCGACGTCGCGCCGGGCGAGGTCGTCGGCTTCCTCGGGCCGAACGGCGCCGGCAAGACCACTACGCTCAAGATGCTCTCCGGGCTGCTCTACCCGGACGGCGGCGAGCTGGCCGTGCTCGGCTTCACCCCCTCCCGGCGGGACCGCGACTACCTGCGCCAGATCGCGCTGGTGATGGGCCAGCGCAACCAGCTGGCGTGGGACATCCCGGCCGCCGACTCGTTCGAGCTGAACCGCGCGATCTACCGCATCCCGCACGACGAGTACCGGCGCACGCTCAAGGAGCTGGACGAGCTGCTGGAGCTTGGGGAGCTGATACGCAAGCCGGTGCGCAACCTGTCGCTCGGCGAGCGCATGAAGTGCGAGATCGCCGCCGCGCTGCTCCACCGGCCTAAGGTGCTGTTCCTGGACGAGCCGACGATCGGGCTGGATGTGACGATGCAGCGGCGCATCCGCTCCTTTCTCGCCGCCTACAACCGGCGCTTCGGCGCGACGGTGCTGCTCACCAGCCACTACATGGCCGATGTCGAGGCGCTCTGCAGGCGCGTGATCGTCATTCACCACGGGCGGCTGCTGTTCGACGGCGAGCTCTCGGACCTGGTGCAGCGCTTCTCGCCCCACAAGACGATCGTGGTGGAGCTCGAGGACCCTGAGGCCGACCTGCGGCCGTACGGCGAGATCGTCAGCCGCGAGGAGGGGCGGGTCACGCTGCGGGTGCCGAAGAGCGCCACGCCGGTGGTCACCGGGCGGCTGCTCGCCGACCTGCCGATCAGCGACCTGACGGTCGAGGACCCGCCGATCGAGGATGTGATCGAGCACGTGTTCAGCCAGGAAGCGGTGCAAAGCGTACCCTGACGAGACGTACGCGGTTGGCAACGATCGCCCTCTCAAGTGGGGAGATGCGGGGAGGCTTGCCTCCCCGCACCCCTCCAGGGACGCGGCGGTGGGAGCATTGCATGACTCCTGACAATGAGAAGCGCAAGCGCGGAAGAGAACCGGCGCTGTCGTGAGCGCTGTGCGCGCTTCATACTGCACCAGACGGGCGTTGCGGCATGAGCTATCTGAGGCTACTCTGGGTCTACTTCCGGCTCGGCGCGCTGAACGAGCTGCAGTACCGCGCGAACTTCGTGATGCAGCTGTTCGAGGCGCTGATCGGCCTGGGGACGGCGCTGGCCGGCCTCGCGGTGGTGTTCAGCCACACCGAGACGCTGGCCGGGTGGCGGTCGGAGGAGCTGCTGGCGCTGCTGGGGATTTTCTTCCTGGTCGGCGGGCTGATCAGCTTTGTGATCCAGCCGAGCATGCAGCGCCTGATGGAGGATGTGCGGCTCGGCACGCTCGATTTCACGCTCACCAAGCCGGAGGACTCGCAGCTGCTGGTGAGCGCCCGGCAGGTGCAGATCTGGAAGCTGATCGATGTCGTGCTGGGCCTCGGCGTGCTGGTGTATGCGCTGGTGCGCCTGGGCGCGAGCGTCGGCCCGCTGCAGGCGCTGGCCTTCGGCGTGGCGCTGTCCGCCGGCGGCCTGATCGTCTACAGCTTCTGGCTGATCCTGGCCACGACCACCTTCTGGTTCGTGCGGGTGGACAACATCCTGGTGATCTTCGAGAGCATGTACCAGGCCGGCCGCTGGCCGATCGGCATCTACCCGCCCTGGCTGCGCGCGGCCCTGACGCTGCTCGTGCCGGTCGCGTTCGCCGTCACTGTCCCGGCCGAGGCGCTGGTGGGGCGGCTGGACCGCCTGACGCTGATTGGCGCGGTCGGGCTGGCGCTCGCCCTGCTGCTGTTCGCGCGCTGGTTCTGGCAGTTCGGGGTGCGACACTACTCGGGGGCCTCCGCGTGAGGCTGGCGGGGGCTACGCGGTGGCCCGGACCGCTGGAAGGGCTTGAGGTGGTGAAGCTGCCCTCTGGCGCCCTGCCTCCGCCGCAGATACGGTGGAACAAAACGTTCGTGGCGGGCGACATGACTGCGTGAGCCCTGTGAAGTGAGGAGATTCGGAGTGAGCGCACCCCAGGAAATGATCGAAGCGGTCCAGGCCGGCGATGTGGCCAGGGTCGCCAGCTTGCTCGCCGCAGACCCGGCGCTCGCCGGTGCGCGCGCGCCGAACGGCGACTCGGCCGTGCTGCTCGCGGCCTACCACGGGCGCCGCGAGATCGCGGAGATGCTTGTGGACGCCGGCGCCCCGCTGGACATCTTCGAGGCCGCCGCTGTCGGGCGCGCGGGGCGCGTGGCTGAGCTGCTGCGCCAGCGGCCGGAGCTGGCGGGCGCCTACTCGCACGACGGCTGGACGGCCCTGCACCTGGCGGCGTTCTTCGGGCACGTGGCAGCCGCCGAGGCGCTCCTGGCCGCCGGCGCCGACATCTGCGCTGTCTCCAACAACAGCTCGCGCAACCAGCCGCTCAACGCCGCCGCCGCGGGCGACCACCTCGATGTCGTCAACCTGCTGATCGTGGCCGGGGCCGATGTCAACGCCCGCGATGGCTCCGGATTCACGCCGCTCCACGCCGCGGCGCAGAACGGCAACACGGCGATCGTCAGGGCCCTGCTCAACGCCGGCGCGGACCCCCAGGCGCAGCAGGGTGCGGGCCGCACGCCGCTGGCGCTGGCGCTCGAGGCCGGCAAGCAGGGCGCCGCGGATCTGCTGCGCTCCAGTCGCTAGGGCGCACCCCCGCCTGTTACGGGGCACGGAGCGCTGAACGGCCCTCCGGCCGCCGCCGCGTGCCCTCAGCTCCCACTTCTTGCGCTGGTCCCCTCTCTGCGGTGTGACGCTGCATGTCACACCCGCGTGGTACGGTGTGGGCTGGCGCGGCGAGCCTGCCGCTGATGGCGCGCCCGGGCGCAACTACCGGTTTGGCTAGCTGCGGGACTGGGCTTTTGGACAGGGCGCGGCTGGCCCTGGCGTGGTATCATGTCGTCTGGATCGCGGGATGTGAGGCCTGGCGCCGCACACCCGCTCTTTCTTCGTGGGCAGATTTGGTGAGCCTCAGGCGAAGTCCTCTTGCCCCTCTAACGGAAGGTGAATGATTGATAGCAACTCGTGAAGCGCGTCGCGCGCAAACACCGAGCGAGAGCGAGCCGCCCAAGTCCTGGCGAGAGCGCGCCCGCGCCGTGCGCGACGCCTATGCCAACATACCGGCGGCCTTTGGCCTGGTCTGGAACGCCGACAAGCCCGCGACGATCGTGATGGGCGTGCTCACGATCGTGAGCGCCATCCTGCCCGCGTCGCAGGCCTGGGTCGCGGCGCTGATCGTCGACTCGGTCGTCGAGGCGATTGGGAGCGGCGTGGGGCCTGTGGTGGGGCTCCAGCAGGTGCTCCCCTACCTGGTGTTCGAGTTCGGGCTGCTGCTGCTCGGCACGCTGATCTCGCAGGTGCGCCGGCTGTACGAACACGTGCTCAACGCGCGGCTCGGCCACCACATCAACACCGCGATCATCCGCAAGGCGCTGACGCTCGACCTGCAGTACTTCGAGGACGCCTCGTTCTACGACAAGCTCCAGAACGCCCGGCGCGAGGCGGACTACCGCGCGCTGGGCATCATCAACGGCGTCTTCATGGTGGCGCAGAACCTGATCACGCTGCTGTCGTTCGCGGCGCTGCTGCTGGCCTTCAGCCCGCTGATCACGCTGGTGCTGTTCGGCGCCACCCTCCCGTCCTTCATCGCGCAGAGCAAGTACAGCAACCTGTACTTCCGGCTGCTCACCTGGCGCGCGCCCGAGTTCCGCCGCATGCAGTACCTCGAGCACGTGCTCACGGTCGACAACACCGTCAAGGAGATCAAGCTGTTCGGCCTGGGCGAGCCGCTGCTGCAGCGCTACAGCGAGACCTTCTGGAAGTTCTTCCGCGAGGACACCGCGCTGGCGCGGCGCCGATCGCTGATCAGCCTGCTGTGGGGCCTGGTCGCCACGCTCAGCTACTACGGGGCCTACGCCTGGATCGTCTTCCAGGCGATCGGCGGCGTGATCACGCTTGGCGGCATGACCCTCTACCTGACGCTGTTCCGCCAGAGCCAGGGGACGTTCCAGGGGCTGTTCGACAACATCGCCCGCCTGTATGAGAACGGGCTGTTCATGGACAACCTGTTCGGCTTCCTGGAGCTGACGCCGCAGATGACGCAGTCGCAGCAGCCGGCGCGCCTCCCGTCCAAGCTGACGCGCGGGCTCGAGTTCCGCGGGGTGTGGTTCCGCTACCCCGGGCGCGAGGACTGGGCGCTGCGCGATATCAACCTCACGATCGCCCCCGGCGAGAAGCTGGCGCTGGTCGGGCCGAACGGCGCCGGCAAGACGACGCTGATCAAGCTGCTGACCCGGCTGTACGACCCGACCGAGGGCCAGATCCTGCTCGACGGGGTGGACCTGCGCGACTACGACCCGGACGAGCTGCGCGCGCGCATCGGCGTGATCTTCCAGGACTTCGTGCGCTACCAGCTCTCGGCGCGCGAGAACATCGGCTTCGGGCAGATCAACCGCATGGACGACGAGGCGCGCATCCTGGACGCCGCCGATCGCGGTGGCGCGGACGACGTGGTGGCCGAGCTGCCGCAGGGCCTGGACACCATGCTCGGCCGCTGGTTCGAGCGCGGCAACGAGCTCTCGGGCGGCCAGTGGCAGAAGATCGCGCTCAGCCGCGCCTTCATGCGCGACAGCGAGGTGCTGGTGCTCGATGAGCCGACCGCCGCGCTGGACGCCGAGCGCGAGTACGAGATCTTCCAGCGCTTCCGCGAGCTCACCGAGGGCAAGATCGCGGTGCTGATCTCGCACCGCTTCTCGACGGTGCGCATGGCCGACCGGATCGCGGTCATCGAGGACGGGCACATCTCCGAGCTCGGCTCGCACGCTGAGCTGCTGGCGCGCGGCGGCACCTACGCGCGCCTGTTCGAGCTCCAGGCCGAGGGGTATCGGTAGCACGTGCCCCAGCTGGCGGCCGGCGGCTGGGCCTCCTCGGCGCGCACTCTCACGCATCCTGGCGGCATTCCGCGCGGCGGTGCCCGATCTGTAGCTGTTTCGATCTCCAGTAGTACCTGTGGCGCACCGGTTTCACGCTACAATGGGGGTCGGAGTAATTGCTGCAAGGAAGGCGCTGGCCGCTGATGAAACTGCTGGCACCCAAGCTCTTCTACTTCTACTGGTTCGTCGCGCTGGGTGTGTACAGCCCCTTCGTGGTCCTCTACTACCGCCGGGTGGGGCTGGACGAGGCGCAGATCGGCCTGCTGCTCGCGCTGGCTGGCATCACCCAGATCATCGCTGGGCCGCTGTGGGGGCTGCTGGCCGACACGCTCCGCCTCCGTCGCCTGCTGCCGCTGGTGATCGTCTGCACGCTGGTGCCGGTCGCGCTGATGGGCCGCGCCAGCGGGTTCGCGATGATCTTTGTGCTCGCGCTGGTCCACGCGATCTTCAGCGTGGCGGTCTCGCCGCTGGCGGACAGCGCGACGCTCACGGCGCTCGGCCCGCAGCGCGAGCGCTACGGGTCGCAGCGGGTCTGGGGCGCGGTCGGCTGGGGCGTCAGCACGGTGGTGGCGGGATGGCTGGTGGAGCGCTTCGACCTGGGCCTGATCTTCTGGGCCTACCCGCTCACCGGCGCCTTCGCGGCATTTGCGGCGCTGGCGATGCCGCGGGCGGCGCTTCCGGCGGGCGACGTCAAGCTGGTTGCGGCGGCGCGCACGCTCCTGAAGGACCCGCGCTGGGCGTGGTTCCTGGTGAGCGCGCTGCTGATCGGCTGCAGCGGCTCTCTCGTCCACGGCTTCCTGTCGCTGTATCTGGAGGACCTCGGCGCGGGCGGGGAGCAGATCGGCCTGGCCTACCTGGTCGCCAGCGTGAGCGAGCTGCCGGTGATGGCGCTCTCGCCGCTCGTGCTGCGGCGCTGGGGGGCGCGCCCGCTGCTGGTGACCGCCGGCCTGGTCTACGCCGTGCGCATGGCCATCTACGTCGTGGCGCCCTCGCCCTCCTGGGTGCTGGTCGCCCAGCTCAGCCACGGCCTGTGCTTCGCCGCCATGTGGACCGGCGGCGTGGTCGAGGCGCAGCGGCTGGCCCCGCCCGGCCTGGAGGCGACCGCGCAGAGCCTGTTCGGCACGGCGGTGTTCGGCATCGCCGTGGCGCTGGCCAACACCATCGGCGGGGTGATCTACCGCGACTTCGGCTTCGGCGCGCTGTTCGCCGCCGCGGCGGTGCTCGCGGTGATCGGCGCGTTCGGGATGCTGCTGGTGCGCGAGGAGCAGCCAGTGGTCGTGCCATCGTAGCAGAGTGAGGCCGCCGTGCGCCAGCAGCCGCTGAGCCGCGTCCTGGTCGCCGCCTACCTGCTGTTCGCCGCCGCGCTGACGGTCATCGTCGGCCTCAGCGGCGACGGGGACTGGCGCAGAGGGCTGGCGCTGGCGGGCCTGCCGTGGACCGCGCTGGCCGCGCTGGCGCTCGACGGCGTCGGGCTGGTGCAGCTGCCGTTCGTGCTGGCGTGGGAGACGGTGTTCGCGGCGATCGGTGCGGCGGGCGTGGCGCTCAACGCGTGGATCTGCGCCTGGCTCGGCAGAAGGGTGGCGGAAGCGCGGAAATGAGGCGTGGTGCATAGCACCACGCCTTTTGGTTACAGGACTTATGCGGTGGTCCGCCCTGCACCCAGGCGTGTTCCGCTTCGTCCTGCACCACCCGCGCCAGGGCCGCAGGCCCTGGAACGCGTACGCCGCCCGTTTGCCCGTTGGCATGCACACCTCCACCGATGCCCGTGCCCCAAGCGCAGACCGATGCGCTGCGATGGCCAGTGTGGTTGAGATGAGCGCCTGGTGAGCTGCACAGCCCTTTCCGGCGGGGAGAGCGCGAGAGGGGTCGCAACCCCTCTCGCCCTCAAGCACGCTGTGACTGCACCGCGTACCTGCTCAGAGGGTGTCCGCGCCGGGCCGCAGCCCGCGCCGCGGACACCCGTGGCCCTAGCGGTACAGGAGCGGCAGGATCACGTCGTAGATCGGGATGTTCTGCCCGAAGCTCCTCTGGGTGATGACCGTCGGCTCGGCTTCGGTGTCGATCGCGAACAGGTCGTAGCTGGCGCGCGCGTCGGCGACGACGTCGTTCAGCGGCGCGACCGGCGTGCCGTTGGCGGTCGCCACGACCAGGTCGTAGGTGCCGGCGTCCACCTCGAGCGAGCTGGAGTTGCCGAGCGTCAGGTTGTCGACCAGCGTCGCGCCGCCGGCGATCAGCACGTCGACCCCGGCGGGCGTCAGCGTCTGGACCGTGTTCGACAGGTGGTACACGCGCACCCGCGCCCTGCCGTCGGCCGCGACGCCGGCGCTGTCGGTGAACACCGAGGCGACGATCGTGGACGCCTGGTTGCGCGCCGCCACCGTGTAGAACGTGCCGGCCTCGAAGGTCGGCGTCGTGTCGATCGCCGCCACCGCATCCGGGTTGGCGCCCGCCGGGACCACGCGGATGCGCCGCAGGCCCGGCTGGACGGTCAGGTAGTCGCCGATCGCCTGGAACTGGACGCCGGCGAGCACCCTGTCGTCGTCGACGTAGACGTCCACGTCGCTGGCGGTGGGCGAGGCGTGGACGAAGCGCACCCGGGCGGCGGTGTCGGTGATGCGCACTTCGCCGCGGATGCGCGCCACCTGGTCCACGGCGAACACATCGTAGATCCGGCCCTCCTCGAGCTCGAGGAACGGCAGGCTGAACGCGACCGCGCCGGTGTTCGTCACCGCCCGGAAGGTGTAGGTGCCGGCCGGCACCTCGACGTACGGGCTGGCGCTCGGGTAGCTGACCGGCGTCAGCAGCAGCGCGGTGTTATTGGCGCGCGGGAGCAGCGGCGAAGTGTCGGGCGAGAGGTGGAAGAGCCGCACTTTGGCCCGGCCGGCGGGCGGCGCGGTGCGGTCGTCCAGCGTCCAGGTGATATCGAGGCTGAACGGGCTGCTGGCGGTGCCGCGCGCCGCGATGGTGTAGGAGCGCCCGGCCGCGACGGTGACCGGCTCGGGGCCGATGATCGGCGTGCTGGAGCCGGCCAGGTTGATGCTCACCTGGCGCGAGCCGGGCGCGATGGCCAGGTAGTCGCTCACCGCGAAGAACGGCACGTCCTCGAGCACCGCCGTGCCGTCGACGTACACGTCCACCTCGGGGGCGCCGACCACGGCGTGGGCGAAGCGCACCTGCGCCTGCGGCTCGGTGACGCTCGAGATCAGGCGGAACGTCGCGCCCGACCCGATGGCGAACAGGTCGTAGAGCTTGCCGGCCTGCAGCTGCACGTCGCTGAGCGTCGCGAGCGTCTCTGAGCCGTCCGCGTTGGTCACCGCGAGGTTGTAGCTGCCGGCGGCGATGTTCTGCGGAGTCGGCTCGACATTGCGCTCGGCGTCGTCGATGATCAGCGGATCGGGCGCCGCGGTGTTGCGCAGGTCCAGGGGCGCCGGGGCGTCGGGCGCGAAGTGGAAGAGGCGCAGGCGCGCCTGGCCGGCGGGCGGCGCGCTCGTCTGATCCGCCGCCTCGCAGAACGCGACCGAGCCACCGGAGACGCAGGCGGCGACGGTGTAATCCTCGCCGTCCGCGAATGTGCGGTCCTCGTTGATGATCGCGGCGCTGAGGGGCTGGCCGGTCGGGACGACGCGGAGGCGCCCCTCTGTGGCGGGGTCGATGCCGAGGTAATCGCTCACGGTGCCAAACGGCACATTCGCAAGGATGCGGCGCGCGTTCGGGTCGTTGCCGACGTACACGTCCACCGCGCCGGTATCGGGCGAGGCGTGGACGAAGCGGATGCGGGTGTCGCCGATGGCTGCGGGGCGCAGCACCTTGATGCCTTGGGGCTCCTCGTCGGCGGCGCGTGCCGCGGAGCCGGCCAGCGCGCCGGCGAGCACAGCCAGCGCAGCCAGCAGCGTAAGCAGCTTGGACTTCATCGTCTGTAGCCTCCTTGACTGCGTGAACCGCCTCTCGAGCGACAGCCGCGCCCAGAGAGCGAGCGGGCTTGTCGCGTGAGCGCCTGAGATAGGCGCGGTCCAGCGAACGGGTGGGAATGTCGGAGGGGAAGGACGTAGGGCTGCATTATACGGCGCGCCTATGCTGCTGTGTCGTAAAGAGCCCTGTTTGCGATCAGCCGTGGTATGATGGTGGTGCGATGCTGCGGCGGCTCCCTGTCGGTCTCACGAGCGACGCGGCCGCGCCGCCCGAGCAGAAGCCGAAGGGCATCGAGAAGCTGCTCTGCGCGCTGCAGCGTAGGCGCTAGCCCGGCTGGAAAAACGGCGCCGGTGGCAGCGGGGCGCCTTCCCGCCGCGTGCCGCGCCGTGCCGGCCGAAGCCGCGCCCGTGACTCCAACCTGCTGCAGCCCCAGCCGGGCCGCCTCCTCGCCAAAGGGCTTGCGCAGCGCGGTGCAGCAGCGGGGAGGTGTGGAGGCTTTTAGGGCTTCCAGGTTGGCTGTCTATCCGCCGCTGATGTGGTGCGGTGGCGGGAGGTGTGGAGGGCGCAGGCCTTCCACGGACGCTTCTTCTGCCGCAGATGAGGCGCGTGCGGTGGGGAGGTGTGGCGGGCCGCGGGGTTTCCACGAGCGCTTCTTCTGCCGCAGATGAGGCGGGAAGTGCGGAGGGCGCTGGCCTTCCACGGGCGCTTCTTCTGCCGCAGATGAGGCGGGAGGTGCGGAGGGCGCAGGCCTTCCACGGGCGCTTCTTCTGCCGCAGATGAGGCGCGTGCGGTGGGGAGGTGTGGCGGGTCGCAGGCCCTCCACGGAACTTCTTTCGCCGCAGATGAGGCGCGTGCGGCGGGAAGTGCGGAGGGCGCTGGCCTTCCACGGAACTTCTTTCGCCGCTGATGTGGCGCGTGCGGTGGGGAGGTGTGGCGGGCCGCGGGGTTTCCACGAGCGCTTCTTCTGCCGCAGATGAGGCGGGAAGTGCGGAGGGCGCTGGCCTTCCACGGACGCTTCTATCGCCGCTGATGTGGCGCGGTGGCGGGGAGGTGTGGCGGGCGCTCCTTCCACGGACGCTTCTACCGCCGCAGATGTGTTGCAGGGGCGGGAGATGTCGAGGGACTGTGGCGCTCCACGGACGCTTCTACCGCCGCAGATGAGGCG
>ERZ777003.542-NODE-542-length-70828-cov-13.747672_pt1 | contig 70828 bp, 68 predicted proteins | sample MGYA00374956_ERZ777003 | MGnify/ENA primary metagenome ERZ777003 (study PRJEB29302, sample SAMN06268252) | bioreactor metagenome | isolation source: Joint BioEnergy Institute, California, USA | place: USA:Joint BioEnergy Institute, California, USA | collected...
CGCTTCCCAACGGAAAGCGCTCAGCGACCATACACCGCCGCCCCACTCGCTTCCATACCCCGCCAGGCAAGGAGCATGCGGGTTGATTGATGTCCCGAGGAATGCCAAGGATTCGACAGTAGGAGCAACACCACATGGCGAAGACGACGAATGGGGGTCGGCATCGCCTGGACGTGGAGAGAACTGAGCGTCGTCAGCGCTGCTCGCTCGATGAGGCGGCCTCTGTCGCAATCTCCCGCAGAGCGATGTCGCGCCGCCAGTGAGCGTCATCGAACCCGATCTTCGCGACGCCGGCGTACGCCCGCTCGCGAGCGCCAGCGAGATCAGATCCCATCCCGACGACGGTCAGAACTCGGCCGCCGGCGGTCACGACCCGACCATCTTCATCGCGGCGCGTCCCGGCGTGAAACACCAGGACATCGCTGGGCAATTCATCGAGACCGGAGATCGGCACGCCGGTCCGATACGGGCCGGGATAGCCGCCAGAGGCGAGGACGACGCCGACGGCCGCTTGGCGGGGCGGCGGAGGCGGCGCCACAGATGCCAGCCGGCCATGAGCCACCGCTTCGAGCAGATCGACCAGGTCCGCCTCCAGGATCGGCAGCACCACCTGCGCCTCGGGATCGCCGAAGCGAGCGTTGAACTCGAGCACCTTCGGCCCGTCCGCCGTCAGCATCAATCCAGCGTAGAGGATGCCGCGCATCGCCGCGCCGCGCTCCGCCATCGCGCGAATCGTCGGCTCGAGGATCGTCGAGCGGATCGTCGCCATCAGCGAGGCGTCGACCGCCGGGACCGGCGAGTAAGCGCCCATGCCGCCAGTGTTCGGTCCGCGATCGCCATCGGCGACCCGCTTGTAATCGCAGGCAGGCGTCAACGGCACCACCACCTCGCCATCCGTCAGGGCGAAGACCGAGACTTCCTGACCTACCAGGCATTCCTCGATGACGACCGTCGCGCCGGCATCGCCCAGCGCCCGCTCCTCAAGGAACGCCGATAAGACGGAGAACGCCTCATCGCGGCTGCTGACGATGACGACCCCTTTCCCGGCGGCAAGCCCGTCCGCCTTGATCACGACCGGGAAGCCGAAGCTGTCGAGAGCGGAGAGTCCAGCGGCCAGATCACGGATGACGGTCGCGCGCGCGGTTGGGACATCCGCCTCGGTCATCAGCTCCTTCGCCCAGGCCTTGCTGCTCTCGATGCGCGTCGCGCTCTCCGAGGGGCCGCAGACGGGAATGCCCGCGGCGACGAGCCGGTCGGCGAGGCCGCGCGCCAGCGGCTCCTCCGGGCCGACGACCACGAGATCCACCTGGCGCGAGACCGCGGCCTCGGTGATCGCGTCACAATCGGCGGCGCGAATCGGCAAGTTCTCGGCGATCTGCTCGGTCCCGGCATTGCCAGGCGCACAGAGCAGCTCGCCGGTTCGCGGACTCTGCGCCAGCTTCCAAAGCAGCGCGTGCTCTCGCGCGCCACCGCCAACGACTAAGATGCGCAATCCCACTCTCGATGCTCCTCCGGTCGTGCCCACCCCTGATTTCATGATACGCGGGCCGAGGGACACGGCACAGCGGCTACAATCCTACCGGGTACGAGAGACGCGGCCAGCGACGCCGCGCCGCCTGTCCGGAGCAACCGATGGATCGGCGATTCATTTCCGCCATTTCCTTTCCCGACGAAGGGGAGAACGAGACCGCCTGGTGGTTCATCTTCCGCGGCAGCGAGATCCTAACCGCCGAAGACGTGGACAACTGCCCGTTCCCGCTGCCGGAGCTGCCCATCCGCTCGGCCGCGGCCCCACTCGGGCTGCCCGCGCTCGGCTGTCACTACCTTGGCCGGCTCGCCGGTCGGCACTGCATCGCGGCGGAGGTGCCCGCCGACGTTTCGCCGCCTCCAGGGATGACCTTCCGCGGGCTGCGCGCCCTCTTCGGCCTGGTCAGCGACGATCTCTTTGCTGTCGCCGGCCGGGCGGCGCAGATCGTTGAGTGGGACCGCTCGCACCGGTATTGCGGCCGGTGCGGTGCGCCGACCGAGCTAGCCACAGGAGAGCGGGCCAAGCGCTGCCCACGCTGCGGGCACTTACACTTCCCACGCCTCTCGCCGGCGGTCATCGTCCTCGTCGAGCGTGATGATCACGTTCTGCTCGCGCGTAGTCCGCACTTCGCGCCGGGCATGTACAGCGCGCTCGCCGGGTTCGTCGAGCCGGGGGAGTCGCTGGAGGAAGCGGCGCAGCGAGAGATCTTGGAAGAGGTCGGCATCGAGGTGACCGACCTCCGGTACTTCGGCAGCCAGCCCTGGCCGTTCCCCCACTCCCTGATGCTCGGCTTCACGGCCCGCTACGCCGGTGGGGAGATCAGGATCGATCGACGGGAGATCGAGGACGCCCGCTGGTTCACCGCGCACACGCTGCCACGCGTGCCGCAGCGACTGAGCATCGCCCGCCGTCTGATCGATAACTTCGTCGCGCGGTACGGCGCGGTGCTCGATCAGCCGTAACAGGAGACTCGGATCAAGGCTAGGCTAGGACGCGTCGAGCGGCGCCTCGGCGGCGATCTCCGCGAGCGGCACGGCGCGTCCCTCGGCGGCCGAGCGGTAGGCGGCGAAGACGACCTGCAGCGTCTTGAGATTGTCAGCGCCGTTCGTCAGCGGCTCGCCGCCAGTCTGGATCGCTTCCATCAGTGAGGCAATCGGTCCGGCGAAGGCGTCCGGAATCCACCACGTGCTCAACTCCGCCTCGTGCCACGTCCGCGGCTCGGCGTTCGGCTGATAGCTGAGGGTATCGACGCGCCCAGTCGGGTAATCGTAGAGCAGGCCGAGCGTCCCCTTGATGATGCCGCCGGTGCCGAGAAACCGGAAGATGGCGTAGGCGTCATCGCTCCAATTGTGGTGGTTGACGTCCACCAGCACCCGCAAGTCGTTCGTGTACTCCAGGACGGTGATCGTCCGCGTCTCGCCCGTCTCCGGCTGGCCGGGGAAGCGGCTGTGGATCGAGGTGACACGGAGCGGATCGCCGAAGAGGTAGCGCAGGCTGTCTTGGTAGTGGATCGAGTGGTACATGACTTCGAGCCGTGGCGACTCCGCCATCCACGGCCACATGTGCCACGGCGTGCGGACGCTGACCTCAATTCGCGCATCAGCAACCTCGCCGAGAGCGCCCTGCTCGATCAGCTGGCGCGAGACGCGGATACCGGCGTCCCACCGCATCTGCTGATTGACGGCGAGCTTGACGCCAGCGCGGCGCGCGGCGGCGACGATGCGAACCGCTTCGCCGTAGTCGCTCGCCAGCGGCTTCTGGCAGAGGAGATGCTTTCCGGCGGCAATCGCCTGCTCCGCGACTCGCGCCTGATCCCACGGCGTAATCGCGATGTCGACGATCTCGACCTCCGGATCCTCCAGCAACTCCTCAAGTGTCCGGGCGACACGGGGAATGCCATGCTCGCGAGCGGTTTTCTCGGCAGCTTCCTGCCGCCGATCGTAGCAGGCGACCACCTTCAGGCCGTGCGCCCGATAGGCAGGCAAGTGGGCGTAGTTGACGATGCCACCGCAGCCAACGATGCCGATGCCGTAGTCGTGCTTCGGAGGCATGACGATCCGGTCGTTGATGTCGTATCCAGCGAGCTTCATCAGGCGGTCTCCCCTTCCAGCCGAATATCGGCGGCGGCCTGCTGCGCCTGCCGCAGGATCTGCTCGGTCGGCTCGTCGGTCAGGATCGCGCGCTGCACCGCTTGGTCGATGACGTGGATGAGACGCGGCAGCTCGCGAGAACGGGGCAAGGCACGGGTGGAGCGATGTAGCTCCGTGAGACGGTGATAGAACGGGATCGCCGCGTTCACCTCGGGATCGGACCAGGTCGAGAGCCGGCAGCCGATGCCCCCTTCGAGCGTCGTCAACTTGTCCATCGCGGCCGTCGCGCAGTGCCGGAGGAACGCGTAGGCTGTCTCCTTGTGCCGGCTGCCGGAGCCGATGCAGAGCAGCCAATAGACAATCAGGGAGGAGCTCTGCCCGCCTTCCCCTGCCGGGACCAGCGCCACGCCGACCTTCCCTTTGACCGGGCATCCCGGCTGCTCGCAGACAGCCGCGAAACCGAACCAGTTGACCATCATCGCGATGTCGCCAGCGGCGAAGCGCTCACCACTCTTGACCGAGTCGATCTCGGTCAGATCTGGCGGCGTGACGCCGCGGTCGTTGACCAATCGCCGGTAGAAATCGAGCGCGGCGACCGCCTGAGGCGTATCGAGCGTCGGGACGCCGGCGGCATCGGTCAGCTCGCCGCCGCGGCTCCAAAGCTGGAGGCAGAAGTCGTAGACGGTGTTGTGCCCGTCCGGATAGGCGGCGAAGATCGTGCCGTACTGTCCCCGCTCCGGCCGCGTGAAGAAGCGCGCGACGCGCTCGAACTGCTCCCACGTTTCCGGGACGGAGAGTGGCTCGTCGAAGCGCTCGGCGTAGGCCGCCTGCTCCGCCGGATCCTCGAAGAGATCGCGCCGGTAGATGAGACATTCTGGGCCATCGTGGTACGGCAGCCCGTAGATGGCGTCGCCGAACTGCTGGACCCGCGTCAGCGACGGCGCCCAGCCAGCGGGATAGTCCAGGACCGGATTCGCCGCCATGAGCGGCGCGAGATCGAGGAGCGCGCCACCCTCGACCGCTTCGGCGAGCCAATCCGTGACAATGAAGGCGATGTCCCACGTCCCGTCCTTGAGGCCCCCTTGCGTGAAGAGCGTGTCATAGAGGGGATTCAGATCGAGGGGGACCGCCTCGAGGGGTAGCGTACAGCCGGTGCGAGCGCAGAAGTCGGTGTACTGTTTGCGGATCGCGGACTCGAACGGGCCGAACTTGCGGACGGCGATGCGGAGTGGCGTTGACATCGAGCGTGCTCCTCCCTGGCGATCTCCCCACCGTGTCGAGCGGCAGGTCCTCGGACAGCTTCGTCAGAGGTCGAATTCTTTCGCGATCGCCTCGGTATCCTCGCCGAGGCGCGGCGCTCCGCGAGACGACGTCAGAATCGCGCCATCGATGCGGATCGGGCAACGAGTCGTCACGAGCGAGGCGCCGTTGGCGCGCCGCACCTCCTGGGTCCAGGCCAGGACTTTGAACGCCTCGTGCTCGCGCAGGCGGCGCCAATCGAAGACATCGGCACACCAAACATCAGCCGGCTCCAGGATGGCGAGCCAGTCTTCCGTCCGCCTGGTCGTCAGGTGCTCGGCCAGGATGCGCTTGATCTCGTCGCGCTTGTCGAACCAGCTCCGCGGATCGGTGTAGTCAAGCAGCGGTGGGCAGTCGAGCAACTCTCCGAGTCGAGGGATTGGCGCCATCGCCAGCGCGATGTAGCCGTCCGCCGTGCGGTAGATGCCGTAGGGCGCGGCCAGATAGGCGTTGGCGTTGTTGATTGCGCTGCGCTGGGGCAATTGACCGCCATCGTTGAGGTGCGTCGTCAGCACCTCGAACTGGAGATCGAGGACAGACTCGAGCAGGCTGGCCTCGACGAGGCCGCCTTTGCCGGTCACGCCGCGCCGGACCAGACACGCGAGAATACCCTGCGTCAAGTGCGCGCCGGCTAGCATGTCCGCGACCGAGAGTCCCATCGGCACCGGCCCTTGCGTGGCGTCGCCGCTCAGCCAGGTCAATCCCGAAAGAGCCTGCGCCAGCAGATCTTGGCCCGGCTTGTCGCGCCAGGGACCGCGATCGCCGTAGCCGGTGACCGTGGCGTAGACCAGACGGGGATTGATCTCGCGAACGGAGGCGTAGTCGAGACCCAACCGCTCGATCACGCCGGGCCGGAAGTTGTGGATCATGACATCGGCACGGGCGATCAGGCGCTTGACGCGCTCCAAATCCGCGGGATCTTTCAGATCGGCGACGAAGCTCTGCTTGTTGCGGTTGATGGTGTGGAAGAGGGCACTGTCGCCATCGAGCTCGAGATTGGCGATGGAGAGACGACGCCCCAAGTCCCCCACGCCCGGCCGCTCGATCTTGATGACGCGGGCGCCGAGATCCGCAAGCCGCATCGCGCAGGACGGACCGGCGAGGAACTGACTGAAATCGAGGACGAGGAGGCCAGCTAGCGGCCGCTCGTCGTCCGGCAGCGCGGGTGGGACATCACCTACGCCGGCGTGATTCGCGGACGGGCGCTCTGCCATCGGGCGATCCTGCTCCCAGCGGCGTTTCGACTGGCTGCCGCTGCCGAATGGACGCCCGCCAGGCGGCGTTCTGGCAGCGGCTACACACGGCGATGTCAGTACGCTAGCATGTTTGCCAGCGAATCATGCATTCGTAGGTGAACGATGTCAAGCGAACCGCAGCGGACCACCGCGGAGCGCAGGAAGCAGCCTTCGGCGTCGCCGGTCTACCACGTCCCGGCGCTGGAGAAGGGCCTCGACGTCCTCGAGTGCCTCTCCGAGCAAGGCGTGCCGCTGACTCAGGCGCAGCTGGCGCGGGCGCTCGGGCGGGGGCCGAGCGAGTTATTCCGGGTGCTGACGACGCTGGAGCGGCGCGGGTATGTCGCGCGCGATCCGATTTCCGGCGCCTACACGCTGACATTGCGACTCTTTGCGCTGGCGCGCGCGCACTCGCCGTATGAGGGCCTGCTCCGCGCGGCGGCTCGCCCACTCCGCGAGCTGACGGCGGAGATCCGCGAGTCCTGCCATATCACCGTTCCGCACCGCGGCCGGTGTCTCGTCCTCCACGAGGAGCCGAGCCCGGCGCGGGTGCGGCTGTCGGTCGAGGTGGGCAGCACGGTCCCCCTCCACCGAGCTGCCTCCGGGCGGCTCCTCCTGGCGGTATGCGATCCAGCGCGGCGCCGCGATCTGCTCGACCAGGATCCGGAGGGCGCGCGCCTTTCCGCCGAGGAGTGGCAGCGATTAGAGGCTCGACTGAGCGAGATCCAGGAGCGAGGCTACGAAGAGGCGCGCGGCGACACGGTCGAAGGGGTGAGCGATCTGGCGGTGCTCATTGGCCCTGCCGAGTCGCCGCTGCACGCCGCCCTGACCGTCTCCGCGCTGCCGCGCGATCACGCGGCGTTCGTGCAAGCGACGCTGCCGCCGCTCCGACGCTGCGCGGAGACCATTGCGCGCGCGGCCGGGCTTCTGCGGTAGCGGCTGGTAGCAGTCATCCGGGGAGGGGGTGAGAGATGTTCGAAGAGCGGTACTTCGAGGACTACGAGATCGGCGCGCAGCGGCGCACACTCGGCCGGACGATCACCGAGGCGGACATCGTCATCCACGCCGGCCAGACGGGGGATTTCTACCCGCACCACATGGACGCGGAGTGGTGCAAGACTCAGGAGTTCGGCCAGCGCGTCGCCCACGGCACGCTGATCTTCAGCGTCGCGGTCGGCATGACGGCCGGCGCGGTCAACACGAAAGCCTTCTCCTATGGGTATGACCGGCTGCGCTTCATCAAACCGGTCTTCATCGGGGATACGATCACCGTCACGGTCACGATCACCGAGAAACGCGAGCATAAACGTCCTGGTTATGGGATTGTCATAGAACACTGCGAGGTCACGAACCAGCGCGGCGAGACCGTGATGGTCTGCGATCACCTGCTGATGGCAGAGCGCCGTGAGCCAGCGGCCAGCGCCTAGCCCAGCTCACCTCTCAGACCAGGCGATGGCGCATCGCCAAGGCGGTGGCGGCGGCTCGGGAGGGCACGTTGAGCTTGGCGAGTATCCGCGAGACGTGAACGCCGACCGTTCGCGGGCTGATGAAGAGCGCTTCCGCGATCTCGCGATCGGATCGCCCGGCGGCGACCTGTCGTAGAACCTCCAACTCCCGCTCCGTCAGGCCAAATCGCTCCGCGGACGCGGGTGAAGCTTGGGCAACAGGGCGAGGCTCCGGCTCTTGCGCCGGCTGCTCGGCTGCCAACGCAATGGCGGCGGCAATCGCATCCGCGAGCGAAAGCGAGCGCCCCACGACCCAGGCTTGGTCGAACGCCGCTGCGCCGAGCCTGCGCCGGACCGCGCCGACCGCCCGCGCGTGCGAGCCGCTTTCCGCGGGTGGCACCGGGGCGCTCAACTCCTGGCGCAGCCGCTCGACGACTCCGAAGAGCCGCGCCGCCAACTCCGGCCGTCCGAGCGCGGCCGCGACCGGCGCGAGCGCCTCCAGACATTCGGTCACGCCGCGCTTGTCGCCAAGATCTCGCCGGAGCGCCAGCGACTCGCCGAGCAGCACGGCGGCGCGATCGGCCTTCCCCTGCTGGGCGGCGACGCGCCCGAGCTCGTGCAGCGCGTAGCCGACGCCGAGCTTGTCGCCAACCTCGCGGAAGAGTGCGAGGCTCTCCTCGAAGAGGCGGTCGGCGGCAGGCAGATCGTCTTGCAGACGAGCGATGTTGCCGAGATTGAACAGCGAGTACGCGACCGCACCGGTGTCGCCCATCGCACGGCGAACCGACAGCGCCTCCTCGTGAAGCTGGCAAGCTCGCTCGTAATCCCCTTCGGCGCTGGCGATGTTGCCCAGGTTCGATAGCGAGTTACCGATGCCCTGCCGGTCATCGGCGCGGCGCCGGAGAGCCAGCGCCTCCTCGTGGAGCTGGCGGCCACGGGTGTAGTCCGCTCGGTAGAAAGCGACGAGACCGAGCCCGTTCAGGGATGTCGCCACCTCGGTCGGTGTCCCTAGCTCCCGGCGGATGGCGAGGCCCGCTTGATAGGCCGCCTCGGCTCGGTCGTACTCTCCGAGGTCGAGGGCGAGATTGCCGAGGTGGTGGAGGGCTTTGGCACGCACCTGCGGCGGCGTCGCGCCGGGGAGCGCCAGCGCCCGCCCGGTCCACGTGGAGCCTTCCGTCAGATAGCCACGGATGCCCCAGAAGCGCCAGAGCGCCCCGGCGAGACGCTGCGCAAGCTCCGCCTCGCCGGATTGGCAGGCCCAGTCGAGCGCGGCGCGCAGATTGTCCCGCTCGGCCTCGAGTCGATCCAGCCAGCGGTCCTGCTCCGGTCCGATGAGCTGTGGCTCCGCGGTTTCGGCCAGCGCACACGCCCATTCGGCGTGTCGCCGCCGGATCGTCGTCTCCTCGCCGCTCTCGGCCAGACGCTCCCGCGAATAAGCGAGGACCGTCTCCAACATGCCCAGCCGGCCATCGCCGTCGTCCCGCTCCTCCAGCCGCCGCACCAAGCTCTTGTCAACGAGCGAGCCAACCCCGTCGAGGACCGTGGAGGGGAAGGCCGGAGTATGCCCGTCCGCCCCCGCTTCCCCGTTTGGTCCGCAGACCGTTTCGGCCGCCTCCAGCGTGAAGCCGCCGGCGAAGACACCGAGACAGCGGAAGAGCGCCTGGTCCTCCGGCGTGAGGAGGTCGTAGCTCCAGGCAATGGCAGACCGCATCGTCTGCAGCCGCGTGGGCTGGTCGCGCGCGCCGTCGGTCAGGACCTGGAACCGGTGGTCGAGGCGGGCCAGGAGCGCGGCCGGCGAGAGGACTTTGCTGCGGGCGGCGGCAAGCTCGATCGCCAGAGGGAGACCATCGAGGCGCCGCACGATCTCGGCGACGATGGCAACGGTCTCCTCGGTCAGGGCGAATCGCGGGTTCGCCGCCCTTGCCCTAGCCGCGAACAACGCGACCGCCTCGTTGCGCTCGACCTCAGCTAAGGTGGGGCGGCGCCTCGCGGGAGGAAGCGGCAGCGGCGAAAGCCGAAATTCGTGCTCGGCGCTGAGCCGAAGTACCTCTCGACTCGTTACGAGGATGGAGAGGCCCGGCGCGGCTTTGAGCAACGCCGCCAGGTCCGGCGCCGCATCAATGACTTGCTCGACGTTGTCGAGGATCAGCAACAGCTCGCGCCCTTCGAGGAAATCGGTGAGCTGGCGGAGCGCGGTCTGTCTCCCGCTCTGCCGTGCGCCGAGCACCCGCGCGATCGTCGGCAGGACGAGGGCTGGATCGCGAATCGGGGCGAGATCGACGAAGACGACGCCATCGGCGAACGCGCCTTCGACCTCAGGGGCGACACGCAGCGCTAACCGCGTCTTGCCGACTCCTCCCGGACCGGTGACCGTCACGAGTCGCGCGCGGTCAACAGTCAGGAGCGCGGTCAGCGCCGCAATCTCTCGCTCACGTCCGAGTATTGGCGTCAGCGCGAGCGGCAGCGGGTGGCGCGATGAGGAATCCGGGGACGATTGGAGAGCCATCGCTGCACCAGGGAGTAAAGCGATCCAACCGCTGCATCATCGTGTGCCGCGTGGAGAGCGTCAAGCTTGCTGAAGTGCCTCTCTAATCCGACGAATTTGCTCCGCGTGCTCGTGAGCGTGCGCCGCGTAGATTCGTAGCCAATCGTCGAGTGTGTAGCGCCCGTACTCGGTGTGCTCGCCCTCGCGCTGCCAGTCTTCAGGGGTCAGCCGTCGCAGCAGCTCGGTCGTCGACTCGCGCGCGCCCTGGAGCGCGATCAGCGCGGCGGCGATGGGACGGTCATAGGCGAGCCGGCGCGCGAACGCCTCTTGGTCGTAGCCGACGAGCGTCGGCCGCTCTTCCGCGAGCAGGCGGCGCAGCCGCATCGCGCCTTCCATTTCGCTGTCGGCCAAGTGGTGCACGATCTCGCGGGGCGTCCAGTCATCGGGCGTCAGCCGCGCATCGAGCTCGGATGTCGTGATGCCCGCGAGCGCATCGCTCACTTCGCGGAATCCCGCCGCGTATTGAGCGATGAGCCCCTCACGCTCGCTTTGATCCATATCGTTCCCCCTTACTCACCCCGCGTCTTCAGCAGAACAGGCTACTGCAGGCGAGGCGGAACGCGCCACGAACACGGGACATCCGTAACTGGACGAGCCAGGGCCCTCACCCATGCGTCTGACACGAACCATTTGACGAAGCTATGTGCTTCCTGCTAGCATCCACGCGCCCGTAGTTTATTTGGAGTGGCGGCCGAGACGCTGAGTCCACCACTCGTTGTGGCTTCACACGAGCGGCCGGGTCGGCGACTTTCCGCCAGTAACGAGAGGGGAAACCGATGGACGATCTCATTCGACGCAAGGTATCCCGTCGCGAGGCAATGCGGATTTCAGTCCTCGGAGCAGGCGCCCTCACCGTGACCGCCGTCGGCGGTGGGCGGTATCTCGTCAATCGGGCGAGCGCGCAAGAGGCCACCCCAGCGGCGTTCGACCCCGCCGCGTGCTATCAGCCGTTCCCGGACGCGCAGCCGGTCAAGTACGAGAAGATCGCCGATCCCCCGTACAGCTTGGCGCTTTCCAACTCCTACATCGGTAACGTCTGGCGGACGCAGATGATCAACATGGCGAACGCCTTCGTGCAGCGGCCGGACATCGCGCCGCTGATCAAGGACTGGCAGGTCGCCTCCTCTGGTGAGGATGTCGCCGCTCAGATCGCCCAGACGGAGAACCAAATCGCGGCCGGCGCGCAGGCGGTCATCATCAACGCGATCAACCCGGATGCTCTGGTCCCGACGGTCAACAAGGCGCGCCAGCAGGGCGTCGTCGTCGTCGCCTTCGATAACATCGTCAACTCCGATCAGATCGTCTTCGTCAACGAAGACCAGTACGAGATGGGCAAGCGCTGGGCCGAGTGGCTGGTCGAGCAGATCGGCGGCAAGGGCAAGGTCCTGATGGTCCTCGGCGTCCAGGGCACCAGCGTCGACACCGACCGCACGCGGGGCGGTGACGATGTCTTCAGCCAGTACCCGGACATCACCACGGTCAAGGTCATCGGGAAGTGGGACCCGGGCACCGCGCAGACGGTGACGGCGAACGCCCTGGCCGCGCACAACGACATCGTCGGCGTCTGGTGCCAGGGCGGGACGGACGGCGTGGTCCGCGCGTTCCAGGCCGCTGGACGGCCGCTGGTGCCGATCGCGGGCGAGGCGGAGAACGGCTTCCGCAAGCAGATGCTGGAGTACAAGGACCAGTTCAAGGGCTACTCGATCGGGCAGTCGCCGGGCCTGGTCTGCGTCTCGATTCGCGTCGCGCTCGACCTGCTGCAAGGGAAGGAAGTGCCCTCGGCCATCTCGGTGCCGCTCCCCGAGGCGACGACCGACGATCTGGAGCCGGGCGTCAATGTCTTCCCGGACGCGCCGGACAACTTCTTCACGCCGATCAACATCGAGCAGTGCGGCGTTCAGTTCACCTACGAGGAGATCGCTCCGGAGAGCTAGCACGGAGTATGCTTGCGCCGTTCAGCGCAACGGTTGGGGCGGAGGCGCGCGGGCTTGGTCCCTGCGCGCCACGCCTTGCATGAGCGGTTCGAGCGGCGACCGACGGAAACGCAACAGCAGCACGTAGGATTCGAGCCATGCCGGTACTGGCGGCGAACGGAATCACGAAGCGCTTCGGTGGCGTCGTCGCGCTCAATGGCGCCTCGTTCGCCTGCGAAGCGGGCGAAATCCACGCCCTGCTCGGCGGCAACGGAGCGGGGAAGAGCACGCTCGTCAAGATCCTCACCGGCGTGCAGCCAGCCGACGCCGGCACGATCACGCTGAAGGGGCAGCCGGTCGACTTCTCGGACCCGGCCGCTGCCTCCGCCGCTGGCATCGTGCCCGTCTTCCAGGAGCTATCGCTCATCCCCGACCTGACCGTCGCAGAGAACCTGTTCATGGGGCGCGAGCCGCGCCGCTTCGGCCTGATGGACCGGCGGGCAATGCGGCGGGCGGCGGCGGAGCTTCTAGAGAGTCTGCGCTTCCCGCCGATCGATCCGGCAGCCACGGTCCGCGACCTACCGCTGGCCGAGCGGCAGCTCGTCGAGATCGCGAAGGCGATCGGTCGGCGGCCAGATGTCCTCATCCTGGATGAAGCGACCTCGGCCCTGGGCGCACAGGAGGTCGAGCGCGTTTTTGCGACGCTGCGAACGCTGCGCGAGCAGGGGATGGCGATCGTCTTCATCTCGCACCGGATGGAGGAGGTCCGAGCCCTCTGCGACCGGGCGACGATTTTCCGGGACGGGCAGGACGTCGCCACGGTGAACGTCGCCGACACCGACCCGGAAGAGATCGTCCGCTTGATGATCGGCCGCCAATTAGAGGAGGTCTTCCCGCCGAAGCCGCCGGCTCACGAGGACGCCCCAATCCTGCGCGTCGAGAATCTGCGCTGGGAGCCCGCCCTGCGCGGAATCTCCCTGACGCTGCACCGGGGCGAGATCCTGGGATTGGCCGGCTTGGAGGGTCAGGGCCAAGGCGATCTCCTGCTGGCGCTGTTCGGCGTCTACGCGGGCGCGACCGGCTCCGTGCAGGTGGATGGGCGCCCGCTCCATCTCGGAAGCCCGGCCGCGGCAATGGCAGCCGGCTTGGCGCTCGTTCCGGAAGATCGCAAGACCCAAGGGCTGATCCTGCCGCTCTCCGTTCGCGAGAACATCTCCCTGCCAGTCTTGCCGAAGCTGTCGCATGGCGGCGTGATTGCCCCTGAACTGGAGCGGCGAACGACGCACGAGATGATCGGCCGCCTGTCGATCAAGACGGCAAGCTCCGACACGCCGGTCCGGTTCCTGAGCGGCGGCAACCAGCAAAAGGTGGCGATCGCCAAATGGCTGACGACCCAGGCGCAGATCTACCTGATGTACGACCCGACTCGCGGCATCGATGTCGGGACCAAGCAGGAGATTTACCGGCTGATGCGGTCGCTGGCCGACGAGGGCCGGGCCATTCTCTTCTTCTCGACCGATCTGGCGGAGATCATCGGGCTCTGCGATCGCGCGCTCGTGATGTACGAAGGCGCGGTTGTGCGGGAGCTAGCCGGCGACGAATTGACCAAGGAGGCGCTCATCGCCGCCTCGCTGGGGATGAGCGACGCCGTGCGCGCGCAGATGGAGTCGGTCGCATGAGTTTTGCCAACTTGGGAGCGCGGCGATGGCCGTAAGTGCTGCCCCGACCACGCTGCACAGCCCGACGCCGCGCCGGCCGCTGCTGGCTCGCGGCGCTCGGATGCTCCTTGCCTACCTTATCCTGTTAGCGCTCCTCGTCGTCTATCAGCAGAAGGCGCCCCGCTTCACCGAGCGGGAGTGGCAATCGCTCGCGAACCAGGGCATGACGCTGACGATCGCCAGCCTCGGCCAGACGATCGTCGTCCTGACGGGCGGCATCGATCTCTCGGTCGGGCCGATGGTCAGCCTCTCGAACAGCATCGTCGCAACGATGGGAAGTCAGGAGTCGCCGGACCAGCGATTGGCGCTCGGCATCGTCGTGGCCTTGCTAGCCGGAGCGGCCGGCGGACTCATTAACGGGCTGATCATCGCCTATGGCCGGCTACAGCCGATCATCGTCACGCTCGCCACCGGCTACATCTACGCCGGGATCGCGCTCCACGTGCGGCCACGGCCGGGAGGCTACGTACCCTTCGACCGCGCGGACATGGTGACCGGGCTGGTCTGGGGCAAGGTGCCGGCCGCGCTCATCCTCCTTTTGATCTTGGTCGCGCTCTGGGAGCTCTTCAAGCGAACACGCTTGAGCAACCGGATCATCTCGATCGGCAGCAGCCAGGGTGCCGCGTACATGTCCGGCGTCGACGTGGTCCGGACCAAGATCTGGGCCTATACCCTGGCCGGGATCGCCAGCGCGGTCGCCGGTCTCTTCCTAACCGCCCAGACCGCCTCCGGCGACGCGAACGCGGGTCTCGTCTACACCTTGAACTCCATTGCCGCCGTCGTGCTCGGAGGAGCAAGCCTGGCCGGCGGCGCGGGCTCGTTCATCGGAACGATCGCTGGCGCGTACGTTCTCTCGATCATCCCGAGCGTGCTCTATTTCTTCGACTTCTACCGCTCGCGCCCTCTGTCGCAAGACCTGTACAAGGGCTCCATCCTCCTGGCAGCGGTCGCGTTGGGGGCGCTCGGCGTGCTCCGGATGCGGAACAGGCTCGACCGGCTGTAGGGACGCAACGAGGGATCTGCAATGGCTTCGATTGGCGAGAGTGGGGAAGCGAGGCTCGGCGATGAGCAGTTGCCCGCGCCTGGCGTCGCTCGCCTGCGCGCCCTGACATCCGAACGCTACCGGCCACTCGTTGTCGCCTATGGCCTGATCCTCGTCATCCTCATTGTCACGGGCCTGCGCCATCCCGGTTTCGTCAGCTTCGACAATCTGCGCAATCAGCTCGTCCTGGCCTCGTTCCTCGGGATCGCGGCCGCCGGGCAGACGATTCTGATCCTGACGGGCGGTATCGATCTCTCGCTGGCATGGAACCTGAACTTCTCCGCGATCCTGATGACGCAGCTGACGAAGTCGGATATGAGCGCCGGGCGAGTCACCTGGGCCATCTTCCTCGCGCTCTTCAGCGGATGCGTCTTCGGTTGTCTCAATGGGCTCGGTATCGCCTATTTGCGCATCCCACCGCTGGTCATGACACTCGGCATGAACGCGGTGCTGCTTGGCCTGACGCTCTACTACACGAAAGGCACGCCGCAGGGCACCGCGCCGGACGTCATCTTGCGCCTGGCGACTGGGCGCGTCGCCGGTATCCCCTGGGCGGTACTCCTCTGGATCGTGGTCAGCGCCGTGCTCATCTTCGTACTCAGGCGGACTGTCTTCGGGAGACGGCTCTACGCGATCGGGAACAACGTGCGCGCGGCGTATCTCTCGGGGGTGCCGGTTCGGCGCGTGCTGATCGTCTCGTACACGGCGGCCGGCTTCTTCGCCGGGTTGACCGGCCTACTGCTGACCGGGTACTCGAACCAGAGCTACATCCGGATGGGCGATGCCTACGTGCTGCCGTCCATCGCCGCGGTCGTCGTCGGCGGGACCTCGATCCTCGGCGGCTCCGGCGGCTACGCGGGCACGATCGCCGGCGCGATCATCATCACGCTGCTGCAGAACGTGCTTTCGATCGAGAACCGAAGCCAAGCGGATCAGCAGATCCTCTTCGGCCTAATCGTTCTCATCATGCTGCTCATTTACGGGCGAGAAGCCAAGATCCGAGAGTAAGCGCCTATTCCGCGCCAGCGCGCGCGGCCGCCACGATCTCCCGAACGCGCTCGACGGAGACGGGATTCGTGACGATCCCGTCCATCTTCGACGCCGTGCCGACAATGACGCCGTCCGCGATCCGCAGCAGCGCGCTCACGGTCTCTGCCGTCACGCCGCTGCCGACGTAGAGCGGCGTGTGCGGGACGGCGGCTCGCACCGCGCGCAGATCCGCATCCGCTGCTGGCTGCCCGGTGGCACGCCCGGTAACGATGACGGCGCCGGCCAATCCGCGCTCGACGGCATCCTCGGCTAGCTCACCCAACGGACGGGGAGCGAGCGGCGCCGCATGCTTCACATCCACATCGGCCCAGACGGCAACATCCGCGCCAAGACGCCGGATCAGCGCCTGCACCTCCTCGGCACGCCCCTCGATTAGCCCTTGGTCGGTGACCGTCGCGCCGACGTACACGTTGGCGCGGACGAAGCTCCCGCCCGCCATCGCCGCGATCGAAACCGCGCTCAGCACGTCGTTGCGTAGGACATTGACGCCGACTGGGAGGCCAGTCTCCTCCCGCACCGCCGCCACCGCCAGCGTCATCGCGGCGACGACATGCGCGCCCACCCGCTCTTTGACGAACGGCACATCGCCGAAGTTCTCGACGATCAGCGCGTCCGCGCCACCCTCGGCATAGGCGGCCGCGTCGCGGCGCGCGGCCGCCAGCACATCGCGCATGGACGCCGCCGGACCGCCGCGAGCGGAGCCCGGCAGCGGCGGCAGGTGAACGACGCCGACGACGCGCGGGAGTCTCGCCATTGCCAGCACCAGCTAGGTGATCGAGGCGATGCCGGCCACGGCCGCGCCCAGAGCGAACAAGATCATGAAGATCGCGAAGAGGGTATAGCTTCCGCGAGATTGCACCGCGCGCGGATTCTTTGCGACATAGCGCGCGTGCAGCAGCGAGGCGGCAAAGACAGCGGCCCCGCCGGCAATGCCGAACCACAACAACGTCTGCGCGTTCACGCCTCTCCTCTGCCCAAATGACCTGATTTTCGGGAGCCGAGGCCTCCCCTCTCCGCGCCCCCGCGCGACCGGCGCTCTGCCGCTTCTCTTACCGCTCGCGAGTCCGGCCGAGCTGCTCGATCACCAGCTCCTCGCGCACCTCTTTCACACCCGGCACGCGCGCCGCCACTGCCTCCGCGTTCTCCGCATCCTCGAGCGTACGCACCGTGCCGCGGAGATGGACGACGCCGTTGCGGGTCACGACCTCAACCGAGAGATCGGTCGTCAACGCGTCCTCGCGCAGCTCGCGCAGCACATGTTGCGTGATATCGTCATCCGGGCGGTCGTCGTAGCTCGCGCCGCCCACCTCGTCGTCCATCGCGGTGCCGCCAAACCCGATGATGTCGAGCTGCTCTTCATCCGTCGACGGCCGAACGACTGGATCGGTCGGCGGGAAATAGGGAATCGCCTCCTCAGCTGCCTCCATTGAATCGGTCGTGCCGATATCACCCGCGAAATCTGGCTCGTCCTCGAAGCCGCTGTCGAGGACGCCATCGTTGTCACGATCCACATTGAGATAGCCGAACGCGCCGCGGTCTCCCTGGTCCACGCTGGGATAGGCTCGCTCCGGAGCGCTCGGGATCACCTCGATTGCATCGTCAACCCGCAAGCCGTGCGGCCCGGCCACCGCGTGCGCGACATCGAGCACCGCTTGCCGGTTCTCGTCCGAATCAACTTCACCCGAGAGATAGATCGTGCCGTCCTGTACCTCGACCGCGACGTGAATGCCTGCTTCCGCGAGCGTGTCGTGGATGCGGGCGATGATAGCCTCTGGGTTTTGTCCGGATTCATTGCCAGCACCGGATGGCGCAGCCGTTGACATGATGCTTGCTCCTTTCGTGGCACCATCGTCAGCGCGCCCGGCAGACATAGCGCGCTGACAGGCCCCCGATACGCTGGCGCTTGACGCTGCCGTAGCGCACAGTACGCTGTAGCAGTACGCATGCCGGCAGCCGATTCGCCGGCGACGTCGCCGAGGGCGCCGACGATGAGCGATTGGAACGGGCGAGAACGTCCACCCGGAACACGGGGCACCCCCCCACCTAAGGGGCGACCCGTCACCCTGCCCCCGGTCCCAGACCCGCATCGCTACGCGATCGCCGATCTCGAGCGTGAGACGGGTCTACCGGCACGCACCATTCGATACTACATCAGCCAGGGATTGTTGCCTCCCGCCCATGGCCGCGGTCCAGGCGCGACTTACGATCTTGGTCATCTCCTCCGGTTGAAGATGATCCAGCGGCTCAAGGCCGAGCATCTTCCGCTCGAGGAGATCAAGCGGCGCCTCGGCGATCTGACGGATGAGGACATCGAGACGATGCTCAACATCCAGTCTCGGCCGACCGAAGATCGCTGGCGGCGGATCCAGCTTCACCCGGACATCGAGCTTCACGTCCGGGAACGGGGCGGCTTCGAAATCGACCGTGCCCTCGAGCGCGCGGTCGATCTCATCGTCGGCTACGCGCACGCCGTGGTTGATGGTTTGGAGGATCGCCGTGAGTGACGGCCGGCTCCCGTCAGACCGAGTTCCTCCCTCCGCGCCACGCAGCGGCAGCTACGGCAGGATCACAACCGGCGCCTCCGCCCGTTCCCGAGGGCGCCCGGTCCCGAGCGACCATACGCCGACACCGGAGGCGATGCGAGCCGCCCGCCGGCGCTGGCCCTCCGGCGTGACGGTCGTGACGACAATCGAGCAGGACAACGACTCCGTCCGATATCGCGGCGCGACGGTCAGCGCGTTCACGGTCGTCTCCCTCGAGCCACCGCTCGTCCTCATCTGCCTGGAGCGGGAAGCGACGATCGCCCGCACCGTGGCGGCCGCTGGCATCTTCGCCGTCTCCATCCTCGACCGTGCCCAGGAGTTTCAGGCGGATCGCTTCGCCGGCCTCGCGCCACTGCCGGACGCGAAGTTCGCCTCTCTACCACACGACCTCGGCGCGACCGGCTGCCCGCTCCTGCGCGGCTCTTTGGCCACCTTCGATTGCCGCGTCAGCGCGATCCACGACGGGGGAGATCACATCATCGTCGTTGGTGAGGTTGTCGCGGTCAGCCTCGGGCCGGACACCGACGATCCCTTGCTGACCTACGAGGGCGCCTACCGCCGGTTGGAGGGTGCCTGATGGCGTCGCGCTCGACCGCGTCGCGGCAGATTGGAGCATCCCAGACGGAACAGATGGACGAACGGTGGATACCGGACAATCCGGACGGGAGTGGCTGGGCCGAGGTTGATTGGGTCAGCGCCGTCCGCGGCAGCCGCTACTACTACCGGCACGCCGAGCCGCACGATGAGGCGCTCGCAATGCTGCCGCCCTTCTACCGCGTGGTGACGCGGCTGGACACGCCTGATCTCCACGCCCCCCACGAGAACAGCTACTACGTGCCGCGCGAGCGGCTAGCCGACTTCCTCTTGGAGATCGCCCTCGCGGGCGGCGCGGAGACGATCTGGCACGTCGAGCCTTGCCCGGACCCGCCGCCAGAGAGCCGGGTGCGGCAGATCACCGGAACGCCCTAAGCGCCCGGCGATACGGCTCAGCCAATCACGCCAGACAGCTAGGAGCCGGCTCGCTCCCACCAGGCCCGGATCTCAGCCAGGTGCTCATGGATATGGTCGGTGGCATCCTCCTCGACCTCTTCCAGGACCTTCGCCGCGACCGGGTTGTCGGGCTGCAGATCGCTGAGGATTTGGACGACTCGGGCATGCTCGCGCTCCAGCTCCGTTCGCGCCTCACTCGGCGTCAGGCTGGCGCGCTTGTCTATCTCTAGTTGATTCACGTCTTTCCAATCGATCCTGGCGGCGGGCTCGCCGCGCAAGAGTCGTTTGGCGTTGCTGTTGTGGTGCCCGAGCCAGAATGCGACATGCCCGACAAGATCCTTGACGGACCAATCCCCGGTGACGCCGGATTCGCTCTGCCGCTCTTCCGGGATCGCATCGAGCACGCCAGTGAGCTCCGTCCAGGCCGCTCCGATGCGGGTCAGCAGCGCCTGGATCGCGTCACGGCTTACCTGTCCTGGCGCATCTGCCACCATCTCACAGCCTCCTTCTGCACGCGCGAAGCTCGTGGCAGCCCGATGTGATAGCCGCCGTCCTATCCGTATGACGCGAGGCGCATGCCAGCATGAGACATGACGCCCACCTCAGCGTCATGCACTCGTGCTCAGAAGGGGCTTGAGAGACTTACGGCAGGCGGAAGAACTCGCCGCGCTCAGTTCACGCCGGCGACCTTCGCCACATCCCAGAAGTCAACGGTCGCCTCGTCCCAGACGACCTGCGGCACCACGCCGTGCGCCGCATCCGTGCAGTGGACCATCCGGTTCGTCGCCGCCACCCGCCGCTGCCGCGCACACAGCCGTGCCAGCCGCTCGGTTGCAAGCTCCTCTCGCGCTTCCAGCAACGCCGGCTCGGCCAGCTCAACCTTCCCATCGCGGAACGCGACCGGATCGAGCAAGTCAATCCGCCGGGCCCGGAAGCGCAGGTGGAGCAGATCGCCCGTCATCAGCCGGATGATGTCGCCGCCACGCGCCGCTTCCGGCGTGACATGGCCGATCGCCGCGCCGTAGCTGACGCCCGAGTAGCGGCCATCGCTGATCAGCGTCACCAGCTTGCGCAGCGCGCGATTCGCGTTGATGTGCTGCATCGGCGTGAACATCTCAGGCATGCCGAAGGCTTCCGGCCCTTGCGCCGCGATCACGACGGCCAGCTTCAAGGTGCCGGATCGCACCATCTCATCGAAGAGCGCGTCGTACGCAAGCGCCTCGCCGGACGCCACGTCCAGCCCGAGGCCAGCCGCGTTGTGCCGCCACATCGCGCGCAGATCCGCCTCGGGGAATGCCCGCTCGTCCCGCAAGCGATCGAGCAGGTGGATATCGAGCAGCGCATCGTTCGCCGCTTCCTCACTCTCGAAGAAGATAACGAATGCCGCCTGCTCATCGAAGTGGTTCACCTGCCGCTCCGGCATCCCGCTGATCTTCACGACCGCGCTCTCGAACCAGTTGCTCCGGAGCACGTCCACGCCGGAGACGGCGCGTCGCGGCTTCGACAAGATGATTGGGTTGTCCCGCACGCCATCCGCGCTGAGCCGCTCCGGATTCGACAGGCGCTCGCGCCAGGTCGTGCCGGTCACGGTCATCGCGTCGAGGTCCATCGGCACGCCGTTGCGGACCAGCTCGTAGAAGAGCGTCTCCATGCCCCGGATATCGCCCGAGCAGCACTGCTTCGCGAGCACGAAGATGTCCCGCCCCTCGGTGAGAGAGTAGTTGAAGAGATCCGGCACCGGATGCGCGTGGTGAATCCGGTCCAGGTCCCAAACCGAGAAGCGCATGCCCGCGTAGATCGCCGCCCCGACCAGGTGCATCAGCAGGTTGGTCGAGCCGCCAGACGCGCTGTGGATGCGGATGGCATTCCCCATGTTCTGGCGGATCAGCTCAGCGACGCTGCACTCCGGCCGCTCGACGAGGGTGAAGAGATCGTCCACGACCGCATTGACCTGCTCCGTCGTCGGCGGATCGGTCAGCAGCTCGACGGCGGGATGGACGAGCCCGAGCGCCGCGACGAGGTGGCGCGACGAGTTGCCGGTGCCGTTGAAGGCGCAGATGCCGCCCTTCGAATCACAGGTGTTGACCGCCAGCCCCTTCTCGAGCGCCTTGTGCCGCTCTGGGGTGAGCACGCCACACTCCAGCGCGCGGATGAACACGCCCTGGAAGGCTGTGTTGGAGGAGCACTGGAGGATGTAGCGCATCGCCTCCTCCAGATCCTCCGCGATCTCCGGCTGACCGGCCGCGCGGCAGTCGGCGGCGAGCAACTCCAGCTCACGCCGGATGTCCTCGGGAATCGTCCCGCCTTTCAGGACGTGCGCCGGGGCGAACGCGGCGAAAACTGGCGCCTCACCGCGGAACCGGCGCAGAGTGTCGAGGTGCGCCAGCGCCGAGACGACACCGAGCGGCATCTTGTCGCACGACTGGATGACGAAGGCGCCGTGATACGAGTGCGCCTCCATCTGATTGACGACCATCTCCGCGATCGCGTTGCGGCTCTGCAGCGAGTAGCTCATGCCCATGTTGCTCTGGGCCGTGCCGTCGCAGAGGACCGGGATGGCGAAGCAGAAAGGCACGCCGCCGTTGCGCCAGATCCGCAGCGCGGCCCGCGCAATCGTCCCCGGGTCCATGACGTGCGCGGGATGATCGCTAGAGCCAGCGATGATCGCGATCCGTGGCGCGTTCTCCTCCAGCCGCTCGACGATCGCCTCGAGCGACCAATCCGGCAGCGCCTCGTCGCCCACCTCCCGATAGGCGCGGTCGAGCAATCCGGCGACGGTAATCGGTTCGTTCGCTTTCCCTTGAACGCCTTCGCGATAGGGATTGATCGGGTTGGAAATGCGGGGTCGAGCCGGAGTGATCGTGATCGTCATGCAGACACTCCTCGGGGAACGTAATCGTGCCGAACAGACGGCTCCATTATGCCAGAGACGCCATCCGGCACACCGCGACCGGCCGGGTTGGGACCCCTGGGCCATGTCAGGAGTGGGAGCGTCCGCGGTACGCTAGTCCGCGCACTACTCGACGCGTGGGGAGGATGCGCCAATTCCGAGGAGTCACCTGTCGTGGCGCTGATGGGAGAGACGATCGATGTCAACGTGGCGGACTTGTTGTCCGTCCTGGCCCGGCGACGTCACACCGGTCGTCTCACGATCACGGCTGACGGCGACGACGTCCACCTCTCGCTCGACCAGGGCCGGCTGATCTCCGTCTCCTCGTCGAATCTCGAGCTTCGGCTTGGCCGCACGCTGGTGCGCCTCGGTGTCCTCCGGCCGGACCAGCTCGAGGCGGCCATGCGCGAGCAGGAGCTGACCGGCCACACGCAGCCGCTCGGGCAGATTCTTCTCGATCGCGGCTGGGTGACTCGCGAGCATCTGGCGCGGGCAGGTGAGGAGCAATGCATCGAGGCGCTCGCGCGCGTCATCATGGCCCGCCAAGGTACGTTCCTCTTCAGCCGAGAGGCAGACCTCCCTCCCGCCGGCGGACTCGTTGCACTCAACACGGATGGGATCGTGCTCGAGGCAACCCGCCGGGCGGATGAGATGGTCACGCTGCGCTCCCTGCTGCCCCCTCCGGGAAGCCGCTTCGTCATCGGTGAGGTCGCCCCGACATCTCAACAAGGCCTCTCTCGGATCGAAGTCGCGGTCATCACCGCCATCCAGGAGGCGCCAGCCACCCTGGAGGAGCTTCAGCAACGCACCGGCGCGGATGAAGCCACCCTCTGGCGCGCGGTCGTCGGCCTGCGGGAGCGTGGCCATCTCGCCGTACAGAGTCCAGCGAGCGAGGGTGAGGACGCATCGTATCCGGAGTCTGGGATGCGCGTGCCCGAGCGAACCATTGAGGAATTGCTGGAGCTCGGCAGGCAAGGAGCCGCCGGCGCGCCAACCCGGCCGATCCCCACGCTCGAAGAAATCCGGCGCGGCACGGCAACCAGCGCGCAAACGCTTGCCGCGATTACCCTGGTCGCGCGCGAAGTCATCGCCGCCTTCAACGCCGGCCTACCGCTCCGCGCCCTTGCCCACTTCACGGACGATCACTTCCGGCGGCAAGGACCATTGACCGACGAGGAGATTGCCGCCCTGCGGATGCCCGCGGTACCCCTGCCTCCCGAGGAGCAGGAGACGATCGTGACGCTGCGCGATGTGCGCGTGCTGCCCGATGAGCGCGTCAGTGCCATCCTGGTCAGCCACTACCCGGCCGCCGGCACGTTGCGCAAAGTCCTCATCTTCGCCAAGATCGACGACCGCTGGCAGATCGACGCGGTCATCGAGTCGCTCCCGGCAACGGACACTATCGCGTCGTAACCTTACTCGGGCCGTCGTCCTCGCAGGTTGAGCCGCCAATAGTCGAGCAGGAACGGGGGATCATCCTCGGCCGCCTGCTCCGTCAGCGTCTCGATGAACGCGCGCCGCATCTCCTCGTCTGGCATGCGGGCCAGGTGGGCGCCGAAGACGACGTTCGTCAGGAACTCCGCGAACGATTCGCGATCGGGAAAGGTGGTGGGCGCCGGCTCCACATCAGTTTCGACATCACTGAACCCGGCCGCGCGCAGCCGAGCGGCGGTCACCTCCGCGTCGGCGAACTCCCACGGTCCGGACCAGCCCGCGAAGTAGGGCACAAAGGGTGGCGATGCCAGCACCGCATCAGCTCGTTCGCGCAGCCTTGCCAAGTTCGGGCCACCGCCACACTGCGCCACCAGCCAGCCTCCGGGACGCAGCACGCCGTAGAGCGAGGCGAACAGGCGAGGATGGTCCAGCACCCAGTGGAACGTCGCCGTGCTGAAGATGAGATCGACCGGCGTGCCGAGCGTTTCTAGATCGATCGTCTCGACATCCGCCTGCAGGAAGGAGACGCGGTCGCCGAAGCGCGGCGCGAGCCAGGCACGCGCCGCCTCAATCATGGACGCCGATCGGTCGAGCGCGATCACCCGGCCGTTCGGCAGCCGCTCCAGCAGCTCTGCCGTGAGACGTCCCGTCCCGCAGCCCGCGTCAAGCACCGTCTCATCCCCGCGCACCTCGAGCCGCGCGAGCACCCGCCGCCCCCAATTGACCTGGGGCTGCGACACTCGATGATAGACCGCGGCGTTCCAGTCAGCGTTGGTTTGGCGAGTCATGCCCTTCCACCAGCAGACGATGCGGTAGCGAGCGATCCCTACGCCCAGATTCACCGCGCAACGGGTAGCGCGGCCGCGCAATTCTCGCCTAGCCTCGCACGCGCGGGAATCGGGTTCGTATGCTACCACGCGACAGAGCGCGACTTTTCATCGCGACTCGGCTCATATGGCGCGAGGGGATGGAGCAGGTGCGGAGGGACGGAATCAAGTTGGACGATCCGGTCACGCGGCGCCGGATCGTCGGCTGCGCGTTCGCCGGCGCGATGGTCGCCGCGCCGCTCGTCGCCCTCCTCTATGGACTGACACCAGCGCTCGTCGTCCTCACCGGAGCGCTCGCGGCGACGGCCTATCTGACGTTTGATGGCGCGCGACGGATTCGCCCCGATTTGCGCGGCCGGCTCCTCCTCTTGGCGGGAATCAATTTGGCACTGGCGATCGTGAGCGCCGTGGCGCTGATCTGGCGCTTGCGCTCCTAGCCGATCTGGGCCTCAAATCCGAATCGTCGGCGCGCTGTTGGGCGTCCGCGACTTCTGCATCCAAATGCCGTCGTTGCCCCGGCCGTAGTAGTCGCGACTCGTCCCGACCGGCCGATACCCCTCTTTGCGGTACAGCGACTGCGCGGCGACGTTGCCCTCTTCGACCATCAGCACCACGTCGCCATGCGGCAGCGCGGCTTCCAGCGATCGCAGCAGCCGCGTGCCGATGCCCTGCCGGCGCGCGGTCGGGTCCACGCAGAGATTGATCACACGGGATTGCCCGCCCTGCCGGTCGCCAATCGCGCAGCCAACGATCCGCTCACCGTCGCGGGCGACGAGGAATCGGACGTGGGGCAGCAGCCAGAGCACGAACAGCGTGGTCAATCCGTAAGCGAGCGGTGGCCGGAAGGCTCGCCGCTGCAAACGCGCGACCTTGCCCAAGTCGCGGAAGCGGACGGGCGTCACGATGACCCACGGCTCCGCGATCTCACCAGTGATCGGCGGAGCCGGGATGGAGCCAAATACGTGGTGGTCGTGCGTCATCGTGGCGTCATTCCCTACCCAACCCGGAGCGACGGGCAACGGGTGGGGGAGAGCATGCATCATGTCGAAAGCATGGTACATCAGTCGGAGCCAGAAGATGGGTGACAGAGGCCAGGAAATTGGGCCCAGTTGCCACGCGTGGCGACGCCGAGGCCGCCCATACCCCGCTCACAACCGCATTCCGAGATTGCGGATCGCGAGCAGCGCCTCGGCGTTGCCGATCGCGTCCTCGAGCGCGTTGTGTGAGTGCTCCGTTTTCCGCAGCGGCCGGATGCTAGCGCGCGCGTCCTTCCTGAACCCCTTGTACAGCCAGGTCAAGCTCGCCGGCGAATGACCGAAAGGGTTATGGCCGAGGAACACGTGGCAGTAGAAATTGACGAACTGCCAATCGAATCCGGCGTTGTCGCTGATGAACTGGAGCCTCTTCCCCCTGCTCCGGCTCGCCAGCCAGCCGGCGAAGTCGCGGATCGCGTCCGCGGGCTCGCGGAACCCGAGTGTCTGCTCGCGCGTGAACCCGGCGATGGCCAGCGCCTCCGCTTGCCAGTGCTCGGTCATCGGCCGGAGCGTGGCGTAGAACTGATTGGCCGAATCGCGGGGATCGTCGAGAACCACCGCGCCTAGCGCGACCATCGAGTACTTGCCGGGAATCGGCCCGTCCGCCTCGACATCAACGACGATGTACGTCACGCCCATGCACACTCCTACCGCCGATCCTCGGCGCTCCTCGGGCATCACCGTACCGGATCGCGAGGAAGTGTGCCATCGGCTCTACGCGGGAGCCGTCCGGCGAGACACGTCGCGGGCCACGCCGCGAGAAGGAACGGTTTCAGAGGGGTGGATACTCGCGCGGGATAGCAAGGAGAAGAGCGCCGCGGATCGCTTAGCTGCCATCCAATTCGGCAGTCTGCGTCAGCGGTGACCGATAGACCGTGGCGATCTCTCGCCCCTCACGCATTGCCGCGAGCCCTTCTTCGGGCGACAGCAAGGGCGTTGTGACGTACGACCGAACCGCGCCGCTCGCGGTGATGGCAAGCCCAAACGCGGCCGCCGCCGTATTGTCTGGCGCTTCCAGAATGGCAATCACATCGTACTGCCCGAACGCGTAATAGAGGCTCTCGATCCGTCCGCCGATCTTCTCCAGCGCTGACCAGACCTGCTCAGCTCGCTCTTCAGGATGATTCAGCTGGGCAGCCCATGCCTCCGGCGTATAGGAAAGCTGGACAAGATAATGCGGCATGGCGGGCTCCTCTCCACGCGGCCCGATCACATAACGTGCCGTGCTGGAGATCTTCAGCGAGTTCCCGGTGATTCTTTCTTCACGCTACACGTTTTTGCCCGCCTGTCAATCCTGTCCGGACGCCTGCTCGGCGGGAACGATCGCGATTCTCCGGACTTGTGAGTACAACCCGGCCGCCGCCAGCCCCAACGTGACGCCGGTCAGCAACCAGCGCGCAATCGAGCCAGTTGCGCCAGCCCCCAGCGCCAAATCGCGCAGGCCGACGAGGATAGTTGCCGCAACGATCGCCGCAACGCCCGCCCACGTCGCTGGCAACCCAACGCGCTTCGCCACTTCAACGAGTCCCGGCACGATGGCCACGACAGCGGCATCAGACCACCCTTCCATCGCGCGCTCCTTCCTCTCGATGCTCACTACTCGATCCACGTCCACGTCACATTCGGGTCCGGCCGGAAGAGCACCCAGCGATCGTCGAAGACAACGATCTCGTGGGTCTGATCCTCGTCAGCGCGAAGGACCCACCACCCCAAGGCGCGAGGGAGGCGCTGCGGCGGCCGCTGCTCGGCGACACCACGCGCCACCCAGGCGTTGCTGATCAATCCCTTCGGGTCGAAGCCGTATGTCCGCGTCGTGCCATCGGCGTTGTGCCGGGGCAAGCGCCCGAATCGCTCCTTCAAGGTCTCCACGTCGTAGCCCTGCGGCCACCAGGCATGGTCCGGTCGGACAGGCCGCACTGGCGGAAGCGGTTCCGGCGCGGGCTGGAGCGTCTGCGCGGCCTTGAGAATCTGGCGCACGCGAGCCTGGATCTCGTCAATCCGGCTCGTCACTGGCGGAAACGGACAGCTCTTCGTCGAGAATTCCAAGTGCAGCAGGTGCGTGACGATGCCGTACCGCGGATTGAGCGGGAATGCGTCGTACGGGACGCGCGCGTAATCGAACCAGTACGCGGTCAGCGCGCAGATGCTCTCGAACTGCTTCGGGCTCATCGGCGTGTTGACGTTGCCGCCGTCGCTGCGCTCGATGCTGACCAGATCCCGGTTGATCGCCGCGACCCCGAGCGTGCGGACGAAGAGCGGGCCATCTCCCTCCAAGCCATCGCTGCCGCCGTTGGCCCATCCCGAGCGATTGGCGCTGACAGGCAGCCGCTTCCCGTCAACCTCGACCGTCGTCGCCCGGCCGAGCGGATCGTTCCACCGCAAGATCACCCCATCCCAGCGCTCGCCGTCGGTCGCGCCACCAACGCCATAGTCGGTCAGGCCCGTGCTCGCCCGGCCACGGCGGAACCAGCTATCCGTTCCCCAGAGCGTGCCCGCCATCGAGTGCTGGCACACCCCGACCGGCCGCCGTGGCCCCAAGTCGTCCCACGCGCTCGTCTGCGCGTCGGGAATGAGCCGATCTATGAACGGCGGATGCTTCACATTGCCGAACACCACTGTCACGCTGCGTCACTCCCTCACGGAACCACGCGACCAACGGCGAGCGAATCGCCTCGCATCCTTCGGTCGGGCGACTAGACTTCGACGAGCGACAACGTGAGCACCGAGTCTCCCCATCGCCCCGCGTCGCTCGGTTTCGGCACTTCCTCACGGATCCCAATGATCCGCACTCGTCGCGTTACCGGCGCCGCGTCGTAATCCACATCCTTGAAATCCACCGTCGCCGCCGCTTCCCATGCACTCCACACATCCGCGATCTGCTCTTGCCCCGTCCGAGGATCGACCGTCCCATCCCGCCGCACCGCCCGGTCTCGCGCTCGCACCGAGAGATGCCAGCGCCGGCGCCGCGCCGGCACGCTCAGCAGCTCGTACTCCGCCCAGAGCGCGGTAAGGACCGGCGCCCAATCAGTCACGCTCGACCACTGCACCCGCAGCTGCAGGAACCGAGAGACGGCGACAGCGGAGCTCACCTCCGCCTCGAGCGTCAGCACGTTCGCTAGCAGCGGCGCGTTGACCGACTGCTGCGCCGCCTGCGTCCACGTCAGCCCGCCGTCGAGCGAGTAGGAGAGCGTCAGCGTCACCGCGTCCGTGCTCGCCGGGTTTCCCCGCACCTCCGGTGCGGCAAACGTCGCTCCGACGTTGCGCCACGCCTTCAACGCGTCAGGAGCGCCAGCATCGAGCAGCGATGTCCGGTATTCGCCGGACTCCCGCAGATCCGGAGCGTCAATGCTCTTGTTCGTAAGCCGGTACAGGTCATAGGTGACCGAGCTCGATCCATCGCGGAAGCACAAGAGATCGAACGTTCCACACCCGGCCAGGAACGCCGGCCAGCACCGCGCCGAGCTCGTCACGTTGCGAATGAGCCACCAGCCGGTCCCGTCGAACGCCCAGACCTGAAATGCGCCGTGGATCGACGTGATGCAGACGATCAGGTAATTCCCCGCGACCGTCGCCCCGTGGCACGCCTGCCCTTCAATCGGCGTCGCTGTCCACCCCTGACGCGTGTTCCCCGCGTTCGGGTTGAACTCCATCACCCGGCCCGTCAACCAGGTGTAGAGCCGGCCGCGATAGCTCAGCAGAAACAGATAATCCTGATCGTCCGTGTAGACCCCGTGCGTAAAGATCGGCTCAGGATCAGCATTCCAATCGCCTGCCTGTGCGTCCCACCGGCCACCGAGCAGCCACAGGCTCCCCGTCTTCGTCGCGATCGCCACCTTCCCCGCGTGCAGCGCCATCCGGCGAGGCACACCATCCAGGACCCGGCTCGCCTCGGTCGTGCCGTCGTCCATCCGAATCATGTGGCCGTCTTGCCCGCCGAAGATCAGGAAGCCCGCGTAGCCGACGCCGCAATTCCCTTTGCGCCCAGCCCGCAGCGTCGCGTTCGTGCCCGCCGCCGTGTCGTGGACCTGGATGTCATTCGTCGAGCCGAAGAGGACGGCCACCTTGCCGGCCTGATGCACCGCCAGGTCGAGGATCTGCTTGCCGGAGCCGTAATCGCTGCGCCGGACGAAATCGGTCCATGCGGTCGCGGAGAGCACGTCCGACCGGTACAGATAGCGGCCGTTGCCAACGTAGATCCGCTCCGCCCCTGGCTCCCCGGCAATCACGCTCGGCGCTCGGTCGCTCGTCCGGACCGTCGTCAGCTCGGTCGCGTCGGTGTACGCCATCACGAACGGCCACGGTTGCACGCCCCGGCCGTCGTACACCGGCCCGCATCCCTCGGCGTCCCAGCCCCGGTCCGTCTCCCACTGCACCGCCCGCCGTTGCCCACCGACGAAATCCCGCACCACCACGCGGCCCGGTCGCGCCTCCGCCTCCCCATCGTTCATCCGCCGGTAGCTCCCCGGCACCACCATGTACACCCCGCCGGCGAGCTCGATATCCCCGACCTGCGCCATTCCTCCCTCCCGCTCGGCCCCTTGCTCCCCGCCGGGAGCGGCCAGCGGCTAACCCCGCGCCGCGCGCCACTCCACGAACGCGAACACCCGCGCGCAACGGCAGTTGACGTGCAGCGGCGGTCGCGGCCCCTCCATCTCCGGCCACGCCAGCCCATGCAGAGGTCCGCACTCCGGGCAGACGCGCTCGTCCGCCGCCGTCTGCCACCGCGTCCAGATCATCGGGACCGCATCGGTCTGTTCGCTCCGCGCCGAGGGCTCCGGCACGAAACCGGTTCCCAGCCACGGATCGTCCACGCCCGGCAGAGCGATCAGCGGCGCGCTCCCCACCGCGGCCACTCCCGCGCTCGCGCTCGTCCCGCGCGGCGGCCCGCCGCCACGACTCATCCGGCCAACCCGCATGCGCTTGACTTGCCCTCGTTGCTACTCCCCCATCCATCCGCCGCGCGCTCGTCGCCACCGCGCCTCGATCAGCCGCTCCGCCTCGCGCGCGAAGCGGTCAGCGAGCGCCGCCATCGCCCCATCGCTCCCCACCCCACGCTTGCCGTCCTCGACCGCCCGCCGCCGAAGCGCGATCGCCGCCGCCAGCGCCACGACGATCTCCTCGTCACCTTCCCGTATCTCGACCGTCGTCACGTCGTCCGCCGGCAGCGACCGGCTCCCCAGGTAATCAATGCGCCAGGTCCCCGCCACGGCCGGCGCCGCCAGCACCAGTTCCGATCCCCACCAGTCCCACGCTTGCTCACCCGTCGCGTTGCCTTCCCGCCTTCGCATCCGCGGCACGACGCGCCCCGCGCCATCCACCACGCGCACAACCTGGCTCCGATCGAGCGGCGGCTGGACTGGAACGCTCGTCGCGCCGCTCGCCACCGCGACGCTCACCGAGCGCTCGGCGGGGAACCGGCTGCCGTAGGTGTGCATCGCTTCCGCCAGAAAATCGTTCAGCGCGGCATCGTCCCAGAGCGGCGTGGCACCCGTGTCCTCCAAGCGCTGCCGGACCGCGCTCCGCAGCTCGGCCCGCGTCGTCATGCCCCCTCCCCGGCGCGGCCATCGCCCGCGATCGCCGCCAGCGCCCGCATCTCTTCCAACACCCGGTCCAGCTCACCCTCCGGATCGTCCCCACCAAGCGCCGCGACCGCCGTCCTCCGCGAGTGAATGCCCGCCGAAACGAGCCGGGCCGCGTTGCGCACCGCGCTCTCCGTGTCGCTCGGCAGCACATTCGGCCAGATCGTCACCGTCCGCCGCAGTCCTCCGAGATCCAACCCACCGAACCGCTCGAGCAGATCCAGCACCCGCGCATTGCGCTCGCGGAAGGCTGCCTCCCACGCCCGGCGCTTGCGCTGCACCTTCTGCACGAGCGGCTGCACCTCGACCTCCAGCGCCGCCCCGCTCAGCACCCGGCCGGAATCCCCGAACGCCGTCCTCGGTGTCTCGCTCAGATCGTGCAGCGCCCGGTAGAGCACGTTGATGTAGTCGATGTGCAGCTGCACACCGCCGCCGGAGAGCAGGTCCAGCAGGTACGCTTTCGCTCCCTCCGGCAGCTCCCACTTCGCGCCCGGCCCGACCGTGATTCCCTCGGAGCCGTCCACGTTCTCCAGCACCGCGATCGGCGCCCCGGAGAGCTCCAGCACCCGCGAGACGACCGACATCCGCGCGTTCAGCTCCCGGCAGACGTCGTAGAGATCGGCCAGGTCGGACTCACCCCAGAAAGCGTGCGATCGCGGGTTGTTCGGAATGACCACGTAGGGAATCCAGCCGTACGGGTTCGGTCCCTCCCGCACCAGCTGCCCCGCGATCTCGACCGTCCAACGCGATGGCGTCCACGTCTCGACCACGCGATAGACGCGCTCTGGCGCCAGCCCCGCCAGCGCGCTGCTCGCCATGATCGGCCCGAACGCTCGCGCCACCGCGGAGCCACTCATGCCGTATGCCTGGACAATGCTCTCGATGCGCCGAGGGTTGTCCGGCTCGCAGCGCGCGACCAGCGTCGCTGGATCGACGCCTACGATCACCGGCTCACCCCGCGTCGCGTCCCACGTCACCTTCAGCGCCGCATCCCCGAGGACCGCCGCATCCACGCACAGCTCCACATCGAGCCGCGCCGCGTCATTCGCGGCCAGCGCCTCGGCCAGCGCCAGCTCAGCTCGCCGCGCCGCCGCCTCCAGCCCCGCGTCGGCCGGAGCCGGCACCGAGAAGGTGACCGGCGCGGGAAATACGTAGGACGCGACTTTGCGGACCAAGGTCCGCGCGTAGTTGAAGGTCAAGCGCGGCTCGCCCGGGCGCCGCTTACCGCTCCACTGTGTCCCCTCGTAGAAGGCAAGCGCTTCCGCGTAACGCGCGAAGCGCCGCTGGTCGGCCTCCGTGACCCATCCGGCCGGCCAGCCGTCCGTCACCGCCGCACACTGCATATCTCCTTCCCTCACTCGACCCATCCACGCTCTGCCGATCAGCGCCACACCGCGCATCCACGTTTGCGCTTCCCGCCGGAGACGCCCCAATCCCACTGCAGTAAACTTTGCCCAATTTCCGAAACGCCCCGGCAGTATTCGTGGTGGGTTGAATCACTGATGGGCTCGAACGCTCATCAAGCCGTCTCTCGCGTTGCCTGTCTCACTGAGCGGTTCACCGTCGTCGGTGACCTCAGCGTCGGTCCCGCCAGCGCGCCGCGACGCCTCCTAAACTCCTCAATGACCCCTCTACCTCGGTGCTCGCGCTCTCATCGCCGGTCCTCGTCCGGCCTGGCCGGCTCAGACAGCCAATCGGCGCGTTTTCGACCGGTCGCCTGCGCGAATCCGACCTCAGCTGCCTCGTGGCCATTACCGAGCCGGAGCGTCCGGCGGAGCGCCGCTTCGCCGCCTACGTTCCCAAGCCCCCGTCCGCCTCGTCCTGCTCCTGCGCTCCGTCCTCGTCATCGGCAACGTCCACATCACCGGCCGCGCCGACCCGCTCGCCCATCTCCTGACGTGGCCCGAGCCATTCATCCCGGTCACCCGCGCGTCGCTGCTCACCGGCGAGACACCGATCTCCACCGACGCGCCCGCGAGAACGCTCACCGTCTTCGTCAATCGCGCCCATCTCGTCGGCACGCTCGCGGCCTTGCCGGCAAGGCCTGACACGGCCGCCGGGTCGTCGTAAGCGCGCACCGCCCTATCGCTTGTCAGAGGCACGCGTTCTGCATTGAGGAGGGGCGACGCGGAATCTGGGGGGCATTCCGCGGAGAGACGGTTGCCGCTTGCCCCTGCGGTGGATGCAAGCGATCAGGAGGAACGCGCGATGACCCAAGACGGGTCCACGCTCCCGCCCGACCTCACCAACATGACGCGTGATGTCCGCAACACCTTAGCGGCGTCGCGAGCGCGCCTGCAGCTGACGCGCCGGCGCATGAACCGGGGTGAGGTCGATTTGGGTCAGTTGGCCGCGGATCTCGCGGATTTGGACCACTGTCTGGATCGCGTCCTCGCGACCCTCGTGATGCTAGAAAGCAACGCGCCCATCACGCCAGGCCAAAGGGAATCAGAGCCCCGCTCCCCTCGCGCTCTCTAGCCCGGCGTTGCCCGAGAGACGCGGGCCGGGCTCTACTGCCAGCGGTCTCTGGGAGGAATTCGGCACCTTGCAAGGAAGGCGCGCGACGCCCGCTTTGTCTCACCGTGGCATCGTTCAGCCAGAAAGCTACCGCCGGTGCGGCGACCATGGCGACTCGGGGCGCCGCCGTTGGCGGGGCCGGTGCTCCAGGTGCCTCCGCGCGACCACGCGATTTGTCGCCTCATCAATCAGGACAAGCTCGCCAACCTCGCCTGCCCGCTGGAGCTCGCTCGCCCATGGATCGAGCGCCGTATGATGCGTCGCCACGCCTGGCACCCGGCCGAGCACTCGTGTGCTCTCGCCTCTTCGATATTCGATCCGAAACCACCGCTCGGCCGCGGCCGACCCGCCCGCCATTCCCATCGCTCACTCCTGCCCGTTTCCGCCGTCATCACTCCCTCGAGCACGGTCAAGAGGCAATGAGCGTCACCATATCGCCGCGTGATTGCCGCCCCGCCTCTCTACGTGACAGAAGGAGCAATGGATGAGAAGCAAGCGGCAAATTCTGTGCCATTCAGGCTAGCCCGATTGGCCATCGCCGCGCAGTACCGCGCATCACCCATCAGTCCCAACGCGATCGGGATACATGTACTTTCACAGATAGAAATGCCCGTCAATTAACGACGCCGCCACCGATTTCATCGGCCCCACGGTACCTGCCGCGCGCATCGCCCCCAGAACCCGCGCCAGCCACTACCAATTTCTCGTAGGGGCGGACACAGATTCCGCCCGTCGGCCGAAGGCCGACAGACATTGCCCGCCCCTCCTCTGACCGGAACGGAATTCGCCACTCCGGAGCGGCCGACTGCGGCTCCTCGAAAATGGCGCCATTGTGGCCGGCTACGGCTACGGCAAAATCCCCTTGATCCGCGCCACGCCGAGCATCGAAAACACCGCCATCCCCGTGTACCACTTGATCCGCCAGCGCGTCGCGTCCTTCGTCTCGAGCTCGCCGATAGGTTCAATCTGGATCCCACCATGCTCGAGCCCCATCACACCCACGCCCTGGCCGAACTTCACCGCGTAGACGCTCGTGCAGTTATTCGCGGATCCCTGCGTCTGCGTCTCGGAGATGAAATCGTCCACGATCACCGGGATCCCGTCGTAGCTCTCAATCCGCTGACCGAACTGGTTGATGTCCGTCTCCAGGATCGTGCCGCTGCTCCGGCGCAGACTCTTCAGCTTCCGCCGCGTCCGGCGCGACATGAACAGCGCATCCGGCTTCCCCGGCTTCACCAGATCAATCAGCTGATCCATCATGTCGAGCGTCAGCTGCGCCCCATTCGCGCCCGCCGTGATCTCCTGGCCGGACCCGTCCAAAATCATCGTCAGCCCGTCGAAGCTCTTGGGATCCGAAGAGCTATCACCATTGAAGAAGGCATCGGAGAATTTGTGCGCCACGGCCTTCGCCCGCAGCGCGATGATCTCCGCCTCAAGATCCTGCGTGTCCGCGTAGGTGGCAGCGAGGAAATTGTCGACGTCGGCATCCCCGCCCAGGATCTTCAGCGTCGCCGTCACCTCGGTGAACGTCGGCGTCGCCTCCGTCCAGGTGTCTCCGACGTCGTAGAAGCTCGCGGCCGGCATCGTGTTCTCCCGCGTGTAGCGGACCGCCGTGCCCGTCACCTCCATGAACGGCAGCATCTGCAACAGAACGCTCTCTTTGACGATCGTCTCGATCACGCCCCGCAGCAGCATGTCGTTGCTCAGCTTCGCGGCCTCAACCTTCGTCAGCGCCACGCCTCACTCCCTTCAGTGCTCCCCAATCCTCTTGCCTAGCCCCGGCGGGCCGCCGCGATCCCCCGCTTGATCTTCTCGGCGGCCGGCAACGCATCGAGATCCACCACCGCCACGCCTCCGCCCGCTGGCACCTTCGGCGGCTCGGCCGGCGCACCCTCGCTCCCCCGCGATTCACCAGATCCCTGCCGCTCCTGCACCCGCTGCGCCACCGCCTGATACGCGGCCCGCGCCGGCTCCACGCTTGCCATCAGCTCCGCCACGCTCGATCCCTGAATTAGCTCAGGCACCACATCCTGATGCGCGCGCAAAATCAGCTCCCGCACCGCCGCGATCTCGTCTCCGTTCACCGACTCCCCCCGTTCGCCTTCAGCCCCAGCACTCGATTCCTGATTCACCACCTGCCCCGGCTGCTCCACATCCTCGCGCTCCACAACCCCCTCCTCTAGCCCCTTCCTTGACCGAATCGCCCGGACGTGCCCGAATTCATCCACGGCCCTGCGGGCCGTGGGCGGACACAGGTTCCGCCCCTACGAACACACCACACCGCCGCTCCTCACCCCCCGCCCCTTAGCCCCTAACCCCCGACCCCCAACCCCTATCTCCCTACTCCCACTGCCCTCCTCGGCCTCCAGTCCACGCTATCAAGGACAGCCGCCAGCGCCGCGCTCATCACCAAATCGTCGTGACCGCGCCCGTCAGGCACGCCCCATCGCAGCAGCTTCCCCGGACCTGGCCGCGTCTCGTACGTCGTCGCGCGCAGCTGCTCCCAGTAGAGCGCCGTCAACCGACCCTCCGTCGTCCCGGTCGCGGAATCGTCCGCGTATTCCTTGAATCGCCCGGAATCGATCAGCGCCAGGAAATCCCAACCGAGCGCGCTCTTGCTCGCCGCGGTGAAGACGAACGGAATCACCCGCACCGGCGGCTGACCGGCGCGCCGCTCGCCCAGCTCCGCCGACAAGAACGAGGCCAGCCCTGCCCCGATCCCCGTTGCGTCCACCACCACCGCGCTCGCCTTCCAGACATCGCGCGCCAGATCCACGATTTGTGAGTAGAGCGCCGTATGCTTCGCGCCCGTCCACGCCATCCGATCGACGACCCGATAAATCGGCAGCGCTCGCCTATCCGGCTGCCCCCCCGGCCAGGCGATTTCCACAACCGTCAGCGCCGTGCTGTCCCGCCGCGACTCACTCGCAAACGCCAGCGGCCCCGTCCCGGCTTCCTCTTCGCCCGCGACGTCAATCAGGAGCGCATACCGCTTGCCCGGCTCGGCCCGGTGCCGTCGCGGATGATCGCCCTGCATCTGCGCCAATCGTTGCGGCGGGAAGAGCCCGCCGTCCGCATCCAGCTCCTCCAGGCAATACTCCGTGCGGATGAACGGATGCGTCGGCCCGAGCTGTGCCATCCGCGCCCGCACCCGCTCGCCGTACTTCGGCAGCACCTGCTCAACCCGATCCCACGGCACCCGCCAGACCCGCTGGATGCCGTCCTGCCGCTCCAGGTCCTCCAAGTGCCGCATCTGCCGCGCGAGCAGCGTGTCCCGACTCCAGACCGTGCCGAGGAAAACCGTTGTCGCGTTCGTGCTTGCCGCCATCGGATCGAAGACGGCGTCCCACACCTCCGGCTTGATGTCCTGCGCCTCGTTTGCCACGAGTAGCAGGTCCGCCGTCTGTCCCCGCGCGTTCGCCGTCGCTTGCGCCGAGAGGAACCGGGCCGAGGCTTTCCCGACGTAGACGGCGTAGCCATCGCGGACATGCACCCACCGCCCGGAGATCGGGTTCGCCAGCCGATCCAGCAACCGGTCGCGGCTCAGTGTCGCCTGCGGCCGGAACGTCGGCGCCGCCAGCACCGCGTTGCCTCCCTTTTCCCGGTACCGGTGCAGCAGGTACGCCAGCACCTGCGCCAGCAGCTCGTCCTTCCCCGCCTGCCGGCTGAACACCACGACGAACTGCCGCCCCAACCCCCGCACCACACTGTCAACGATCGCTCGCGCCGGCTCGAGCTGATAGTCCCGCAGGGGATACCGCTCCAGCACGAGCCGGGAGAACCCGCCGATGTCGGCCAGCTCACGCCCGAGATCGACCGGCACGTCGTTCCGGGACGCGTAATCCCCCCGCCGCCGGACGCTCCCCCCGTGCGTCATCTCCTGTCCAACCTGCCCTTACGACCCCGCTCCTGCCAATCGAATCGCGATATCGAGCACGATCGCGCTCGCCACCATCCACAACAGCCCGTTCAGCCGCCCCTTGATCTCTCGCAGTTCTTCCTCCAGCGACTCCACCATCTGCCGCGTCACCGCCTCGTATGCCGACGGCGGCTTCAGATCCACCACCGGCTCAGCGCGAATCCGCCTGAGCCGCTCCCGCAGCTCTGCCTCCGCCACATCACACCTCCGGGAAGATCGAAAGACGCGTCATCCCATCGCGCGGCATCCGCTAGCAATGCCGCGCCGCACTTCGCGGGTCATTCGTCGTACCGCCGGCCCGACAGGCCGCGCTCCCGCGCTTAGGTCTCCAATTCCGCCAGGAACCGATTGATCGCTTCCGTCAGCCCTTGTCCCGTCTCGCCCGCGATCGCCCGCTGTGCTCGGGCCGCCTGTGTCGTCGCGCTCACCAAGCGCGCCACACCGGCTACCAGCTTCCCGAGATCCGCTTCCTCGAGCAGCAGCCGCGCCAGCACGATCCGCAGCGCCCCGATCTCATCGGCCAATCCAGGCTCGGCCGCCGCCTGCGCCATCACCGCCTGCACATCGGCGTCGAACAATTGCCGATAATCGCCCTGCGCCAGCCGCCGGCGGAACTCCTCTCGCGCGTGCTGCCGCTCGTCGGTCGCCTCCTCATCCGCGGCCCCGTGCGCCCGGCACCACTCCGCGCCGCGCCGGACGAACCGGCCACACCCCGGCGCCGCGCACCGCTTCCGGTCCATCCGCCCTTAGCTCCCGTTCGGTCGCTCCATCGTTGCACATCCTCCTCCCGGCATCGCCCCAAGCGGCCACTCGCGTGCCCGCACTATCTAGGGAGGGATTCGAGCGCCCCAAACGGGACAAACGTGTGCAAATCTCGCCAGGCCGGTCTTACAAGCTCGACTCCAGCGCACTGCTCCGCGGAGCCTCCCTCTCGCGCTTCCTTGAGACAACGAGAGCGGTCGGTGTACGGTAGGCGCCGGCCGTTCGCCGGTGGGCGCGCACCGCTGCCCTGCCGCGACGAGTTAGAACGAGAACCGTTGGAGGAGAAAACTCGATGCGTTTGTCGCTCAAGGCGCTCGTTGCCAGCCTGCTGCTCCTGCTCGCCGCGACACCCGTCGCCGCTCAGCAGGATCGGCCAACCGGCACCCCCGACCTCGGCTCGCCAGTCACGATCATTGGCGCCGAGGGTGGCGAGATCGCGCAGGTCACGCTCCAAGATCTCGTCGATCCCTTCCTCGAGTACGACCAGTACGATCCGCCCGTGCGCGGCTATCACTACGTCTTGTTGACGGTGTCGGTCGACAACACCGGTTCGCGGCCGTTGGAAGTCGATCCCAACGACTTCGTGGTCGTTGACGCGGATGGCTACGTCTATCCGCACGCGAACGTCACATTGCTCGCCGAGGCCAACGTCACGCTGCTCGAATATCAAGAGGTTGCTCCCGGTGAGGAAGCTACCGGCGCCATCGCTTTCGAGGTTCTCAACGACGCGGCAATGGCGGCCATTGTCTATCGGCCGGAATCGAACCGGTTGATCTCCCTGGCAACCTTCGCCGGACAGGGACCCGCGCTCGGCGAGTCCGTGACCATCGTCGGCCATGACGGCTACGAGGCCGCTCAGGTGACCGTCAGCGACATGGCCGATCCCTTTGAGGAGTACGACCCGAATTCCCCGCCGCGGCGCGGCTCGCATTACGCCCTGCTTACGGTCTCCGTCTCGAATACCGGCCCGCGCCCGTTCGAGTCCAATCCCCGCAACTTCTACATCCTGGACTCCGACGGTTTCTTGATCGAGCCCATCCACATCCCGCGCGACTTCGATCAGTTCCCGGAGATGGAGTACAACAGCGAATTGCCGCAAGGTGACGAGGCGAGTGGCACGATCGGCTTCGAAATCCTCAGTGGCACCACGCCGATCGCGGTCGTCTACGCGCCGTCGTCGGATCGCCTCATTACCGTCGCCGATCTCAGCGCCGCGCCTTCAGACGACGACATGGCGATTCCGGTTGCGACACCGGCCGCTTCCGATCTCGGCACGCCGGCGACCGACTGAGAGGCGCGGGTCAACGCCGGCGAGGCAGCGCATCGGCTCATGTGACAGGTGGGCGCCGGGTGTCTGGCGCCCCTCACCCTTGAACGGACGTATTTCCTCGCGTATCCTCACCACGCGTTCGCCAGGCGCGAGCGGGAGGGGCGCCTGTCCTATTTGTGCATCCTTTTTCGATTGAGCTAGATACTTACGCGCTCATGATCTCCTCACCGCAATAGACTAGGGGCGCCGATGCGCGGTTTCTTTCACCGGGGCGGCAAGTTCCGACCACTCACTCCCAACGGTGAGCGACCGGATCAGCACATTCCCGATGACCTCTGGGTCAAATGCGCGAAGTGCAAAGACTTGCTCTACGTCAAGGAGCTCGAGCACAACCAGCGCGTTTGCCCGAAATGCGGCTATCACTTCCGCCTGCGCGCTCGGGAGCGCATCGCCCAGCTCGTCGACCCCGGCTCCTTCCACGAGTGGGATGCCACGCTCCAGCCTGAGGATCCGCTCGACTTTGCCGATGGCAGCGGCCCCTACGAAGAGAAGCTTCGCGCGACGCAGCAGAAGAGCGGCGAGACCGAGGCGCTCATCACCGGCCGCGCCACCCTCGACGGACGGCCTCTCGCCGTCGCCGTCTGCGACTTCGAGTTTCTCGGCGCCAGCATGGGCTCCGTGTTCGGCGAGAAGATGGTCCGCGCCATCGAGCGGTGCTGCCAGAGCGGCCTTCCGCTCCTTACCGTCAACGCTTCCGGCGGCGCTCGCATGCACGAGGGTCTCTTCTCCCTGATGCAGATGGCGAAGACCGTCTCCGCGCTCGCCCGGTTGGGCCGCGCGCGCCTGCCGCACATCGCGCTGCTGACCGATCCTTGCTATGGCGGCGTCACCGCCAGCTACGCGACCGTCGCCGATGTCATCCTTGCCGAGCCCGGCGCCCTCATCGGCTTCGCCGGCCCGCGCGTCATCGAGCAGATCACGAAGCAAAAGCTGCCGGAAGGATTCCAGACCGCGGAGTTCCTCCTCGAGCATGGGATGATCGATCTCATCGTCGAGCGGCCAGCCCTCCGGCCCACGCTCCGACGCCTCCTCGATCACTACCAGCGCGCTCGCGCCGCTCACGCCGACTTCAGAGACGCTTCGGCTCAGGCGTCGCCCGAGGCGCTGCCCGTCTCGGCGCCGCTCCTGACGGCGCACCGCGTCTTCCTCAATGGGAGCGAGACCGGCGATGACTGACGCGCATCCTGTGGCAGTGCGCTCCGCGTGGGAGCGGGTCAAGCTCGCCCGTCATCCGGAGCGGCCGCACACCCTCGATTACCTCTCCGAGCTGATGACCGACGTCGTCGAGCTTCACGGCGACCGCGCCTTCGGCGACGACCGCGCGCTCGTCGGCGGCTTGGCTGGCTTCGCCGGGCGCACAGTCATGGCCCTCGGTCACCAAAAAGGCTCAGACACGCGGGAAAACCTGCGCCGCAACTTCGGCATGCCTCGCCCGGAGGGATACCGCAAAGCCGAGCGCCTGCTCCGCCACGCGGAGAAGTTCGGCATCCCGGTCATCACGTTCATTGATACCCCCGGCGCCGAGCCCGGCATCGGCTCCGAGGAGCGCGGCCAAGCGACCGCGATCGCGGAGAGCCTGCTAACCATGGCCGGGCTGCGCGTTCCCATCATCGCGGTCGTGATCGGCGAGGGCGGCAGCGGCGGCGCGCTCGCCATCGGCGTCGCCGACCGCATCCTGATGCTGGAGAACGCGATCTACGCCGTGGCTTCTCCCGAGGCCTGCGCCGCCATCCTCTGGAAGGATGCTGGCAAAGCGGAGCAGGCCGCCGAGACGATGCGGATCACCGCGGCCGACCTTCACCGCTTCGGCATCATCGACGAGATCATCCCGGAGCACGTCCCCGCGCACGAGCGCCCACGCGAGGTGATCCACGCCGTCGGCGACGCGCTCACCCGCCACTTGAATGAGCTCTCGGCACTCGTCGCCACTCACGGCATCGATCACCTGCTCGACCTCCGCTACGCCAAGTTCCGCCGCATCGGCGCTTGGCGGGAGTGCGCCGCGGCCGAACACGGGCTGCCTCCCGAGACGATCGCCGGCAGCCCACTCGGCTGAGCCGCTTCCCTGATCTCCCCGTCTCATCAGCAATCGGTCGTTGAGACGACTGTCACGTTCTGCCTCTGGGCACGATTCCTGCTGCCTCGAAACGACGGCGCCGCCCGGTAGACCGGCGCGGCTTGGCTGGATTCAGCAGAGGAGGAACGATCATGCCCATCGGCTTCGGACGATATTGGCGGCCACGAGCGGCCGCGCTCCTGGCTCCCTTGCTCGTCTTCGCTCTAGTCGCCGCGATGCCCCGCGTCACGGCCGCTCAAGAGACAGAAGACGTCGGGGCCACGATCCGCCTCGTACATGGCGCGCCAGAGGCCGGCCCCGTTGATCTCTACCTCGACGGTGATCTCGTCGCCGAGGAAGTGGATCCGGCCACCGTCTCCGATCCGATTACCCTGGGACCTGGGGCGTATGATGCGCAGATCGTGGCCGCGGGAGGCGATCCCGCGGCAGATGCGATCATTGGCGATGATGTCGAAGTCGAGGCAGGCTCGAACAACCTCTTAGCCGTGCTCGGCTTCGGTGAAGACCTCACGGTCCAGCTCTATCCGGTCCCGGTCGGGGAAGAGATCCCAGAGGACAGCGCGCTCGGTCGCGTCATCCATGGCGCGCCGGATGTCGGCGCGGCCTCCGTCGCGCTCGACGACGAGCCGGTTTGGACCGATCTCGCCTATCCGGACGCCTCGCCATACGAGACCATCGCGGCCGGCGCCCACGAGGCGACGGTTCTCCTTGGCGGCGATGCTGCGATCTACAGCCAGACCGATCTCCTGTTCGAAGCCGGAACGATTGTCGATCTGTTCCTGATCGGCGCCGCCGCCGATGACACCCTCGAATTCCTTCCTGTCGTGACGGTGCAGGAAACCGTGGAAGAAGCGGCCGGTTTCCCAGCTCACATCCATAACGGCCAATGCGACAACCTCGGCGAGATCGTCGCGCCCTTCAACAACGTGATCTACCCAGAGGGCGATCCCGTCGGCCAAGCCGATCTCGCAACGCGCGTCGCCGACTCGTTCACCGTCGTCGACATCTCTCTCGAAGAGTTGATCGGCGGGGAGTATGCGATCAACGTGCACCTCTCTGAATCGGAAATCGACACCTACATCGCCTGTGGCGAAATCGGCGGCGTCCTCACGGAGAACGGGAATCTCGTAATCGGCCTGCGGGAGCTGAATGCTTCCGGGTACGTCGGCATCGCCTATCTCAGCCCCAACGCTGACAATCCCGCGCAGACCGACGTCCTCATCTTTGTCGCTCAGGGACTCTTCGGCATCGTCCCGATCGGCGACGCGACTCCTGAGCCAGCGCCGGATGAGATCGGCACGCCAGCTCCGGAGCCAGAAGTGCCCACCGAAGTGCCGACCGAGGAACCCACCGAGGAGCCGACTGAAGAGCCAACCCAGGAGCCAACGGAAACGCCGGAGAACGGCACGCCTGTCGCCGTCACGGCCTGATTTGTTCTTATCTCCTAGCCGCGCGGCCTTTCTTTCCTCTGTGAGAGAGAAGGGAAGGCCGCGTTCGGCGTGTCTTCAAGTACGGCAAGCCCGCCGGCCACGAGCAGAGGCCGGTAAATGGGGTTGTCATCGCCTTTTCGCCCCATCTCGACAATTCAAGCAATGAAACGAAAGCGCATGAGGCGACGACGCCCCCTTGTGTTCGATCGCTCGCCGATGTACCGTATTCCGGTAGCGTTCATCAGCCACTGTGCGGAGTAGACGACATGTCTGCCGGGTCGCCTCCGCCTCACCATGCCTCGCTGCCACGGCCGCGGACCGCGCTCATCGGACGCGAGCCAGAGTTGACCATCGCCCAGCAGCTCCTGCTCCGCGATGACACCGGCATCGTCACGCTGACCGGCCCAGGAGGTGTCGGCAAGACCCGGTTGGCCATCGAGGTCGCCTGGAACGCCGACCCATACTTTCCGGACGGCATCGCCTTCGTTCCCCTCGCGCAGATCCGTGATCCCGACCTGGTGCTGCCAACGATCGCGCGGACGCTCGGTGTCCGGGAAGTAAGCCGGCGCCGCTTGCTCGGCAAGCTCACCGCGCACCTGTCATCAAAGTCGTTCCTCTTGGTTCTCGACAACTTCGAGCACCTGCTACCCGCGGCCCTCGACGTCGCTCGCCTGATCTCCGCCTGCCCGCGGCTCAAGATGCTCGTCACCAGCCGCGCTGTCCTGCACGTCTCGAACGGGCGCGACCTCGCCGTGCCGCCGCTGCCCGTCCCCGATCCGGACCACCTTCCGCCCTTGGAGACCATCGCGGAGTACGGCGCCATCCAGCTCTTCGTCGAGCGCGCCCAGGCGGTCAGAGCCGATTTCACGCTCACCGCCGCCAACGCCCGCGCCGTCGCCGCCATCTGCCGGCGCCTGGATGGTCTCCCACTGGCAATCGAGCTGGCCGCCGCTCGCGCGTCCCTCTTTCCCGTCACCGCCCTCCTGCCACGCCTCGCCCGCCGGCTGCCGCTCCTGACGGGCGGCCCGCGCGACGCGCCAGCCCGCCTGCAAACCATGCGCGACGCAATCGCCTGGTCGTACGACCTGCTGACGCCCGACGAGCAAGCCCTCTTCCGTCGCCTGGCCGTCTTCGAAGGCGGGTTTACCCTGGACGCGGCGGAAGCCATCGTCGGACAGGGCGCGCAGTCCGCCACCCCTCAACTCCTCATCTCTCCGATCCTCGACGGGATCGCCGCGCTGGTCGAGAAGAGTCTCGTCCGCGTCCCGGAAACAGACGCGGAGGAGCCGCGGTACACGCTGCTCGAAACGATCCGGGAGTACGGGTTGGAGCGCCTAGTCGCGTGTGGGGAAGAGGAAGCGGTGCGAACCGCGCACGCGCGCTACTACCTCAATCTCGCGGAACAAGCGGAGCTTCGGCTGATCGTCGCCGGCTCCGCCACATGGGTGGATCGCCTCGCCGCCGAGCTGCCGAATCTACGAGCCGCCGTCGCCTGGGCGTTGGAGATGGATCAGGCGGAAGCGGTGCTCCAGCTAGCGGGCACGCTGCTGACCATGGCCTATGCCCGGGGCGATCCCGCTGAGGGTTTGCGCTGGCTGGAGGCAGCGCTCAGTAAGCGCGGCTCGACCTCTCCGAAGCATCAGGTCGATGCCCTCTTTACCGCCTCTGCACTCGCTCAGCTGCTCAGAGACTTCCCACGAGCCGCGGCATTCAACGAGAAAGGGTTGGCGATCGCGCGGGCACACGGATACGAGTTCGGCGAAGCGCGGGCGCTCTTCGGGCTCGGCATCACCGCCGAATGGCAGGGCGATCTCGACCAGGCTGCCGCGCTCTACGAGGGAGCGCGACAGGTCATGGAGCGCATCGAGACGTTAGGCGAGATGGAGCACTGGCGCGTGCTGCCCCTCGCGAACCTCGGCGAGCTCGCCCTACTGCAAGGGGATGCCACTCGCGCCGTTCAGCTGACCGAAGCAGCCCTGCAGCAATGGCGATCGGCCGGCTACCTCTGGGGCATCGCGCAGGGACTCGGCACCCTCGCCGCGGCGACCTACTCGCGGGGCGATACCGCGCAAAGCGCCCGCTTGTACGCCGAAGCCCTCTCGACATGGCTTGCCTGCAGCGATGGCCGCGGCATCTCCGGCACGCTCGCCGGCGCGGCCAGCATCGCCCTCGCCGTGGATCAGGACGAGGTCGCCGCGCGCCTACTCGGAGCAGCCTGGGGACTCGCCGAGGCGATCGGCGTCCAATTCCTCGCGCATCACCTGCACGCCGAGCACATCCTCGCCACCGCTCGCTCTCGTCTCGACCCATCCGCGTTCGACGCCGCTTGGGCAGCGGGTCAAGCGCTGCCGGTCGATCAGGCGATTGCCGAAGCCCAAGCGCTGCTGACCGAAGTCGCGGCAGCCACGGATTCCCAGCACATGGCGAATCGCCTCACTCCGCGCGAGCACGACGTGCTGCGTCTTCTCGTTCGTGGCCGCACCGACCGGGAGATCGCGCAAGCGCTCTATATCAGCCCCCGCACCGTGCAGACGCACGTCGCCAACATCTTCTCCAAGCTCGGTGTCAACAGCCGGACCGAGGCTGCGACGGTCGCCGTCCGAAAACGCCTGGTCTAATCCCCCCTCAACCGCCGAAGTCGGCGCTTCCTCGCCCCATGGCTCGATTGTGTCCAAGATCACCTTGAGCCGCGATCGTCCATATCCGTAGTGCTCCCTCCGTAATTTGCACGATGTCAACCGCCCCAACCCCCTGCATCATGGTGGAGCGTTTCGCGAGGCTGACAGCTTATCTCCGTGCTGCTCCGGCCCCAACCTTTCTTGAGGAGGCTGAGATGTTCGGCACCATTGGGCACGTACGAGTCAAGCCGGGCCATGAGTCTGCCATTTTCGACTTGGAAGAGGAGTGGAAGCGCACCGTCCGCCCAACGATTCCCGGAGAATTCATTAGCCTGTCCGGCGCGCCCATGGATCGGCCCGGAGAGATTGTATTCATCGCGCTCGCGCAGGACGAGCCAACCTATCGCGCGCTGGCCGCCGATCCGAAGCAAGATGCCTGGTTCCGCCGAATGTTGGAGCACTGCGAAGGCGAACCCAAGTGGGAAGACGTTGAGATGGAATGGCACGTGCGCGAGTAGCTGGCGCATCGCCCACTCCGCGAGTCTCACCGTAGCCGATCGCTCTTCAGCGCCGGTCGGCTGATTGAGACATGCGGGAGGCGGCCATGCCCATTGATGAGCCCCTCCTCGAGCGCCTCCAGGACAAGATCATCAACGACATCGGGGCCGCCGCCACCGCCGCGCTCGTGGTGGTTGGCGACCGCCTCGGCCTCTACCGGGCGATGGTCGGCGCCGGTCCGCTGACCGCCACCGATCTCGCTCGGCGCACGCAAACGGCCGAACGCTACGTCCGCGAATGGCTCGCGGCGCAGGCCGCTGCCGGGTACGTCGACTACGACCCTGTTACCCGCCGCTTCGTGCTGACGCCAGAACAAGCGATGATCCTAGCCGACGAGGACAACCCCGCCTTCGCCGCCGGAGCCTTCCCGATTCTCGCCTCACTCTTCAAGGACGAGGGTGTGATCGCCGAGGCTTTTCAGACGGGACGAGGCATCGGCTGGCACGAGCACAGCGATTGTCTCCACCAAGGACTCGCGCGGTTCGGCCGGACGATGTGCGCGGCCCATCTGGTGCAGGAATGGATTCCCGCACTCGATGGGATGCGCGAGCGCCTGGAAAAGGGCGCCAAAATCGCGGAGATCGAGTGCGGCCACGGCGGCGCGACCATCCTGATGGCGCAGGCCTTCCCGCGCTCGACGTTCCGCGCGTTCGACGGCCATCCGGCATCGGTCGCCTGGGCGCGCAAGGCTGCCCGGGAATCTGGCGTCGCTGACATCGTCACCCTCGAAGTCGCTGAGCCGGACGCCTTTCCTGGAACCGATTACGACCTCGTGACCTCGATCAACAGCTTGCACGACGCGGTCGATCCGCTCCGCGTCGCCGCTCGCATCCGCTCGGCGCTCGCCGACGACGGAGCCTGGCTCATCGTCGAGCCGTTCGCTCACGACCGGCTCGAGGAGAACGTCTCGCCAATCAACCGGTTCTACTACGCGATTTCCACGATGGTTTGCGTCCCCGCGGCGCTGCGCGAAGGCAATCGCGATCCGCTCGGAGCGCAAGCCGGCGAATCGAGGCTGCGAGACCTCGTCACCATGGCTGGCTTCCGCCATTTCCGCCGGATCGCCGAGACGCCGTTCAACCTGGTCTTTGAGGCGCGGGCCTGAGGCAGCCCACGCCTCCAGCCTGGAAAGGAGGTGATGCGCCAAACCGCGACGCTACGTGGCGACCAGGGAAACCAATGACGACGGAGAAGAAGCACCGTACCATGTTCGCAGGTCATCACCTTCGACCCCATCGCTCAGGTAAGCATCTCACCAAGCGCCACCTGCTGGGGTCTCTGCTTGCCACGCTCATCGTCGTGTCCCTCCCACCGCTTGTGAGCGCCGTCCGGGCGCAGGAAGCCAGCCCATCCGCCGGTGAGGAGGAGATGGAGCCGCCCGAGGGCGCCACACTTGCTGTCCTGGCTGAGCTTGCCCCGGTTGCCCTACCGCCGCAGGCAGCGCTGGCGGCGGTCCGCCTCACCCTCGAGCCCGGCGCCCAAATCCCGCCGCAGCGCCTTGGAGCTCGCCATCGTGGAGTCGCGTATGGTGCCGATCCGAGTCGTCGAAGGACCGGAAGTGGTGATCGCGCGCGCCGGCTCCAGCATGGCCGCCACGCCGGAAATGACCGGACCGGGCCAGGAAAACACCCTTGGCCCTGGTGACGTGATGATCGTTCCGGCGGGCAATGTCACCGAAGCCCAGGCGGGGGACCCGGCGGTGACGATGGTCTTCTTCGAGTTCCATCCCTTGGAAGGCGAAGCCCCCCCGAAGCCTGACCCGCTGAACCGGCTCAACGGAAGAAGCCCAATCGCCCCTCGAACCGAAGAGGTCGTCACTGATTCGCCCACAAGAGGAGCATCATCATGGCTACACGGGATACCATTCATGCCGACCAGCGCATGCTGGACGACTCGCTCATCAATGACCTCGCGGGGAAACTCCGCGGCCCGGTCCTCCGTTCGGGAACCCCGGCGTATGACGAAGCGCGCAGCCTTTGGAACGGCTTGATCGACCGGCGACCGGCGCTCATCGTGCAGCCCACCGGCACTGCGGATGTCGTCGAGGCCGTCAACTTCGCCCGCGAGCAGAATCTCGTCTTGTCGATCAAGGGCGGCGGCCACAACGTCGCCGGCAATGCCGTCAACGACGGCGGCCTGGTGATCGACCTCTCGAGAATGCGCGGTGTCTATGTCGATCCAAGGACGAAGACCGTCCGGGCAAAAGGCGGAGCAACCTGGGGCGATGTCGACCGGGAATCGCAGCTCTTCGGGCTCGTCGTGCCGGGCGGCGTCGTCTCGACGACTGGCATCGCCGGTCTGACGCTGCACGGCGGCTTGGGGCACGTGTGTCGCAAGTACGGCTTGAGCATCGACAACCTCTTGGAGGTTGAGATCGTGACCGCCGACGGGCAGGTCCGCATCGCCAACGACGTCGAGAACCCGGACCTCTTCTGGGCCGTTCGCGGGGCGGGGAGCAACTTCGGCGTCGTCACCCAATTCGTCTTCCGCGCCCATCCCGTCGGACCGATGGTCCACCTCTGCGCGCCGTTCTATCCCTTGGCCGAAGGTGAGAGAGTGCTCAAGGCCTGGCGCGATTTTGTGGCAAACGCGCCGGACGAAATCCACGGCATCGGCCTCGCGTGGAGCGTGCCTGACGCCGAGGAGTTCCCTCCAGAGCTGCGGGCGCAACCGGTCGTGATCCCGACCGTCGTTTACGCGGGCGACCTCGAGGAAGGCGCCCGGATGACACAGCCGCTGCAGGAGCTCGGCACGCCGCTGCTCGACCTTAGCGGCCCGATTCCGTGGACCGTGCTGCAGGCCGCCTTCGATCCGTTCTTCCCTGCCGGCCGCCTCGCCTACTGGAAGAGCATCTACGTCGACAACTTCAGCGATGAGGCGATCGCCATCGCCATCGACCGCGCGGCCAAGCGCCCATCCTCGATGTCCGCCGTCACGATCTGGCATCTCGGCGGGGCGATCGCCCGGGTGCCGGAGAACGCGACCGCGTTCGGCCGCCGCGCCGCGCCCTTCGCCGTCTCAGCCGAGGCGACTTGGACCGACCCAGCGAAGAACGACGCTAACATCGCCTGGTCTCGAGACACGGTCGAAGCCTTCCGTCCCTTCTCCCAGGGCGGCTCGTATCTCAACTTCCCTGGCTTTGGTGAGGAAAGGGCTGCGATGGTCCGCGCGGCCTACGGCTCCAACTACGAGCGCCTGGCCCAGCTGAAGGCCAAGTACGACCCGACCAACCTCTTCCGCATGAACCAGAACATCGAGCCCGCGATGAAGTAGCGACAACGCATGGAGGCGAAGCGCCGGATCGGTGCCTCGCCTCCTCCCATTTCAGCGCTGAAGCCCGCTCAGGATTCCGCCGCTAGCTCCTTCAGCAGCTCGACGGTCCCATCTACGAGGGTCTGCGCCGCTTCCGGAGCGAACGGGCTCGTATCGACCTCGTAACCGCGCTGCGGAAACGCATCCGCGGTCGGGATGTAGCCAGCCCAGCCAAAGGTGTAGCCGCCGAACCAGGTCCAGGGGAATGGCGACCGCTCCTTGATCGCCAGCCCGATCTCGGCGAACGGCTCTCCCTCGGTGCCGACGAAGACCGCTGGTCCGATCTGCAGCGCCTGCACAACGACCGGGAACGATGTCTTGCCGCCGTAGACGCGCGCCCGCCTCAGCGCCATATTCGCGCGCTTCACCACGAACGTCGCCGCTTCGATCTCTGCCGCCGGCGCTCCCGCTGCCTTCAGGTCGTCCAACCGCTGCTGCGCCTCAGCCACCCGCGCTTCCGCCTCTGCCACCGGCGGCTGCTCGCGCAGCGGCAGCTCCACGAAGCGCTCCTTCAGGCGCACCACCGGCTCAGGCTCGGGCACCGGCACGGCCACCCATTTCCCCAACGGTGCCCCGGATTCCCAGATGCGCTCGTGCCGGAACTCGACCGGTGGCACGTGCATGCCGAAGTACACCCGTGCCGCCTCACACCCGACCATCGCTCCGAGCTTGCGCACCACGCTGACGTCGTCGGTGAACCCTTCCGGCCCCGGCCCGACGTTCCCCGTCGCGCCCTGCACGAAGAGACAGGTCGCGCCCGTCAGATCCTCGACCGTCCGCTTGAGGTGCCCGGGCCAATCCGGGCTGATCAGCCGGTTCGTCGGCCCGAGCGTCGTCGGATGCATCGTGTAGCCGACTACTGCTGCCAGCGGATACCCCTCGGTGTCGTCAATGCGCAGCACCAACACCTGGGGATCGATCGTCCCGTCCGGATTCACCCCCGTCGCGGGGCGGCCGTCTGGCGCCGTCTCCCGCCGGTTGACCGCGACGCGGCTCTCGCCCGCGCCAACACCAACGCGAGCCGGCCGCAGATCGGCCACCGCCAGCCGCGCCGCGCTCGCCGCGTACTCCGGCAGCATCGCGTAGTAGCCATCCAGCGCGGCTTGCCCCAGCCTCGCCCAGTTCCACCCGCTCGGCGGCGGACCGGCATGGTTGTGCGTGACCGTCACGCGCACCTGCTCCCGGCTGATGCCAAGCGACTCGGCGACGCGGGCGCGGATGGCGTCGCTCTCTTCTCGGGTGATGATCACGAGATCGAGGTCGACCCAAACGGCCAGCGTCGTCCCATCGTCCACCGCCAGCGCGGTGGCCCACAGCTCGGCTTCGACGCCGTCCGGCAGGACGTGCACCTGCGCGCCCCAATTGGCATGCGGCGCCGTCAACGGAGGAGTGATATCCACTCGTCCCACGCCCGCTCGGAAGACCGTTGCAGCCATTCGCTCCCGCTCCTTCCCTCGGCGCGCCTTCAACGCGCCCCCTGCGCAACCGGATCAGAAATCCGCGACCGCGCCATCCGGCCAGTAGCGATGCGGCAGCTCCGCGTCCCGCGAGAGCCGCTCCCGCGCGGCGTCCTCATTGAACGTCAGCCCCAGCCCCGGCCCACGCGGCGGCTCGACGTAGCCGTCTCGTGCCCGCGGCGCATCCGGGAAGATCTCGTCCAGGGCATCGAACTCCATCCACTCTTGAATGCCGAAGTTGGGAATCGCGCAGGCGAGGTGCAGGCAGGTCGCGCCGTTGATCGGTGAGCTAGCGTGATGCAGCGCCGACCGCTGCCCATGGATCTCCGCGGCAGCGAGAATCTTCTTTGCCTCGGTGATCCCGCCCGCGTGCACCACGTCGATTCGCAAGTAATCCACAAGCTCTTCTTCAATCAGCGTCTGGAATTCCCACTTGTGCGCGAACTGCTCGCCGGTCGCCAGCGGCAGCCCCGTCTTCTGCCGCACCAGCCGCAGCGCCTGCGCGTTGAACGGCCGCACCGGATCCTCGTAGAAGAAGAGGCGATACGGCTCCAGCGCTCGCGCCAGCGTGATCGTCTCGGCCGGGCTGTACATGGTGTGCGCGTCGATGAGCAGGTCCACGTCGTCGCCCAGCGCCTCGCGGAGCGCCGCCGTCGCCTCGATCGTCGCGTTGATGGACCGCGACGGATCCCACTCGCGCATCGAGCGCTCATCGAATGCCTTCAGCGGCGCAAACCGCAACGCCGTAAACCCGAGCGATATCCACCGCCGCGCATCGGCAATCAGCTCGTCAATCGTCTCTCCGCGCAGGTGGCGATAGACGCGCACGCGCTCGCGGGTTGGCCCGCCCAGCAGCTCGTACACCGGCACGCCGAGCCGCTTTCCCTTCAAATCCCACAGCGCCAGGTCGATCCCGGCCACCGCGCTCATCACCACTTGCCCGGTGGACCAGAACGTGCCGTGAACCATTTCGCCCCAGAGGTGCTCGATCTGCCCGGCGTCCTTGCCGATCAACAGCTCCCGGAAATGGTCGAGCACCCCGAGCACTCCGCGCCCGCGCCCGGCCAGGCTCGCCTCGCCAATCCCGGTCAGCCCCTCATCGGTCCGCACCAGCACGACGATGACGGCATAGGGATAGCCTGGCCCAACCGAGATCGGCAGCGCCTCGATATCCGTGATCTTCATCCTCACCCTTTCACGCTTGAAGCTTCTGAGGTGAGAGGGCCGGGTAGCGACACTAGTTCATCTTCAGTCGCGGATCGAGCACATCCCGAAGTCCATCGCCCAGGAAGTTGAAGCCGAGCACGACGATCATGATTGCCAGGCCGGGGAAGATCGCCATCCACGGCGAGATCTCCATGTAGGTCCGCGCCAGGTTCAGCATTCCGCCCCAGCTCGGCTCCGGCGGCTGCGTGCCGAGCCCCAGGAAGCTCAGGCCGGCCTCGGCCAAGATCGCGCTAGAGAGATAGACCGTCGTCATCACGATCAGCGGGGCAACGATGTTTGGCAAGACATGCTGCGCAATCAGCCTGGCGTTGCTCGCCCCGACGACGCGTCCCGCCTCGACGTACGGCTCGCTCATCACCGAGAGCACCGACCCACGGACCACCCGGGCGAACGCCGGCGCGTAGACGACGCCGATCGCGATCATCGCATTCGTCCGGCTGGCTCCCAGCAACCCGGCGATCACGATTGCCAGCACCAGACCGGGGAACGCGAACAAGATGTCCACGACGCGCATCAGCCAGGCATCGAGCCGCCCGCCGAAGAATCCGGCGGCGACACCGAGCGCCGCGCCGACGACCAGCGCGATCACGACCGCGATCACCCCAACTTGCAGCGATACACGCGCTCCGAAGACGATGCGGGAGAAGGTGTCGCGCCCCAGCTCGTCGGTCCCCATCAGGTTCGACCAACTCGGCGGCAGCAGCCGGTCATGGTCCTGCGCATCCGGGTCATACGGCGCGATCACTGGCGCGAAGACCGCTGTCACGACCGTCAGTAGCACGATGATGGCCCCGACGATCCCGATCGGGTTGCGCCAGCGTTTCGGCAACGCCCACCAGGGCCGGACCTGCCGCCCAACCCGGCCCAGCGTCATTGCTTCCGTAACCTGACTCATGCGCCTATGCCTGTTTGATCCGCGGGTCGAGCACCGCGTAGAGCACGTCTACGACCAAATTGATCAACACGAACACGATGGCAAGATACAGGACAGCCGCCTGAACCAGGGGATAGTCACGGTTGAAGATCGCTTGCAGGAGTGTATACCCAACGCCATTCAAGCCGAAAATGACCTCGATGATCGCCGATGACCCCATCAGCGCGCCGAGCTGGAAGCCGATCACCGTGATCACCGGGATCAGCGCGTTCCGCAGCGCGTGGCGGTAGACGACCACCTGGTCCCGCAACCCTTTCGCCCGCGCTGTCCGGATGTAGTCCTGGTTGAGCACCTCGAGCATCGTGGTCCGCGTCATCCGCATCTCGATCGCCATCAGCTGGACAGCGATCGCGGCGGCGGGCAGCCACATCTGCTTGAGGTTCCCCAGTGGGTCATCGAAGAGCGAGATGTACCGCGTCTTCGGCACCCAGCCGAATTGTGTCGAGGTGAAGAGGAGCAGCAGCGTCGCGATCCAGAAGTTCGGCAACGAGAGTCCGATCAGCCCCGCGACACGCGCCCCGAAGTCCATCCCAGTGTCGCGCTTGACCGCCGAGATCACGCCGAGCGGGATCGCCACCACGGTCGCCATCAGCACCGCCAGCACCGCCAGCTCGACCGTGATCGGCAGGCTCTGCCAGAGGATCTGGCCGACCGGCTTGCCGGACCGCAGCGACACCCCCGGATCGCCCCTCAGCAGGTCGCCGAGCCAGCGGACGTACTGGACCGGGATCGGGTCATCGAGCCCCATCGCCTCCCGCAGGCGCTGCCGCGCGGCCGAATCTGCCTGCGGATCGGCCCCGACGATGATGTCGACGATATCGCCGGGGAGCAGTCGCAACATGAGGAAGATGAGGACACTCATCCCGAGCAGCGTCGGAATGAGCATCAGCAGCCGGCGCAGGATGAACAGCCCCACTCGTTACCTCTCCAGCGGGTTAGGAGTCGGAGTCGAGGTCAGGAGCCGAGACTCGCTGCATCGCGTCCCGACTCCTGCCCCCCATCGCTCGACTCCCGACTCCGGACTCCTGCCGTAGCTCCTGGCCTACTCTGCCGCGACGCACGCCTCGCGCAGCGAGGTGTTCGTCCCGGCGTACCAGACGAACCACCCCGTCACGCGCTTCCGGGCCGCCTGGAACTTGTACGGCTGGACCGTGTACAGGTTGGCGACTTCGGTCAGCACGATCTCCTGGATCCGGCGGTAGAGCTCGTGCCGGCGCGCCACGTCGAGCGTCGCCAGCGCCTCGTCGTACAGCGCGTCGAGCTCGTCGTTCTTCCAGCCATCTCCGAACCAAACCTGATGGAGCGCGGTGCCAGAGCGGAAGTCCACGACGTAGCCGCTCGGGTCACCGCGCATCCCGCGCGCGGTCGCGGCCCACTCGAACGCGCCCTCGCCGATGTTCTTGGCGAAGGTGCCGATCTCCAGCGGCTCGACCGTCACCTCAATGTTCAGCTGCTTGACCGCCTGCTGGACGATCTCCGCGATCTGCGTGTGGTCACGCGGCGCGGCGATCGCCTGCAGCGTCACGCTGAAGCCATCGGCATACCCCGCCTCGGCCATCAGTTGCTTGGCCCGCTCGACATCTTGCGCGTAGAAGGTCGAGGCCAGCTCTTCCTCCGGGATGAACCAATCGCCATAGCCCGGCGGAATCGGCCCGGTCATGACCGCCTCGCCACCGTAGACCTTGTCGATGATCTCCTGCCGATTCACGACAAGGTTAATCGCCTGCCGCACCCGGACGTCGCGCCACGGAACATCGTTGACCGTGTTGAAGTGGATGACGCGCGGCGCCGATGTCAGGCCCCGCTGGATCTCGATCTCCTCATCGCGCTCCAGCGTGCGAATGACATCCGCGGAGAAGGTGCCGCCATCAATCTCCCCGGCTCGCAACGCCGCGACTCGTGCCTGCTCGTCTGTCAGCGCCTTCAGCGTCAGCTTCTGGATGCACGGCACGCCGGGCTTCCAGTAATCCGGGAACGCTTCATAGACGATGCGGTCATCCTGGACGTACTCGACCAGGCGGAACGGGCCGGTACCGATGCCTTCGCTCAGCACGTTGATCCGGTCGTAGATCCCCTCTGGAACGATCGGGGAATAGCCGGCCCAGGCGAAGACGCCAGGGAGCGTCGGATCCACCGTCTTCATCGTGATTTTGACCGTGTAGTCGTCAACGATGTCCACCGACGCGATATTGCCGAAATAGGGAACTGGCGCTCCCGGCTCCGGCGGCGAAATCGCATTGTCGAGCGAGTACTTGACGTCCTTCGCGGTCATCTCCGTGCCGTCGTGGAACTTCACGCCCTGGCGGAGATGGAAGATATACGTCAGCTCGTCAGGCGTTTCGAACGATTCGGCCAGCGCCGGCTGGATGTTCATGTCCTGATCGAACTCCATCAAGGAGTCGTACATGAACTCCTTGCCCCACCACTGCGCCAGCGCGATCGCGCCGAAGGGGATGACGTTCGGCACCGCCGACTCCAGAGCCCACGTCACCTCACCAACGGCCTGCCCCCCGTCCTGCGCAAGGACGGCGCCTGGCAGGCGAACAACCCCGCTCAGCGCGGTCGCGCCCACCCCGAGCGCCCCGGCTCGCGCGAGCAACTCGCGCCGCGAGTGGCGCCCGCGGGCGAGATCTTTCAAGAATTGCAGCCCGTCATCCTGCTCCATCACCACGCTCCTCCCCGTGCTGACCGCCACGCTCGATCGAGCCGGCGGCTACTCGTCCCTTCTGTCCAAGAGCGGTCATCCTCGCGGGCGCCGGGACAGATCACTCCTCCGTGACGCACGCCGTGCGCAGCCCGGGGTTGAAATCGGTGTATGCGACGTACATCCCCGATAGCCGGCGGCGGACTGCTTGGAACTTGTAGGGCTGAACCGTGTAGAGGTTGACGGCGTCCTCAGCGATGATCTGCTGAATCCGGCGGTAGAGCTCGTGCCGGCGCGCCACGTCGGTCGTCGCCAGCGCCTCGTCATAGGCGGCGTCGATTTCGTCATTCTTCCAGCCGTCTCCGAACCACGCCACGTGGAGCGTGGTGCCGGAGCGGAAGTCGACGACGAAACCGCTCGGATCGCCGCGCATGCCGCGCCCCGTCGAAGCCCACTCGAAGGAGCCCTCGCCAATGTTCTTGGCGAAGGTTCCGATCTCCAGCGGCTCGACCGTCACATCAATGTTGATCTGCTTGAGCTGCTCCCGAACGACCTCGGCAATCTGGGTGTATTCACGGGGAGCGGCGATCGCCTGCAGCGTCACGCTGAAGCCATCGGCATACCCCGCCTCGGCCATAAGCGCCTGCGCGGCTTCGACATCCGTCGCGTAGAGCTGGGCCAGCTCATCGGCGCTCAGTGGCCAATCGCCGTAACCTGGCGGAATGGCGCCGGTCAGCTCGGCTTCCCCGCCATAGACCTTGTCGATGATCTCCTGGCGGTCGACCACCTTGTTGATCGCCTGCCGCACCCGGACGTCGCGCCACGGAACATCGTTGACGGTGTTGAAGTGGATGACGCGCGGCGCGGCGAACAGACCGCGCAGCACTTCGATCTCGTCATTGTTCTCCAGCGTGCGCGCCACGTCAGCCGAGAACGTGCCGCCATCAATCTCCCCGGCCCGCAGCGCCGCCACGGTCGCCTGCTCGTCGTTCAGGATCTTCAGCGTCAGCTCTTGGATACAGGGCGCGGAGGCCGGGTCCCAATACTCCTCGAACGCGGTGTAGACGACCCGGTCATTGGAGATGTACTCGACCAGGCGGAACGGCCCGGTCCCGATTCCCTCGCTGAGCCAGTTGATCTCGTCGCCGCTCCCTTCCGGCACGATCGGCGTGTAGCGCTGCCAAGCAATCACCCCTGGCAGTGTCGGATCGGGCTTCGACATGTTGATGGTGACGGTTAGGTCGTCCACCACCTCGATGCTCGCGACATTCTCGAGGAAGGCGACCTTGATCCCCGGCTCCGGCGGATTGAGCGCCGTCTCGAAGGAGTACTTGACGTCTGCCGCCGTGAGCGTCTTCCCGTTGTGGAAGGTGACGCCCTGGCGAAGCTTGAACGTGTAGCTCGTCGCGTCCGGGGCGGCTTCCCAGGACTCGGCCAGCGCGGGAACGATGTTCAGATCCCGGTCCCAGGCAAGGAGCGAGTCATACATGAACTCCTTGCCCCACATATTCGAGGTCGAGACGCCCCCGAACGGGATCAGGTTGGCCGGGTCCGATGGCAAAGCCCACGTCACGGACCCAGTCGGCGTACCCCCGCTCTGAGCGCGGGCGGCCGTATCGTGTAGCCGAACCAGCGTTCCGATCGCTGCCGTGCCCAATCCCAGCGCCGTCGCTCGAGCCAGCAGGCCGCGGCGCGTGACTCGTCCCCGCAGCACGTCGTTGAGCAAAGAGACGGAGGTGTCATGCTGAGCCATCGTTGCCATCGCTTCTGCCTCCTTCGCTTGTGGCATTCCCCGAGCGCGTCCGCCGATCTCCATCGGTCAGCAGCGTCGGAGATGCCAGATCAGCCGCGCCTATGGCCCTGCTCGATCCGGAGATCTCTTGACGTGCTAGTGGGGCCATTCTATCGTGTTCCCTGGAGGAACACCAGAGCCGCAAGTGTCCGGAATGCGAACAAAAAGTGGTGGCGGCCCTCACCCCGGGCTCCCTCGCTAGCGGAAAAAAGTTGCCGGCGGGCTGAGCGTCCTTACATGGCCGCGCCACTCAGCTACGCTCGCCTCCTTTCTCAGGTCGGGGGATGGACCGGGGGATGATCGTCGGCAAGGGGGATCGATGCTGGTCGGGTACGTCAGCGACGAGCGATACATCGCGCTGGCCGATGTCCTCGTCGAATTCGAGCGCGATGGCCAAAGTTGCGCCGTTGTCCGATCCACGCCACGCGGCGCGATCTACGCCGATATCTCCCCCGGTCCGTACCGCGTTACCCTCGTCAAAGATGGCTTCGGCTCGAAGAGTGTCGAGATTAACGCCGATCCGGCCAATCCCTACCAGTTTCGGCTGCTCTCCAACGGTCTCCTTGGCTACGTTTGGCCGAAATGGGTTCGCTCCGGCGAGCGCTCGGAGTTTCGCGTTCACTCCGTCGAGCCGTACCGCCTATCGCTGTGGCGCTATGGGCTGAAAAAGGAATTCGTCCGGCTCCTCGGCTGGTTTGACGAGCATGGACCGCTCGCAACGATGCAAATCACCCCGGACGGCGACTACACCCAGACCGGCGTCAACTGGAACAAGCACGGCTACGGGAGCCCTCAGCACACCCAGTTCGTCACCGCGCCGGAGCGCTCCGGTCTCTACTACCTGCACGCGAAGACCGAATCCGGCAGCCGCTTCTTCTCCTTCCCCTGGGTCGTCGCGCCGGCGCAGCCGACCGCCCAGATCGCGGTCCTCGCCTCGACCAACACCTGGTGCGCCTACAACAACTTCGGCGGGCGGTCGAATTACATCAATCCAGATGGGCTCCCGCCGACTCCCACCGTCAACGCCCGGCTCGATCTCCCGCGCTACGCGCACGCCAACGTGCACCAGGTCTGGGGACCGCCGAACGATGCCTATCCGCCGCTCTCCTTCGAGCGCCCCGAGCTTGGCAACGTCGTCCCGGAGCACGCCGAAATCACCGATCCGATCGAAGGTCGCCTGACCTGCGGTCAGGCCCCCGGCGAATGGCGCCTGCTCGGTTGGCTCGAGCGCGAGGGCTTCGAGTACGACTATTACGCCGAGGCGCAGTTGCACGACGGCACGCTCGATCTCGACGCCTATCGCGTCGTCATCCTCAGCGTTCACCCGGAATACTGGTCGCGCCGCATGTATGAGCGGCTAAAGGAGTGGGTCTTCGAGCGCGGCGGCCGTCTGATGTACCTCGGCGGGAACGGCATCAATTGCGAGGTCGAATTCCTCGACGAGGCGACGCTGCGCTTCAAGACGCACGATCCGGCGATGCGGCCAGGTCTCATCAACCCCGCGACCGGCCGCCCCTATGAGTCCCGGTTCGACTTCACCCACGAAAGCGAAGCCCATCTCCTGGGCGTCGTCTACGACGAGCGCGGCATCATGACCGCAGCTCCCTACCGCGTCATCCGGCCCGAGCACTGGGTCTTCGCCGGCACCGGGCTGAAGGGAGGTGACATCTTCGGCACGGAGAGCCTGCACGAGCGCGTCCCCGGCGGCGCATCCGGGCACGAGACGGACAAGATGAGCCCATCCTCCCCGCCGGGCACGCTCCTCCTCGCGAAGGGGATGAACCCCGACGATGGCGGCGCGGAGATGGTCATCTACGAGACGGAAAGCGGCGGCGCCGTCTTCTCGGTCGGCTCGATCACCTGGGTCTCATGCCTCTTCCCGGACCAGCACGTCTCCCGCATCACCGCGAACGTCTTGTCCCGCTTCCTGGCCCCGTGACCGTCGCTCTCCTCTACAATGCAGCGGGAAGGTTGCGGCCTCCCCTTGGCTAACGGCGAGCACAGAATTCACGAAACGTAGGGTCGAATCCGATGCCCTTTTATCTGCTGCACGAGATCACCCGGACCGCGGCGCGCGAGCTTGCCGCCGACGCTGTCGCTCTTCTGCCTACCGGCGCCACCGAGCAGCACGGGCCCCATCTCCCGGTCGGCACCGATACGTTTGCCGTCGAATGCATCGCGCGGGAAGCGGCACGTCGCGCCGGGGAGCGCATCCCCGTCGTCGTCACGCCGACGCTCCCCTTCGGCTCCTCTCACCATCACCTGCCGTTCGGCGGCACCATGTCGTTCAGCACGGAAACGTACTACCGCGTCATCCGCGATCTCGCCGAGTCGCTGATCCAGAGCGGCTTCCGGCGCATCTTCATCATCAATGGCCACGGCGGCAACGATGAGCTGATCCAGCTCGTCGCTCGTGACCTCGCGCTCGAGCGCCCGGTCTCTCTCGCCGCGGCATCCTACTGGCGGATTGCCTCTGAGGCTCTCACTCGGCTCGATGCGCACCTTTACGGCCGATTCCCAGGCCACGCGGGCGCCTTCGAGACCTCACTGGTCCTCGCCTTGCGCCCCGAGCTAGCGAGCAATCCGCTCCCACACCGGGACGACTCCAGCGTGACGCTGGCCCCGGCCACCACCTACCGCCTGGAGCGGTACGGCGCCTGGCAGAACATCGAAGGCTTCACCGATTCTCCGGATCTCGCCGACCGCGCGCGCGGCCAAGCCTATCTCACGGCCATCGCCGACGCCGTCGGGCAAGCCCTTATCGAGTTCTACGAGCAGACTGGCGGCGAGGCTCGCTGACCTCGCCCGCCGGGGATATTCGGCTCAGAAGCGGCCCGATGAGCTCAACCGCTGGAAGGCGCGGTGCCCCCGGCGAGCGGCCAGCTGTCGCTGGTGCGCGTCGTCGTCCTTGAACAGCCAGACCAGCACCAGCCCGGCCACGAAGCCGCCGATGTGGGCGAAGTAGGCGACCCCTTCTCCCTCGATCGTCTCTGGCCCGAGGGAGAGCAGCCCGTTGATGAACTGAAGGAACGCCCAATAGCCGATCATGATCCAGGCCGGCACGAGAAAAATGATCGGTATCCAGCCAAAGAGCACGAGGGTCCGGATCAGCCCGTTCGGGAAGAGCGCGAGGTAGGCGGCCAGCACGCCCGAGATCGCGCCGCTCGCCCCGACCATCGGTACCCTGCTGTCCGGATCGATGTAGACCTGGGCCAACGCCGCGGCGACGCCGCAAATGAGATAGAAGAGGAGATATCCCAAATGGCCCATTGTGTCTTCGACATTATCGCCAAATACCCATAAGAAGAGCATATTCCCGCCGATGTGCAGCCAACCGGCGTGGAGAAACATCGAGGTGAGGACCGTGAGGTAATCCTGCCCGTTCGAGATCTCAATGGGGATCGCGCCCCAGCGCATAATGAAGTTGAAGAGCTCGCGGTCGGAGAGCGCGAGCTCGTAGAGGAAGACGAGGACGTTGATCGCAATCAGCGAGTAGTTGACGAACGGCGTCAGCCGCTGTCCCCGATTTTCATCGCCGATTGGAAACACGCCTCACCTCCCCCACCCCCCGCTCCGGACTGCCAATGGGAAGTTAGCCGCCGAAGATCGCCTTGATGGTGTCCCCCGCCCACGTCATCATCCGCGCCCGCGTCTCCTTGCCGCTCCGCGGCGCGAAGAGGAGCCCGACGATCAGGCCATAGGTGAAGAATTTCAGCGCCGTCCGCGTGCGTTCGATCACGTCTCGTCTCCTCCTCTTGAATCTTGCCCCTTGGCCCCTTCCACCAGTGGCTCACCGCGAAACGTAGGCGGGAGCGTTGCAGCCTCTCCAGAATCGCCCGATGATGATGCGGTCGACCCAGCAGAGGACATGGTGGGAACCGGCTCCGTCGCCGCGTCAGCCGCGGTTGAGCGAGTCGGGCCGACCGAGATCGGCTCCCGCGGCTGCCACTCATCCATCCCGGTCACCTTGAACAGCACGTCCTCTACTTGCTCGACGATTTTGGCTCGCAGCTGCGCGCCGGACCGCGGAGCCTTCCAGAGCGCGATCGCGGCGCCGGCCAGCCCCCCCAGCACAAAGCCGCTGACCAGGGCAGCCGTGTGCCGGTCGTCCGACGTCCTATCCTGCTTTGCCACGCTTGCCTTCTCCCCTTCGCTGCCGTCCCACGAACGGCGCTGGCGCAAATGTGCTGTGGCGAGATGCTCTCACATGCTATTGAATACAGCGTAGCAAGGCGACCGTCACCCTCGCAAAATGACAGGCCCGGAGGGTGCCGCGTCCGCGGTCTGCCCTTGCACGGGCGATGCCAGCGTGGACAACCGCCCGTCGAACGCTCGCGGGCCGGTGTGTGACCAGGGGCCGAGCGCCAGCGCTCGCCGATTCTAAGCGGGAGCGGGGCACGAAGCTATCGAGCTCAGGGAGGTCCGATGCGCGTCCTAATCGCCGAGTGCAAGCAAGAGGTCTCAACCTTCAACCCGCAGCCTAGCGGATACGACGATTTCACCATCTCCCACGGCGCTGAGGTGTTGGCGTACCACGATGGGATCAGGAGCGAGGTCGGTGGAGCGCTGACGGTCTTCCGCGAGGCCGGGGTCGAGACGGTCGGCGCCTACAGCGCCCGCGCGATCACCTCGGCTGGGACACTCGCTGCCGACGCGTGGAACCGCATCTCCGGGGAATTCCTCGCCGCGATCCGGCAGGCGCTCAGCGAGTCCGGGCCGTTCGACGCCGTCTTCTTCTCCATGCACGGCGCGATGTGCGCCGAGAACGAGATCGATCCCGAGGGCTATCTGCTCCAAGAGGCGCGCGCCATCCTCGGCGAGCAAATCCCGATCGTCACCACCCTCGACCTCCACGGCGTCGTGACCGACCGCATGCTCCGCCACACCGACGCCGTTGCCGCCTATCACACCTATCCGCACAACGACTTTTTCGAGACCGGCGTCCGCGGCGCGCGCCTCCTCCTCCGCCTCGCTCGTCGCGAAGTCCGGCCCGTCACCGCGATGGTCCGCATCCCGGCGCTCGTCCGCGGAGATGAGCTGATCACCGAGACAGGACTGATCGGCAATCGCATCCGCGAGTGCCAGGCGATCGAGGCGCAACCCGGCGGGCTGTCCGCCAACATGTTCTGGGGCAACCCCTTCACTGACGTGCCGGACCTCTGCTCCAACAGCCTCGTCGTCACGGATGACGATGAGGAGTGGGCGCGGCGAGAGGCTATCGCCTTGGCCGAGCGCTTCTGGGCAGACCGCGCCCGCATGCAAGCGCAGCTCGTCAGCGTCGATGAGGCGGTCCGCCAGGCAGCGGCGATCCGAGAGGGCACCGTCGTCCTCGTTGATGCCGCGGACGCTCCCAGCTCCGGCGCCTCGGGCGACAGCAATGTCATCCTGCGGGCGCTGCTCGACCATGACTATCCCGGCCGCGCCCTGATCCCGATCGTCGATGCGCCGGCGGTGCGCGCTGCCTTCGAAGCTGGCGTCGGCAAGACGATCCGGACCACCCTCGGCGGCACGATCGATCCCGGCCGATTCATGCCACTCGGCGTCGAGGCGAAGGTGCGGATGCTGTCCGACGGCCGCTTCATCAACGAGTCGCACGGCACCGAGTGGTACGCGGGCGATACCGCCGTTCTCGAGGTCGGTCGGCATACCGTCGTCGCGACCAGCCGAGCGGTCAGCCTCTACGACCGCTCCCTCTTCTTCGCGCATGGTCAGGATCCGCGGCGCTTCGATCTCGTTGTCCAGAAGTCGCCGCACTGCCGGTACGAGTTCTTCGCGGCTTGGGCTGCCAAGCTGATCGGCGTCGACGCGCCCGGCTCCACCAGCGCCAACCTCCCGACACTGGGTCATACTCGTTGCCGCCGCCCGATGTATCCGATGGAGCCGGACACGACCTTCACGCCGGAACCGCTCATCTTCCGGCGCAATGTGACCGCGTAGGGGTACGGCCAACACTCGAGTTGTCGTAGACGGCGCGGGAGCGACACGGATGCCTCCGCAATCGGAGCAGGGAGAGACGATCCTTGGCCATGTCGCAGGGTTGCGTCACGCGCCTGGGATCAGCGTGAGCGCCGCGGTGCGCGCGGCGCTCAGCCAGCGCGCAGACTTGACCCACAAGCCCAACCTTCGCGCCGGTCGCCACGGCTGGCTGCGGCTGACACCCGCCTACTCGGTCAGGATCGTCACTGATCTCATCGCCCGCGAGGACCGTCCGCTGCGCGTCTTCGATCCTTTCTGCGGCACCGCCACGACCGCGCTCAGCGCCGCCGCGCACGGTCACGAGGCGGTCACGCTCGATATCAACCCGTTCCTTGTTTGGCTCGGTCGAGCCAAGACGGCTCATTACTCCGTCGAAACACTCGCGGCGGCGAAGGATGCTGGCCGGCAAGCCCGCGCGCTCGCGGAACGTGAGGCGGTCGCGCCAGCTCCCGCTCCGCCGCTGCACAATGTCGGCCGCTGGTGGACGCCGCCCGCGCTCGCCTTCCTTTGCCGACTCCGCGCGGCGATCGACACGGTCACGCCGCCCAGATCCCCTGAGCGCGATCTCCTGCTCGTCGCCTTCTGCCGCACGCTGATCGCGCTCTCCAGCGCGGCCTTCAACCATCAATCGCTGTCGTTCAAAGACGCGGGGTCGCCGCCGCCCGACCCCGACTTCGGCGCGATCTTCGCCGCCGACCTCCGCTTCGTCCTCGATGGCGCGGCCGAAAACCCGCCCGGTCGCGCGGCCGTGCTCCTCGGCGATGCGCGGCATCCGGCCGCCTCTGTCACCGGCCTGTTCGACCGGGTCATCACCTCCCCGCCTTACGCGAACCGCATGTCTTACATCCGCGAGTTGCGGCCCTACATGTATTGGCTCGGCTTCCTGAAAACTGGCCGCGACGCCGGAGAGCTCGATTGGGCCGCGATTGGCGGCACGTGGGGAATCGCTACCAGTCGCCTCGGCCAGTGGCAACGCCCCGCCGAGAGCTTCCGCCCCGCCTGGCTCGATGACGTCCTCGACCAAATCGCCACCCGTGGGCACAAGAGCAGTCACCTCCTCGCCGCCTACGTCGGCCGGTATGCCGACGACATGTGGCAGCACTTCCGGGCCCTGCCCGCTCTCCTCGCGCCCGGCGCGACGGTCCACTACATCATCGGCAACTCGACCTTCTACGGCGTTCTCTTGCCCACCGAGCGGCTCTACGCGGAGATGCTCGCCGCCCTCGGCTTCACCGACGTCAGCTACCGCCCCATCCGCAAGCGCAACTCGAAGCAGGCGCTGCTCGAATTCGACGTCTCTGCCCGCTGGCCCGGGTAGCGCGAGTCACCCCGCGGCCAGCTCCGTCAACGCCAGGAGTCGCGGCCTTCTATCGGTAGTAAATATGAAGAGCCGAGGGCGGCGATGACATCAATAAGGAGGGCGCCATGAATACGTCGTCCGCCGTGAAGCACGCGTTCGTGCTCCTGAGCACTATCGTTCTCCTACCAACAAGTGTCTTGGCTCAGGCGGCCACACCCAGCGGTGCCGGAGAGGAGTGCTCGGTAACCGAGCCGACTGTTGCCCCCGTCCCCACGCCTAGCGCCTCAGACGCCTACACTCCGGGAGCGACCGACGAGTGGTACATGAGCGCCGATGGGCAACTCTTGGTCAGCGCCAATACCGGGTGGCAAACCGGCAGCAACAAGGTCATCTGGTACCGGCCGCCCGGACTTCAGCTAGAGGTAAGCGGGCGGCGGCTGGACGCCGACGCGCCACCACTGGGCGTCGACATCCCCGAAGGCTATCCCTGGAACCTGCAGGTCAGCGCGCTCTCGTTCCCGACCGACGGCTGCTGGCAGATCGACGCCCGCGCTGGCGATAGCGCGCTCAGCTTCGGCGTCGCCGTCGAGCCCGGTCCCGCCCAGCCGCCACCGCCCTTGTGCGGGTCGCTCTACGACGTCGTGATCGGGAGCCAGGCGATCTTCATCGGTACCGTGGCACGCCAGCAGGGCGATCCGCACGGCTACGTCTGGCAGGAGTTGGCCGTGTCTCGCATCATCCGGCCGCGCTTCGAGTACACGGAATACCTCCTGCTCTAGGACGGTCGGCAGGAGCCGATACTCGAGATCAGCAACACCTACGTGATCTTCGCCTACGGCGATGTTCCCCGCATCGCCTGCCCGGAGCGGACGCTCGCCGAGGTGACCAAGGCGGGCGAGATCCACTTCGTCGCGACGACCGGCATCTCGCCGCTCTGGTCCGGAACGACGCTCGACGACGTGGCGGCGGAGATCGAATCACCTCGGCCTGCCAGCTCGCCGACACCGACCGCTCCCTAACGAACGGGCAGCAGCGCCGGGAACACGCGAGCATCGCGTGTCCCGCCGAGCCTGATCCGTGGCTTACCCGGATCGGGAAGTCTGCGCTGCGACATCCGCGAATCGCTGCTGCCGCTCCTTGGACTGTCCCTCGCCCGGCGCCACCGGCGAAGTCGTCGAAAAGGCAGCCGGACCGACCGGTATGCAACCTTTCTCGTAGATCGCCTCCGCCGTCTTTACCTGATAGATCTCGTGGTAGAAGGAAAGGTCCGGGCCAGCGTGCTGGAGCAGCCAGCGCCACCATTTCATGTGCGGCACCTTGCGCGCCCAGCGATCCATGTCCTCATAGGAACGCCAATACTGGAGGAGCAGTGCGCCCCCTTCTTCCAAGACTCGCCTCGTGAGTAGGTGCCCTTCGGCCTTGGCCGCTTCCAGCGCGGGGAACATCTCCTCCGGAATCCCCGACTCGGCAAAAAGCTGCTGCCCCTTCGGCGTCAGGTACTGCACCCCGAAGATCGCGACGCAGAGGTTGGGATGCTCCCAGAGGTGGGCGATGTATGCGCCCTCGTAGCCACTGGCAACGCGTTCGGCTTGCACGGCGGTCATGATCCCCTCCGTCTCCATCGAAACGTCCAGTCGGCCAGCCGAGCGCAACACAGCGGCCACCCGCGCACTCGAACGACTGCTGAACCTACTCGGTACGTCCGATGGTTTCGTTTACGTCACGGGCGCCCCGATCGGTTCCCCCAGCAGCGCAATAGGCGGTCGTTATGTCGCGCTGCTCCGGCATCGCCGCTCGCCGGCCTGGTGCTCGGCTACCATCGAGTGTGGCGAGTCGGGCCCGCCAACACCACAGACACTCCCCGCACAGTGACTCGGACAGTTGCGCGGGGAGCGATCCGACGTCGCCTGGAGTAGAATCCCTGCGCCGCTTCATCCTGTTCCGCTCGCCGAGCGCGACGGAACACTGGAGGCAACATCATGGTCCGCAACGCCGCTCCCGCTGTCGCGTTGGAGCAGCGGGAGTCGACATTTGGCGACCTGCTGCGCCGCCTCCGCGAGCGCGCGGGCCTGACCCAGGAGGAGCTGGCCGAGCGCGCCGGGCTCACCGCGCACGGCATCAGCGCCCTCGAGCGCGGGGTTCGCCGCCGGCCGTACCCGCACACCGTGCGAGCGCTCGCCGACGCGCTGAATGCGACGGAGAGCGAGCGAATCGCGCTGCTGGCCGCCGCGCGCCGCAGCACCCTCTCGGTCGCGTACCCTCCCGCGACGCCTGTCACCGGCCAAGCGCCGGTCCCGCTGACGCCCCTGATCGGCAGGGATGCGGATATCGGTCAGGCTGAGCGCCTGCTGTTCGATGAAGCCGTTCGACTCCTGACGCTGACCGGCCCTGGTGGCGTCGGCAAGACCCGTCTCGCCCTCGAGATCGCCACCCGCGCCGAGACCGCATTCGCGGACGGTTTCCTTTGGATCCCTCTCGACGCCCTGCGCGATTGGCGCCTTGTCGCCTCGGTCATCGGCCACGCACTCGGCCTGCAAGAAGGCGGCGGACTCTTGATGGTCGAGCTTCTGAAGCTCCACCTGCGCGACCGGGAGCTGCTCCTCGTGCTCGATAACTTCGAGCATCTCCTGCCGGCAGCGCCGGTCGTCGTCGAGCTCCTGGCCGCCAGCCCGCGCGTGAAGGCGCTGGTGACGAGCCGGGCGCGGCTCGGCGTCACCGGTGAGCACCTCCTCCGGATCGCCCCCCTCGGCGTCCCTGACCCGCGGCACGCGCGGCGACCGGATCAGGTGGCCGCCTCTCCCGCCGTCCAGCTCTTCCTCGCCCGAGCCCGTGCCGTTGATCCCGGTCTGCCACTGACCGAGGCAAACGCGCCGGTGATCGCTCAGATCTGCGCCAAGCTCGACGGTCTCCCGCTGGCCCTCGAATTGGCGGCGGCTCGAATCGGCGTCCTCTCTCCCCAAGCGCTCCTGGCCCGACTCAGCGACCGCCTGACGCTCCTGACCGGCGGCGCGCGCGACCAGCCAGACCGCCTGCGGATGATCCGGCTGACGATCGCCTGGAGCTACGATCTCCTGACTCCCGAGGAGCAGGCCCTCTTCCGCCGCTTGTCCGTCTTCGCCGGCGGATTCACCTTAGAAGCCGCTGAGGCCGTGGCCGGGCAGCCGGAAGAGAAGGGAGCTGAAGGCCGCTCCCCCTCCGTCCTCGACGGCCTATCCGCGCTCGTCGCCAACAGCCTGATTCAACGCGATGACGACGAGGACGCGACGCCGCGGTTCCGGATGCTCGAAACGATCCGCGACTACGGCATGGAGCAACTTCAGCTCGCCGGCGAAGCGGAGGACGCGCGCCAGCGACATGCTGCCTGGTGCCTGTCACTCTTGCTCCAAGCAGACGCGGAGCTCGACGGCCCAGACCAGATCTGGTGGCTGAACCGGATCGAGCGCGAGCACGCCAACGTCCGCATCGCGCTCGGTTGGCTGCGCGAGCGCGGCGCGTACGCCGAGGCGCTGCCCCTCGCCGCGGCGATGTCCCGATTCTGGTGGCTGCACGGCCATTACTCGGAGGGACGATCTCACCTGGAACCCTTGCTCAACTCGACCGATGCCCGCGCGCATCCGGTTGCCTGGGCGGGCGCGATGACCGGACTTGGGGCGCTCCTCCACAAGCAGGGGCACTATGACCGAGCGGTCGAGACGCACGAGTCAGCGGTGGCCGCATGGCGCGAGATCGGCGACCAGAAAGGGCTCGGTCGCGCGCTTTGGGCTCTCGGATTCACCCTGCTCAGCCGCGCTTCCGATCGCGCTGAGGCCGTGTTCCAGGAGGGGCTGCAGGCCGCGCTCGCCGCGGGCGATGAGTGGGGAGCCGGGGCCTCGGTCTGGGGCCTCGCACGCATTGCCCGTTTCCACGACGATCTCCAGCGCGCCAGGGAGATGCTGGAGCCAACCCTCGCGAGAGCCCGCGCCATAGGCAATCCCCTCGCCATCGCGGTCACGCTACTCGCCTTGGCCGAGGTTGCCCAGGACAGCGGAGAGGTCGAGCGCGAGGCAGACCTGCTCGCTCGCGCGTTGCCGCTCTTCCGCGCGATGCAAGAGCAATGGGGGATGGTCGGCTGCTTGGAGGGCGCGGCGGCGATCGCCGCCGCCCGGCATCGCCCCACGGACGCGGCGCGACTCTTCGGCGCCGCCACGGCGCTGCGCGAAACGCTCGGCATGCCTCGCCCGATCATCAACCAGGCCCCCTACGAGCGCACCCTCGCCACCGCGCGCTCCATGCTTCCAGCGTCGGATTTCGCGGCCGCCTGGCAGGAAGGTCAGGCGATGACGCTCGATGAAGCCATCACCCGCGCCCTGGCCGATATACGCGCAACGTCACCCGGCGCTCCCTGATCACCCCTGCCCCCTACCCCTAACTCCCCCAACCCCTGCTTCCGTGGCAATGGTCTTGCAACGCCTTACTCGGCCATTGGCCATCTGCGTCGATGGCGGCGCAGAAGTAATCGTTCCGTTGGACCCGTTGCGCACCATGAGGGAGGGTACGATGCGCAGAATTGGGATCCTCTTGTTTGCATGCTCACTCCTTGCCATAGGAGTCGGTCGAGCCGCGGCACAAGAGGCCACACCTGACTCCACGACCGGCACGGTAGCATGCACCGTTGAACCCCGACCCATTGATGAGATGCTTGGCACGTGGTTCAGCCCAGAAGGGACACCGGTCGCAACTCCAGAGCCCGAGCCCCCGGTCACGTCTGAAGCGGAATTGCCGCAAGGTGATCCAGTCGATCCGGAGATTGAGGACGCCATCAACGCGACGTTGCAAGAGATCTTCGCCTGCTTCGACGATGGGGACTACGGGCGCGCCTTCGCGCTCTTCACCGATGACTACTTGCTCCAGTTCGGCCCGGAGATGGGTACGACGCTGGAGCAGACGCGGGATTTCCTCGAGGCATCGCCGGTGCCGGTGCCGGACGAGCAGCGCATCGAGATCGGGCGAATGCGCGATGCGCGCATGCTGCCTGATGGCCGAGTCGGCGCCATCCTCGACGCGCCAGGCGGATCTGTCTTCTTCCTCTTCGAGGAGCATGAGGGCCGCTGGCTGCTCGACGGCATCATCGCCATCTTCGCCGCGCCTGACATCGCAACGCCGACCGGTTAACCCGATAGGCGCGCGGCGTCAGCACAACAACGCGCACGCCCAACAAGAAAGAGGAAGGGCGAGCACTGTCTTGCCCCTCCTCTTTTTTCTTGTGTCGGCGATCACCATCAGCCGCGAAGCTCGACATCAGGACAAGGCCATTCTTCCTCTCGTGGATTTACGTTTGAGCACTTCTTCACGCCGAGGCGCAAAGGCGTCTCTAACCAGAATGTGGCCTTGCTACACAAGATACCAAGTCACGAAATCAACACTAACCTCACCAACCAACCGCCGCACCTTCGATGATGTAAGGACGTAAGAGGTTCAATATTTCCTTGTACCATTCTTGCTTGATACTCCCCCAATTCTTGCGCTGAAGGTGACAATTCCTCCGCCAACGGTCTGTCTGCGATCGTCCAGTTCACCTGAATACCGCTGTATCGGAGAATAGCAGCACCGCTGTTTCAAACGCGCCACTCTACCTCCTGAATCGGATGGGATCGGAATTCCACCCCCTGCATCCCCGTAGCCATCCATATACAGCGATAATGCCCCAACCAGTGATTTGATACCGCCGGACCGCGTCCAGGTGCGCGACTTCCGGAAACGAGGAGGAGAATCAGGCGTGAAGATCCGCGATATCCAGGCAATCGGTCTCTCCGGCGCGACGCCAGAAGGAGGCTGGT